>JADMIO011294141.1_pt1 | contig 83083 bp, 50 predicted proteins | sample 8958161 | NCBI WGS metagenome assembly JADMIO01 (sample SAMN16585339, study PRJNA669376) | soil metagenome | isolation source: Crop rotation soil | place: USA: Cullars Rotation, Alabama | collected 2011
CCGCGACTTCAAGTCACGTGAATTCCAAGCTTCGGATCCCACTGTGCTGGAAAGGCAACGTTTGGTGCCGCGCGAGCACCTCACCCTTGAAGAAGCGCAGCGGCGCATCGGTTCGCAAATGCCGCAGGAAGAAAAAAAGAAATACGCGGACTTTTTGATTGATACTTCTGAAGGATTCGAGAGTGCGCGCCGGCAGACTGAGGAAGTCTGGCATAGACTTCAGTCTGTGCAACTCGAAAACATCACAGAGTAAAGTCTGGGGCCCAAAGAAAAACTATTGCTCGCCTTCTGGTCGCGTGTTAATTTTGAGGCGACTGTGACGACTGACTTTCCATCGCGCTTAATCCTGTCCGCTCTTTTCTTTACGTTGTCGGTCATTCACGCCGGCTGCACCGCTTCGGCGAGCAACCAACCTTTCTTTGGCAAAACTGATCCGCCACCTGACAATGTGCTGCGATACGTTTCGGGCCCTGAGCCTGAAACACTGGATCCACAGATTTCGGATGGTCAGCCTGAAGCGCGAATCTACATGGCCCTCTACGAGGGGCTGGTTGAATACGATCCGAAGACGACCGCGCCGATACCTGCTTTGGCTGAGCGCTGGGAAATAAATAATGATTCGTCAGAGTTTACGTTCCACCTGCGCCATGACGGCCGTTTTTCGAATGGGGACCCGATCACCGCGCGCGATTTTGTCTACACGCTTCGCCGTGGCATGTCCCCGGAACTGGCATCGCGCACTGCCGCGCTCGCCTATTACGTCAAATACGCAAAGGCTTTCAACGAGCATGGTGTGTTCGTCCAGGATCCAAAAACCGGAAAGTTTCTGTTAGAGCAGGATTTGGAGGACGCTTCACCGACCGACGCGGCGACTAAGCCAAAAGTTCCGCTCACTGCCCAGGCTGTCGCATCGGTAGCTGATGAGTATCCCCCGATCCCGGAAGACAAGATTCCCGACGCCGACACCGAATTTCATCGCTTCATGCATTCGCCGCCGCGTCTGGTGCTGCCCTCTGACGAGAAAAAGCGAAACAAGCAAGTCGACGCCAATCCAAAACTGAAAGCGAAGCTGGCAGGGAAGCAGTTTGTGGCGGTGAAGGCTGAAGACATCGGTGTTGAGGCAATTGACGATTACACGCTGCGAATTTGTCTCGCCCAACCCGCGCCCTTTTTCATGAGCCTGTTACCGCATCAGTTCTTTCGTGTACTCCACCAAAAGACGGTTGAGAAATATAAGGCCGGGTGGACGCTGGAAAGCAATATAGTCACTAGCGGCCCATTCACACTCGAACGCTGGTCGCACTACGATCGCGTGGTAGTGAAGAAGAACCCGATGTATCGGGACGCCGCGACCGTGAAACTTGATGGCATCATTTTCTATCTCGTCACGGAAAACACGACGATCATGAATCTCTACAAGGCGGGCGAAATCGACGCAATGGCGAATCATGCCGTCCAGGCGCAATGGCTCGACACCATCGAGCCCATGAAGGACTACATGGACGCTCCTGAAGCGGCGATCGAATACTGGCAATTCAACACCACCAAGCCGCCGACAAACGACGTGCGTGTGCGCAAGGCCTTTAACATGGCCCTGGATAAGAAGGCGTTTGCCGCGTGGCGGCACGCTAAGCCCTTGACCGGCATTACTCCCGAAGGAATTTTTCCAAACTATCCCGCGCCAAAGGGAGACGAGTTCGATGCTGAAAAGGCAAAATCGCTGCTGGCCGAAGCGGGTTATCGCGACGCGTCGGGAAAATTCGATCCGCGGAAATTTCCTGCGGATCAAGTGGAGATAAACATTAATCCCGAGGGCGCCAATATCCCGATCGCCGAGTTTATTCAGGCTCAATGGAAGCAGAACCTCGGCATTACGATTCCGATTAGTATTAAAGAGCAGAAAACTTTTCTCGACGCGCGCGCAAAACTGGAATACAAGGGAATCTCGCGCACCGGTTGGAGCGCTGACTACATCGACCCGTTTACCTTCCTCGGACTTTATTACACGGCGGGATCGAATAATGGTACGGGTTGGTCCGATCCGAAGTATGCCGCCTTGTTGGACGAGGCAAACAGCACGGGCGACGCGCAAAAACGGTATGCGCTTATGGCCCAAGCCGAAAAGATGGTGCTCGATGCTCAGCCGGTATTGCCACTGGTGACCACCAGCGCGCGTTGGCTCAAGAAGCCCTACGTCAAAGGCATGTACCCGAATCCGGCAACACTGATGGCGTGGAAATTTGTTTACATCGAACGCGATCCGGCGAAGTGGGATTATGGCGTTCCCAAGATGACCGAGTAACAGGAAAAAGTTTCAGAATGTATGTTCGACAAGCTGAAGTTTGTCGCACTAACAAATGCTCCGTTTCATAATCCGCCGCATAATCGTCATCGTCCCGATGCTCTTTATCGTCGTGACTCTCACGTGGGTGCTCATTCGCCTGGCTCCTGGAAATTTCTACACCACCGAAAAGAAACTACCTCCGGCGGTCGAGGAGAATCTCCGTGAGAAGTACGGACTGAACAAGCCCTGGCATGTTCAGTATCGCCGGATGCTTTGGAACATTGCCCGGTTCGACTTTGGAACCTCGCTAAAGTATCCGGGTCAATCGGTCAACCAGATTCTGTGGCGCGCGTTGCCGGTCTCGGCCACGCTGGGGCTCAGCGCTTATCTGATTGCGTTGTTTGTCGGCATCACTACCGGGACGCTGGCCGCTCTCAGACAAAATTCGTGGATTGATTACGCGAGCATGGCCCTGGCGATGCTCGGCATCTCGATTCCAAACTTTGTTTTGGGTCCGCTGCTGGTGCTGATCTTTTCGCTGACCTTGTTTTGGCTACCGCCCGCCCTGTGGAATGGTTTTCCCAGCAAGAGCCTCATTTTACCGGCATTGACTCTTTCAGCTATTTACATTGCATACATTGCCCGGCTGACCAGATCAGGGATGCTCGAGGTGATGAGATCGGACTATATCCGCACCGCGCGCGCAAAAGGCTTGAGCGAAGCCGCGGTTGTCGGGCGTCACGCCATTCGCGGCGGACTGTTGCCGGTCGTTTCGTTTTCGGGCCCGGCCCTGGCGTTTCTCATCACCGGGACGGTGGTGGTCGAAAAAGTCTTTTCGTTGCCCGGATTGGGCAACTACTTCATCAACGCATGTTTCAATCGTGACGAGCCACTGATCATCGGCATCGTGGCTTTTATCGCAATCTCAGTTTTGTTTTTCAATCTGATCGTGGACATCTCGTACGGCTTTATCGATCCGCGGATTAGATATTGACCAGCTTAACAGCGCCGATCTTCACAGTGGACCAGAACAACAAACATCCTTCAGAATCTCAGGACGGTCAGTTTATTGAACGCGACCCGGATCATCCGGTGCTGCAGATCGGCCCTGAGGTTGCGGTGGCCGAAGACGTGCATTCCGTCGTCACCGGAGAATTAGTCGCCGGCAGTTCGTTATGGCGCGATGCCTGGCGCCGTCTTTTACGGAATAGGCTTGCCGTCTTTGGCATGATCGTAGTGCTGGTGATCGCTTTGGCCTCATTGATTGGGCCGACGATTATTCAGAAGGCAACCGGCTACTCTTACGAGTACATACCGAAGGAAACCAACCTAAACAAGTCGTTCGCGCCGTTTAAATCTCCGGAGGGAAAGTTTTCCTGGCTCCATCCGATGGGCACCGACAATGCGGGCCGCGACATTTTAGCGCGCGTTCTTTCTGGCGGTCAGATTTCGCTGATGGTGGCTCTGATCGCGACGGCCGTGTCGCTCATCATCGGAGTGTCCTATGGCGCGCTCGCTGGTTATGTTGGCGGACGTGTGGACGACTTGATGATGCGCATCGTCGATGTCCTGTACGCGCTGCCTTATGTGATCATAGTGATTGTGCTGCTGGCGCTGTTGCCCGCAAAAAGTCCGACTGGCCAACTGGCGCAGCTCTTCGTGGCCCTCGGCGCCGTTTCGTGGTTGACCATGGCCCGGATTGTGCGCGGGCAGGTCCTCTCTTTAAAGAACCAGGAATTCGTTTTAGCGGCCCGCGCTACCGGCGTCTCAACACCGAAAATTATTTTTCGCCACTTGATTCCGAATGTGCTGGGACCGGTGATTGTGTACGCGACCTTGACGGTGCCAACCGTGATGTTGAGCGAGGCCTTTCTCTCGTTTCTCGGATTGGGCGTGCGTCCGCCGCGCGTTTCGTGGGGAAGTCTCGCCGCCGACGGAGCGCAGAATCTCGCTATTTATCCCTGGCAGCTAATTTTTCCCGGGGTAACAATGGCCCTGATGCTTTTCTGTCTAAACTTTTTGGGTGATGGACTCCGCGATGCACTGGATCCGCAGACGAGAAAGCAATAGCCGCAGAAGAATGGAAACGAACGCAAACCTGCTAACTGTCAAAGACCTGCGCACGTACTTCGAAACTGAAGACGGCACGGTCAAGGCTGTTGACGGCGTCGGCTTTGAAGTCAAAGCAGGCGAGACGCTGGGTATTGTCGGCGAGTCAGGTTCAGGCAAGTCCGTGGCGAATCTTTCAATCATGCGTCTGATCCCGAATCCGCCCGGGAAGATTGTTTCGGGTTCAATCGTCTTCGATGGCCGGGACATTTTGAAATTGTCTTCTCAGGAGGTTCGCGAGTTGCGGGGCAAGCGCATCGCCATGATCTTTCAGGATCCGATGACGTCGTTGAATCCATTCATGCGGGTGTCGAGACAGTTGATGGAGGTGACGCAGCTTCATTTGGGCCATGACAAGCAGCAAGCCCGTGCACATGCCATTGAAATGCTCGAGCACGTGGGCATTCCTGACGCCGCGGAACGGGTTGATAGCTATCCGCACGAATTCTCAGGCGGCATGCGGCAGCGCGTCATGATTGCCATGGCGCTTTCGTGCAAACCGGAATTGCTAATTGCCGACGAACCAACCACTGCGCTCGACGTCACGATTCAGGCGCAGATTCTGGATTTGATTAAGCGCCTGCAGAGCGAAACGGGCGCCAGCGTGGTTCTGATAACACATGATCTGGGCGTGGTCGCAGGCATGACTGACAACGTGATCGTGATGTACGCAGGAAAGATCTTTGAGCAAGCGCCCACCGGCGAATTGTTTGCTCGTCCGGCAAACCCTTACACGCGCGGGCTTTTGCGATCTGTACCTGATCCGGCGGCAGAGCTTGGTGAGCTTTACCAGATACCGGGGCAGCCACCTGACCTGGCGAACGCGCCTGCGGGGTGTCCGTTTGCGCCGCGTTGCGAACGTGCCGAGGACGTTTGCCGCCGTGAGTTTCCGCCGTTTGTACAGGTCGCCGGCAATCATCACTCGCTGTGTCATTTCGCCAACGAAGTCTACGCCGCATCGGCTAATCAAGGATGATGGAAACCTCAACTGAGCCATTGATCTCGATCAGGGATTTGAAAGTTCATTTTCCCCTCGGACGCTCGTGGCTGGGCCGGCCGAAGCAGATTGTGAAAGCGGTCGATGGCGTGTCGCTGGATATTCTTGACGGAGAAACGCTGGGACTGGTCGGAGAGTCAGGTTGTGGAAAGTCGACACTTGGTCGCGCAATTTTGCGTCTGGTCGAACCGACCTCAGGAGAAGTTTTCTTCCGTGGCAATGATTTAGCGGGCCTTTCAAACTCAGCGATGCGGGCCGAGCGCCGCCACCTGCAAATCGTTTTTCAGGATCCGTATGCCTCGCTGAATCCGCGCATGACCGTCAGTCAGATCATCAGCGAGCCGATCGCTACCTTCAATCTGGCGCGCGGCGAGGAGCGCAAGCGCCGGGTTCAGGAACTTATGGAGCAGGTCGGCCTCAGCCCCCGTTTTCTAAAACGTTATCCGCACGAGTTTTCCGGCGGGCAGCGACAGCGCATAGGAATCGCGCGCGCGCTCGCAGTTGATCCGGCCTTCATCGTAGCCGACGAGCCGATCTCCGCGCTCGACGTTTCGATCCAATCCCAGATCATGAATTTGTTGGATCGGCTGCGGCGCGAGAAGAACCTCACCTATCTTTTCATCTCGCATGACCTGCGCGCGGTGCAACATGTTTCGGATCGAGTTGCCGTAATGTACCTGGGAAAGATCGTCGAACTAGCACCAGCCAGGACGATTTACCAACGGCCGTTGATGCCTTACACCAAGGCGCTGATCTCGGCGGTGCCTGTTCCCGATCCGAAAGTCGAAGCCACGCGCCGCCGGGTCGTGCTCGAAGGGGATGTGCCGTCGCCGATCAACCCACCGAGCGGCTGCCGGTTTCACACCCGCTGCCCGTATGCGATCGAAGCCTGCCGCGACGTCGAACCGCAACTCGTGCAGATTAAGCCTAACCATTTCGCCGCCTGCATCCGGATTAGCCCCGAAGAGCCCGACATCGAGCGTGTCGCGCCCGGGGCGGCGCCCGGCCTCGCCCAACATTCCCTCGACGCGTGAAAAATACCGCCAATTAGTACTTTAAGATTACTGTGAATTGAGTTTAGAGGGGTTTTGCAAATGCCCCCAAAGAAGCGGAGTCTAAGGTCCGCGGGAAGTGAGTGGGTGCGCTGCTGAAACTAGCGCTAGCACTCGCAAAGCCCGTCTCTTGAACCCCAAATGGATGGTAAGAAGCTCGCGCGTCCGCGTGCGATTAAACAAGAAACGCCTGAAGAGGCGCCGCGAGGCTGGGCCCCCGTTCAGCAATCCATTGCCGAGCAGTCGGGATTGTCATTACTGCTGGTCGAAGGCCATCAGCCGCCGGCCCTGGCCATCGCGAACAACAACTCGATCTGCGCGGCCCTTCAGTCCTCGCCGGATCATCTAAAGCTTTGCGATCCATATTGCGGCATAGCTCATCAACGCGCGTCGGCCGAGAATGCGGTGGTGCACTATCGTTGTCACGCCGGTCTGCAATGCTTTGCCATCCCGGTCGAGCTATCCGGCGAACGCAAACTGGTAATGATCGGCGGCCGCGCTTTCGCATCGGGGGCTGACTATCGCGAGTTCGTCGAGCGAGTTCGCGCCGGAGATTTGCAGGAGCTGGCCACTGACGAGCTTTTCCAGAACGTGATTTTTGCCGAGGAAGGCGCGCTCGATCACGCCGCACTAAAGATTACTCGCGCAGCTCGCGAGTTCACCGAGGAGCCGGTCGAAGATACCGGCGATGAATTTGTCGAAACGGCCGACGAGACGGTCGACGTGACCGAAGAACGTCGTGTACGGACACAGTCACATTTTGGGCTCGATCGCCGCGCTCCATTTGCAAACTCGATTCGTCGCTTCGCCGAACAGATCGATGCGAGTGACCCCGCGAAGATTTACGAATCGATCCTGTCGCAGTCAGCTGAGCTCTTGAAGGCCGAACGCAGTTCGTTATTTTTGTTCGATGAGAATACAAACGAATTGACTATGAAAGCTTCGCGCGGTCTCCCGGTCACCGCGACGGAGGTAGGCGCCATTCGCCTGGGTGAGGGAATTGCCGGCATGGCTTTCAGCGAAGGCCGTCCGCTGGTTACCACGATCGACGCGCTTGGGCGCAGCACTTTGCTGGAGCGGCAATACAAGACCAGTTCGTTCATCAGCTATCCGATCGCAATTGGCCCGCGCAAGATCGGCGTGCTGAATATGACTGACAAGGTTGGCGGCGGAGCTTACGACGAAGCTGACCTGGATCTAATTGAGCTGGTCGCGCCTCAAATCGCGCTCGCGCTGGAACGCGCTCTTTGGCAGCACCGGGCGAACCAGTTTCAACTCATGTCGATCACCGACCCGCTGACGGGGCTGCATAACCGGCGCTATCTGGAAGTCAGGTTGACCGAGGAATTGAATCGCTCAAAGCGCTATGATCAACCGATGAGTTTTATGATGATTGACATCGACGATTTCAAACATTACAACGATAGTAACGGTCACCAGGCCGGTGATCGCGCGCTGGAGATTACCGCGCAGGTCTTGAAATCCACGTTGCGTAAAGTCGACGTGGCGGCGCGTTATGGCGGCGAAGAGTTTTCAATATTGCTCCCACAGGCTACTCTGAAAGAGGCCGGGGCCATCGCCGACCGGCTACGACGACAGATTATGGCCGCGAAGTTTCCCTACGGTGAGGCACAGCCCCTCGGCGCTGTCACGGTCAGCATTGGATTAGCAGCAGTTTCGCCCGCCCTCGATACCCCGGAAGCAATTATTCGGGCTGCAGATCGCGCGCTGTATCACGCAAAGAGTCACGGCAAAAATCGCGCTTATGCTTATCAGGGCGCAGCCAATGAATAATTCAGGGAATTGATGAGACACCCGCGCATTCTGGCGAACGTCAGTCGGGACGAATTTGTCGGCCGGGATGCGGAGCTGCGCCAGCTGGTCGATTATGCAGCGCAATCTGATCCCGAACGCGGTCTCGTGATTTTGGGCGCGCCAAGCGCGGGGACCTCGGAATTTCTGCGGCAGGCTTATGACGAACTATTTCTCGGACGCAGTTACTCAGTTCCGATCCATTTTGCATTCGAGAGGTCCCAGTCCCGTGCCGAAATCGCCGCGGACTTCTTCCAAAGCTTTCTCAGACAGTACATCGCCTATCGCCGCGTCGATCCCACTTTGTCGACTGTGCCGCTGACGCTGCACGATCTCGCGGAACTTGCGCTGCCGACCGATTACGAAGGAGTGACATCTTTGCTCGAGGCTTTTGACCGCGAGCGCGCTCACGCAGACCCCGGAGCGCTCCTTAAATTTTGTCTGAACGCTCCGCGAAAACTGGGAGCGGAGTCGAGGAAGAGTTTTCTCCCGCTGATCGACTGCGTGGGCATAGCCGGCACCGGAAAAGAGGAAGCTGCACTCGGCCACGAAGTTGTGCGGGCTTTTATGCGGCGCGATGAGCACGTGGCCCTCGGCGGCTTGCGCCGTCACTTCCTCAGCCTCGTCAATTCTGCCGGCGCCGCGCAGGATAACTTCGATGTGATTAACGTCGATCGCTTGAGCGACGACGACGCGGCAATGTTGCTCGATCAGGTATGCCGCAAGCTGAAAGTGGAAAGCAACGAACAAACCCGTGACCTGATAGTTCAGGAAGTGAACGGTAGTCCCTTCTTTATCAATGCATTGGCCCAGGCCGCCCGCGACACCGGCACGCCATTGACCAGCTTTCTGAATTGCCAACGACTCTATGTGGACGATCTGCTGGGCGGACGAATTCATCGTCATTTCTCAGACCTGCTAAATGAAATCGCTCCGCAGATACAAACTCGTCGCACCCTGTTCCGCGTGCTGTACGAATCAGGACTGAGCGAGACCCGGAAAGCTTCAGTCTGGGCATGGAAGAAACGGCTCGGGGTTGAGGCGGCTGAGTTCGAACGCATTATCGATGCGCTACACATCCACGAGCTCGCCAACTCCAGTGGTGCGATGGTCGAGCTGAACACTGAGTCGACTTTGTGGATGGATTATCTGCACGCGCAGTATCAACTCGAAGTGGCTGGTGAAGCGCGCGCCCTGACGGTCGCCAACGCGCTCTTGCACAGCCTGAAACGCGCGCCCCATGCGATGGCGCGTAAGTACCGGCGCGAAGCGGCGCTGGGTCTGGATGAATTGCTGACGCTCTTCAATTGCCAGGAGCTGCCCAGCAGCTTGTTTCAGTACGAGCGCTTTGCCGAGGCGCATACCGGCGTCGACACAGACGCGGTCAATGCCGCGTTGGACGCTGAAGCGAATCTGCTCCGCGTTCCCCAGGTCGTTCACGTCGCTGATTGCGGCGCCTTTACCGCGGGTTTGCGGACCGAAGAGAAGCGTTGCGCGATTGCTCATGGGTTTGACTCGGCGGATTACACTGATGAAAGCGAAATTGTCTGGATCGCCGTTCAGATTGATGCAAAGCTTGAAGCTTCGGCCGATCTGACGAAAGAGTGGTGCGATCGCCTGGCCCACATTGCGCGCGAATGCAATTTCCACCGTTTCCAATTATGGCTGATTAGTCCGGAAGGCTTTTCGACTGAGGCTTCCAGATTGCTGCGCGAGCGCGGTGCGTTCAGCTCCAGTCACCGGCAAATCGAATTGCTCGCAGCGCGTTTGGCCCCCGCAGCGGAAGCGAAAGCAGATGACACGGGCGACGAATATGAAATGATAATTCCGATGGGCGCCGACACCGAGTTGATATCGGCGCACACCGTCGAACAGATCGCGCGGCGTTTGCGTTTTCGACCGGAAGCGATCAATCAAATCAAGCTGGCGTTGGTAGAAGCATGCATCAACGCCGCTGAGCACAGTCTCAGTCCGGATCGAAAGATTTATCAACGCTTCCGCGTAGAAGATGATAAATTAGTCGTTACAGTTTCGAGTCGCGGGGTCGTCCCGGCAAAGGCTGTCGATCAGAACGGCGGCCAGAACGGTGAAACGAAGAACCGGCGTGGATGGGGATTAAAACTCATCAAGTCGCTCATGGATGAAGTTGAATTTGAGCGCGTCGATGACGGCACGCAACTGCGTATGACAAAGTATCGTAAGTAGCACAGGCTGGCAGCCTGTGCCCGGTGACAGGCCAGCGGCCTGTCATACCAGTAAGGGGGGCTTACTGAAGATGGCGGACACCACGGGGGCAACTCCGATACAGGCGCGCTGTGTCGGGGACACGGCAATAATTTACGCCAGCGACTATCTGAATAAACTGACCGGTGAACGGATCGAGCGCGAGTGCAAACGTCAGCTTGAATCCGGCCGTCACGCGGTCGTGATCAATTTTCGGGACACCGAACTGGTCAACAGTATCGGTGTCTCGATTCTGATGGGCGTGATCGACGCGGCCGAGCAAAGCCAGGCCCGGCTGATTTTCTCTGACGTTAACAGCCATACTGCCGATTTGTTTGAAATGTTGGGACTGACGCGGCATGTGCACATCATGAAGGACGAGACCGAGGCGCTGGCGTTTCTGCAAACGCAAGCCGCCTCGCGCGCTGCGAATACGAATTAGCCGCTGATCTGCGCCGATAAAAGCGGATTCAACTAATACGCTTAGGTCGATCCGCATTTTCCGCGAAAATCCGCTGCCAATCAGTCTTAATCACCATGGAAACCAACAACCAACGACTGCTTCACACGTTCGCGGCGCTCGCCGACCTGGGGCAGGAGATTGCCAACACGTCGGACTTTGAAGAGATGCTGCGCGCGTCGTTTCACCTTCTGTTGGGCTCGGTCGCCGTTCGCCGTGGCGCCGTCGCCCGCTACGACCGCGGTCGTGATACGCTGCGTTTGATCGCCTCAAGAGGCCTCGAACAATTTCCCGATACCAGTCTTCCCATTGATCGCGATCACGCACAGCATCTCGCCGGTCTGGGCGCCACTTTGACACTTGATGATGCAACCAGCCAGGCCGCCCGGTTCATGCAGGATCATCAGGCGGCATTCGCTTCAGTAGAAATCGATCTCCTGGTGCCGCTGGTCGTACGCGAGCGCCTGATTGGCCTCGTGTTGCTTGGCGAAAAAGCCAGCGGTGAACCATTCACCGAAGAGGATTTGGAAGTGCTCGGCGCACTGTCGCGGCACATCGCCGTCGGCATCAACAGTCATCACCTCCTCGAAGAGGTCAAGCTGAAGGTCGAAGAGAACCGCCAGCTTTATGATGGCCTGCGCACTATCTACAAAGAGACTGTGCGCGCCTTTGCGGCGGCCATCGACATGAAGGATCGATACACCCAGGGACATTCGGTGCGCGTCGGCAAATACAGCGAAGTGATCGCGCGCGAGATGGGCTGGAGCGATGACCAGGTCGAAGGCATAACCATCGCGGGCTATCTGCACGACATTGGAAAGTTGATCGTCGATCTAAGCGTCATCAATTCGCCTTTGCGTTTCAGCGCCAAGGACTCCGAAGAGATGAACAAGCATCCGGCCGCCGGTTACGAGATTCTTTCGCCCATCAGCCATCCGTATGCGGACATCCCGCTGATGGCCCGGTATCATCACGAGCGCATCGACGGCAACGGTTATCCGGACGGATTGAAGGGCGATGAGATCCCGGCGGGTGCAAAGATTGTGACCCTGGCCGATTCATTCGACGCGATGACCACCGATCGGCCTTATCGTAAGAAGCTACCGCTTGCTGACGTGCTCGAAGACTTTCGCCAGAACACAGGCACGCAATTCGATCCGGCCGTGGTATGCGCTTTCTGTCGCGCGTTCCTCGGAGAGATTGAAGGAAAGAAAGAACGGCGGTTGCTCAACCTGCTAAACCGGAATTACGACGATCCGACAGTAGTCGCGCCGCAATTGGCCGGCATGCTGAGTGAGTTGGAAGGCGTGGGTGCGGTGTCGGCTATCTCTAATTAGCACCTCGCTTAGCGAGGTGATCCCAAATCATCGGGCAACAACTAAAACCGCTTAAGCGGTTTCCTATATCCCATTTTGAAATATACACTGGGCTGAAGCCCGGTGCTAATGAGAACCCTACCGCGGCTGAATCCGCAGCGTATAACTGCAAATTCCAATCTTCTCGTCCGGCTGCACCACAGTGCGTTGCTCGCGTCATTTGTCGCCTTTAGCGTTAGTGATTGCCGCCGCACGCACGTGTTTTGTGCATTGGATAATTTAGTGCCTCACACCGACGGGGTAACCCTGAAAACAAGCCGGTATGCACGGGGGATTAGGAACTCGATCGCCCTCCGAACTACGAGATCTTCAAAAAACGCTGCGAAAAGTTGGACAGCTTGCATGAATAGCCAGAAATCATGCTAGAATCCGCGCCGGTTCGTCCCAGCTCGTCCGTTCAAGGCATTGCCGGTTCACTCGACGGCCTGTCTTCAAACAGCGATAGATAAGAAGTCACTTTTCCGATCTTCCTTGGTCGCGAAGTGAAAATCCTTAGTGCTTTTCCTCAAAGGAGATTTTTCAAACAGTCAACGAAAAATTTTTGCAGGCCGGCAATTTCCTGACGGCAGGTGCCGCCGATTTCAACGCCAAAAGAATGAAACCCGGACTGCCGCCTTTTGTAAGACTGAACCGCGAAGCCCTCGTCGGCTTCCGGCCGCCGGAAACCTAATACGTATGTCAGGAACATTCTTAGCCAGGAGTTCAGAGTCATGAGTTCCAATGTCGATCTTCACTGTCAAGCGATTTTACGCGGCTTACAGGGCCTAGAAACCGTACTGGATCGTCCGCTAGCAAACCGCGCTTTGGAATTGGGAATTGATGTAAACACCTCTCAAAATCGGGACTTACTGATACGCTTAAGAAAGAGTCTCGTGCAATACGTGGAACGGTCAGGCTCCCTCTTCTACGCGGCGCTGATTGGTCACTTTTCTTCAGGCAAATCCAGTACAATAAATTCACTGCTTGGCCTTCGCGGGACCTCACAAGAAAGAGACGAAGATTGGCATCCCACGGATCAGGTCATCACCCTGATTACACATAGTAAGAACGGAAAGTCGATATTGGGAATTGTGCAGGGATCTATCCCAATAAAGATCGATACGGTGGATGATGATTTACTTAGCGACATAGTGCTGGCCGACACGCCAGGTACGGGCGACCCTCAGCTGCGGGAAGCTATAGCTCGCGACTTCCTCCCTGTTTGTGATGTTGTACTGTTTTTCTTTTCGGCCACAAGCCCACTTGACACCACGGACATTCCGCTTTTATCCGAACTGCACGAACGACTTCCTTTTATTCCGATAATGTTTGTAATTACCAGGGCCGACGAATTGAGAGTCAATCGCAACGCGCCAGTCTCAGAGTCAAATTTCGACACCTCGCAAGCCACCAGTTTTCTCGCCAGCACGATGTCCCGCGTAAATCAATTGTTAGAACCCGGAAATTATGCGGCAGAGAATTTCATTCTCATTGACAATAAGGTTGGTTTTCACATTGCTGAGCTAAAACACGAGTTGGTAAGACGGGCAGAGCCAACAAATCTGTCGGCGAGATTCGCGCTTCACAGCCACAAAGTTCACTATTTTCAGACAACAGCGGAAAAACTACGTGATTTTTTTTCTTCCTTTATTGATGCGAAGCTCTCTGAACTCGCTCGCATCGTTTCCGGTGCCGATCGAAATATCCAGAAGTACCAAGAGGGAGTCAATATCTCGAATACCAACCTCACAAAAAGCTGGTTCGACGACTACAGTGCGATCCAAGAGCTAAGAGACAAGACTGGTGACCGCATTAGAACACTTAGAAAGCTGCCAGCTTCTATGACAGATTCAGACAGTTTGATCACTGCCGCAGGCAATATTAAGAAGGATATCTCCACTACGGCGACTCACGTCGCGGACGTGCTTCGCCAACACGCTGAAAGAAGTGGATTGAGCCAGCTGAAGAGAGAGTTCAGCCGGATTCAGAAGACACTAACAGAATGCGAGTTGGATTCCCTCTCCCCTAACGATCACGGATTAGCTATCCTTCCACTGGAATGGGCGTTTGGAAGTGCGGAAATCGTTCCGACACACCGTTTCGCTCGTAATATAGATGATTTTCGAGAGAGTAAGCGCCGTCTGATCATCACTCTCGTAGGAGATGTAAAACGCGGGATGGAAGAAATGCTCAGCGCGATCCAACAACGGGCCGTAATCGACAAGTGCGAAGGAATTGTAAATGCCGCGCAGGTATCCCTTGAAAGAGATCTCGATCAATATTTTCAGAGCGTAGAGGTGTACCGCGCTGGCGTGTTTGCGCTCCAGACCAAGGCTTCGATAGCTAAGCTCGGTGTGGGAGAGCAACTCGATCAATTGGAGACGGAATTCACGGAGGAAGACAAGGATGCAATAAAACGGAATGCGAAGAATCAGTTATTCCCTTCATTTGCGGAGACGACAGCTGCAGCGACGACGGACTTGACAGCTGTTTCTGATCAAATACGAAAAAACGTCGAGGTTGCTAATCAGACCCGCGTCGAAACCCCGCCATCTTTATTGCAGGAAATTGAGAATCGAGAAGTAACTCAGCTTCCGAATTTCATTTCGCAATTGAAAGATGCACTTCAGGAAGACGCCAACGATTTTGTGACACGAATGCAAAGCAGAATCGCTGCGATAATTGGAGGAGTGCTGAATAATTACAGCAGAGAACTCAGGGCTGCCCAAACGGAGCGTAGAAGAAGCTACATCCTGGCTATTGGAGGATTGGGTCTGTTGTTCCTTATCGGTTACCTGGGCTATTCGAAGTGGCTTAGTCAACAGGCCGGACAATCACGTCTTGAGGTGCTCTTGTGGGGCCTGGCGGCGAATGCAATCGGTGCTGCCTTAGGGTTTGCCATTGCGAAATGGCGCGACCACTATCCTCAAACAAAGACTCAAACGAAGCAGCGCCAGTTAGCGGCTCTAACGGAACAGGTTCGGCTTGCCGTGGAAGAAGCGTTTAAAGACTTCTCTGTCGTCCAAACACCCATTCTAAGCTCCAAGCTTGAGGCGTTATATTCTTCTGTGACATCGCCACCTATCGACGCCTGGCAGACCGCCGTGGAAGATCAGTACGCAAAGATTCGAAAAGTAACGGATGATTTCGAGGAATTGAGAAAGCGGTACATTACTGTGGTTGACAAGCTTGCGAGTGCGTGTGGTACCTATTTTGAAGATCACAATCGGAACCTTCAAGAATTGAAGTCAACTGCTCAATCGATTAAGGAGCAAGCTATTGAGCCTTCTTTCAGACTTCTTGAAGACACGAGCACTGATCTGCGCGCAGTTATGGATGAAATAAAAAGAATAAAGTTCATATAATAGTAAGTTGCAACTTAGGTGCTGGTGAGAATACGGGCCTCGTACTGCGGCAGTTGACTGGAGCTGATCGATTCCACCGTGGGAAAGCTCGTATTTTGCGACAGGGCGCGCAACCTAAGGGCGAGCGTCGTGGACAAGAGACTTTTTGAACATGAATCAATCATTAGGTGACAGCCTGCCCCTCCCTACCGCGGCTGAATCCGCAGCGTATAACTGCAAATTCCGATCTTCTCGTCCGGCTGCACCACAGTGCGTTGCTCGCGTGGCAGTTCTTTGCCGGAAATCAAAGTCGGGTTTCTGCCTTTTGAGGTAATCCAATAGCGGCCCTGATCGTCGAAAGTGAGAGTTGCATGAACGCGGCTGATTTCCGGATCGCCTTTCAAGGGCAGGTCCACGGCAACTGACTTTGAGCCACGGCCAATCGTGATCTCGGCTTTGGTGATCGGTACTACCGACTGACGCACTCCTTCGCGCCACAACTCCATTGCATACAGTTCGACCACGCGGGGACGCACGACCGTGATCTCTCCGCCCTCTGATTCGCCGGGCGTGGCGGTATCGATGTCACCGGGCGCCGGTGTTTGCGCCGGGATGTCGGCTGTGGGCGGGGGGCCGGACGAAAGGGATGGGGCCGATGCGGCGGAGGCGGGTCTCACCGTGACCATGGTGTGGCCGGCTTCGGTTTCGTCCCAAACCGCCTGTACGCGAAATTCGTTTTTGTTGAGTGTGCCGTCGACGCGCAATTCGATCGCAAACGACTTGGTCTGCAATTGGACTGAGCCGGCCAGCTCCCGGGCGCGTTCAGACAGCACATGAAACAGGCCCTGCTCCAGGCCGCGTCGCTTGTCGCCCTGCCACTCTTTGTCGTCATCGTTGCTGAGATAGACGATATATTCGCGGGGAATGTAGGTCGGTCCGCCCGGCGGCGTAAACATTTCGCGCTGCATCACCGCCTCGACCTCGCGCGCGATCTTCACCAGAAATTCTTCGGAAGCACGCCGGGGATGCGCCTGTTCGTCTACCTCTTCGAGAAGATCGTCGGTCTGCTCGCCGTCGATCCACTTTCTGATTGATTCAATTAATCCCATACGTTAATCAGTCATCCGTTGTCAGTAGTCAGTCGTCCGTTGTCAGCAGTCAAATTGATATCTTATACGATCGAGTTGCGAACAACTGACAACTGACCACTGACAAGTTTCAATCAAATTTTAGATACTTCTTATATACCCAGCCCTTGTCCAGCGAAGATGGATCATCTTTGGGGCGACCATGCTGGAGCACCTGCACTTCACACCAGCTCGCGTTGCTGTTGATGTTCAGCACCTTCACGCGGGAGCCCGACTCAGCTAATCCGACCTGATCGTTAGCCGAACTTGGCCCTGCGCGCAAGTTCAAATCGGTGGTGGTGACTGCTTCCTGCCCCACAATGCTGGCCGGTTGGTTCGTCGTCTGCTGTGCCCAGCGCGTGCGAATATAGTTTCGCGTGGCCAACAACATGCCCGCAAATGCCAGTATTAGAATGGCGCCGACAAGAAACGCGCGTAGGCCCTTTGAGATTTTAGGCCGCGCAGCCGCCGCCGGAACGGGAACCGCAGAAGCTCCCGGCACCGCGACATTTACCCGTCCGGGTTGTTGAATCGTTCCAAAGCCCTGGCTTGGCATAATCGACGGTTTATTGGCGATCGGCACGACAATCCGGGGTCGCGCGCCATTGCTGGCTGCTTCGTGACGCAGCTCTTTCGAAGTTTCGAATCTCGGCTTTGGCGGCGCATCAGTGAGTACCGCCGCTTCAACGTTCAGATCCGGCGGGACCGACACCGGTCTTTCTTCGACAAAGAGAGGTCGCGTGGGCGGCATCATGGCCTCACTTAACTCGTCCCAAAACTCCTGCATGGTTTGATAGCGCTTAGCCGGCCGCATCTGTGTGGCCCGCTCCAAAACACGAAGCACCGGAGCCGACCAGTACTCGTGAGACAGGTGCTCGGGAAGTTCGGTGATTGGCTCGTGCGCAAACCGCCGCGGCGAGACGCCACAAAAAAGTGTGTACGCGGTCTTGGCCAGCGAATAAATGTCGGCGGCAGGCGTCAATTGCTCGCTGGACAACGAACGCGTGTCCAGTTGCCCGGTCTGAAGCAGGGGACTGTGTTCGGGGGCCGCATAAACGTTTGTGCCGACGCGCGTGATGGCGCCTTCAGCGGCTTCGATCTTCGCGACGCCAAAATCAGCAATCTTAACTGTTTGCCGATCGGCGGTGAGCAGAAGATTCTGCGGCTTGATGTCGCGGTGAATGACTCCACATTCATGCGCATGGGCCAGACCCGACGAGACCTGCTGCAGATAAGACAGCGCGCGTTCAATACTGAGTGGTTGCTGACGCGCGAGCGCCGTCAGATCTCCACCGCTGAGATATTCGAGCACGATGTAGTGAAACGCGGTGTTGTTAAGATCGAGCGCCGTGCCGTGGCCAAGGCGGCTGATGATGTTGGGATGGCGGACGCGATCGAGAGCGATGGCTTCATTTTGAAAATTCTGAATGAGAGTGCGCTCCAGGTCCGGATCCTGATAGCCCTGAAGCAGGACATTGAGGGCCTTGATCACGACCTGCCGAAACTGCTCGTCAGGCGCGGCACGATCGTGGGCGACGTAAATCTCCGCATAACTGCCGTGGCTGAGACATTCTTCAACGTCGTATCGGCCATCAAGTCGGCACTGTAAAAGCTTCAGTTCTGACATCGATCGCCTGCCATCACTTCGGTGCAGCCTTTACACCGACAACTTCATCGAGCAGGAGAGCTGCCTTCTGATCGTCACGCATTTTGAGGGCGGCCGCCGCATGGGCCAGCTTAATTTCCGCGTCCAAAGGCAGGTTGGATTTTGGATCGGCGCGCAGATTTGCTACGGCCATGTCGTAAGCCTGGCCGGCATCGCGGTGATTGCCGGTAAGCATCAGCGCGCGCCCGTAAAGATAGAGAAATTCGGGATCCTTTGAATCGGTTGGCTTCGCGCCGACCGGGAGATTATCAGTGAGCCACTTTTGCGGATCGGCATCAACCGCGGCGCGCTTGCTCTCAAACGCCACGCGGTTATTTTCAGGGCTGGGCGAAGGTTGCGGCGTGGCGACGGGGTTCTGGGCCACACGAAACTGTTGATAGCGCATGCCTCCATAAAACGCGCCGCCGGCCACGGCGAGGAAAAGCAGAAAAACAAAAAAGCGTAGCACCGGATGCCCTCCTTTTGCCGGGACTCTTTGGTTAACCACTGACGAGCCTCCCGTTGCTGGAGCGGGTTGAGATGCGGGAAAAGCGATACGCGAAGGTGGTGTCAGGACAGTTTGCGGTTCGGCGTAGACTTCCGGCCGGGTTGCGGCGAGCGCCGGAATGCTGGCGTCCACCGTCCGCTCAGCGTCAAACACGCGAGCGCTGGGCGCCCCGACGCGCACGATAACCGCCGTGAGGTTGTCTTCCGCGCCTCGTTGATAGCAAAGCTCCTTCATCTCCGCGCAGACCGCGTCGGGCGACAGCCCGCTGCTCAGCAAGTCGCGCAGCTCATGATCCGGAATGTGGCGGGTGATGCCGTCACTGCAAAGCAGAAACCAGGTGCCGTCGTCGACTTCGATAGTCTTCATGTCGACTTCGACTGAGTCCTCGGCGCCCAGGGCGCGGCTGATTACATTCTTGCTCGGATGGTTTGCGGCCTGTTCCGGGGTCATGCGGCCGGCGCGCACTTCTTCTTCGACGATTGAGTGATCTTCAGTTTCGCGCCTGAGCTCGCCGGCGGAAGTGAGGCGATAAAGACGGGAATCACCCACGTGCCCGATCGTCGCTCTGTTTCCTTCCAGGTGAAGCGCGACGATAGTCGTAGCCATCATCGAGAACCGCGGGTGCTCGCGGGACATCTGGTGAATTGAGCTGTTGGCCCGTTGGATCGCCAGCTCCATCAGATCTTCCACGTCATCGCCGTCACCGACGCGATGGCGGAAAGCTTCACTCAGAACTTCGACCGCGGTTTGTGAAGCTACTTCGCCGGCCTCGGCGCCACCTACGCCGTCCGCGACGGCAAAGATGCGACGCTCTTGATCCGCGAGCACTGAGTCTTCATTTAGCGGCCGCTTTTCATTGAGGCCGCGATCACTGACCGAAGCCACTGAGATTTTGTCTGCGGGTTCTGGTGCGCTCACTCAACCGCCTCCAACTCGATCTGGCTTTCGGGCTCGCGTTTCGCGCGCGCGAAAGCTCGCGCATCCTGCGCGTTGCGATGCGAAAATGCCATCAACATTCCCAGCATGGCAAAACTGGTGATCAGGCTGAATCCGCCGTGACTCACAAAGGGAAGGGTGATTCCGGTCATGGGCAACGCCCGTAAGATTCCGCCGATGTTCACCAAAGCCTGAATGCCGACGAATGCCGTCAGCCCGGCGGCGCATAACTTCGTAAACATATCACGCGCTTCAATTGAAGTGCGAATACCGGCGATGACGAAAATAATGATCGCCAGGATGACCAGCCCGCCGCCTACCAGTCCCATTTCTTCGGCAATGGCCGCGTAAACATAGTCCGAGTCGGCAATGGGAATTACTTCAGGAAAACCAAGACCGAGACCTCGCCCCGTCGTCTTTCCGGAAGAGATTCCGAAGACAGCCTGAGCGGGCTGAAAGGCGAGCTTGTCGAACCAAATATCGTTATTGACGCTTCGCTTCATGGCCTCGCTTTCCTCAGCCAGTTCTTTCATGCGCGGATTCTCAGCGAGGGCGTCGTTGTATTCTTTCTTCCACCAGGACGTTTCCGGGGAGGGTGGATCAAATCCATCCAGCCACAGATGAAAACGCTGCTGAATGCGCGCGGGCAAAGCGCTCTGAATCGGTCGGGCGAGGGTCGGCAGCAGCGGGAACTTCTCCTGAATGTTGCGTGGCAGGGCGCCGATCACCAGGATCGAAATCACCAGCACTACTGACCCGACAAACACCAGCAACTGCGGCCAGCGTCTCACCGCTACGAGGTAAAGCGTGGCGTAGGCGCCGCTGAAGATCAGCATCTGACCAAAATCTTTTAGCGCGAAGAAGGGAATGAACGGGATCGCAGCCATCACGATCAATGGCACCACATCACGCGCCCGCGGAATGCCCCAGTACGTTCGCGCCAGATCTTTATAGCGAGCGGTCAACATACCGGCGAAGCCCAGCAGGAAAGGAACTTTTGCGGGCTCCCACGGCGTGGTATTTCCCAACGCTTTACCGGCGCTCGACGTAACAATAGCCGCACCCAACGGCACCAGAGTGAGCAAGACGATGATGAAACTGTTCCGCTGGGTCCAGGATAAGAAGCGATCGTTGGCGCAGAATGAAAAGGCAACCGCAAATCCGATCAGCGAAATGATCGGAATCCATGTGTAGCTGGCGGTCAGCGCATCACCAATCGAATAGTTCGAGGGTTTGGCAAGTCCCTCTTCGTTTGGTGGTGGAGTTGCCGGCAGACCCATCATCGTGCGCTTGTTCGCATCGTAATTCTCGTTGATGTAGCGCATGCGCAGCGTCTGGGTTTTCTCTTCACGCGCGGCCGATTTGTTGCGCGCGTTGTATTCCGGATCGCTGTAAAGCCGGTACTGCACCAGCATTCCGATTGAAAAGAGAAGCAACGCCGTGGTGTAGAGAGCCCAACTGCCTTTGAATCTTTTGGCGCGCGAAAGCCAGAAGGCGATCACCACAATCGGAAGGAACAGCAGCAGATCACGCGCGCCGCCAATCCAGGACGTTTCGTATCCACGAATTAGTCCGGCGCGATGGATCGCGACATAGCCGACGACCTCGATGGCGATCAGCACCAGCAGTACGAACAGATGTGATGAAAGGCGGTTCTTCATTGTCTTATGAGGTCAGTACCACCCGCAGTAGCGGGTGGGCCCCCGATGGCCGAAGGATTTGGATTGAAAAGCGGCACCCGGTCGCTACCGCTCCCGGTACTGACCCCATCCTCTGCCTAACGCTTGTAATCCTCGAACTCATCTTGCCCTGCGACGCGGCGTGGGGCTCGCTGACGGTGACGGTTGATTACCAACCGCACCAAAATAGCCGAGCGCCTTTGCTTTCAGAATTAGTTGCGCGGCAATCGGCGCCGCGTTCCGGCCTCCGTAAAAGCTGATCCCCGGCCCCGGACCTTCGAGCAGTACGGCCATCGCTATTGCCGGCTTGTCCAATGGCGCAAAGCTCAAATACCACGCGTCGCTGCGCAGCTTTTCATTCATTACAATCTCGGTGTGCTGCCCGATGATGTTTCCTTTTGGGTCGCGCTCGACGACCACGCGGCGCATTGGCTCGCCCGTCTTCGGATCGATCACTGGTACCGCCTTCTGCGCCGTGCCGGTTTTCCCACCGCTGCGAATACCCGCGGCTTTCACCGGGGCCATCGCGCCAGTGCCGGTGCCGCCCTCGGTCACCATGTTCATAATGCGGCGCACCTCAACGGCCTGATCGCGCGTCAACACCTGGCTAAAGGCTTCGGGCGGCCGTTCGAGCTCAATCTTCGGCTTCATCAGCTTGCCTTCCAGATTAGCCGCCGCGGAAATGACCAAAGCCATCTGGAACGGAGTCATCTGCGACGCCAAACCCTGCCCATAGCCTTCATACATTAGTTCGCAGCGCGTGGATTTCTTGCCGGCCTTGAGCCATGACTCAGTCGGCGCAATCGCCAACTTGATTGCATTTGAACTCGCATTCCAAATCTCAGGCTCGCGCCGTCCCTGGCCTTCACCACTGACGCTGTCGTAGGCGCCCATGCCCAGAAGTTTCGCCGTGTCGCGGATCTTTTCGCCGCCCAGTTGGGTGCCCAGGTATGAAAAATAAATGTTGCTCGAATGCTGATACGCCTGATCGATCCCGATGTTGCCACAAGCCTCGCACGAGCCGTTGTCATCGGTAATGGTCTTGTTACAACCTCCCGGCGAGAACATCCCGCTGGTGTTGTAATGGGTCCCATTCATGCCGTTCCGAAACGCCGCGTACATCATCACGGTCTTGAAGGTTGAACCCGGCACGTAATACTCGTTGAGCGCGCGATTCAACATCGGTCGTTCTTTGCGATCGTTATCAAGCTTGAGCCAGGTTGCTTCGTCCTGCACTTCTTTCAGGCTGTACGAAGGGTTACTGTAGATCGCGAGCACATCACCGGTTTGCGGATTGAAGATAACCACCGCGCCGTGATTGCCCTTCAGCTGATCCACGACCGCCTGTTGCAGGTCTTTGTCGATCGTCAGCGTGTAATCCTTGTTCAGCTTTTGCTCGACGGTTTGGCCGCGAACGATTTGCCAGACTTCGGGGACCGCACCGCTTTCCGTCCCGAACATCGCCCGCTCTAATCCAGGTTCGCCGCGGTCTGAGCCAAACAGATGGGCCATGGGCGAATCCATCGGATACTCGCGCACGATCTCGCCTGAGCTGTCTTTCTTGTAGTAAGCCAGTGGCCTTCCTTTGCGATCATAGAGCCATCCGCGCAAGGTCGATTCGGTCAGTCGCCGGTTCCGCAAATCTTTGTAGCTCAGCTCCATGAATTTCGCGTTTTGTTGGGCTGCATAGCGTGCCCAGTACACGTGAAAGCCGAACATGCCGAGCGCGATGAGCACGAACAGCCAGCGCCACACGCGCAATCCGCGATTGGTAGCGGTGGCCCCGAGGCGCTTGCGAATCTCCCCTGGCAGATTGGCCAGCACCGCGCCGGCGCCGCCTGAACGCGTCAACCAACTGCGCACGAGCGAAAGCAATAACAACAAAGCAATGAAAGCCCCGCCGGAAACATAGATGACGGTCAGCCAGGCCGGAAACTTCTCCGGCGACGTTGCAGGCGTTGGAGTAGCAGTTTGTAGCAGGAACAGTACGGGCGCCATTTTCAGGAATCGACTCTGCGAAAACGAACCTCGACGTCGCCAAAAGCGACCAGGTCTCCTTCGTTTATGGGGCGGGATTCTCCATAGGGGATGCGCTGCCCGTTGATGTGGGTCCCATTCGTCGAACCAGTGTCGGCGACCATCAGCGTGCCCAGATTATCCATCTTGAGCGCGGCATGAATCTTCGAAACGCTGGCATCGTTAAGATGCAATTGGTTGTCGGTGGCCCGTCCCACATTCAAACGGCGGCCCCCGGGAATAAAATCGAGCACTATATCGCGCGAGATATTCTGGGTCAGGATGCGCGCGCTGATCGCCACTTTCAGCTTGTCGCCGTGCGTGGGTCGTTTGACCGCGTCTTTGCCCAGCTTGTTCTGAAGATCTTCCTTTTGTAATTCCTCTTCGAATTCACCGTAGGTCGGATCGACGGCAATACCTTGGGTAAAGATATCGATATCGGTTTCGATGGTGACGGGGGCCAGCGTGCGGTAACGACTGTCGTTAATATGATCGATGGCGGCGGCCAGAATCTCGTGCGCGAGACGCTTGGTCATTTCCGGAGGCGTTTCGGAATGTTTGCCCCACTCGATCTTGAGTTTAAGGTGATGCGGCGCAATGCGGCCGCGGCGCTTGTCATTACGCGAGCGCTCGTCAATCAGGGCGTTCATCCGCCGGATCAGGTGATCGGTGGTGTAGCCGGCTTCAGTGTCCGGTGTCCGGCCCAGCTTTCGATCAACGACATCGCCCACACCTTCGAGCACGCGGCGCATAATCCGCTCAGGCATGATCGTGTCGCGGCGTCGCTTTGGTTGCTGGTTTTGTTCGTCAGCCATAACTCGGTAGTACGAGTACTGCGAGGAACCTGTTCAGTGATTGAGTTTACCGCTCAAAAATACACTACTTTTGCATGCGCTGTCTTGCTGCCTCGTACAGGATGATGCCAGTGGCCACGGCCACATTGAGACTTTCCGTCTTTCCCTGCATGGGTATGCGCACCACGGAATCGGCCGCGGCAATCTCATCGGCGGACAATCCGTCAGACTCAGGCCCTACGATCAGGGCCACCGATTTGCGCCAATCCACTTCGCTGTAAAGCCGATCGCCTTCGGCATCCGCGCAAGCGGTGCGGATGCGCTTCGTGCGGCACCAGGCTATTACCTCGTCAAAGCGAGCGCCGATCCAGATGGGGAGCCGAAACGCTGCACCCATGGCGCCGCGCAAAGATTTTGTTGAATAGGGATCGGCGGTGCTGGCGGTCGCCACTACGCCACTAGCGCCGGCGGCCTCAGCGGTACGAAGGATCGCCCCGACATTCAGGGGGTTACTCACGCGATGAAGAATCACTAAAAATGGAATACGCGGTTGCGCCGCTGCAAACGCGACGGCATCGTGAGTCGGCCGGCGGGCCAGCACGATTATTCCCGGTGGGGTTTTCGTCGAAGAAATCGAAGCCAGCAACTTTTCGTTCACCACGCCGGATTTACCGGCGACTTTACTGAGTTCTTCAATCAATATGGCCGCGCGTTCTTTGTTAGCCAATTCTGGCGTCGAAATAACCGCTTCGATTTCCAAGCCCGAAGCCAGCGCCTCTTCACAAAGCCGCACACCTTCCACAAAGATGGCGTCGGCTTCTTTGCCATCGCGCACCGCGCGGGCGCGGCGAAGCAGGGAATTGTCACGGCTGGTTATGATCATTGAAGTCAGTATCACCTGCGGTAGCCGGTGGGTATCGTTCAGAAATCGCCGCCGAGGAGGACCCACCTGCTACCGCAGGTGGTCTTGACCTCGTCCGGCTAATGCGCCGATTACAATCTCACTTCCGCCCAGATCGGCCAGTGGTCCGAAACGCCAGACGGCTTGGCTACTCCCCAGCGCGTGACCTCGAGGCCGCGCACGAAAATCCAGTCGGAATGGTAACGCAGTCCCGCGCCACGCCATGTCGCGATGTCCGTCGGAAACGGGGTCGAGTACCCTCGCGATTCCATCAGCTTCCGAATGTCGACCGCTTTTTTCCGCGAGAGGGTGTTGAAGTCACCGAGGATCACAGTGGGACCGGGATGCGCCTCGGCGATGTTCACCACCGCCTCAGTCTGTTCGTGCTGGTTGCCGAGCGGGCCGTGGGGATCGATATGCACGTTCATAATGCGCACGCGCTCCCGCCCCAAATTAATCATGGCACTGAGTGCCAGCCGCGGCCGCCACGGACAATCATGCCAGGGCAGATCGATGCGCGCGATATGATCGAGCGGGACGTGACTCAGCAGCGCTACTCCCATCTCGCCCGTGTCGTCAATCGCTACTTGCTCTTCAAAATTCAACCACCACTCTCGCCGATCGGGCTTTATTCCGCGCGGAATTCCCACCGCCAGATGCAGGTAGGGAATGTCCAACTCGCCGGCCAACGCCGCAGCCACGTGAAAGCGCCCAGCACGGCGTGTCTCTTTGTCGGCTTCCTGCAGTGCTAAGATATCAGGCCGCGGGATGACGCGCTCATGGCTGAAGGCGCGCGCGGCCCGCGAAATGTTCCGGGCGACTGCTTTGCAACGCCATAGCGGAAAGTTGATACCGAACTTGCGTAACAGCCCCGTTGGAATTAGATGAGAGCCCACCGCGTACCGGATGTTGTAGGAAGCGAGCACCAGGCTTGATCTTTGGTCCGCGGGCGCGCGCAGAGCTCGCTGATTACCGAACTCGATGCCGTACTCGGGCGGCATGGGGGGATTCATCATTGGGCGTCAAATAGTGGCACAGACTAGCGCTCTGTGGCTATACCTGGCCGGACTTGCAAGACCGGACCTCGGCCTGAATTTGTTATTATGAGTAAACGAATAATCGCGGTGGTTGACGACCTTTTTTTCGCTTCAAAGATTCGAGGCACGGCCGAACAGGTGGGCAGCAAAGTGGTTTTTGCGCGCACGGCTGATGCGCTGTTGGAATCTGCGCGGAGCGACCTGCCATCGCTGATCATCGTCGATCTGCACTCGCAAAAAGTTGATCCGATCGGCTTGGCGACGAACCTTAAGAGCGACGAGCAGCTGCGCTCGGTTCGATTGGTGGGCTTCTTTTCTCATGTGGAAGTTGAACTTCAGAAGTCCGCGATGACGGCTGGGTTTGATCGAGTGCTGCCGCGCTCGGCCTTTGTGAGGGATCTCGTGGGATTGTTATCAGTGGAGTGAGGTCATTGGGTACGGAACCCACCCGCTACTGCGGGTGGTACTACCTCATGGGCCGGCTCTTCGGTGTAATCTGCGTAATTTGCGGACGATTCTTCAAGCCACCGGTTGGGGCGAGACGACTTCGTGGATGGGACGCACTTCCTGAACCAGTTGCTCGTACTGATCAAGCGTGAGGGCCTGGGCGCCATCTGACAACGCTCGCTCAGGCTGATCGTGCACCTCGACAATCAAACCATCAGCTCCGACGGCCACGCCGGCGCAGGCGAGTGGAATCACCATGTAGTTCTTGCCGGTGCCGTGTGATGGATCGACGATCACGGGCAAGTGCGAGACGCGCCTGACGGCTGGAATTGAAGCCAGGTCGAGCGTGTTGCGCGTGTGCTGCGCGAACGTGCGCACTCCTCGTTCACAAAGCACCACGTTGTAATTGCCTTCGGACATGATGTATTCAGCCGCCAACAACCATTCATCGAGCGTCGCGGACAGTCCTCGCTTTAACAGAACGGGCACGCGTGATTTTCCGGCTCGGCGCAAAAGGGAAAAGTTCTGCATATTGCGCGCGCCGATCTGAATTACATCAGCATACTTCTCGACCAGATCCACGCCGCTTTCATCTAGTGCCTCGGTCACAATTTTTAAGCCGTAGGCTTCACGAACTTCAGCGAGAATCTTAAGACCCTCTTCGCCCAGACCCTGGAAAGCATACGGCGAAGTCCGTGGTTTGAACGCGCCACCGCGGAAGAAGCGCGCGCCGCTGCGCCGCACTGCTTCGGCCACGGCAAACGCTTGCGCGTGACTCTCAATCGCGCACGGGCCGGCGATGATCGCCAACTCGTCTCCGCCAATCGTCGCATCTCCGACGCGAACGATCGTCTTGTCAGGACGCAGGTCCAGCGAAATTAGCTTGTAAGGCTTGCTGACACGAATCGCTTCAGACACGCCCGGCAGATTCTCAAAGCGGCTCGGGTCGACGGCGCCCTGGTTACCGGTGACACCAATCGCCGTACGCTGGGCGCCTGGCATTGGATGTGGTTTGAACCCGAGTTCAGTGACGACTTCACACACATGCGCGACCTGCGCATCGGTGGCGTCCGCTTTCATGACAATTAACATGGCGATCTATCGTAAATGGTAAACAGTAAATCGTAAATGGAAGAGCGCTGGTTTCGCTATTCAGCTCGGTAGAGCTTGGATCGGCACGATCTGATCCGCTTGGCGTCTTTGCGTGAACCGCAACTCTTGACGAGCGTCCAGCGCAAAGGAGCAAAGGCGCCAAGAAAACCCGCAAAGTAAAGCACAATCATCACATCCGCTCAGGCACCTCAATGCCCAACGTGGCCAGTGCCGCGGTCAACTGCCTCCGCGTGAAGTCAGCGACGAGAGTCAGGACTGCGCGTTTCACAGGGTTTTCTTCAGCGATAATCCGGTGACGGTGATAGAAAAGATTGAAAGCCTTGGCCAGGCTAAATGTGTACTTCGCCAGGAAAGCCGGCTCAGCGCTGGCGGCCGCTTGCGCGTTCGCATCTTCTAACCGCCCACCGAGCATCAACAGCGACCAGATGTCGTCGCCCGCTTCGCCCGCGAATACTCCGGGAACTTCCGGCGCGCGATCCTTAATCAACTGAGTGGCGTCAGCCAACGCATTTTCATCCAGCTTGCGAAAGATCGAGTTGGCGCGCACCGCTGCGTACTGACAGTACGGTCCGGTTTCACCCTCGAACGAAAGTGCCTCTTTGAAATCGAAAGCGATCACCGTGTTGCGGGTGAACTTCAGCAGAAAGTAGCGCAACGCACCGTTGGCAATCGCGCGCGCCGTGTCTTCCTTTTCTTCCTGAGAAAGATCGGGATGGCGTTCTTCAACTTCATCAAACGCATCCATTTGCAAACGATCGATCAGATCGTCAGCCTTCACGCCCAGGCCTTTGCGGCCACTCATTTCAATGTAAGGCCGCTTGCGATCTTCATCAGACAATTCAATCTCGAGATCTTCACACGCTGCCGGCGAAAGCGCCACCATTTCGTACGACAGATGCACGCTCGCACTCTCTCCCATTTCCGGCACAATCGCCGCCACGCCCCGCTTGACGATCTCCTGCGGATAAGACTGGCGCGAATCAATCACGTTGTAGACGATTGCGCCGCCGCCAAAATTCGGACGGGGCACTTCGGGGTGGGCCACCGAGCTCGGCTCAGTGGTGGTAATCCACGTTGTATGACCGTCTTCAAAGCCGCGAAACGGCTGGTAATTAAAATCGAGTCCCAACTGGCCCAACTTCCAGAGTTGATAAGCGATGTCTTTGCCCGTATAGGTCACCGTCTTGTTGGAACGCACGATGATCTTGTCGGACTCGTGCTCGTCCGTGCCTGAGTGCGACTCGAAAGGCATCACCCAACAACCACGATTGCGGCCGTCGGCCTGATAGTGAATCACGCCGCGCTCTTTCATTAGCTCGAACGCGCGCTCCCAAAACCTCAGGTGCAGAATTTCGGATTCGCGCGCGAGCAGATCGTAGCGAATGCCGAGGCGCTCCATCGTGTCGAGAATTTGTTCCACGTTGCGCGTCGCCACGTAATCGGCCAGCTCGGCGATGTCATTGTCGCCCGCCTCGATCGCGTGCAGCACTTCAACGCGCAGCTTTAGTTTTTCAGGATTTTGCTCGGTACCGCCGTCGAGATAAAAATCGCCGACGCGCTTGTAAAGGTCCCAGCAATAAAAATCGAAAGGCGTCTCGACGGGCAGCGCCAGATCGAGCTCTTTAATTTCTTCCAGCGACAAACGCTCGACGTACATGAACCCCACGACCACGTCGGCGACTTGCACGCCCGTGTTGTCGATATAGTTTTGCACTTCGACGCGATCACCGGCCGCGCGCAGGATGTTTACGTACGTGTCGCCCAGCACGGCGTTACGCACGTGGCCGATGTGCGCGGCCTTATTTGGATTGATGCTGGTGTGCTCAACCATCAGCTTTCGGGTCTGCGGCGCTTCGCCGACTAAGCCGGTGCCGGCATCAACGGTCCCGCTCGGGGCGCTCACGAAAGCAAGTGTGTTCAGCAACGCTACGCGATTAAAGAAAACGTTGAGATACCCCGCGCCCGCAACGTCGACACGTCCCACCTCAGTCATCGTGTCCAGCGTGGACTTTAATGTTTCGGCGATTGCACGCGGCGGTTTCTTTTCGCCGGTCGTCTGTTTGATGAGCCTGGCGAGTTCGAACGCGACCGGAAAGGCAAGGTCGCCCAGCTCAATGCGCGGCGGCACTTCACTTGTGACTTGCTCCAGATCTACCTGGAAAGCCTCGCGAGCAGCCGCACGAATGCTGTCTTTAAGTTTGTTTTGAAGTTGAGTTAGGTTCAAGGTGTTCCCGTATGACAAGCTGCCGGCTTGTCGATGTTCCTAAACAAAAACTGCGACAGGCTGGCAGTCTGTCGTACTTCGCTCTTCATTCAAAACCGCTATTGTATTGAATCAAGTCCGAATCGCGAAATTGCTAGTTTGCGGAACGCTTTGCTAACATCGGGGCGCAGGATGCAGACAAAGGCGTCGGGAATCTCCAGCGAGCTCAGATCACGATTTGCTTCAGCGAGAAGCGTGCTCGTGCTCACGGGGGCCGGCGTCTCGGCAGAATCGGGCGTTCCTACGTTTCGCGGCGGCGGTCATACCACCCTCTGGAAAGGCATGCCGTTCAATGTGCTTTCGCTCAGCCGCATGATCGAAAGCGACCTGGCCGCGGTTTGGGAATGGTTCAATTATCGTCGTGGCGTTTTGCAGACATTGAAACCGAACCCGGCGCATCAGGCCATCGCGAATTGGCGGCGCCGGTTCGAAGAGTTTTGTCTGGTCACACAGAATGTTGACGGCCTGCACCACGCCGCGGGCTCGGTTGATGTGATCGAGTTGCATGGGAATGTCTGGCGCGGCCGCTGTCTGCAATGCGGAAGCCGTTACGACTTGCGCGCGCTGGGAACAAGAGAAGGCGTGCCGAGCTGTCCGGAATGCGGAGGTTCGCTACGCCCAGACGTCGTCCTCTTCGGAGAGATGTTGCCGCTGGGAGCGTTTGAGCAGGCCGCGGCAAAAGCCGAGAATTGCGATCTCTGTTTTGTGGTGGGTACGTCGGCCCTGGTCTATCCGGCCGCCTCGCTTCCCGAGATTGCGAGCACCTCAGGCGCTTACATGGTTGAGGTGAATCCTGAGCGCACTCCGCTTTCGGATCTCTGCCACGAAGTATTGTGCGGACCAGCGGGCGAGATTCTGCCGTTGTTGTAGGACAACTTAAGTTTGTCCAAATTTCGTGACAGGCAAACTAAAGTTTGCCGTACAAACATGGGCGCAAAAGTTACCAGACTCGAAGGCCGGCGACGCACGCCGAAATCCGCAGACCTTGATCGGATTGCGCGTGGTGTACGGCTGATCATTGAAGGCATTGGTGAGGACCCCGAGCGTGAGGGCCTGCGCGAAACACCGCAACGCGTGGCCGAGATGTTCGCCGAGCTCACCGCGGGAATGCGCGAGGACCCGAGCGAACATGTCGTTCCGCTTTCCGGCAACAAGCATGACGAAATGGTAATCGTTAAAGATATCAACATCGCTTCGCTGTGCGAACATCATCTCGCACCCTTCGTCGGCAAGTGCCATATCGCTTACATACCCAGGAATGGAAACATCCTCGGCGTATCAAAGCTGGCCCGTTTAGCAGAAGGATTTGCACGGCGTCTGCAGTTGCAAGAACGGCTAACCACTGAGATTGCAAACACTTTATATGAACGATTAAAGCCCCTCGGAGTAATGGTAGTGATCGAAGCTGAGCATGCCTGCATGACTCTGCGCGGAGTAAGAAAGCCCGGCGCTAAGACCGTGACTTCCGCGGTGCTGGGCGGCTTTCGCAAGGATCCGCGGACGCGCGCGGAAGCGATGTCGCTGATCACCGGCAATGGCAGGTAACATTCAGTTTTTTGAGGAACGGTAAATGACTAACAAGCAATTAATACAGTTTGGGACCTTCGGAGCGGTGCTGATCCTGATCGCGGTATTTGTGGCCACCGGCTTTGCCCAAAGCAGGGTTCGTAGGCCGGCAGTCTCCAGCCCGATTCGTGAAGACGCTTTGCGCGCGCACGTAAAGTTTTTGTCGGATGATCGTTTGGAAGGTCGCGGGACCGGCGCCAAGGGCGGAGAGACTGCCGCGCTTTACATCGCCGAACAATTCGAAGCAATGGGCCTGAAAGGCGCGGGCGCGAAAGGCAGCTTCTGGCAACCGGTGTCGCTAGTAGGCGTGAAGGCCGATCCGAAGACCCAGTTGCACATCACGAGTCAGCAAAGATCTGAGGCTTACAACTTTCCCGACGACTTCGTCGCTTTCACCGGCGCGCAAACAGAGCACGTTAATCTCAACACTGATTTGGTTTTTGTCGGCTATGGCATCGACGCGCCCGAACAGAAATGGAACGACTACAAAGGCCCGGCGGAAGATTATCGCGGAAAGATTCTCGTGATGCTGGTCAACGACCCGCCGGCCACGGCTGCTGAGCCCGATCTGTTTGGCGCGCGACGACTGACTTACTACGGGCGCTGGACTTACAAATACGAGGAAGCCGCGCGGCGCGGCGCGGCCGGCGTCATCCTGCTGCACACCAACGAGTCAGCCGGTTATGGATGGAACGTAATCCGAACTTCAAATGGTTCGTGGCGGTTTGATATTGCGCGCACGGGCGGTGACCAAACTCCGTTTCTGAAAATGCGTGCGTGGATGACCGACGAGGCGGCGCATCGTATGTTTGCGCTCGCTGGTCAAAACCTTGACGAACTGCGCAAGCAGGCGGCCACGCGCGACTTTCAACCAATTAAATTGAATCTGAAAGGTTCGATCGATCTAAACAGCGAAGTAAAGCGCGTGGAAGCGCCCAACGTGGCGGCGATTCTTCCGGGCCGCGATCCAAAACTGCGAGATGAATACGTGGTCTACTCCGCGCATTGGGACCATCTGGGAATTGGCGCACCCAACAAAAGTGGAGATACGATTTATAACGGAGCGCTGGATAATGCTACAGGCGTAGCGTCGGTTCTCGAAATTGCGCGCGTGCTCTCGACCTTGCCGGCGGCGGAAAGGCCGCGACGATCAATTCTGTTTCTGATCCCCACGGCTGAAGAGCAGGGCCTGATTGGCGCGGAGTGGTATTCGAAGCATCCGCTCGTGCCCGTAAACAAGACTGCGGCAAACATCAACCTTGACTCGATGAACATCCTTGGGCCAACACATGATTTTGTGCCCCTCGGTGCCGAGCGATCGAGTTTACAGGCGGTGGTCGAAGCGATTGCCCGCGAACGTGGCCTGCGCATTTCGCCTGACCCGCGTCCGGAGCAAGGTTCGTTTTATCGCTCGGACCATTTTCCTTTCGCCAAAGTCGGCGTCCCTTCGATCAGTTTGAAAGAAGGAAACGATTATGTTGGGCATCCGAAAGATTGGGGCGAGAAGAAGTTCAAGGAGTACAACGACGCACACTATCACCAGCCTTCGGACGAATACCGCGACGATTGGAATTTCCAGGGCATGATTCAGGAAGCGGACTTTGCCATGGCCATTGGCCGCCGCGTCGCCGACGCGCCCGCGATGCCCAGGTTCAATCCGGATGATGAGTTCGCAAAGAACAGCAAGCGGTAGTGAGAAAAGTCAGTACCACCTGCGGTAGCGGGTGGGTGTGTTTCGCGGGAAGATTCTATTTAAAGCCAACCCGGTCGCTACCGCTCCCGGTACCGACCTCATTTGCTGATTCCGAATGACCTTTTACATCACCACACCGATCTACTACGCCAACTCGCTGCCGCACCTTGGTCATCTGTACACGATGATCGTGGCGGACACGATCGCGCGTCAGAAACGGCAGCAGGGAATTGAAACTTTCTTTCTCACCGGCACCGACGAACACGGCATCAATATCGAGCGCTCCGCCCAGCGCAATCACCGCACGCCTCAGGAACAGGCGGATTATGTCGTCAATTACTACACGAAGATGACCGACACGTTTGCGCTGGACACGGCGCACGGTGGCTATGACATCTTCATGCGCACCACTAATTCGTTTCACCACGAAGGCGTGAGTGAGCTATGGCGTCGCATCGCGAAAGCAAAGACTCCGAAAGGCAACGACGCCCTGTACAAAGGCCATTATGAAGGATGGTTTTGCGCCGCCTGCGCTGAATACAAGTCTGAAGATGAGTACGCCAAGCCGGCAAACCCCGGCGACCCGCCGGCCTGCCTGGTTCATGACACCAAACTGGATCGCGTCTCAGAGGAAAGTTATTTCTTCCGGCTGTCTGATTATGATGAAGCGCTTTTGCGGCTCTATGAGGAGCCGGGTTTTGTCAGACCGGAAGGGCGCCGCAATGAGGTGAAGAGCTTTGTGAGTGGCGGACTGCAGGATCTGTCCGTGAGCCGGCTGCGGACTTCAGTCAGTTGGGGCGTGCCCGTACCCGACGATCCCAACCACACCATGTACGTCTGGTTCGACGCGCTCACTAACTACATCACGGCGATCGGGTTTGGCAACGAACAGCAGAATCGCGCGGTCGGTTTTGAAAAGTTTTGGCCGGCCTTGCATGTGATGGGCAAAGATATCCTCCGGTTCCACGCGGTTTACTGGCCGTCGTTTCTGATGGCCGCCGGAATCGAACAGCCACGCGGCATCTACGCGCACGGGATGTGGCTCGACCCGAACGGCCGCAAAATGTCGAAGACCCTCGGCAATACAATCGAACTCGATGTCCTGCAAGCGCACTTCTCAATCGACGCGATTCGTTATTTCTGTCTGCGTGAAATGGTATTCGGTCAGGACGGCCGCTTTGGTTACGAGAACCTGATCGATCGCACCAACAGCGATCTGGCGAGCGGCCTCGGCAACCTTTCGAGCCGCACGCTCACCATGATTCATCGCTATCGCGAAGGCCGCGTGCCCTCGGGAAAAATATCCGACGAAGGCGTGCTCTCCGCAAAACGCGCCGGCGTTGATAACGACGACATGGCCATCGCCAGTTTCGTCGAGCACGCTCGCGATGAATTCATTCGTCACTTTGAAGACTTTGCCTTCAGTCGCGCGCTCGAAGAAGCCTGGGGCATTGTAGCGCGCACTGACAAAATGATCTCGGACGCGAAGCCCTGGGACCTGGCAAAGGATCCGGGTCAGGCCCAAACCTTGAATGCAGTGCTGTATCGCGCGGCGGAATCACTGCGGTGGTTGTGCGTACTTTTGTATCCGGTAATTCCCAATGCGGCGCGGGAAATCTACAAACAATTGGGACTGGACCAGGATCTGGGCGCGATTAGTCCGAAACAACTTAACTGGGGAGAACTGGAAGAAGGCGTGCAGATCGGCGAAGTCAAACCACTTTTTCCCCGGATCGATAAAGCGAAACTTATGAGCGAGATCAAATCAGAAGACAAACCAGAAGCAAGTCAGCCGGAGGCAGTCACCGAACTTCAACAAGCGGCCGGGTCGGGCCAGCACGTTACCGAAGCCGACGCAGTACCCGGGGTGGCTTACATCGACATCAGCGACTTTGCCAAAATCGATCTGCGCGTGGGCGAAGTGCTCACCGCCGAGCGCATTCCCAAGGCCGACAAGCTACTGCTGATCACCGTGGACATCGGGGAAGAGAAGCCACGCCAGATTCTGGCGGGCATCGCACAGTATTACGAGCCCGAGAAACTTATTGGCCGCAAGATAGTTGTCGTGTCTAACCTAAAACCCCGCAAGATGCGTGGTTACGAATCGCAGGGGATGTTGTTGGCGGCTTCGATTGGCGAGGAAGGAAAGCCGGTGCTTGCGACGTTTACCGAGGAAGTGCCGAATGGCGCACGGTTGAAGTAGGGCGGAGAGGTCAGTACCACCGGCGGTAGCGGGTGGCTCTTAAGTCGGCTTAGCTAACAAAAACCGGACCCTCTGATTGATTAACTCTACCCACCTGCTACCGCAGGTGGTACTAACCTCAAGTTCCATCAGTGCGGTTTATTTTCCGGTCCACTTCTTAATATTCACCACTCGATCGATTTCATTCTCGAGTTCGGTGAGACGTTCAAGCGAACTGAGTCCGCGGCAGCCGTGATAATGGCGGACGGACTTGTTGCGGCCCTTCCAGGTCAGCGACGTGTTCGCGGACGGCATATCGGTGGACGCTTGTCCGCAACTCTTCTGTCCCGGTTCAATCATGTCGGGCAAATTAAAGTAATCGATCGCGGTAAAGGCTTCGACCAACTCGTTAAGCTTCGCGCGAGTAATCTGGCCCGTTGCTTTGCCCATTTTCTTTACAAACCTGAGGCCTTCATACTCGACCCAGCCGTCGGAATAGATAGTGAGCTTGTAGTTCGGACATGTGCCAAAACACACCGTGCGCTCGAGCGTGATTACTTTGGTGCGACGGCGCGGGCCCGTGAAACCAGCGTCAGCGAAAACCGGTGTGACGAACATCAGGATTAAGGCCAACGCCGGCAGTCTGGCTGTTTTTGCACGGTGCATGTTTTCTCTCCGAATTCAATTTGTTTCGGATCATACCGCAGTCCGAAGTATTATCAAGACCGACCGACAAATGCCCAGCGAAAGCGGTGACAGGCCACCGCGCTCCAAATTAGTGCACTTGTATGCCCTTCGTAGATTCTCATTGTCACATCGATGGCCCGGAATACGACGCTGATCGCGACGAGGTAATCGCGCGCGCTCTCGCGGTGGGCGTCCACCGAATGCTCAATGTCATCAGCGGCAATCCGCAAAGCGGCGCCTGCCAACGCACCATCGCCCTCGCCGAGAAACACGAAATGATTTCCGCCGCCATCGGCGTGCATCCTCATGATGCAAAACTCTTTGATGATGACGCTGAGCAGCTTCTTGTTAATCTAATTGACCAAAGCCGCGAGGTAGTCGCCTGGGGCGAGATTGGTTTGGATTATCACTACGATCATTCGCCACGCGACATTCAACGCGAAGTCTTTCGCCGCCAGCTACGGCTCGCGCGCGCGCGCACTTTGCCGGTGGTGATTCATTCGCGCGCGGCCGATGATGACACGGTCCAGATCCTCCGAGATGAGTTGAGCAATTACGAACCCGCCGGAGTATTGCACTGCTTTGGCGGTGGTCTCGCCCTCGCGCAAAACGCGCTCGACCTGGGTTTCTATATTTCGTTTGCCGGGAATTTGACGTTTAAGAAAGCTGAAGACTTACGCGACATTGCGCGGCAGCTTCCGCTCGATCGTCTTTTGGTGGAAACGGATTGCCCTTTTCTGACACCGGTGCCGTTTCGCGGCAAACGAAACGAACCGGCCCGCGTGGTTGAGACGGCGCGGCAACTGGGCGAACTGCATGGGAAAGATCCCGACGAGATTGGCCGGATCACCAGCGAGAATTTTTCGCGATTGTTTGGCGTGGGCTGACTTGCAGGTGATGAGGTCAGTACCACCCGCAGGAGCGGGTAGGTGTGCAGGTGAACTGTGACCAGTCCGACCCACCTGCTACCGCAGGTAGTTACTGACTTCATGCCCACCAGAAAGCCGCTCCTCCCGCATTGAGAACACTTTCACATGCGCTTCTTTTGATGTTATTCTCGATGCGAATCAAACATGGCGCAGCAAAATTCATTCGACATAGTTTCCCAGGTTGATCGCGCAGAGATCAGTAATGCCATCAACCAGACTCTGAAGGAAGTGCATCAGCGCTTTGACTTCAAAGGGAGCCGCGCCAATGTCGCGCTGGAAGAAAAAGACCTGGTGCTCACTGCCGAAGACGAGACCAAGCTCCGCAACATGAACGACATTCTGCAACAGAAGCTGGTCCGTCGCGGTGTGCCGCTCAAGGCGCTCAGCTACGGTAAGGTTGAGCCCGCCGCCGGTGGCACCGTGCGGCAGCACGCACAGATTCAGCAGGGCATACCGCAGGAAAAAGCGAAAGACATTGTAAAGTCGATCAAGGATTCGAAAGCCAAGGTGCAGGCTTCGATTCAGGGTGACATGGTGCGCGTCTCAGGAAAGGATCGCGACGCTTTGCAGCAGGTGATTGCCAGCTTGAAGGCCAGAGACTTTGGCATCAACATGCAGTTCACTAATTACCGGAACTAGTAGAACAGAGTTCAGTCTGTTCCGACACAGGGGAAACCACAGACTAAAAGTCTGCGCCACGAAACAAATGCCACTCGCCAGCCAATCAGCTCTGCTCGACGACGTCCAACTTACGGCGAAACGGATCTTTGATCTCGTCTCGCCGGAATTGCAGCTCGTCGAAGAAGAGTTCGAGCGACAGGCGCGCTCGAACATTCAGGTGATCGCTTACATCGGCGACTACCTGCGCCGCTCAGGCGGCAAACGTGTGCGGCCGGCGCTTACCATCCTTTCGAGCTACGCGGTGGGCGGCAATGGCGCGAACTACAGCTCAGTGCGCATGGCTACGGTGATGGAATTTCTCCACACCGCGACGCTCGTGCATGATGACGTGATCGATAAGGCTGAGACGCGCCGCAATCGACCGTCGATCAATTCTGAGTTTGGCAATCAGACCGCGGTGCTCATGGGAGACTGGCTCTACATGAGCGCATTCGAAACCAGTCTGGCCGAACGCTCGCTTCCCATTCTCGACATTCTCACCGCCGTCACGCGCCGCATGACTGAAGGCGAGCTGCTCCAGCTGACCCTGCTGGGACGCACGGATGTTTCGGAAGAGCAGTACTTCGATGTGGTAGCACGAAAGACGGCATACCTCTTCAGCGCGTGCTGCGAGATTGGCGCGTTGCTGGGTGGCGCGAACGCAGACAGCCAGGCAAGGCTGCGCGACTATGGCATGAACCTCGGCACTGCCTTTCAGCTGGTGGATGACCTGTTGGATTTCACCAGCACCGATGATGTGCTGGGCAAGCCTGCCGGCGCGGACCTGGTTGAAGGCAAAGTTTCGCTGCCGCTGATTCTGCTGCTTCAGCGCGAGCCGGAAATGCGCGGCATGATCCAATCAGTAATCAGCGACAGCGGTTATCAGACGGTCGCGCGCAAGGTGATCCTTGAAGCGCTCGAGCGCACCGGCGCCCTGCATCTCGCGAAAGAACGCGCGGTGGAATACGCCGAAGCCGCCCGCGCCGCACTTGACGGTCTTGATCAAACGCCGCACAGCGAAGCCCTCGCGGCGATTCCTGCCTACATCGTCGAACGGGATAGGTAAAGTTAACCGCGGATTCAACAGTGAGATTCAGTACCCCGAGCGGTAGCGAGGGGATCATAGACTCAACATTCACGTTGATGGTTTGATCCGGTCGCTACCGCTCCCGGTTCTGTACCAATCCCAGTCGGCAAAGCCGACGTCATATCCGTAGCCCACAGCGCAAGCTGTGGGTAACAAGTTTCCATTAATTAGAAGAGCCGCGAAGCGGGCGACATATCCCCGACGGATTTATGCCGCTCGCTACGCGAGCTTTAGTTATTGTTTGTCACCCCGACCCGAAGCTTGCGCTGTGGGCTACGGATATATCGTTGGCTTCGCCAACTGGACCCACCGGCTACGGCAGGTGGTACCGACCCCATTGCTCACCTTCCAAAGACCACATACCGCGTATCACTGCGCGTCACGCCTGACGTTTGGCGTAATCCGTAGCCAAAGGCGTCGAAGCGGTTTGTGTTCGCCGCATCCTGACGAATGGTTACGTAGTCTCCGAATCGGGTTGTCCCCACATTGGTTGAGGTAGTGGGGTAGAGAACAAAGTCTCCCCAGAATCCCACCACGTGATTTTCGTAATTTCCGCCACCGCCCCATTCAAGTGACAGTCCGACTTCACCCTGTGAGTTAGTCGCCAGCGCCGGATACGAAAACGCGTAAGCGCTGTTCCAGATCTGCGCCTGGTTAATCAGACTGAAGTTATTGCTCCGATTGAAGGACGCCCACTGCACGTGCGGCTGGCGAAAGTTATTACCCGAGGGCGCACCCCAGGCAAACCAGATTTGGTTTCGCACGCGCGTATTACCCAGACAGGCGTTACCCGGGAAATCACGGAGCTTGGTCAACCAGTCCTGGCCATCAGGAGAAGTCGAGACGAGGTTCGCATTGTTGTTGGGCCAGCTGCCGATGTTTCGATCACGCCAGAAATATGTCGTGGAAGACTCCTGCCACGAAAAGATCCGCATCTGACTGTTGCTGTTATGACCGGCCCAAAAGATTTCATCGCCGGTGTTTTGCGTCAGGTGTCCACCGTAGGCCATCGGGCTATTGTTTGGATCCGTGAACCAGAAGTGAATGGTTACCCGGTCACGTATCTCCGCGAGGGGAATGCGCACTACCACCAGACCAAAGCCCACCTCGTCGAAGCTCAGGTAAACCGAATTGTCTCCCAGCGACATGTCCGGATAGTCAATCCAGTTCTGGCCAAAGCCGAGCTGTGTTGAAGTGATGTCCCAGTAGGTCCACGCGGTCCCATTCGAGTTGCGAATATCATTGGGACTGGCGGCGGCAATGCGATAGCGATTCGGACCGGGCACCGCGGCGCGGCGGTATTGCATGAGCCAGATTACCCGATCGATCGAAGGCGCATACTGGACGATCTGATCGCAGCAGAATCCGCCGTCAGCATTCGGGAAGATCGTCGAAGGATTGAGATTGGTCCACGCGCCGCCGTTATTTGTCGAATAGGCCGCGAACGAGTTGGCCGTAGCGAAGACCACATTGCCGCCCACCCCGCCGCTTGGTTCGTTGATCGTGTTGCCATTTATTCCCAGACCCGCATTGGTGAAAAAAGTCACCGGAGCAAACGGCGGCCCTGCGTGATGCTTTTGATCTTTCGGAGGGCGTTCCGACTTTGTCTCCGGCGCAGGTTCATTCTTCCGTTCCTTGCCCATGGGCACGGTCCAGATCGTGCCCTCGTTTATTTCGCGGTCAAAGCTCGGCCGGCGCGGCGGATAGGTGGCGCCTTTCACGTTCTTCGGTTCTGAGGAAGAGGTCGAAGCCTTGGCTTCACCCGGAGACTTTGGCGGAATGCGAAACCTGGCCGTGAGGTCGAGCCGATAGTCCTGGCGCCCGGCGCGATAGGTACCGTTGATCGTGATGGTGTACGAGCCGCCTGCGCTGAATCTTCCTTTCTCAAAGGTGGCAAAGACAGTTTGGCTTTGACCGGGAGCGATCGCGCCCAGCTCTATCGGAAGTTTCGTGGAAGGCGACTCGCCATCCACGATGATTTTGCTAATCCGCGCGCCCTGGACCGCGGCCTTCCCGACATTTCGGATCGGCAGAGCGATCGAGAGTTGATTATCCTCAAGGGAACTGCCGGCCGGTCCGGCCTCGAGCGCGTTACCTGCTGGTGGGATTTGAATGTTGCCAAAGCCGGTGGGCAGGATCGCGATCACTAGAACGGCGATTGATAGTATTACCTTGCGCATCATTTCACCTCCGGAGGTTGAGAGTCAGGCCTGAGCGGGATTCAGCGCCTTGGCGTGCTTGATCTGCGACGATTTCGCTGGCGGCTGGGTTTACCCGCCCTTCTGCGGGCAGCCTATAACAAAACCAGCCACCACTGTCAACGAATTTAGGGCGAGGTCCAGCAGTCTAGTAGCTGGCAGCGTACGGGTTAGCTGCGCTTGCAACTATGATTGCGAACGGATAGCGAGCGAGGATGGAGTCAGCGTTAGGGGGCTTTCCAGTCGGCGAAGCCGACGAAATACCCGTAGCCCACAGCGCCAGCTGTGGGTTGATGAGCAAAAAGGAAGGCCGAGCCCGCGAAGCGGGCGACAGAAAACGAAGTGTGCTTCGAATAAAATGCCGCCCGCTACGCGGGCTCTTTCATTCTAAACGGGCTTGGTACCCACAGCTGGCGCTGTGGGCTACGAATATCGCCGTTGGCTTCGCCAACTAGAGAATGGACAAATATTCATTGCCAATCGTTAAGCATCCTCTTAAAATCGGCGCGTGGCTAACGAAACCCTCATTGCTCGGCTGGAACAGAGCCTGCGCCAATCGCGCGCGGCGCGCACGCGGCTTTCGGCGCGGCTGTCTGAGCTGGAATCCGAATCGGAAATAATTCGCGCTGAACTGGCTGAGATGGACACGCTTGCGGGGCAAACCGAGGCCGCCATCTTCCGGCTGCTTTCAAATGTGATGAGCGGTCCGGCCACCCAGGTGGGCACCACTTCCGTAGGCGAGTTGGAGATAGAGTTACAGCGGCGCCTGGCGCATGCGGAACTTTCGCAGCACGCGCCCGCGCCCATGCGTCACGCCGTCCCAGCGGTGCGCAACAATATCGCCGCGATCGACGACCGTTATTTTGATCGAACTATCCCGCAAGCCGCCACCATGATCCTGCGTGAAGCCAACGGGCCTCTGCATGTGAACGAGATCTACAATCGTTTGATGGAAGGTGGATTCAGTTTCACCGGCCACAATCCCACCATCAGCATCGCTGTCTCACTCAATCGCAACAGCCGTTTTCGTAAAGTCGCACCGGGAACTTTTGATCTGGTGATTAGGGACGCAGCCAAGGCAAGCTAGGGAGTTGCCAATGCGAGGTCAGTACCACCCGCGGTAGCGGGTGGGTCCCGATCGGGATCATTTGCGCTGAGAGACCCACCTGCTACCGCAGGTGGTACTGACCTCGCCGCCAGAGGCGCCTACATCAATTTCTTCTTCATTTCTCGCAACATCTCTTTTGCTTCGTCGTCGCTCATCTCATCGACGCGCGCGTCGCGCAGTTCATCCAAAACTTTCTGGTTCGCTAGATCGAACAGCGACGTTTGCGCCGCCAACCTTCGTCGCGCCGCGCGCGTGGCCGCGGTGCTCAACGCCTGCTCTTCAACTGCAGCCGAGCTTCCCGCCGAAGCCGCTACCACACGCTCCACTTCGGTCAATGCCTCTTCTTCAGCAAACACATCCAACTCGTATCGCTCGAGTCTTTGCAGCACATCACGCGCGCGCGCCAGAGTCACCGGCGGCATGCCTGCCAGCCGAGCCACTTCAATTCCATAAGACTTTGACGCTCGCCCGCGTTCGAGCTTGTGCAGGAATACGACCTCGCCTTCACGTTCAGTCGCCGTAATTTGATAGTTCTGCGCTCCCGGCAAACGCTCAGCCAGTTCCGTGAGCTCGTGATAGTGCGTCGCAAACAGAGTCTTGGCCGCATGTTCGGCTGAATCGTGCAGGTACTCAGCCACCGACCAGGCGATCGATAGCCCGTCGAATGTCGCCGTGCCGCGGCCAATTTCATCGAGCAGCACCAGCGATCGAGGCGTGGCGTTATGCAGAATCGCCGCCGTCTCAGTCATCTCCACCATGAACGTCGAACGCCCGCGCGCCAGATCGTCCGAAGCGCCCACGCGTGTCCAGACCCGATCGAGCAGAGGCAGCCGCGCTTTCTCAGCCGGCACAAAACCTCCCATCTGCGCGAGGATGCTGATGATTGCCGTCTGCCGCAGCACAGTGCTTTTGCCGCCCATGTTTGGCCCGGTGATGATCAGCAACCGATCGGTTGAGTTGTTGAGATAGACGCTATTCGGCACGAATGGTTCTTCATTAAAGACTTCGATTACCGGATGACGGCCGTGCACGATTTCGATCTCGTCGCCGTCGTGGATGGTGGGCCGCACATAACGCCGCCGCACCGCGCTCTCAGCCAGGCCGGACACCGCGTCGAGACATGCCAGCGCCCGCGCGGTCGCTTGAATGCGCGCTGTCTCAGTCGAAACCTGCCGGCACACTAGCGCGAAAATCTCGGTCTCCATTTGCAGGATGCGCTCTTCCGCGCCCAGCACCTTGCTCTCCCATTCCTTCAGGCTGCTGGTGGTAAAGCGTTCCGCATTCGCAAGCGTCTGCCGCCGCTCGTACTCTTCGGGCACGCGCAACGCGTTGGCTTTCGACACTTCAATGTAGTAGCCGAACACATTGTTGTAGCGGATGCGCAGGTTGCCGATGCCGGTGCGGGCGCGTTCTTCCGCTTCCATCGCCGCGATAGTTTGCTTCGCATCGCGACTCAGGGAACGCAGCTCATCCAGCTCAGACGAATAGCCCGGACGAATCACCCCGCCATCCACGACTTTCACCGGTGGATCGTCATCGATGGCTGAAGCGATCAGCTCGCGCACGTCGGCCAGCTCGTCGGCCGCATCATGCAGCACCTGGAGCAGGGAAGACTTCGCCTCGCGAATCGCCTCGCGCACGTGCGGGACCTGATCAAGCGAGCGCCGCAGCGCCACCAGATCGCGCGGGTTTGCCGATCCGAGATTAAGGCGTCCGGTCAAACGCTCGACGTCTGACACTTCTTTCAAAAGCGAGCGCAGCCGATCGCGCTTCATGTGTGAAGCGTGCAGTTCCGCGACCGCGCCGTGGCGCGCTTCGATTTCGCCGCGCCGAATCGATGGCCGCAGCAACCACGCGCGCAGCAGTCGCGCGCCCATTCCGGTGACCGTCTCGTCAATTACATTAAGGAGTGAATGGCCGCCGCTGGCCATGGCCTGGATCAGTTCGAGATTGCGCACCGTGGTGTGATCGAGCACGAGATGGTCCTGCGGCTCAAAGTAAACGATGTCGGCGATATGCGCGGCGGCCGCGCGCTGTGTCTCTTGCGCGTAACGCAGGCAAGCGCCGGCGGCCCGCACGGCTTCAGATTTTTTCGTCAGCCCATAACCATCGAGCGAACGCACGCCAAACTGTTTAATAAGGAGAGCGGCACAATCTTCCGTCTGCCAGAGCCAGTCGTCGACAGGCGTGAGGGTCCAGGTTCCTTCAGCTGTGGCAGTGAAGTCAGTACCACCCGCAGTAGGGGGTGGGTCGATTGTTTGTGTCACCTCTCCCTTTGGGAGAGGGCCTAGCGCGGCACTGCTCTTCAGAATGTCCCGTTCGTCCGCTGAGCTAAGCTCAGCGGAAGAAAGTGTCTCTTTTCTTGCACCTGCTATGTCCCTCACCCCGACCCTCTCCCAAGGGGAGAGGGAGGAAGCTCCCAATGGCAGCGGTGCTGTTCTTGGTTGGTTTGAAAACCCTCCCCTTACCAACGCACCCAGCGCATTCGGAAAGATCAATTCGCGCGGTGCGTACGATTCGATGTCGGCGACGATGCGCTCCCAGGCGCCTTTGCCGCTTGCTTGCGTCGCGCGAAATTCACCGGTTGAGATGTCGAGGAAGGCGGCGCCGACTGTTTCGCCCAGCGCGCACACCGCGCCGAGATAGACGGATTCACGCGGCTCGAGCAGTTGCGGATCTATAGGTGTGCCCGGCGTGACGATGCGCACGATTTCGCGGCGCACCAGCTTTTTGGTCTTGCCGGCTTCTTCAGTCTGTTCACAGATGGCCACGCGATAACCGCGCCGCACGAGTTTGGCGATGTAGTTGGCGGCGGAGTGGTGCGGCACGCCGCACATAGGAATCGGATCGCCTTTTTCCTTATTGCGCGCGGTCAGGGTGATTTGCAATTCGCGCGCGCCGGTGACGGCGTCTTCAAAAAAGAGCTCGTAAAAATCTCCGAGACGAAAGAAGAGCAGAGTGCCGGGGTGCTGCGCCTTAAGTTCCTGATACTGGCGCACCATTGGCGTGGAATGCGAAGAAGTCATGAGTAGATTCGCAGATTACCGTAGAGCAGGAAAAAGTAACAAGGTAAGAGGGTTCATTGAATCATTTATTCATTGAAACATTGATTCATTTTTTCATTGGGTTATTGGAACAATGTTCCAGTGATTAACGGATCAATGTGCTAACGAGCCACCTCACACGAAAATTATCGGATGGATTAATGAGCCGATGTTTCAATGCGAATTCCTCTGGCGCAGCACTTAGCGGAAAGCCGTCGACCAGTTGGCGAAGCCAACGGTAGATCCGTAGCCCACTGCGCCAGCTGTGGGAAAGCGAATCGCCAAAATATTGAAGGAGCCCGCGAAGCGGGCGGCATAGTCATACCCAGAGGTAACGCTCTTCATACTCGATTCCATGTTTGTTAAGCAGATTGATGAACTCCTCTCGGAATGCCACCTTCCGATGGTGCGACTCCTGATTCCCGATGTACTTCAGAACCTGTTGCGTGTTCGACTGGCTTACGCTGAACGCACCATAACCGAGCTGCCATGCAAATAGTCTCTTCCATTTGTCGCGCGCCCAAGCTGATGAATTGGATTTTATGAAACGCATGGCGTCCGAGACTGAAATCTTGGAAGGTAAATTGACCAGCATATGGACATGGTCGTCGGTTCCATTGACGCCATAAGCCTTACCCTTTAACTCGCGGGTCAAACCACCGAGATACGCATGGAGTTCTTCTTTCATGTCGGTCCGGATCAGAGGTTCGCGATCCTTGGTGCTGAATATCAGGTGTGTAAGGAGATTCGTAAAGGTTCTGCTCATGGAATTAATGCTACATCCGTTGACAACCATCTCGGCGGATCGATGGCAAATCGGTGTAACGTTGGGTTTGCGGTAGATAGCAATGTCGATGGTATGCCGCCGGCTACCCCGGCTCCGGTATTAATCATCACCGTTTACCCACAGCTGGCGCTGTGGGCTACGGATACACCGTTGGCTTCGCCAACTGGTTGAGGAATTGCCTCATTGATTCATTGATCCATAAGTCAATGAATCGATGATCAAATGCTCCAATGAACCAATGAATCAATGAATCAATTTCCCACAACACACTCCTCCGCCGACAACACCATCCCTTGCAGCGTGCGGCCTTTCTTTTCGTTCTTCTCAGTCACCGTCACCCCCGCCATCTGGCAGCGCAGGCTGATCTTTTGGCCGGCCTGGAGAGACTTGAGCTTGTCTGACTCAGAGTCTTTGGCCAACACCATCAACTGAATCCAGGGCTTTCCCTTGGCGGCCGCTTCCGCTTCGGCGAAATCAATCACCGGGTGCGGGCTCATCGCGTTCGGGTCAGTCGATCCGGGAATGTACTTGCGAAAAGTCACATTCCACTGCACGGTCTGATTGCTGATCAGATCTTCCGGATTTGCGCCCGCCTGCATCTGGCGCTTCATGAATGGCACCAGGGCGTTGAAGTCTTTCTGCCACGCAGTATCGTTTGCCGCCGCAGCCGTCGCCGCATTTGGTGTTGGTGTGACAACGGCCACGGGCGTCGCGACAGTATTGGGAGTCGCGAGAGGAGTAGCGGCCGCCGGGGTGTTTGGATTAGCCGGCGCCGTCGCCGGCTCTTTGCTGCAGGCTGCAAGCAGAGCGAGAGGCAGACAGAGACACATAAGAAGGAAGAGAACTCGGGTCATCGATAAATGCTCCTTAAGAGTGTGTAGATAACGAATCAGCCGATTATACGGCATGAAGTCAGTGCCACCCGCTGTTGCGGGTGGGTCGTGCTGCTTTTGTCAGTACCACCCGCTGTTGCGGGTGGGTCGTGCTGCTTTTGTCGGTACCACCTGCGGTAGCGGGTGGGTCCTCAGTGCGGAAGATAATAGAGCCGCGCCTTTGGCGCAGCACATAGCGGTAAGCCTCGGGCCAGTTGGCGAAGCCAACGGTATAACCGTAGCCCACAGCGCCAGCTGTGGGTAACGGCGTCCCAATATTGAAAGAGCCCGCGAAGTGGGCGAAATAAATATATGCCGCAGGCTACGCCGGCTCGGGTTCAAATTAGGATGCGGTACCCATAGCTGGCGCTGTGGGCTACGATTATACCGCCTGCTTCGCAGGCTGGTTGGCGGCTGCGTCCAAGGGAGACCCGACTTACAGCAGGTGGTTCTGACCGCACACTCCGCAGTTCGTACGGAAGCGCACTGTCACCTCCAGGATCCCAACCTTTTCCATTGACATTTGGGGGAGTCGCGCATAATCTTCGCCAATCTTTTAATTGTGTTGTATTTGTCAGTTACCCGACTGGACAAATTGACAGGCTTTTTTCCAGTAGTCTCAGTGTTACGGGAATTATCGCGGTAGCGCGCCAGTCAGTAGTCTTTCTCGAAGAGAAGTCTCAGGGTCTCACTGCTCACTGTTCTCCGTTTGCCGCTCGACTAATTGATGCAGCCCCGCCCGCCCAGGCCTCGGCGCATAAAGCGCGTAGAGCAAAGTGTGCGACGTCATCGTCGACACTTTGCCCTGCGCATTTTTCCCTCATCGGTGTCCAACCTAATGTCATCAAAGAATCGCGCACACATCGTGATCGTTAGCGTGTGCGTTCTTGCATTATTTTCTACTTTGTTCGTCTGGCGATACGTTCAAGCGGCAAACAAGGTATGGGCTGGCACCGGCGGAGCTTCATCATGGACAACCGCAGGCAACTGGACCGGTGGCGTCCCAGGATCTGGCGACGTCGCTCAATTTGACGCTGCAACCAACACAGCAAACACAGTTGGAATTTCAGGTACTGCCACACAAACGATCCAAGCCATTGAGTTCACATCGAATCGAGTGAATCCGATGGCAATAGGTTCAAGCGGAACAACGGGTGGAGCAGTTGCCCTCCAACTCAATGGAACAACGATCAACGGAATTGCGGACACTGTATTACGAAATAATAGTTCGCAGCTCATGACAATTCAGCCAAATAACGGTCAAGCCACACCGAACACACTCTCGCTTACACTGGGGGACGCAACTGACAACAAGATAAACATCGATGGGACTGGCGGTATTGCGATCTCTGCGGCGATCACAGGGTCGAGCAAAAAGCTGACACTAGGCGGTACAGGAACCGGCACGCTTACGTTAAGCGGCAACAACATCTATACCGGTGACACAACGATTAGCAGCGGGAAATTGAGTTTGGGCACAGCAGGCTCAATCTCCAACTCAGCAAATATCATCATCGGGGGCGGCTCTACTTTTGACCTTTCGGCTTACAGTAGCGCCCTATCAATGAGCAGCGGTCAGGGCTTAAAAGGCACTGGCACGACTTCTACTGGAACGATTACATTGTCGGGGACGGGTGCACGTCTTAGCACGGCAACCAATAGCCCCATCCAATTCACGGCCTTCAACGGCACTACCGCTCCGTTGACCGTCTCAGCCGCAACCGCAGCCTCACTTGTTTTAAACGAAAACAATCCCGTCACCGTCAATACTACAGCGGCGTTGGGCGCTGGCGACTACACACTTATTGCGAAGAGCGGCAGCGCCACGGTCTCCATAGTCTCAGGCATCCCGCCGACTTCGCTTACCATCGGCGGCAGCGGACTCGCACCAAACACAGTCGGTTCACTTCTGCTCACAAATTCGCAGTTGGTTCTTCACGTTGTCGCGGCCCCCTCGATCTCCAAATCCTTCGGAACTTCGCCAATCAATGTCGGCGGCACGAGCTTACTGAACATCGTTGTCACGAATCCGAATTCCAGTACTGCTCTGACAGGCGTGGGCTTCACAGACACGCTGCCCACTGGACTGACCGTGCCGGACCTGGCCCCCACATCGCAGTGCGGCGGCACAGTGAGCATCACGTCGAACGTCATTACGCTCTCAGGAGCGACGGTGGCAGCGGCGCTCACCTGTACTACTAGTGTGACAGTCACAGCGAATGGCGCAGCGACCGGAGTAATCACCAACAACACCAGTACCGTCACTTCGACCAACGGTGGCACGGGCAACTCAGCCTCGGCAAACATCACCGTCAACGTAAATCCCGCAACCCTTAAATACAGAAGCAGACAGAGCGGCAATTGGAACGACTTCAATACGTGGGAAGTCGATTCGGGGAGCGGCTTTGTTAATGCCGTCAGCGGGCAAACGCCGAGCAGCGCTAACGACACAATTCAGATCCAGAGCCACGCTGTCACTGTCACCGCGAGCGTCGATGCCGATCAATTGTCGAGCGTCGCTGGCGGAACTCTCGTCGTGAATAACGGCGTAACATTTACTGTTGCTGATGGCACAGGAACTGACTTCACGAGCGCAGGCCTGCTGCGCACCGCCGGCCAAATCACCAACAATGGCCAGGTAATCATTAACGGCACGCTGCAAATTGATCAGGGCGGTTTCCCGGGTGGCGGGACAGGAACGTATCAATATAATCAGACAGCCGGCAACGGCATCCTTCTCTTCAACAACACTTCCGGTTCTTACGGCGTTAACAACGATAACTACTGGCCAACAACCAACGGTCCACAGACCGTAAACGTGCAAGGCGCTGGCGGAATCACTTTGAACGTCGCGCGTACCGTGGGAACTCTCTTCCAGTACGCGGCAGGAATCACGAACGCAAATAACTTGACGGTGAATGGAACTTCGCAGGTCAACAACGGCGGGTTCACTTCAGGCTCGCCTACGTACGGCGCGTCGTCGCTCCTTAAATACAACATCAACGCATCGTACGGCCGCAATGGTGAATGGCTGCCGAACGTGACGAGCGGCGCGGGGTATCCGGCGAACGTCCAACTTAGTAACAACACGAATCTTGATTTGCCAAACGGTTCATCGGGCGTTGCATTCCAGATGGCCGGCAATCTAACCGTCGATAGTGGATCGACTTTGAACCTGAATGGCTCGCCGGCAATGTCCCAGCCGCTGACGGTTATTGGCAGCGTCGTCAATAACGGCACGCTAACGCTATCGGCTAACGCGGGCGGCGGATTGACTGTGCGTGGCGATCTTACTAATGGCGGCACGTTCAATTCGAATGCGGCCACATTGACATTCACCGGCGCCGGCGCGCAATCGTGGACCACGAACGGCACGGGAGCAGGGAAGAACTACGGCGCAGTCGCGATTAGCTCGAGCAACACCGTGACACTCAACGGTGACTTGAGCTGCACGGCGCTTTCCGTTACCAACGGCACATTCAGTCAGGGCCCGACATTTAATGTAACGACGGGCGCGGTCACCGTTTCCTCAGGCGGAACGTGGACTGACGTAGGCTCGGGCGATATCACCCTGAACGGTGGCGTTTCGAACGCGGGCACGATCAACTTCAACGGTGGGACGACGTCGTGCGGAGAAACTGATGCCGTTTCGATTAGCTCTGCCAGTCAACAGACCTGGAGCGGAACCGGCACTTTCAACCTCATTGACGTTACGCTGAGCAATCAAGGTGGCACTCCGCCTCCTTTTATCACCGTTCACAGCGGCACCAACGGCGGCGGCAACAGTATCAAGTTCATTTTCCTCAACGCCTGTACTGGCGGTGCTTACACCTGGGTGGGCGGCACGCCGGGCTTCGTGACCGACTGGTCAGTGGGCACCAACTGGTCGCCGACGCGCTCGACAGTCGATCCGGGCGACATTTTGTACTTCAGCTCGAGCGCCCCCACGGTGACGAATGTCGCCGGCGCGGTGCCGGGCAATACTGAGACGATTAGCGCACTGCACATCAACGGCTCGTCGCCGACTTTCAGCGCTGCGGGCGCGAACACGCTCCTGATCGATGCGGGCTCGGGCAATACCGGTCTCGACATTACCGGCGCTGCGCCACTGACGCTGAGCGGAGCCAATCCACTCACGATCAAACTGGCTTCCGGCACGCTGGGCAGCGTCGACGGTACCTTTATTGTCACCGGCGCCGCACATAAACTGATCGGCCAGGCAGCCGCCGCGATTACTTTCCAGAATAATTCGTTCTTCACCACCAGCACGGGATTCACTGGCAATCCTTTCGGCGACGGCAGCAATCCGGCAAACGGCGCGGCCGGCTCAATAGTATTTGCCTCGGGCTCGACCTACTCGCACAACGCGGGTAGCAGCCCGTTCGGCTTATTCACCAGTGCGTCCGTCGCGACATTCCAGACCGGCAGCATTGCGCGCTGGTTCACCAACTCGGGCTTCCAGGCGAGTGGCCGCACGTACGCAAATCTGCAAATTGGCGATGCGAGCACGGCGACGGTTGTTTCCGATTCGGGCACCGGCACATTCCAGTTCGACAATCTGACTGTCAACAGCACGCCCACGAACGGCTCGTCGCTGACTTACAGCGGTTCGGGCGCGGGCGCGATCATGATCCAGGGCAACATCACCAGTAATGGTGTGGGATCAGGCTCGCTGCCGGACGTGAATCTGACGCCAGGCTCGGGACAAATCACGATCTCTAAGGCCGGCGCCATCCTCTTTAATAATGACGGCAGTAATACGCGCAGCGTAAATCTTGATGGAAACGTTAACGTCGTTAGCGGGACGACGCTGACGCTTTCCCGGGTGGTGCAGCTCGGTCTTATTAATCCGAACAGCAAAAATCTGACCATGTTCGGTGGCAGCGTCTTGAATGGTGGCGCCACGGGTTACGTGATTGGGAGTTTGACCAAGGGCTTTGGGCCACCCACGTCCAACACTTTCCAGGTTGGCAGCGCCAACGGTTATGCGCCAATCGATGTAGCCAATACGAGCGGCACGGGCACGCTCACGATCAGCACCACCGGATCGAAACACGGAAGCATCTCGGGCACGAACGCGCTCTCGCGGTACTGGACGATTGCCAGCTCAGGAGTGACCCAGGCGGATCTCACCTTCCATTACAACGTGGGTGATGTGGTTGGGACCGAAGCTAATTACAAGATCTTCAAGTACAGCGCTGGCGTCTTCACTCAATTCAATCCGTCGACACTCGATACCGGCGCGCATTTCGCGACGTTGAACGGCGTGAACTCATTTAGTGATTGGACCCTGGCCGAACCAAGCGCGGTGCCGTCGCTCTCGATTGATTCAACGGCGTCGCAGGCTGAGCTGGACAGCGGACAGGCGAACATGACCTTCACGGTCAACTTGTCGCCGGCGAGTACGCAGACTGTCACGGTGAATTACTCGATCGCCGATGGTCCAACAAACGCGGCCACGGGTGGCGCGGCGTGCGGGCCGGGAATCGATTACGTAAACACCGGTGGAAGCTTGACCTTCAATCCGACGGTCACGTCACAGCCAATCAACGTGCCGATTTGTGGCGATACGGATATCGAGCCGAACGAGGACTTCACGGTCACGCTCAATACGCCGACCAACGCGTTAATTACTTCAGGTTCGGGCACGGGTACGATTACGAATGATGACGTAGCCACACCGGAGATCGATGTGCTCGGCGGGTCGGGACCAACTTCGATTCCGGACGGCTCGATCACTCCAAACGCAACCGACGGAACAGAATTCGGCTCGGTAAATGTGAGCAGCTCAGTCAGTCATCCGTTTACGATAGCGAACACGGGCACCGGCGTTCTGACTTTGAGCGGCTCGCCGTTGGTCCAGATCACTGGAACTGACGCGTCGCAATTCAATGTCAGCCCGCAACCGGCTTCGTCGGTGGCGGCGAGCGGCACGGCCAACTTCTCGATTATTTTCCAACCGACCAGCCCGGGGTTGAAGAGCGCCACGGTGCACATCCTCAACGACGATGCAAACGAGGGTGATTACGACTTTGTGATTCAGGGCACGGGCGTCGCGACCGGAGAAACAGATGTAGTCGTAACCGGCGGCAACCTGGTCATCACCGACAGCAACGGCGGCAACACGGATGACACGCTGACCCTTTCGCTTAGCGGCGCGAATGTTCGCATCAACGATCCCAGTCACACACTTACCTGCGGCGCGGGCGCGACCCAGGTCAACGCCAACACTTGCGATGTGCCGCTGTCTTCAATCACCGGAAACATTCAAGTCGATACGCAGGGTGGCAATGATCAGCTCACGCTGGATCTGGGTTCGGGTGATTTCATTCCGACTGGCGGATTGAGTTATGCGGGTGGTACGCAGACAACCAGCGACAAACTGGTGATCACCGGCGGCGCGCAGGGCCAGGTCACTTACAACTACACGAATGCCAACGACGGCAGCATCGAGATGGAGAACTTCGGCACGGTGAGTTACACCGGGCTGGAGCCGATCACGAATAGTGGTACTGCCACTGATGTGATCTTCAATCTGCCAAACGCCGGCAACGTAGCTACGCTCAGTGATTTGGGTGGCGGCACGTCGCGATTGGCGAGCACCGGAACGTTTGAGCAGACGGACTTCGCGAATCCGAGCGGTTCCGTGACGATCAATGGCGGAACATCTAACGACTTCTTCGGCGTTAACGCGCTTGCCGCAAGCTATCCGAGCTTGACGATTAACGGAGGCCAGGGAGCGGATTCAGTCAACTTTAACGGTGCTATTACCTTTGCCGCGAACGCGAACCTTGACGTCAACCTACAGGATGACGACCCAACGCCGGGTATCGACGACGTATCAGTCGCCGGCCAGTTGACCACCTCAGGAACGGGCACAATCGACCTTCGCGCCAGCGAAGAAATCGATGTGAACTCGGGGGGCGGGCTTCAGGTCGAGAACGGCAACCTGACGATTGAAGCGAACCTGCAAACGCCGACCACGGCTACCGAACACGACGGTGTGCAGGTCAATGGTGGCACGGTGCAATCGACGGGTACTGGCAACATCTCGATCAAGGGTACTGGTGGCGAAGGCGCATTTGACGTCATGTACGGCGTCATTGTCTGGAACGCGGGCAAGGTTTTATCGACGGGCACAGGCACAATCACGGTGCAGGGAACTGGCGGCAATCGAACGGGTGGACCACCTGCGCCTCCACTCGGCACCGAACTCTATGGTGTTTATGTCTACCTCGCCGGCTCCGAAATAACTTCTGCGAGCGGCGCGATTACGCTCACCGGCCAGGGCGGAGACACCAACTACACCGGTTCCTACGGTGTAATCGTCGCGGGCGGCAAGGTCCAACAAAGTGGCGCCGGCGCGCTCACCATTAATGGCACGGGTGGCACGGTCACCGGCGGCAGCGGAGTCTTCGTTGATTCAGCTGGTTTCTTCGTAGTTGCTGATGACGCGCCCATCCCAGTCGGCGGCTTGATTACCTCAACCGGAACGGGCGCGAACGCCGGCAACATCTCCATCACTGGAAGCAGTTCGGCTACATCTACCGGTGCGGTGCAGGGTGTACGCGTAGACGCTCCGGGCACGGTTACTACCGTTGATGGATCAATAAGTATCGACGGCACGGGAGGAACCGGCAATCAGAACAGTTATGGAACGTCGATTCGAGGTGCGGTTACCGCTACCGGCACTGGCGCGATCAGTCTTATTGGCGCCGGTGGAACCGCTGCGACGCCAGGACTGCAGGTGCATGGTGTAAACCTGCGCGGCGGCGCAGTAGTGACTGTGAAGGATGGCAATCTCACGATCACCGGAACACCGGGCAGCGGCAGCACAGATAACGCGGCTTTTAACCTGGCATCAGCTGGAACCGCCACTCTCCAGGTAAGCGCGGGAGGCACCGGATCGATAACAGTTAACGCTGACAGCATTCGAATCTCCACCGTCAACGGTACGATCAACGCCGGCAGTAACGCGGTCACGCTCAGGCCAAAAACCGCCGCAGTCTTCATCGATCTCGGCTCGACCTCGGATGCTCAGCCCAACACACTCGAACTGTCGGACGGCGAGCTCGATCGCGTCACCTGTGCCACGCTGAACATCGGCGACAACAACAGCGAGTCGATCACGATCACCAACAACATCACACGGACGGCGAGCACCAACATGACGCTCACCGCCGGCTGCGATATCGCGATTAATAGCGGCCAGATAAATACCGGCGGTGGCACCCTGCTGCTCGATTCCGGCCCATCGCCCGATGCGATCAGACCTGCAAACTCCGGTGTCGATGTCACAGCCAGCACGCTCTCGTTCGGCAGCGACCTGGCCATCGTGATCAATGGCACGACGGTCGATACTCAATACACTCAGCTCAATGTCGTGGGCGGTGTGAATCTCGCGAACGTCGATCTGGCGTTGAGCGGTACACATACGCCTTCGCCCGGCGAGCAATTCATCATCGTCAACAACGACGCGTCCGACGCGATTAGCGGCACCTTCACGGGACTTCCGGAAGGCGCGACCATCCCGAGCTTCCTCGGATCAAGTTACAGCGCGACCATTTCTTACGTCGGTGGCAGCGGCAACGATGCGGTGCTCACCGTGAGCACTCCTTGCACGCCGCCCAGCACTGTCTATGTCGATGACAACTGGTCGGCAGTGACCCCGGGAAGCGATCCGGATGGTGGCGGACCGGCGACGAACTTCGGTTGCGATTCGTTCGCCACGATCCAGGGCGGCATCGACGGCGTCACTTCGGGCGGAACAGTTAATGTGTACGCCGGAACCTACGCCGAGCAGGTCGACGTCAACAAGCCGATAAACCTGCTGGGACCGAACGCGACAATTAATCCGAATACCGGTTCGCGGGTGGCCGAAGCGGTAATCATTCCGACGACCAGCGATCCAATCAATCCAGGCTTTAACGGTCCGATTACTGTTTACCTGTCAGTCCCGGGCACCACCATGAAGGGCTTCACGGTTGACGGTAATAATCCGTCACTGGTTTCGGGTGTGGTTTACAACGGCTCGGATGTCGACGCCCAGTTCGGCATTTACGGCGATGGCGCCGCCAACCTCGACACGGTGATCGAAAACAACATCGTCCAGAATATCGGCGATATGTCGATCTGGCTTAACAGCTTCGGCTTCGGCGGGACACGTAACGCGAACAGTCGCATCACGGCTAATAAGGTCGACAATAATCTTGGCCCCTTCGGTCAGGGCATCCGCATCTCGGACGATGCGTGGCTCGACGTGACCAACAACGTTCTCACTCGCGTCCGGCTCGGTATCGTCGCCGAAAACTTCAGCGGTAATGTGACTACGCACCCGGCCTCAGTGATCGACGGGAACAACATCACGTCGTTCCGAATTGGCATCCGTCACAACCTGCACTATGCCTACGCCAATCCAGGCTTCACCATCAGCAACAACACGGTGCAGCCGTACGTGCAGTCGCCGATGCCGCCGCAGGTGACGACGCCAACGCAGTATCAGGGAATTCGAGTTGAATCGGTTCAGCAGACCGTGGCCGTCACTGTTCAGGACAACACGCTGACCGGCAACCGCACTGCGATGCAGTCGGGCGGTTACACGCGCCTTGAAGGACTCGAGCTGGACAACGCATCGAATGTATCGCCGAACATCGCGTTTATTCACAACGACGCGCGCGACTTTATTCGCGGCGCCTTCAACGACACGCCGGCAGTACCGACCTTCACGTGCAGTAATTTCGCCTTCAACACGACGGGCGTACATCTGAGCACGAACGCGACTAATGGCCTGACAATTCACACCAGCAATATCACCGGCAACGGCTCCGGCATAGTGAACCTTGGAGCGGCGACGGTGAATGCCGAGAACAACTATTGGGGCAACCCCTCCGGTCCCACCGCAGCCGGCAACCCGGGCGGCACGGGCGACAGCGCGTCCACTAACGTTGATTACGATCCGTTCTCGGCCAGCGCGCCCGTCTGCGCCAATGTTGTTTCGTACACGATTACGGCCAGCGCGGGACCGAATGGATCGATAAATCCGTCGGGCGCGGTTTCGGTGGCTTACGGCGCGAGTCAGTTATTCAACATCACGCCCAGTCCGGGCTACGCAGTCGGCGACGTGCTGGTTGATTCAGTGTCGGTGGGCGCGGTGTCGAGTTACACCTTCACGAATGTCACCGCGAATCACACTATCTCAGCGACTTTTGTCTTGGCCTGCACACCGCCCAGTACCGTCTATGTTGATGACAACTGGTCGGCAGTCACACTCGGAACCGATCCGGATGGCGGCGGACCGGCGACTAACTTTGGCTGCGATTCGTTCGCGACGATTCAGGGCGGCGTAGACGGTGTGCAACCATCGGGCAGCGTCATCATCTACGCGGGCACTTACAACGAAGACGTTAACGTTAACAAGCTCGGCGTGAGTTTACTCGGCGCGGGGGCGGGCTCAGTAAATGTGATTGGCCCGATTGGGGGTTCCACCAGCACCTTCGTGATTTCGGCCAGCAACGTAACTCTGGCGGGTATGACGATTACACGGGCGGGGAACAACACCACTGACTGGAACAATCCTGGTCTGAATACTGCCGGTATCTCGATCCAGGGCACGGCTGTTTCCGGCGCCCTCATTCGCGACAACGTCCTGAGCGGCAATCGCACCGGTATCGACATCAACAACAGTAACGGCCACACCGTGCGGAACAATGTCATCGACTTTAACCGCACCGGTTTGATCTTCCGCAACCAGACCGACCAGATGACGGTGATCGAGAACTTCATCACCAACAACTGGACGGTCGGTGTTCTGTTCCTCGATGGCAGTGGCGGCACGAACAGTCCGCCTAACTCGTCGTTGCACTCGACGTACTCGAACAACAGCATCAGCAGCAACTGGTATGGCCAGATTGTCGATCGCCAAACTGGCGGTTCGCTGCCCCCGGGAGGTCAGCCCGACATTGCTGGCCCGGCTTCGGCCAACTTCCAGTACACGCCGTTCCTGCTCAGCGGTACCGACACCAATGTCGAGACGGTGCCGGGCCGCGGAACCAACGGCTTCCAGGGAGTTGCCAACACTGTGTTGGTGTCGTATCTCAACCAGAACGGCTGGGTGTTCTTTGATGACAACCCGGGCACCGGAACTGGTTCGGGTGGTTTTGAGCTTGGTCCTGCGACTCCGCCCATTGGCAGTGGCAGCGCTTTCCTGACCGTGGACTCGCAGGGACGCCATGCCCTGGGCGTGTTCAATTACGCCGGGACGCGCGCCGATGATCTGCTCGATTTGCTCTACGGGAGTTATCAGAACAACAACACGAACACCGTCGTGGCGAATTCGTTGCAGTTCGACATCGACTATGACCTCAATGACGCGGCGACCGCTTACGCTGGGCGCCTGGTGTTTGAGCCGTACTTGTCACCGTCGCAGGGCGCGGTGGCGCAAAACGTCTGGCAGAACTGGGATGCGCGCGGCGGCATGTGGTACGGCACGCGCACCACGGTGACTGTTAACAACGTTTCGGTACCGCAACCGTGCCAGCCCAACGCACCGTGCACCTGGACACAGATTCTGTCGCTCTATCCGAACGCGGGGGTGCGCAATGCTCCCGGCATGGCCGTGCTGTTTAAGGCGGGCGGCCCGTGGGCGCCGGGCTTCGACGGCAATGTCGACAACTTCCGGCTGCGACAGAACGGCGCGCTTATCACCTACGACTTCGAACCGGGACCGCAACTGTCAATCAACGACGTGACCCAGGCCGAGACCAACGCGGGCACGACAACTTTCACATTCAACGTCACGCTGTCGGAAGCTAGCGCGCAAACGGTCACGGTTGATTACTCGACCGCCGATGACACCGCCACGGCGCCTCCGGATTACGTAGCCGTTCCGACAACACAGTTGACGTTTAATCCGGGCGAGACCAGCAAGCCGGTAACCGTCACGGTGAACGGTGATACGGCTTTTGAAACAAACGAAACGTTCTTTGTGAACCTGTCGAACGTCAACGCGAACGCGAGCATTCTCGACGGTCAGGGTGTCGGCACGATCACCAACGACGATACGGCGCCAACGATTTCGATTACGGACGTCACCATGGCGGAAGGGAATGGCGGCACCACTGACTTTGACTTTGTGGTAAGTCTGTCTAGTCCCTCGTTCCAGACGATTACGGTGAATGCGGCCACGGCTGATGACACGGCCACGACCGCTAATTCAGACTACACGGCAGTACCGAGCACGCCGCTAACGTTTACCCCGAACACCACCACGCAGCACTTCCATGTGTTTGTAAATGGTGACACGACCTTCGAGGCGACCGAGCAGTTCTTCGTCAACCTATCCGGCCCGACCAACGCCACGATTGCCGATGCTCAGGGCGTTGGCACGATTACCAACGACGACGCGTGCGCGACCTTTAATACGGTCTACGTTGATGACAGCTGGGTGGGTACCACGCCGGGAACCGATCCGGACGGCGGCGGACCAGCAACCAGCTTCACGTGCGATTCGTTTGCCACGATTCAGGCGGCGGTGACTGCAGTGAATTCGGGCGGGACGGTGATCGTCAGAGACGGCACTTACACAGAGAACGTGACCGCTAACAAGCCGGTGGTGCTGCAAGGGCCGCAGTTTGGTTTCGATGCGCGCGGCCGCGTAGCCAGTGAAGCGATATGGTCCCCGGCCGTCAGCAGCACCGGCACTTTAATTCTTAACGTGACCATGACTACGGCGGTGGTTGACGGCTTTACTTTCACCGGCGGCACTTCGCTCGGCGTGATTCAGACCCAGGCCGGAGCTGACTTCAGTAACCTACAGATTCGCAACAACCGTTTCAGCGGATACTCGCAGTCGGCGGTGTTCATGAACCGCGGCGGGAATGACATCACGATCGACAAGAACGTGATGGATGGTTCGAGCATCTCCGGCAGCGGCCAGGCGATCTTTGGCAATGGACCGCAGAACTTCAACGGCCTCTGGATTACCAACAACAACATCATCAACAACACCGGTCGTTATGGTTTCTTTGTTGATGGCAATCACAACGTGGGTGAGAGTGCGACGCGCGCCGCGCTTATTAGCGGAAACCTTTTTGACGGCAACGTCCAGGGCCTGAACCTGGGTTCGCGATCATTTGGAAAGCAGGGAACACCCACTCTGGGCACTTATGCAGGCACGATCAGCAACAACACATTCAGTAATCATCCATTTGATGGCGTGCAGGCCGGCGTCCAGCATGTGCTGATATCGGGAAACACCTTCAGTAACAACGGGCGCAATGGACTATCGCTTACCAGCTTTGGCAATACGGGCGCGGATCGTGGCGCGCAGAACTCGACGATCGTCAGTAATACACTCACTAATAACGGTTCCGGCGTTAACGGTCCGGGCGCAGGTATCTTTTTCAGTGGTGGGCAAGCGGTCGGCACCATCGAGACCAACGAAGCGCACTTCAATCGAATCATTGGAAATAACGTCGGCATCCAGTACGGCAACAGTGTCGCCGCCGGCAACAACGCGACCATTAACGTCGAGAACAACTGGTGGGGCTGCAACTTCGGACCAGGCGCCACGGGCGCGGGATGCAGCGGCACCACCAATGGAACCCTGGTCTTTGCCGGCAACACCGGAACGCTCGACAGCAATCCGTGGATCGTTCTCAACACTACCGCTTCACCGAATCCGACTACGCCGGGTGGAACGTCGACGGTGACCGCGGACATGACGAAGAACTCGGATAACCTGACGCCTTCAGGTACCACCTTTGTTCCGCCGGTCGGCGTCAACTTCACGGCGACCAACGGCACCATGGCCCCGCCGAGCGGAACCATCACGTCGGGCCAGGCGCAGTCCACCTTTACTTCGACCAGTACCTCGGCAGGCTCGGCTTGTTCAACCGTAGATGGTCAGCAGATTTGCACGGCTATCAACATCACCCTGCCGTCGTTCTCGATCGATGACGTGACGATGTCAGAAGGTAATGCCGGCACGACTGCTTTCATCTTCACGGTTACCAAGACAGGAGCCACCACCTTCAGCTCTTCCGTTAACTTCACCACCGTCGATGGAAGTGCGAAGGATGACAATCCACCGAGTGAAGATAACGACTACGTCGCCAATAGCGGCATGCTGACTTTCGGACCGGCCGACACCACGATGCAGATCACCGTGCTGGTGAATGGCGACACGAAGTTCGAAGGAGACGAGAACTTTACCGTCCAGTTGTCCTCCCCGTCGGGTGCGACCATCTCGGACGCCAGCGGCACCGGCACAATCCAGAACGACGACGCGTGCGCGCCACAGGCCACCGTCTATGTTGACGACAGCTGGGTTGGTACAGCGCCAGGCGATGATCCCGATGGCGGCGCCGGACCGGCCATGAGCTTTGGCTGCGACTCGTTTGCGACGATTCAGGAAGGCATCAACGCCGTGACGACGGGTGGCACTGTCATCGTCTACGCCGGCGCCTATCCCGAGAACGTGCTGGTGAATAAGTCCGTGACCGTTAACGGGCCGAATGCCGGCATCGATCCGAACACCGGCAGCCGCGTGGCTGAAGCGGTTGTGCTGCCCGCCGTAACTGAAACATCGTTGCAAGCCTCGACTTCCGGCACGATTTTCCGCGTCGGTAACGGCAGCGGCCACGTCAACGCCACCATCGACGGCTTTACCATCGATGGGCACAATGCGGCCCTGACTAACGGGCGCACCTTGAATGGCGTCGAGGTCCATACCGGCGCAGGCGTCGTCAACAGCACCGGTTCATTCGACACGAACCCGGGCGCTTACGACACTACGATGATTGTGACCAACAACATCATTCGGAACCTCGAGCGGTACGGCGTGCTGGTCGACAACACTCCATCGCGGCCTGCGGTCACCGGCAATGATGTCAGTCACAACAAGATCGACAACCTGCCTTCCGGAAATAACTTTGGCGGTGGTCGTGGACGCGGTATTGCGTTTGAAGAGAACGCCTACGGCATTGCGAGCTTCAACGTGATCACGCGCGTGAATGTGGGCTGGCAGGACGACAATTACAACCTGGCTTCGCCGGGCGCCGCCACGCAGGTATTGAACAACACGATCAGCACTTATCACCGCGGCATCTTCCATAACCTGCAGTACCAGAGTGCCAGTGACGCGACCATTTCGAACAACAGCATTTCGGTAGAAACTACCGGTGACTTCGCGGCTTCGACCACGAACTTTGGTATTGAGCTGGCTTCGATTCAGAGTGGCGTCGGCGCAGTCGTCACAAACAACAACTCGACCAACAATGTCTACGGCATCCTGCTCTGGAACCTGCCCACGACGGCTGACATCACGGTCACCGGCGGCACGTTGAGCGGTAATCAGTACGGCGTCTACGCGACCAGCAATGATCCGCAGTTTGGCGCGGGCTCGGCCAGTCACAGCATCATCAGCGGTGTGACGATCACAGGCGCAACCGTGGCGGGCATTGGTATCGACGATGGGACCAACGTGGCCATCACCGCTCTGGGCATTTCCGGCGGCACGAGTGTTACCGGCGGCCCGCTTGGCCTGTTGATGAATGGACCAGGCGCGCGTGTTTACAATAACAATCTCAACAACACGTCGTTCACCGGCGCCACCAACTACATCGCACTGACCAACGGCGCGTCAGCCGGTATCGAGATTAACGGCACGGGCGTCAGCTTTGACGGATTGACCGGCGCCACGGCGACTTTGGCGCAGAACTACGCGATCGAAGACAAGATCATCCACGCGATTGACGATGGCACGGTTGGCTTTGTGCGCGTGAAGGCAGGAAACGTCTTTGTCACGCCGAACAGCTTTACGCCTGCGACGCTCACGCCGAATATTCAACGCGCTGTGAACGCGGCCGTAGCCGCTGATACGCTACACGCCGCCGCCGGCTTGTACCCGAACAACGTAAACGTCAATAAGGCCTTGAATCTGGAAGGCGCCAACGCAGGTGTCCCGGGTGCGGGCGTGCGCGGCGCTGAATCAATCATTCGCACGAACGGCAATCAGCTCGCAGTCGTTGCGGTAACTGGCGCATCGAATGTAACCCTCAATGGCTTCTACCTTGACGGTGATGACCCGCTTGTCACCGGTGGTCCACTGTTTAGCGGCGATGACGCTAACGTGCAGTACGCGGTCCGTCCGACCGGCGTGGTCAGTAATCTGACGATGACCAACAACATCGCCACCAAGGTCGCCATCGGCATCCGCGGCGATACAAACCCCGGCCAGGGCAACGTCATTAGTAACAACTGGTTCGACAGCATCGGCAACTTCGACTTTGGCTACAGTGTTTCGATCCGGAATAACTTCTACGCCGACATCACCAACAACAAGATGACGCGCACCTGGACCGGTGTGCACATCAACAATCACAACGGTGCAGGTGGACCGGCGACATTCACGATTTCCGGCAACGCCATTCATAGCTACGCGGGCGGCATCCTTTACTGGCTACAGTTCAACGGCGCGACCGGCGCGACCATTAACAACAACCAGATGACGGCTGAACCGAGCGCGGTGGCCAACAACTTCGGCGTGCTGATGGTGAGCATCCAGAACGCAGTGAATCCGACGTTCACGAACAACACGATGACCGGCCACAACTACGGCGTCGGTCTCTTTAATGTGCCCACCACCAACACGATCACGCTGGGCGCCACTAACGCGATCGCGAACTCGAGCCTGGCCGGCGTGTTCCTGACTGACAATCTGAATTTCAATCCGGTCGGCACTACTAACTTCCTGGCGGGTGGACCGGGCGCGGCTTCGACGGTAAACGTGACCGGCATGTCCATCACGGGGAATACGGGCGACGGTCTCAAGGTCGAAGGCCAGACCAACACGCAAAACCTGGTGGCCAACGGAAATACGATCACCGGCGCCAGCGGGACTAACGGCGCGGAAGTGATCGGCGGCTTTGGCAGCGCGAACCTGACCGCGAACAACATCACGGGCTTTGCCACCGGACTGGCATTCGTCAACAACACCGTTGCGACGCAGGCGATGACGGGCAGCTTTAATCGCATCATCAGCGGCACGAATGCGTTTACCGCGACCGGCACAGGCGTCTTCAACAACACTGTCGAGAATAACTGGTGGGGTTGTAACGCGGGCCCGGGCAACACCGGCTGCGGCGCGGCCACCGGCACTGGCATCGACTTTAATCCGTGGATTGTGCTCAAGGTCAGCGCGTCGCCGAACCCGATTAATCCGGGCGGAAACTCCACGGTCACCGCCGACATGACCTTCAATTCGAATAACGTGTCGCCGCCGGGAGTCACCACGCTGCCGCTGCCGACGGCTGCGTTTACCGCCACCAATGGAACTATGGCGCCGCCGACTAATTCGTTTACTGGCGGACTGTCGAGTTCTACGTTTACTTCGACGTCCACGCTCGACAGTAATGCTTGCGTCACGGTAGACAATCAGCAGACCTGCACGACTATTGACGTAAGCGCTCCGCAGTTCTCGATTGATGACGTGACCCACTTTGAAGGAAACGCCGGCACGACGACCTACACCTTCACGGTGACGAAGACGGGCACCACTCCATTCAGCTCGTCCGTGCAATTCCAGACTGCTGACAACACCGCGACGTTGGCTGATAACGACTACCAGTCGAATTCGGGCACACTGAACTTTGGCCCGACTGACACCTCGATGCAGGTAACGGTGCTGGTGAACGGCGATGTGAACTTTGAGCTTAACGACACCTTCTTCGTCAACCTGTTGAATCCGGTAGGCGGCGAAATCAGCGACGCTCAAGGTGTGGGAACAATCACCAACGACGATCCCGCTCCGGCCTTATCGATTAACGATCGGACGCTGAATGAAGGCACGTCACCGGGTACGACCAGCTTCACCTTTACGGTCACCAAGACGGGACCCACGAACGTGGCCGCGACGGTGAACTTTGCTACCGCGAATGGCACGACGAACCCGGCGACTGGTGGCGCCTCGTGCGCAACACCTGGTGTCGATTACATCAGCCAAACCGGCATGCTGACGTTCCCGGCCACCGGCCTCGGTTCCACCACGCAAACGATCACCGTTCAGGTTTGTAAGGAATCGCTTTACGAAGCGAACGAGACGTTCTTTGTGAATCTCTCGGGCGAGGTTAACGCGACCATCAGCGACAGTCAGGGAGTGGGCACGATTACCAACGATGACAGTCCGGGCGACAGTGTCGAAGTCAACACTACTGACGACGTTAATGACGGGATTTGCGACGTCACGCATTGCAGTCTACGCGAGGCGATCCTGGCCGCGAACAGCAGTCCGTCACCCCTGGGCATCAACTTCAATATTCCGCCAACCGACCCGCGGCACTTCTATTACAAGGATGACGGCGTTGCTAATCAGGTAACTTATGACGTGACCCACGTGATCGTCACCACCGCCGTAAACGATGCCGCCCTGCCGGCGGACAAGGATCCCGATTGGCCGCATGGTTGGTGGTCGATTCTGCCCACGTCGCAGCTGCCGACTGCCATTCAGGAAACCTTATTTGAGGGTTATTCACAGCCCGAAGCCGTAGCTAACACTGCCTCCACCGGCACTAACGCGGTGATTAAGATCGAGTTGGAAGGCACCAGCGCGGGGATCGGCACAAATGGCCTGAGCGTAAATAGCGGGACTTCGGTCGTACGCGGATTCGCTATTAACCGGTTTAATGGCAACGGCCTCCAGATTAGCTGCGCGGTCACTGGAAACTTCGTTGGCACCGATGTCAGCGGAACGCTGGACCTGGGCAACACCGGTAGCGGCGTGGCCGTCGGCAACAACAATCTCGTGGGCGGCTCGACGCCGGACTTCGTCAACCTGATCTCTGGTAACGACGCAGACGGCATCCTGATCTCGAACGGCAACAGCAACACGGTTCGGGGCAACCTGATCGGCACAAAGGCTAACGGCACGAGCGCGCTACCGAACACCGGGAACGGCGTCAATCTGACCGGCGGCGGAACAGTGTTCAATACCATCGGCGGGATCAACCCGGGAGAAGGGAACATGATCGCCTTCAACGGCGCCGACGGCATTCAGGTTGATACTGCCGGAATCAGCAACACGATTCGCGGCAACTCGATCTCCGCAAATGGAGCCACCAATCTGCATCTCGGCATCGATCTCGGTACCGACGGAGTTACTCCGAACGATAATCAGGATCCGGACAGTGGACCTAATAACCTGCAAAACTTCCCGATTATCACCTCGGCGCTGAAGACGGGCAGTACGAACACGATCACCGGCACGCTTAACTCGACACCGTCACAGGCGTTCAATATCGACTTCTACGGCAATACCAGCTGTGACGCTTCCGGTAATGGCGAAGGGGCGGTGTATCTCGGCTCGATGACGACCGGCACAACCGACGGTTCGGGCAACGTGGGCTTCACCTTCCATCCGGCCACCATGAATGTCGGACAATCGATTACCGCAACGGCCACCAGCACGACGGGAAATACTTCCGAATTCTCGCAATGCTTTACAGTTACCACGGGCACCGCGGGCGTTGTCGAATTCGTCAGTGCCGGTTACAACGTGAACGAGAACGCCGGGCCGGCCCAAATCACGTTTAAGCGCACCGGTGGCACCGATGGCTCGATTTCGGCCACGTTCAATACCAGCACGGGCGGCACGGCGGACGGTTCCGACTACACGCCGACCAGCCAGGTAGTGACGTTTGCGGATGGCGACACGGCCATCAAGACCGTCAACGTTCCGATCACCGATGATTCGACTTTCGAAGGAAATGAAACGGTCAATCTGTGCCTGAGCGCGACGACTATTAATGTCAGCGGTTGCACGGGCACAACCGCCGTTTTGAATATTATCGACAACGACACCGTGAACATCTCGGCGCGCGATGCCCGGGTTGCTGAACCCGTGTCAGGCACTGACCAGATGGTCTTTGCCGTTAGCCTCGACTCGGCTCCGGCGATTCCCGTCAGCGTTAACTACGCCACCGCGGACGACACGGGCGGGGCCAATCCGGCCACGAGCGGCGCGACCTGCAATGGCGCTACTGACTATCAGCCGACTAGCGGCACGCTTAACTTTGCCGCGGGCGAGCGCATTAAGACCGTCTCCGTAAATGTTTGCTCTGATACCGCATCGCCCGAGAATGACGAGACGTTGCTGCTGAATCTTTCCGGCAACACGCCGGCGGGCACTGTGCTCGCGCGCGCTCAGGCGGTGGGCACGATCACTCAGGCGAATCCGGCGGGCGCGTTCCTGATCTCCGAGCTGCGCACAAGCGGACCGGCCGGCTTGGGTGATGATTACGTTGAGCTCTACAACAATACGGACTCGCCTGTGACCATCGCAGCCAGTGATGCGACGGGCGGCTACGGCTTATTCAAGATGGGCGCCGACTGCAATGCGACTCCGGAGCTCATCGGCACCATTCCTAACGGCACCGTGATACCCGCGCGCGGCCACTATCTGTTTGTAGGCTCGCAATACTCTCTGGCGAATTACGGAGGAACCGGAGCGGCGGCGGGCGATGCGACATTGACGCAGGACATCGATTCGGATCACAACGTTGCGATCTTCTCGACCACTGACATCAACAAGCTGGCTACTGTGACCAGGCTGGATGCGGTTGGATTCGATGGCAACACGGGTGGCGGCGTGTGCGACCTGTTGCGCGAAGGCACGACGTTGCCGCCGGTCTCAGGCTCGACGACCGAGCATAGCTTCTTCCGCAAAGAGTGTGACTTTGTGGCCGCGGTGGGTTGCACGGTCGCGGGCACTCCGAAAGACACCAACAGCAATAGTGATGACCTGATGTTCGCCGATACCCAGGGGACATTCATTTCCGGTGTGCCGCAAAGATTGGGCGCGCCTGGACCAGAAAATCTGGCCAGTCCGCTGTTCCGCGCCGCGACCGTAAACGTGACCTTGATCGACAACACCAAGGCCCAGTCCGTGGTGCCGAATCGCGTGCGTGACCTCACGTCGAATCCGGGTAACAACTCGACCTTCGGAACAATTGCCGTGCGGCGCCGCGTAGTCAACAACACCGGCGGTAACGTTACCCGACTGCGGTTCCGGATTGTCGAGCTGACGACCTTCCCATCACCCGCTGCGGGCACGGCCGACTTGCGTGCGCTCACGATCGCCGGACCGATAATGGTCTCGGGCATCAACGACCCGGGCACTTGCGGAGTAAATCCGACGCCTTGTACGGTGCAGGTAGAGGGCACCAACTTGGAAATGCCACCCGCGCAAACCAGCGGCGGCGGACTCAACAGCACCGTTTCGGCCGGCACTGTCTCGACCGGAACGCCGTTGCTGCCGGGACAATCGATTAATGTGAATTTCCTGCTGGGAGTTCAGGCGACGGGTAACTTCAGGTTCCTGATTATTGTCGAAGCACTGCCGTAAGGGTCTTAGCCAAAAAATACTTCCGCCACGCGATAGATATCCTCGTCCAGCCTTTTTAGTTCCTTCACCGCTTCATCCAAAGGCGCCGAGATAATCCGATTTCCGCGCAACGCGGCCATCTGGCCAAAGTTTCCTTCACGAATCAGCTCATAGGCTTTAATTCCTAAACGTGTAGCGAGAATGCGATCGAATGGGGTGGGCGAGCCGCCGCGCTGCACGTAACCCAACTTGGTGATGCGCGATTGAATGCCCGTGCAGCGCTCGATCTCGGCAGCCAGGGCTTCGCCAATGCCGCCCAGCCGGTCGTGATGATAGATTGCCTCGTATTGCTCCGGCGTAAGAAAGACCTCATCCGGATGCGGGTGAGCGTCTTCAGCGACCACGACGATCGAAAACGCGCGGCCATCTTTCTTGCGATTCTCGAGCAGTTCGCACACTCGGGAAATCCTGAACGGATGTTCGGGCACCAACACGGCATCGGCGCCTCCGGCGATGCCACCATAGGCAGCGATCCAACCCGTATGGCGGCCCATGACTTCAACCACCATCACGCGGTGATGCGATTCCGCAGTCGAGTGCAGGCGGTCGATGGCGTCAGTGACGATACTGACGGCCGTGTCAAAACCAAAAGTGAAGTCGGTGCCATTGATGTCGTTATCGATGGTCTTGGGAATTCCTACCAGACGCAGCTGATGATCTCGCCAAAGATCGCGCGCGGCTGAAAGCGAACCCTCGCCCCCGACTACCACCAGTCCGTCCAATCGGTGCGTCGCCACGTTCTCTTTGAGGAGCGCAATGGATTGTTCGTCTTTGGTCGGATTGAAACGCGATGTACCGAGGATGGTCCCGCCACGCGGCAGAATGCCGATGACCGACGCGCGCGTCAGTTCGACCACGTCGTTTTCAACCAGGCCGCGAAACCCGTTACGAATCCCCAGTACGTCCACTTTGTCTGCCGACGCACACCTGACGATCGCCCTGATGGCCGCATTTAGCCCCGGACAATCGCCCCCACCAGTCAATATTCCAATTCGCATTCAGCCTTAACCTGCGGGCGATTGATTGCACCCGATGTAGTTTTGTAGTTTAAGATGATTGCGCCCGTGGATTGAGGATGTCAAACGAGGCGGACGAGCTTCCGCTTGTATCTGTGCGTTTGTATGACAAACTTGAGCGTCTCGCATACATGACCCATAACACACACCCATTGATTCTTGCGATGGAGACGGCCACCCGCGCCGGCAGCGTGAGCATTGCTTTGGGTGATCAGATTCTGGCCTCCGTCAACGGCAACGCAACCTCGTCGCATTCCAACGATCTCATCGAAAATATTGAAAAGGTCTTGCAGGACGCGAGCAGGGAACTACACGCGGTTGACTTCTTTGCCGCGGCAATTGGTCCGGGGAGTTTTACCGGTTTAAGGATCGGATTGGCGACTGCTAAGTCGCTGGCCATCTCGCTGGAGAAAAAGTGCGCGGGAGTTTCGACCCTGGCGGCGGTTGCGGCCGCTGCGGGCGAATCGGAACGCACGGTGGCTTTGCTGCCCGCCGGGCGCGGTGAGGTCTTTGTGCAAATGTTTTCCGTGCGAGATGGCCACGTTGCGCCCCTGGATGAGGCGACACACATCGCGCCGGAAAAACTCGCTACGAGATACGCCGAGTTTCCCACGCTGCTTTGGGCCGGCGAAGGCGCGCACCTGCAAGCGGAACTCTTGCGCAACGCCGCTGTCGCCCGCAATATTGTGTTCGCATCAATTGATGGTTGGCTCATCGCCCCGCCGCAGGACAGGCTGGCAGAAGCAGTTGCCAAACTGGCAATGCGGGAATGGATGAATGAACAACTAATCGACCCGCAGGACTTGCGCGCAAATTATCTCCGTGCTTCGGACGCTGAACTCAAGACCAATGCCTGAAGTGATTGAAGTAAGTCCTCATCTAATCATTGAACGAATGACTGAGCACGATCTTCTTGAGGTCGTCGAGCTCGAGAAAGGATCCGGTCTTAGCCACTGGGGTTGGGACGCTTATCATGCTGAACTTCAATCGCGTTTCGATTCTCTGATGCTGGTGGCGCGCGAACGGGGGTCGAGACACTCAGGCGCGCCGGCGGTGATCGGTTTTATTGTGGGGCGCTGCCTCGCCGGCGAGGTGCACGTCAACAATGTCGCGGTCAGGCCCGAATTCCGCCGGCAGGGGATTGGGCAGGAGCTCCTAAAGGCCCTTTTAGACTGGGGAAAGTCAAAGCAGGCGGTCCAGGCCGTGCTCGAAGTGCGGGCCGGAAATACGGCGGCCCAGGAGCTTTACCGCGCCAGTGGATTCGAGGTCGTGGGGCGAAGGCGGCGGTATTATCGGGAGCCTCTGGAAGACGCCCTGCTAATGACCGTTTCTTTGAAAGAGAAGCCTTGATTTGCCGTGATGGATTGGGCTACCATTTCGCCATGCTACAACCCCGTGAGTACTTCTCACCACGCGGATACTCTTTCCAACTAATAAATCTGAGAGGAGACTATCTGAAATGGAAATTACCAAGGCGGACAGCCTGAAAGAGGAACTGATGACCAACAACCCCGAGTTTCGCGAACTGGCACGCGAGCACGGTCGTTACGAGGAACGCCTGAGCGAATTGTCCGCCCTTTCTTACCCCAATGACGAAGAACAGTTGGAAGAAGTCACGCTCAAGAAAAAGAAACTGGCAATCAAAGATCAAATGTATTCGTTGATGCTCGACTATGAAAAGCGCGCGAGCACCGAACACTAATTTAACGAGACAATCTGGGCGGATGATCCTGCTCAGTCCAAGTCGCTGAAAAATCGACCAGACGGGGACGACAATTCCCGAGACATCGGGATTCGGCCCCGTTTTGTCCTTCGCAGGTAAAGATTTGAACATGGTAAGAGACGGCATTCCATACGTGGCCGTACCGGTCGTACTCGCGATGATTCCGATCCTCCTCGGGTACTGGCCGGTTGCGATCGTGTTTCTGTTTCTGGCTGCGTTCATGGCTTTTTTCTTTCGAGACCCGCGACGGATTATTCCGGCTGAGCGTGGCATCATCGTCGCGCCCGCCGATGGAAAAGTGACGCTGGTAAGACGGGCCTCGGAGGACGCCAGGGAATCGCTGGTAAGTATTTTTCTTTCGCCGCTTGATGTGCACTTGAATCGCTCGCCAATCGACGGCCGGATTACCAAAATCGACTACAAATCGGGCAAGTTTCTGATGGCGACCGATGAGCGCGCCCGCCTGCTCAACGAACAAAACAGCCTGACAATCGAGGGTAATGGCCTGACCGTGACCTGCACCCAAATCGCCGGCATTTTGGCCCGCCGCATTGTTTGTTGGAAGAAGCCGGGTGAACGAGTAGAATGCGGCGAAAGATTCGGCATGATAAAGTTTGGATCCCGGACGGATCTGGTAATGCCGCCCACCGTGGAGGTAGTAATTGAGGAAGGTATGCGGGTAAAGGGAGGCGTCACGATTATCGGAAGGGTCAAAGCATGAACGTATCGCGACTTCAAAAACAAAAGCACTTGGGCGTCGCCCCATCTCCTACTGGTCACAGGGGGCTAAGGAAAGGCGTCTATGTGGTTCCATCGCTTTTTACCGCGATGAATATTCTCGCCGGTTTTTATTCGTTGATGGCGACGATGAGCGGCTTTAAGCTGCTGGGCCTGGGTGATGTAGCCGGGGCCACCGTGCGTTTTGACTATGCCGCGCTGGCGATTGGCTGGGCATTCGTCTGTGACACGCTGGATGGGCGCATCGCGCGCATGACTCGCAGTACGACGGAAATCGGAATTCAACTGGATTCACTGGCGGACGTGGTCTCGTTCGGCCTGGCGCCCGCAATGCTGGTTTATGCGTGGGGTTATGGGACCGCGCTACAGGACTGGGTCAATGTGCGGCAGCTGGCGTGGTTTCTTTCCTTCATGTACGTGATCTGTGGAGGATTTCGCCTGGCCAGATTTAACGTGCAGGCGACTCGGCCACGACCGCTCGCTGAGGGCACGCCGAAAGTCGATAAGAAGAGCTTTATAGGTCTGCCGATACCCGTCGCCGGATGTTTGATTGCCGCCATTGTGCACTTTGCGCCCACGCCCATCAGGTATGCGCCGCAGCGTTACGAAGTGCTCGCTATTCTGGTGATGGTTCTGGTGGCTTTCCTGAGTCTCCTGATGGTCAGCACCATTCGCTTTACCAGCTTCAAATCAGTCGGAGCGGGACGTAAGCTTAGCCCACGCATCATCATCATCGTGATTGCGTTAGCCGGTCTAATTTATTTGTATTCGCAGTGGGTGCTTCTGTCACTGGTGGTGGCTTACGTAGTGCATGGTTTACTCTCGCGCGGTCTCACTCCGCTTTTCCGTCGTTCGGATCCGCAATCCGGGGAAGTACACGAAATCACAGACTAAATCAGCGAGCTGAAAACGCCAGCAGGCCGTGAGGCGTGGTGAGCACAATCACCTCTTGCGCGGCGATCGGCGCTGCGCTGCTGCTGTTTTCTTCTCCGATAGGCAGGGTGTTGAGCGGCTTTCCGTTCTTTAAACTCAGGACAATTGCGCTATCGGTCGAAAGCGGAGTAAATAACGCACCCTCGCTCCCCATGAGTGGGCGTGCGGGCACACGACCGGGAAGTAGCTGGCGCCAAAGCACTGAACCTTTCTTGGAAAGAAGATAGGCGAAATTGTCGAGCGATGAAGCCAGCACGCCATTTTCGGAAGCCACTACCGCCTGGACTCCCGCGCCCGTGCGGCGTTTCCAGCGCAGCTTCTCTTTGTTTTCGTTGAAGGCGTAAACATAGCCGTCGCCCGAGCCGAAAAAGACGCCGGATTCGGTGACCGCGATTGAGCCCTGAATCGGGCCGCGCGCGTGATAACTCCAGGCCAGATCTCCATTCGATTGATTCAGCGCCAGCAACCAGCCACCCGTGCTGCCAATGTACAGACGATCGCCGGCCAAAGTGGGCTCGCTGTTAAAGCCGTCCGCATACTGGTTCACCCAGACTGAACGTCCGGTACGTTTGTCGAAAGCGTAGAGCGCCCCATTGGCCGCTCCCGCGTAAAGCGCCACACGACCTTCCACCAAACTGCCGCGGATTGGAGCCGGCAACGTCTTCATCCACAAAGTAATTCCCGTTTCCTTGCTGAGAGCGCGCAACGTGCCTCGCGTCATATTCTTTTCTCCGTCGGAATATTCGGTGGCCACGAACACGATCTGATCGTCTACCGCGGGAGCCGCCGAAACCTCTCCACCGGCTTCAGCCTTCCAACGGAGTTGGCCATCGCTCACGTTCAGCGCGACCATAATGCCGCCGGCAAGCGGTACGAACACTGTTTTTCCATCCTGCGCCGGGGTGAAATTAGTTGTTTGGTCCGACGTGTAGCGCCATCTCAGCGTAAGCGGTTGCGAGAGCGCAAGCGGTGGGTCATCAGCCTGCGCGACCGCCAGGCCTGGCATAAAGGTGAGGAGAAGAACAAGTGAAGTGAACGCGGTGCGAAGACCGTTAGTTTTCAGCGGCATGTATAAGGATTGATTTCGTTTCAGCGATCGCGTTCTTTGTCGAATCTACAATTAGCAAACTATAATGCGCAGTCCGCCTGGTTTTGACGTGCATGTAACCGCGGAGGTTTTCTTTTTTTGGCACAAGCAAGTCACGAGACAATTATCATACTTGACTTTGGTTCGCAGTACACCCAGCTCATCGCGCGACGCGTTAGAGAAGCCGGAGTTTATTGCGAAATATTACCTTTCACCGCGGGCGCGCAAATACATGCCCGGCATCCGAAAGGTATCATCCTTTCGGGCGGACCATCATCGGTTTACGACGACGCGGCGCCACGATTGCCGCCTGAGGTGCTGAGCAATGGTTCAGTGCCAATTCTTGGAATCTGTTACGGTCTGCACCTGATCGCTCACAAACTCGGCGGGGACGTGCGGCCGGCCGCCAGCCGTGAATACGGTTACGCGCGTCTCGAGGTTACTGATACTTCAAGCCGCGTGTTCACCGGTCTGCCGAAGGAAATGGACGTGTGGATGAGCCATGGCGATCACGTCACCTCAGTACCGGAAGGCTTCGTTGTGACTGCGAAAACTTCCGGAGCGATCAACGCTTTCGAGGATACGAGCCGCGGCATTTATGGCGTGCAGTTTCACCCTGAAGTAGCGCACACACCGCTGGGCGCGCAGATTCTTCGCAATTTCCTTTTGGATATTTGCGGTTGCACGGGCGACTGGACTCCGCAGGCTGCGATCGCTGAACAGGTCGAGCGTATTCGAACCACCTTAGGTGAAAACGGACGCGCGATTTGTGGGCTGTCGGGCGGCGTTGATTCTTCGGTGGCCGCCGCGTTGGTCCATCGCGCAGTTGGCGATCGGCAAACATGTCTGTTCATCGATAACGGCTTGCTGCGCGAAGGCGAGTTTGAATCGACACTCGCGCTGCTCAAGCAAAAGATGAAACTCAACATCATCGGCGTTGATGCCAGCAAAGAGTTTCTCAGCGCGTTGCGCGGCGTTACGGATCCAGAGGTGAAGCGCAAACGGATCGGCGCGGCATTCATCGACGTGTTTGAGCGCGAGGCCGCAAAGATTGGCGACGTGGGATTCCTCGTGCAGGGAACTCTCTATCCGGACGTGATCGAGTCGGTTTCGGTGAAAGGTCCATCAGCCACGATCAAAAGCCATCATAACGTCGGCGGCCTGCCCGAAAAGATGAACCTTCGTCTGATCGAACCGTTGCGAGAACTTTTCAAAGACGAAGTAAGAATCATCGGCGCTGAGCTCGGTGTTCCGGATGAGATTCTTCAACGGCATCCATTTCCTGGCCCTGGTCTCGCAGTCCGCATCCTGGGCGAAGTAACGGAGGCCCGATTGCGAATACTGCGTGGCGCCGATCGAATTTTCGATGAAGAGTTGCGGCGGGCTGAGCTATACGCGGCCGTGTGGCAGTCGTTTGCCGTGCTGTTGCCCGTTTCCACCGTGGGCGTTATGGGTGACGAGCGGACCTATGAACAGGTAATTGCGCTGCGCGCAGTTACCAGCGTCGACGGCATGACCGCTGACTGGGCGCGCCTGCCGCATGACTTGCTAGCACGCGTATCTACCCGCATCGTCTCAGAAATAAAAGGTGTTAACCGCGTCGCTTACGACATCAGCTCAAAGCCGCCGAGCACTATCGAGTGGGAGTGAGCTTTGGTACAGGACCCGGAGCGGTAGCGAGAGATTCCAGAATCAAGTTGAGCGCGAGACCTTTTTTGCTACTGCTCACCGGTTCTGACAAGCGTCACATGCGTAGCCCGTTCACCCTCAATCTTCTCAACGCACTGATATCCCAGCTTCGGCAGATTAAGACCAGCCAGCAAGTGCTCGCCTTCGCCGAGCAGCACCGGGACGAGTGCCAAATGAAGTTCGTCGATTAATCCTGCGCTGAGATATTGTCGAATAGTCGAGACCCCGCCGCCAACACGCACGTCTTTTTCTCCGGCAGCTTTCCTGGCTTGCTCAAGCGCTGAGTCAATGCCGTCGGTGATGAAATGAAAGGTCGTGCCGCCGTTCATCTCGAGCGGCATCCGCGGATGATGCGTTAACACAAAGACGGGCGTGTGATAGGGAGGTTCATCCCCCCACCAGCCCTTCCACTCTTCGGGCCAGTTGCTCCACTCGCCGCGGACCGGACCAAACATGTTACGCCCGAGAATAAACGCGCCGATATTTTGAAAACCCTGAGCGGCTATTTTGTCATCGACACCGGTCTCTCCCTCGGCGTGGCCGTGCATGCGTTGAAAGGTGCGTGTGGCGAACGCCCAATCAAACAGCTGAAGGCCACCTTGCCCGATTGGATTCTCTAGATCCTGAGCCGGGCCGGCAGAAAAACCATCGAGCGACATCGAAAAACTGTGAACTAGTAGTTTTGGCATAGGCTGAGAAAATGGCTTGATTGACCGCTTCTGAATTTGTTATGTCTATTAATAGGTCTTTCGGCTTTGCCCTCTAAAAAGTCTCACTTCGCATTCGAACGCTGTCACCTCAAACCAGGAGAGCATTAGCAACATGTTTTTCAAACTAGCTTGGATCCTCGCCGCCTTTCTGCTGATTGCCGCAGGCCGCACTGTTGTTGAATGGCTCGGCATTAACGTCCTTGGATTCAGCGACGAAACGACCGACTCCGTTGCCGCAGGTTATGTAGTGGTCGTCATTCTTGTTCTTATCCCAGCCATCGTCTGGTTGCGGTTTCGCCGCTAGTCGCTGCCCAATTATCCCGCCCCACTAACCTGCCTGGACGAGCCGCCTACGGGCGCTTCGCGCCTCGGAAAATGAGATAAATACATCTCAATATGTTGTTCGGTTGATCGAACTACTGCACGTGATATAGTGTCTGCTTCATACGGCAAGGGTTCCCGGCGCTGTAATTTCAAGCCATCATGCAGGAAAAGAAGTTCGTCCATTTACATCTTCATACCGACTATAGTCTTCTCGACGGCGCCATCCAAATTAAACCTCTCTCCGAACGTCTGGAAACGCTGGGGATGAATGCGTGCGCCATGACCGACCATGGCAACATGTACGGGGCCATCTCGTTCTACAACACGATGAAGGGCAAAGGAATAAAGCCCATCATTGGCTGCGAAACCTATCTTGCGAAAGGTTCCCGAAAGGATCGCGCCGACCGCACCGCGCCCGGTGAAAAAAGGAATTTCCATCTGATTCTGTTGGCCAAAGACTTTGAAGGTTATCGGAATCTCGCGCGGTTGACTTCAAAAGCTTTTACAGAAGGCTTCTATTACAAGCCACGCATCGATAGAGAGCTGCTTGCCGCTCACAGCAAGGGTTTGATTGCGCTTTCTTCTTGCCTGTCAGGCGTCCCATCATCCTTGTTGGCTAAGGACTGTTTTGATGAAGCCGCCGCCGCGTCTTTGGAATTCCAGGACATCATGGGGAAAGGGAATTACTTCCTCGAGATTCAGGAGCACGGTCTTGAACCGCAAGCGCGCATTCGTAAACCGCTGGTCGAGCTTTCAAAAAAGACCGGCATTCCGCTTGTCGCCACCAACGACGCTCATTACCTGATGCCCGACGATGCGCGCGCCCACGATGTGCTGCTGTGCATTGGGTCGGGGAAGAGCGTCCAGGATGAAAACCGGCTTCGCTATCGCACCCCCAACTTCTACGTCCGCTCAGCCGAGGAGATGTGGGGCATTTTCGGTGACGAATTGCCTGAGGCGCTTGAGCGGACGCTCGAGATCGCCGAAATGTGCAATGTGGAATTGCCGAAGGGCATTAACTACCTGCCTAACTATCCGATCCCCGCATCGCATGAAGGCCAAACGGCGAACGACTATTTTGAGAAGGTAGTACGGGATGGTTATCAGACGCGCAAGGCCCAGGTTTGGGACCGAGAGATGGCTGATGGAAGTCTGACCCGCCCTTTCGAGGACTATGACAAGCGCCTTTGGCATGAAATGGAAGTCATTAAGCGCATGGGTTATGCCGGGTACTTCCTGATCGTTTGGGACTTTGTCCGCTATGCCAAGGAAAACGGAATCCCGGTCGGGCCTGGACGCGGATCGTCAGCCGGCTCGCTGGTAGCGTATTGCCTGGGAATCACGGATGTTGACCCGCTTCGCTACAACCTTTTCTTCGAACGTTTTCTGAACCCTGAACGCATCTCGATGCCGGACATCGACATTGACTTCTGTGTGCGCGGGCGGGCGAAAGTGATTAATCACGTGGCTGAGCTTTATGGACGCGATTCGGTCTGCCAGATCGTGACCTTTGGCACCCTGGCTTCGCGCGCCGCCATTAAAGACGTAGGTCGCGCTCTCGATATCCCGTACGCAGAAGTTGATCGGATCTCCAAGATGATTCCGCCTCCGGTACGAGGCCGCAACGTCAGCATTGCGCAGGCAATTGAGCAGGTTCCCGAGCTTCGCGGCGCCATGGAGGCCAGTCCCCAGGTCAGCGATCTCATCGATCTGGCCCGTCGGCTTGAAGGCTGCGCCCGCCACGTCTCAGTCCACGCTGCCGGCGTCGTTATCACCCCAGAACCGCTGGAAGAACTCATCCCGATTGCTGTTTCCGCCAAGGACGAAGTCACCACTCAGTACGAAATGACTGACCTTGAGAAGGTGGGCGTCCTTAAGATGGACTTCTTAGCGCTTAACACCTTAACCATCATAAGCGACTGCTTAAAGAGCATAAAGCAATCGCTTAGCTTAGATATCGAGTGGGAAAAGGTTTCGCTTAACGATCCCTTGACTATGCAACTGTTTGCCGAGGGGCGCACGGATGCGATTTTCCAGTTTGAATCCTCGGGAATGCAGGATCTCTGCCGCAAGCTTAAGCCTCAGAACATCGAAGACCTGTCCGCCCTTAACGCCCTTTACCGGCCGGGTCCGATCGACGGAGGGATGGTCGACGACTTTATCCAGCGACACCACGGCAAGAAGAGCGTCAGGTACATCATCCCTGAGATGAAGGAGATTCTGGACACCACTCAGGGTGTAATCGTGTATCAGGAGCAAGCCATGCAGCTCTCACAGAAGCTGGCCGGCTACACGATGGCCGAGGCCGATAGCTTGCGAAAGGCAATGGGCAAGAAAAACCGCGAGGAGATGGCGCTGCAGGAGCAGAAGTTCATCCTCGGCGCAGTCGCGCGCGGCATCAATCGAGAAAAGGCGCAGCAGATCTTCTCACTGATGCGACAGTTCGCGGACTATGGCTTTCCTAAGGCCCATAGTGTGGCCTATGCCTACCTTGCTTTCCAGACTGCTTATCTCAAGGCGCACCATCCGGAACACTTTTACGCAGCGGTGCTGTCCAACGAAATCGAAGACACCGCCAAGGTGTTTCGCTACACAAAAGAAATGCGGGGGCAGGGAATTGAGTTATTGCCTCCTGACGTCAACGAAAGTGAAGTCGGCTTCACGCCGTTGAAAGGCGCGATTCGTTATGGGTTGGCGGCGATCAAAGGAATTGGATTTTCGAGCGTAAACGCCATCATCAAGGCGCGCCACTCGGGGCCATTCGAGTCGCTCGCAGATTTTGCTGAACGTGTTGAAGAGGGCACGATTAACAAACGTGTGATGGAAGGATTGGTGTGCAGCGGCGCATTCGATTCATTGTTGGAAGATTCCACCACCATCAATCTGTGGCGCGCTGCCCTCTGTGCCGACATTGACGGAGCCCTGGCCAGCTCGGCACGAACGAAAAAGGCGCGTGCGCTGGGGCAGGACGATCTGTTTGGGTCAGCACCGCCACCGCCACGTGCGGCGACGCGCGTGCGTGCCGATGTGAAAGCGTGGTCTCTGGTTGAGATGCTGACGGCCGAAAAGAAGGCCCTCGGTTTTTACATCACGGCCCACCCGCTGGATGACTATAATGAAGTTATCTCCCGACTCGGCGCCGCTTCGTCTAATGAATTGCCCGCCATCGAAAGCGGCGGGCGGGCGCGGGTGGCCGGGATGGTCAAGGATCTCCAGCTGCGCACCACCAAGAAAGGCGACCGGTTCGCCATCTTTCAGTTGGAAGATCACGCTGGTGGAGTAAAATGCGTGGCTTGGCCTGAGCCTTTTCGCAGACACGGCGCGGTGATCCGGGCTGAAGCGGTGGTGTTGGTGACCGGACGCGTCGAGAGTAGCGACGAAGGTGCGGTAACCTTGATGGTTGAAAAGGTCGGCGAGCTCGATCAGGCAATTCAACAGAAGGCCAAAGAGATTATTGTGCGCTTGCCCGCGACTGGCGACGTGCCCAGAATGTGCGACGACGTGAAACAGGTTCTCGAAGCAGCGCGCGGCGAATGCGAGGTTTACGTTGAAGTCATAACTAATGGGGCTTTGGTGCGCATGCGCGCTCACCCCTCATTGAAAGTGCAGGGAAGCACTCAGCTTGAATCCGCCTTGCGCAATCTCGGCTGCGAAGTAAACTGGGATGGTTACTCCTCGCCGGCGCGCAGCGCGGTCGCGGGGGCTTAGCGAGTGAATTGATGTCAGACGCAGAAAACCAAAACGGAGAAAACGGAGCAAGCGCCTTCGAACGCGTGCAGCTGGCGCGGCATCCGGAACGCCCTTACACGCTCGATCTGATCGAGCGGCTGTTCGAGGACTTTGTTGAAATGCACGGTGACCGGCGTTATGCGGATGACCCGGCGATCGTGTGTGGCTTCGCGCGGTTTCATGGCCTGCCCATCGCCATCATTGGCCACCAGAAGGGCCGAGACACGAAACAGCGTCAGTTGCGAAACTTCGGCATGCCCAAACCCGAGGGTTATCGCAAGGCTTTGCGCGTCATGAAGCTGGCCGAAAAATTTGATCGTCCGATCTTCTGTTTCATCGACACACCCGGAGCCTATCCTGGGATCGACGCAGAGGAACGTGGCCAGGCTGAAGCGATCGCGTACAACCTTCGCGAGATGGCAAAACTGAATGTGCCTGTGATTGTTACCGTAATTGGTGAAGGCGGATCGGGTGGTGCTCTGGCGATTGGCGTCGGCGATCAGGTGATGATGTTGGAAAATGCGATCTACTCGGTCATCTCACCCGAAGGATGCGCCGCGATTCTGTGGAAGGATTCAAGTCAGGCCACGAAGGCGGCCGAGGGTTTGAAGCTTACCGCACAGGATTTAGCGCGCCTCGGCCTGGTCGACCAGGTCATTCGCGAACCGTTAGGCGGCGCGCACAAGTCCCACGATGAGACGGCTAAGCTTCTGGAAGCAGCGCTGTCTACGAAACTCGCTGAATCCGCAACTTGCGGACAGCAAGAACGCCTGACAAGGCGCTACGCCAAACTTCGTGATATGGGTGAGTGGGGAACGAGCGAGTTGCCGGCAAGCTAAGCTCACAACGTGGCACAGGCGTCTCGCCCGTGAAAAACACGCGCAAGCGCGTGCCACATTAGAAGGGTACGTCGTCGTCGTTCAAATCCGGACCATCAGTAGGTTCGTGCGCAGCGGCCGCCGCCTTGGCCGGAGCCGGCGCTGATTCATCCCTGGCGCCACCGCCGATGAATTGCATGTCGGTGGCATGAACTTCAAGCGTGTGACGCGCTTTGCCGTCCCGGTCAGTCCATTCTTCAACTCGCAGACGACCCTCGATGTAAACCGGACGTCCACGACTCAGGTATTGCGACGCTGTTTCTGCCTGGCGTCCCCAGAGTGTGACTCGAAACCAGGTCGTGATGTCGTTGTTCTCTCCAGTGGTTCGATCCTTGCGACGCTCGTTTGTCGCCAGACTAAAACTACATACCGGCGTGCCCTGCGGGGTGTAACGCAATTCGGGATCGCGGCCGAGGTTACCAACCAAAGTGATTTTGTTGAAAGACATTTCGTCCTCCGCTAGTCTTCCGCGCTCAAAGGGAGCAGGAGTTTTGTTGCGAGCGGCGATACTACCTGTACGCAATACGACGCGTCAAGCGCCTCTTCAAATAGAAACAATGCAACAATATCTGCTAGACTCACAGACGTCTTTATCAGGAAATCAATGAGCGCCAGCGTCTACGTCGAAACTTTTGGTTGTCAGATGAACGTCGCAGACAGCGAACGTGCCGCCGTGCGTTTGCGCTCGTCGGGATTTGATCTTACGAACACTCCGGACAACGCAGATGTCGTGATTTTTAACACGTGTTCAGTGCGCGAACGTGCAGCGCATAAAGTCTTTACGCGTATCGGAGAAGTGCGGCGCATGCGTTTGGGCAACGAGCCGGTCATGGGCGTAATGGGATGTGTGGCCCAGTTGGAAGGCCCGGCACTCTTTGACAACAATCCCTCAGTAAATTTGATCGTGGGCACGCGTGCGACTGATCGCTTACCAAAGCTAATCGATCAAGCACTTAATGGCGTGCGGCGCGTGATTGATTTGGATGAACGTTCAGAAGCGGATAAGTGGGACGTTCCCGCGACGGCGCGCAGTTCAAAGTATGTCGCTTTCGTTCCCATCATCGAGGGATGCAATAAGTTCTGCACCTACTGCATCGTACCCTTTTCTCGTGGCCGCGAGAAAAGTCGCGCGGCGTCAGAAATCATCGACGAGATCAAAGAGCTGCGTGACTACGGCTATCGCGAAATCCATTTGATCGGACAGAACGTAAACAGCTATCGGCCCGCCACCGACAGTGGCCTTGAGGGTTTTGCCGGAGCGACTCCATTCTGTCGACTGATGAGAGCAGTGGCTGCTACCGGGATGGAGCGCATCAAATTTACCACGTCTTTCCCGCGTGATTTTCATCCCGATATCGTTGCGGCGATCGATGAGCACGAAAATCTTTGCGATTGGGTGCACTTGCCAGTGCAATCGGGCAGCGATTGCGTGCTGCGCGCGATGCGCCGTGGCCACACCGCCGCCGAATACCTCCGCCGCATCGAGACAATCAAGAATGCGCGACGGCGACTGGCCATTACCAGTGATATCATCATCGGGTTTCCAGGCGAGACGGATAGCGATTTTCGCGATACTATGGCGCTGGTCGAACGCGTCGGTTATCACGGGCTTTACATCTTTAAGTATTCCGAGCGGCCCGGGACTCCGGCGGCGAAGCTTAAGGACGATGTGAGCCGGAGCGAAAAGACCGCGCGCTTCCTTGAACTGGAGGAGCTTCAGCAACAGAAGCAGACGAAGATTTATCAAAGCTATCTCGGGCGCGAGGTCAAAGTGCTGGCCGAAACCACCAGCTCGAAATCTGAAGATGACTTTGCGGGACATTCGACCTGTCACAAGGTGGTGAACTTCCTTTCCAGCACATTGGGATCCTAAGCTTAGAATTCCACGTGGACAAGTTGTCGCGG
>JADMIO011678452.1_pt1 | contig 83070 bp, 69 predicted proteins | sample 8958161 | NCBI WGS metagenome assembly JADMIO01 (sample SAMN16585339, study PRJNA669376) | soil metagenome | isolation source: Crop rotation soil | place: USA: Cullars Rotation, Alabama | collected 2011
TATGGTGAAAGTTGGAACCTCTTACGTGCCGATCAGATTAAAACGAAAGGCCCAGTCTTTCGACTGAGCCTTTCGTTTTATTTGACCATGTTGGTATGATTTAAATTAATACGACTCACTATAGGGTCAGTGCGGCCGCGACTTCAAGTCACGTGAATTCCAAGCTTCGGATCCCACTGTGCTGGAAAGGTCTCATCATTTTCCCCGTAGCCCAGTTGCGATGCGCCGCTTTTCCAACCGATGTCGACGAAAAGAGGCGCCCGCCACGCCGTGCCCTGGTCTGATCCGTCATCGACGTATTTCCAGACCGCACCGGTAGCCACGAGCGTGACGGGCGGCGCGCTCGTCCCGACCGTGAAGTCGATGTGCTGCGCGTCCGGACCGAGGACCACCGGGTTGTTGAAAAACGGATGGACCAGTTCAACCGCGCCTCTCAAGGGTTCGATTGCCGAAACGTTGTAACTCCCCGCATTGTGGCCGGGAATAACGTAGCTGCCGTCCGAATCGGAAAAAACCGTCCGGGAACCCGAGGTGATGCGCGCTCCCGCCATCGGGCGGCTGTATTGATCCGTCACGTGTCCGCTGATGCGAAAGACCGCTGGAGCGCCGACACGCACGAGAAGCGTGTGCTGCGCTGTGCCGCCGCGCATGTCGCTCACCACACAACGCACTCCGTATTCGCCTGCACTCGCGAAGCTGTGAACCTGCGTCGGCTTGTTGTCCGCGGAGTAACTATCCGCGCCGTCGCCAAATTCCCAATAGTAAGCAAGCGCGTCGCCATTCGGATCGGAGGCATTGGCGAAGAACGTCACCGCCTGGCCGGTGGACGGGTTCAAGATGTTCGCAGATGGACTTGAGACCGGGGGGAGATTTCCTGTCTGCGTGCCGGTCACCGCCACGATGTCGAGCGACTCGGGATAAGTATTGCCCTTGCCAATCGGCGTGAAATGAAAATTGAGATTGGGATCGCTGAAGGTGCGGCCAATGACGACGGCATTGTTGATGGCGCTGCCGCGCAAGCGCACGTCGAGCAATTCGCTGTTGTCGTTCCCGGTGGAGGTCCAGATCAACTGCGCTCCATTGACGAGTGCGGCATTGGCGGCGCCGGTTTTGCGCTGACGGAAATTGATCCAATAATTTTGCGAACCGCTGCGCGCGAATTGCAGCCCGCGCAGCCCGACCCCGTAATCGAGGTCAAAGCAATACAGACGGTAGCGATTGCTGCCGGTCGCAGGAATGGTGGCGATGTCCGTATTCGTGATCCAGCCGAGATAATTCTTGTAGCGCGAATTGTATTGGTTGGGATTCCCGCCGCCGCCCATCGGATCGTTGCCATCGCCATACTCCTCGCGTATTCCGCTGCCGATAATGCTGGCCAGTGAAGTGTCCCAGAAACTCGCGTGGTTCAAGCCAAGGTTGTGCCCGTACTCGTGTCCCGCAACTTCAGGGCCGAAGCAACTGTTCGCGAGGTGAAAGCCAACGCCGCCGACAAAACCAAGGCCGCAGTAGCTCGCGGCCGGCTTGTCCGTCGTGACGTAATAAAGAAAATCATACTTGCTCAAGTCGTAGCCGGCATTCGTCGCCGCGTCGCGGGTCGCTCTCCATGCTTCATTGGCAGCGTTGCCGAGACCGGCCACATACGAATTCACGTTGCCGGGAATCAGCAAGATGGGCGTGATATCTGAACCTTGTCCAAGCGCGGCAAAGCGGAGTTTTCCATATGACATCTGCCACATGTAGTTGCTGAAATTGTTGAAGTGCGTGATCTCTGCGCCATTCGTCAGCGCCGCCGGTTGATCGACCCAATACGGCCGCATGAGCAACATCCGCTTTCGCCCTTCCGTGTAACTGGATTCGGCCGTGCCCAGGCTTTTCGCGCCGCCATTTGGAGTTGTCATGCCGGCGGCGGCAATGGCCTGTTCCTCCCAAAGGCGCAAGTGCGCGGGACCGCAGAAGGTGACGATGGTGCCGCCAATCTCACCGGCGGTTTCAGTTTTCGTGACGAGCCAATCCTGGCCTGAAATCGCACAAACGGGATCGCTCACCGCAGCATTGGCTCCGCGGCGTTGCTTTGGTTGCTTGATTTCTTCAATTTCCGACTTCGCGAGCTGGCGCATCGGATGTGGATCGACGATCAAAATCTTCTCGGCGTGGGCAAGAGGGTTCTGAATCGGTTTCGTCGAAGCGCTCGCGGGCACAGCGTATCCGTTCAACGGCACATCTTTTCTCGTCAGGAAACTTCGTCCGTTGCCGAACGTGAACGCGTGGTATTGCTCGCCTTCAATGGTTGCTGTGCGAAACACCGCGGGAAGCTCTCTCGTGGCGCCGCCGAATGGCAAGGTGGCCAACACCGCCAGATCGCCGACGGCGTTAACCGGCTTCTCCAACAAGGCTTGAATGAATTCCGGAAGACTGGTCCGTTGTTCGGCTGTCAGCGCGAGTCGCAGCGCACGCTCCGGATTCGTTTGCATCATGTCCGCGAGTGCGGTGAGACGAGCTTGCGCAAGAATTTTCCCTTCCGCTTCAAGCGCGCTTTTTGTCAGCCCATCCGCTTGTTCGAACCGCCGCCGCCATTGTTCGAAAGCAGCGAAGGCTGGCTCGCGCGCGGCGTCGGGCTCGCTCGGTTGCTCCGGAGGGGATACTGCAGGTGCATTCTGCGCAGCCGCGGCCGTGGCCGGTCGCGCCAGTGATTTCAATTCGAGAACCTCGCCGTTTCGGGTTCCGGTTGGAGAACCGTTCGACGCAATATGTGGCGTTCGTCCAAAGGAACTACGATGTTCGTGCCAAAAAGCCAGCGAGCACAGAAGAGCGAAGAAACTGGCGAGTCCGAGCGCGCCAAGGGGTCGTTTATAGTTCATTCGAGAATGGCAGATTGTTCCATGAAACGTGGAATCAGCAAGTCCGATTCGCTGCCCCGGTGCTTGCATCGCGCTACGAGTTCGATGACAAGACCGTAATGCAAATCCGCTCGCTTCTGTTTGCCGTTAATCACATCTTCCGCGCCATGAATCGATTTCCCCTTTTTGGTGGGTGCATGCTGACGCTCGTTGTGGCATTTCCACTGGCTTCTTTCGCCGCCGACCCAATTCTCAAGGCGCACGAGCCGATTGAGATTCCGAATTCGAAAGGCGGGTTCGACTTCCTGGAAGTGGATAAGGCCAATCACCGCCTGCTCCTCGACCACACCGGCAACGGCACGCTCGATATCATCGATCTCAAAACGGAAAAGCTTTTAAAGCAAATCAAGACCGGCGCGGCGATGGGCGTCGCGATCGACTCGAAAAAGAACCGCTACTACGTCAGCGTCAACAAGGAAAAGAAGCTTGTCATCATCGACAGCGAAAAACTGGAAGCCATCGGCGAAGTTCCGCTGCCCGGCCCCGGCGATGCGCTCACGCTCGGCCCGACCGGCGTCAATCGCGTCTTTGTCGGCCATGACGACGCGACCGATCTGTGGGTCATCGATCCTGACGCAAAAAAAATTGTCTCGACGCTGACGATTGCTTCGGGACCCGAGTATGTCGTCGCGGAAAACGACACCAGCCTGCTCTACCAGAATATCAAGTCCGACGACACGGTCCTCGTCATCAGCGCCTCGGACAACAACAGCACCATTGGCAGTGCGTGGGCTACGGCGCCCGCGAAGAAACCGCACGGGCTGGCGATTGATCTGCGCAAACCGCGCCGTCTTTTCGTGGCGGGGATCAACGGCAAACTCGCCGTGCTCGATACGAGCGGCAAACTTCTGGGCTCTGCGGATATGGTGACGGGCGTGGATCAAATTGCATTCGATGCGGAGAAAGACCGGCTCTATTGTCCGAGCAGCAACGGCAAAATGACCGTCCTCGACACCAGTGGAAGTTCCGTGAAGCCGCTTGGTGACGTGACCACCGCGCGCGGAGCGAAAACCGTCGCTGTGGATCCAGAAACGCACGCCGTGTGGCTCGCGTACTTTGAAGGCGGCAAGTGCTACGCACGGAAGTTTACGCCGTAGCGACTATTACTCCGCCAGGAATGTCGCGTCGCTGCTTTCGAGTTTCAGGCCCTGCGCGATGTCACTCGTTGTTACTTTGATGAAGAACGTGTGTGCGCCGGCGGGTAAATCGACTGTGAGATCGCTGTCGCCGCCAATCGGCTTGCCATCGATCCAGGCTTTCGGACTCGCGGTGCCGGTGACTTTGAATTTCGTGGGGCCCGCTTTGGTGGTTTGGAAACGGCTGGCCAGCCACACAGTCGTGTCCTTGCCATCCAGTTCAGCCATGACATCGGACCTCGGCAACGTCCCGCCCACCGTGGCGTAGACCGGAAACCAATCTTTGCCGCGCAGATCGGACTTCAACATCTCATCGGCGTTCACAGTTCCGACTTTGGTGTTCAATCGCCACACGCGTGCGACGTTCTGTTTCGTCGCGTCGTACTCGCCAGGTTTGCCGAGGCGCGCGAGGAACGAGTAAAGGTCGAGGCGCTCTTGCGGCGTGATAAAATCGAGCAGGCCAGCCGGCATCAATGAACCGCCCATTTTTCGTGATTGGATGTTCCGCTTCGGAACGGAAATTTCTTTGGCCGTCGCATCGCGAAGAATGACTTGCTCGGTGTCTTCGCGCACGAGATTGCCGGCGAGGTCTTCGCCGTCCTTCGTGCTGATTTGAACCGAGTTGAATCCTTCTTTGACCCTCTTGTTCGGCAATAGCACGGCTTCAACGATGTAATCGGCCAGCGGCGTCGAAGCGCCAAGGCTCGTGATGTCCGGACCGACTTTGCCGCCTGCGCCGCCGATGGAATGGCAGAGGACGCAGCCGAGTTGTTTGTTGCGATAAATCTTCTCGCCGTTTGCGGGATTGCCTTTCGTCACTTCGTAGGCAATCGCGTGAATTTCCTCGTCGGTCAGGCCCGCGCTGGCGTCGCTCAAACCGCCGGCCTTGTTTAATGCCAGCACGAGATTCGGATCGTTGCGCCCGCCTTCACGCGCGGCGCGGACGGCAGCGCGCGCCACTGGCTCGGGCAAGGTCGTGTTGCCCAGCGCCTTGGTGAGCGCCGCCGAAGAACCTTTCACGGCGAGCAAGGAACGCCAGAGCGCCAGCGCGTCGTCTTCTTTTGTCGTGACGGAAACGACTTCGAGGATTTGCGGCATGGAACGGTTGAGATCGGCGGAAGCGAGTGCGGCGGCGGCGGCGCGGCGAACGGAATCATTGCCATCCTTGGTCAGCGTGCGCAGCGAAGTGACGGCCTGTCCGCCGCCGACTTCGCGCAGCCCTTCAATCGCCGCCTGCCGCAGGTTCGCCGAACTGCTGGCATCGTTCGCCAGTTTGTTGAGTTCCGGCGTTAGGGCAGCTAGTTTCCAACCGCCAACGACCTTCGCAGCGGCCGCGCGAATGTTGTCATTCGGACTGTCGAGCAACCTGGAAATCATGGCCGGGTCGCCGCTGGGCCGGACGTTTCGCAATCGGGCTGCTTCAATGAGCGAGTTCAATGCGCGGACGGCGCCCTCGTCGTTGAAGCCGTTGTTCAACACCTGATCGAACAGGAATCGCATCTGCAGCGAGGTGCCAGCCTGGCCGATGAGTTCAACCATCCCGCCGGAGCCGTCGCGCGGAAGCGGCGAGTTGCCGACGAGTTTGGCCATCAGGCGCGTGGCAATCCGTGGCTCGATGGCTTTGAGGGCGTATTGGAGTTGTTTCTCGCGCCCTTCGATTTTCCACGCGCCGGATTCGACGGCGGCGGCCCACGGCTCGGCGAGATCGTTGATGGTCAGCCAGAGCGCGTATTCGAGCCACGGATCGAGTGCGGGGAGCGCGACCGTCCCGGTCGCCGCCATCGGCGTCCCGCCGATGGCTCCGGCGCGCGTTGACGATGGAATGTTCTGTTCGTTTCCCGCGCGTTCGGGCTGGTCAGCGGGACGCTGACCAGTGCGGGCGGGACGCCCGCGATCCCCATCATCAAGCACGCTCAAGGCGAGTTCGGCCGAGCGCGCCGTCGGAATGCGCGCGAGCGCACGCAACGCTTCGATGCGGACGCGCGGATGGGCGTTGGTGATGCGTTTTGCGAGTAAATCCATCGGCGTCAACCCGATCCGCGGGTTGATCTGCTCAGTTACATTCAGGCGCGGCTTCGCGAGGCTTGGAAGGCCGGGCGTGTTTCCGACCAGCGTGGCCAACACTCGCGTGGCGCCGGCCACCACCCGCGGGTCGCTACCCGGGTGATCCGAGAAAATCACGTTGTCAAAAACCTCGTTGCGCACATCGAGCGCCTGAAACCACCCCAAGTGAGGCACGACACGCTGCTCTCCCATCCAGATGGTCGTGATGCCCCAATTGGTGAGGTCCTCTTCTGCCTGGCTCTTCGCTTTGGAGTCACTCCGCGCACGTTCGATGAACACACGTTGCGCTTGTTTGCGGTTCAACGCATTTGGCGAAACCAATTGATCCAGAAGTTCCTTGTTCGTCGCCTTCACCAACTCCACCGCTTTCACATCCTTCCCGCCCTTGTAACCCACCCGCCAAATCCGCCCATGCTCGCGGTCGCGGCGCGGGTCGCGGAAATCCACCTCGCCGTGCTGGATGATCGGATTGCTCCAGTCCGCGATGTAAAGCGCGCCGTCGGGGCCGATCTTCACGTCAATGGGACGGAACGTGATGTTCGTCGTGCGCAGGAATTCATATTGCTTGCTCGTGTAGCCCGCGCCTTGCTCGGTGATCTCGAAGCGCACCACGCGGTTCGCGCGGAAGTCGCACGTGATGGCGTTGCCCTGCCACTCTTTCGGGAAGCGCTCGCTCTTGATCAGTTCGAGGCTGCAAAACTTCGGATAGCTTCCCGGGCTGATGCTGCCGAGGATGCGCCGCGCGCCTTCGTAAGTCGTGAACATCGCCTGCGGAATGTCCCAGAAGAGCCCGTTCGGCGGAGCGCCGCCGGCGCCGTCCGTTTGAAATTCCTGGCCGAAGTCGTCCCACACATGGCCCCAGCCGTTGACGAGACCCTTCATCGTCACGCCAAGCTCCATCGTGTCCGGGCGCAACGCGAGCGTGCCGCCGCTGTTCAGCCGCACCACGCCGTGCGGCGTCTCGATGTGGCTGTGGATGTAAATGGACTGGTTCATGTAAAGCTGCCCGTCCGGTCCCCAGCGCAACGTGTGCAAAATGTGATGCGTATCTTCGGTGCCGAATCCACTCAGCACGACGCGCTTCTGGTCCGCGATGCCGTCGCCGTCGGTGTCCTTGAAGTGAAGCAACTCCGTGCTCTGCCCGACGTAACAGCCGCCGTCGCCCGGCTCGACGCCTGTGGGAATCAACAGTGCGTCCGCGAACACTGTTGTCTTATCCGCTTTGCCGTCGCCGTTCGTGTCTTCGAGGATGAGGATTTTGTCGTCCTGCGCCTGGCCCGGCTCGATTTGCGGATACACCGACGAACTGGCGATCCACAAACGCCCGCGCGCATCCCAATTCATCGCGATGGGTTTGGCGAGCAAGGGATTTTCGGCCCAGAGGGTGACTTCGAGATTGGTGTCGGCGAGTTGGAAGTGGACTGGGCCCTGCGGTTTGAAGGGCGTTGCTGGATGTTCGGTGACTGCGATTTGCTTGGGTTTCAAACCGACACCCTCAACAACACGTTTCCTCGCCGGCTCATGCCGAAGCTTCCCGATCTTTTCCTCTTCTGCTGCAATCAACGGATCGAACTTTGGAATCTCTTGGGCGTTCTTCCCTTGCTCGTGCTTTCGAAAGAGGAACAGATACGTGCTGTTCTCTGGCCGCCAGCGATTAAAGAAGAGTTCGTTCTTCGCAACGATCGCGACCCGCAAATCTTCGTTGCCAGTTAGCGTCGGTGCGGGCCACGCCAAATCCTTCGAGACGGTAGCGGCGACCTGACGGTAGCCGAAACTGTTCAGATGAATTCCGTTGTCGGTCGCAAACTGCGGAGGATTTGGTCGCCCATTCTGCACTTGAGCGAGAAGATCAACGGCAGTGGAAACTCCGGACAGATTCACAAAATTGAACCCCCGCTTCTCCGCAATCCCCTCAATCACCTTCGTATAGCTCGCAAGAAATTCATTGTGCCGCGCCGGATCGGGCAGCGGCGGCGGCAGCTTCTCGTGCCGAATCGGACTGAGCAGAATGAACCGCGTCTCCTTGTTCAGTTCCAGGATGGCATCGATGAGCTTGTTGTAATCCGTCACGAACTTGGCCAGCCGCGGCGTGCCATTCATGATGTATTTAGGACGTGGCAAAGTTCCGTCCTTAATGGCTCGTCCCTCCATCTCGCTCGCCGCCGCATCTTCCAGCGAACTCGCCATGCCGTAGCCCAGCACCACCACCGTGGGTTGCGATTGGCGCACCTGTTCCATGAGCACGCGAAACATTTCGCCTTCACCCTTGGGCCAGTCGAAACTCACGCGCGAGATGCCCACCGGCGTGTCTGCGCTCCAGCCCAGGTTGCGAAACGTGACGTTCCGGTCCGGGAACCGCAGCGTCATCATCAGCTCGATGTAGCCAAAGTCCTTCTCCCGCTCCATCAACGTGTCGCCGAGAAACACCACGCGATCTCCATCGCGCAATTCAAACGGCTTTGCGGGCGCAGCGGCCCACGCGAGCAGCGGACACGCCGTTGCCAGAAAAAGGATGATGCGGTTCATGGTCTTGAGGATTTCAGACGAACGCGCCCGGTTCAATCATTCATCGGGGGCGGCGAAGCAGGATGCACACGGGCGATGAACGGGAAAATCGCGGGAGCGATTTCATGGGAAAACCCCATGCTCCGAGTCAGGCTCGCGCCCGTCCCCGGGCTTCGCGCCTTGCCGCGTTCGAATTCGGTTACCGGGCCGATACCGAAAAGGTTCTGCGCGCGGTTTAATGTCCCCCGATGAGAAAAACGATCGCGGGCCTTGGCCTCATATTCGTGGTGCAGTGTGTTTGCCTGGATGCTCACGGCGCGCTGTTCAAGCGAGTCGCGCCCTTCGATGGGCAAATCGTGGAAGGATTCGAGAGCGTGTCAGAGGCTGGCGCTTTAACGAACCTGATGGGTGGGTTCGCTTCGGTGGCCGGAGATGACGGCACGGCGCTGACGGTCCAGGACGGCACGCAGTTCAACCCATGGGATCAACATGCCTTCGAGGAGCGTTGTTTTCTCGGCGGGTCGGCCGCCCGGGGCGGCCGCGCAACCATTGAAATTACCTTTGCCTATCCGGTGTCTGGATTCGGCGGAGCGTTCGGTCATCGCGTCCATCCCTTGATGGATACCACGCAGGAAACGGAGTTTGTTTTTTACGATGATAACGGGAAGGAAGTCGGGCGTGATAAAATCCTGATCGGCTCGCAGCCGGGCGCGGTGGGCGCGTACTGGAAATTTGCCCGCTCGGTGAAACGCGTGACGTTCTCTTCCGTCAGCCCAATGGCGGACGCACTGACGGTGCGCCTGAGCCCGGTGGCTTATCATAAATTTACCCGCAGCGCGGCCAAAGCGCTTGCGGGAGGATAGTCTCGCTCCCCGGCGCGCCATCGTTTGCGCACGACGTCGGCAAAGACCGCGTCCCTGCTATTATGCGCCCCGGGGAAAACGCTCTGGGCCGTAACGGGCCAGGGGTATGGCGGTGATTTTGATGTGCTTGGGATAAGCGGTGGCCTTATCTGGCGCGCCAATGTTTGTCCGCAAAATCCATAAAACATTTCCAGTCGTAGCTTGTGAGATTGTGTTTCCCGGTGCGGACGTGATACGCGATGTCGCCAGTCTGAATTGGTGAGTCGAGTTTCGGAAAATCCGTTGTGCCGACGCCTTTGCGCCCAAGCAGTTCAAAGACAGGACTGGCGTGGACCGTGGCAAGAAATTCGTTCCGGGGATCCGACCATGTGTCTTCAATGGCGCTCGCCACGTAAACCAAACGCGGCGCGATAAGCGCAAGCAATTCATGCTGGTCCACGGGCAATTCGTCCTCGCGTCCGTTGAAGGTTTTGTAATTGTCGTCGAACCAGAATGGGAACCCGCGATTGATGTCCGCGATTTGTTCGCCCTTCTTGTTTCGCGCCATCGCCGCGCCGGTGCTTCCGGATTCATTACTTACGGCCATGGCGAAGCGTTCGTCCTCGGCCGCAGCCCAAAGCGCGGTCTTGCCGCCACGGGAATGACCGACGACTGCGACGCGCTGCGCATCCACCGCCGAATCAGTAACGAGGTAATCGAGGCAACGGCTTGCCCCCCAGGCCCAGGCGGCAATCGTGCCCCACGAGTCCGGTTTTCGTTTTTCAGCAGGTAAAAAGATCGCGTGAACGCCGGTCGTGAAACTATTCGTCCTGTCGGCGGCCACATTGCCATTGAAGAACGCGGCCGCCGCGTAGCCGCGCGCGATGATCTCCTCGGCGGGCCAAAAGTCGCTCTTCAAGGCGCGCGTTGGATCGATGTTCGTCACACTGCGATTGCATATCAGTAGAAAACATGGCGCCGGTTTGGAAGCATTGTTGGGCGTGAAGAGCGCAAGCTTGATGGCTCCTTCGCCACCGGGGCCGCGATAGGAAATCCTGACCTGCTTGCGCGTGGCCTGGCTGTTCATGGCGTTCGTCGCGGAGTCGAAAACCTCGAACTTCAGCAACTCAGGGCGCCCAATCGGTGCGCGACCGTAAATGTTTTCACGAAATGATTCGAGCAACTCGGCCCGCCGTTTCCGCCAGTCCGTTGGGGATCCAACCGGCACGCCATTGCTGAACACGAGCGGGTTCGGCAACGGCAGTTCCGCCGCGCTCGCCGATAAAAACGCAGTGAGAATAAAAAGAGCAGCGCATGTTTTCATTTTAGCCTTCGAGGCAGGACACCCGCCCGGCCTGAGCAATCTTCGCGGCCGAACGTAACTGTCCCCAAAAAGATTCTCAGCCAGGATCGACCCGGAGCGTGACCAAATTCGTCAATGCAAAAACCTTCAGAGATTTGGTTCATTGCGACGGCGCGGGGACGAGTCACGAAACCATCACCTCCGCACGGGTGGCTCCAGGCTTTCGAGGCGTTCCAGAATCTCCTCCGGGAGATCCAGCTTTGGCGCGGGCCGGATGGAAGTGACCCGACCGTTCACAGAGAGATCGCGGTTCCATTTGCCGAAACGATCCGGCTCATTCTGCAAAACGGTGAAGGCGGTCGGGAAATTCCAGCCGAGGATGTTGGTGGATTGTTGCGCCTCGTAACGGCACTTGAGTTGCCGGGATTCGACATAGAAGGTGGCGCTTCGCGGCAGCCCGAAGCCGTCCGGGAAAAAACTCGTCTCGTTCGTAAAGCCAAAGGCCTGGCGATTCGGCGCCGCCGATGGCAGCGGCACGCCGCGAGTGGAACGCTGGAGGTAGGGACCGGAACAAAAGGCGAACCACGAAAGATTCACGAGCAGGTCGCTGCCCGGATAGCCGTCCACCTCGATGACACCGGCTGAGCGCGGACTGCGGCGAAACGTTCTGAAACCGGTTGTCTCCGCGATCGGATCCGGGGCGTCGTTGTAGCGGACCTGGCGGACGAGCCGATTGTTAACGAGCCAGGTGCTTTCGGTAATGTTGGTCCGGGAGAGATTCTCGATCAGCCACAGATCCTTGCCGACGACACATCGAATGGAATAGGTGCGCCTGTTCTTCAAAGGCAGCCCGGTTTCCTCCTGGTAGTGCCAGTTCGTGACTTCAATATCTGCGGCGACTTCCACGAACTGAGCGGCCGGCGCGGACATCGAAAGGAGCAGGCCCGCACACAGAGCCGAAGTTGTCTTGCTCGTCATAAGCTTCTGAGGATTTCAGACGCGGAGCGCTGAAGCAACCTTCACGAGTGAAAGAATCCGAACTACGCGAAGCAGAGTGACTCCTCAATACTTCCGCGCCGAAAAAACTGATGGCTTGTTTACGACGTGGGACGCGAGGCGGGGTTCAGATGACGTTTCGCGAGACAAGCAAAGGTGATGATGATGAAAAATGACGAGGTACAGGTCATTGTCCAGGCTGACCAGGTTTGCGCCATCGCGAAGCGTATCATCGCTTCCTGGCCTTGCGTCGAGATCATGTGATGGACAGAAAAGTAACTGGCAAGCCCGGCGACGCTGGTCATTAAGACCAACGCCAGGATGGCCACGGCGCGATTCTGAAACAGCGCGCGAAGCACGGTCTGCAAGAGCGCGGGCGGGCGAAGAAGCATTCTCCACACGAAGAGAATGCCGAGCACAAAAAGGCTGAGTGCCATAGCCGCCGACAACCCGGATAGCCAGTTCCGGTTCATAAGCGAGGTTGGTGTCATCAGGATGACTATCCTGGATACCGTTGTCGCAAGGCCGGTGACGAAGCCCAGCAACAGGGAACCCGCAAGCATCCACATCACGCGTTCCAACCAGATGCTCGCCGGTTCACCTTGCTGAATTCGGCGGTCAATTGCGCTGCCGAACCGAGACGATGCGAGGCCAGCACAAAGCAATCTTCTTCAGAGAGGTGCGACGAACGAAGGCGTTGGATGGAGTCACGCAAATGGCTTTCCAATTCATGGAGGTTGGTTGCTTGAAACGCCGGCGAATCGGCGAGCCTGACACGCCAGTCGTGAATGGCGCGGTCTAAGTCAAACGTGTTTGAGTTTTGCATGGAGTGCGGAGGTTCTTTTGTTTGTCGTCGCGAAGGAACATATACAGCACCACGCCCGAAAGAAACGCGACCACGGCCAGGCACGCTATCTTGAAATCGTGCGCGCTGGGCAGCGCGAGGCCATAGCGCTCGAACAAATGGTGCCGCCACCAGTGAGGTTGGGAAACCTCGTCCATCCAGTTCATGAAATCAGAAGGCGGATCGAAATAGACGAACACTCCCGTCAAGAAAGCGAAGCCTCCGAGCAAGGCGACGATGAACTGCTTTTCCGACAGGCGGCGGCGGGCCGGCGACTGCAGTTTTTCAAATTCCTTGGTCAGCGCATTCGCCTGGCCGAATCGCTTTTGCGCAATCATCCACGCTTCTTCCTCCGAGAGTCCCAATGTGCACAAGCGGACGACCGAATCGCGCAAATGCAATTCCAGCTCAGCGAGGTTCTCGCGATTCACCGACGAAGAATCGGCGAGTTGGGCGCGCCACTCGTGCAATGCACGGTTCAGGTCAAATGAGGCTGGCTCTTCCATAACTTGATTAAGGTTTCGTGGACGGTCATCCACTGTTGTCTTTCGGTCTGAAGCGCTTTGCGGCCTGTCTTGCTGAGGAAATAGTATTTGCGCTTGCGTCCGCTGTCCCCTTCACGCCACTCGGATTCGATGAGTTCCTGTTCCTCCATCCAATGCAGCACCGGGTAAAGCATTCCCTCGGTCCATTCGATTTTACCGCCGGACAACTCGCGCACCCGCTGAATGAGCGCATAACCATACTCCTCACCGTCCGCGAGCACGGAAAGAACCAGCGGCACCGTGGAAGCGGCCACGAGTTCTTTGGAAAGCATGAAACATGCATAGCCTAGCATTGCTATGCTTGTCAAGCTTTCGCTGCGGTGACGAAATGAGCCACCTGGTTCGCAGAAAACTCCGTGGAATGAATTCCCGAGGGGAATCGATCGTGGATCTGTTCAGAACGTTGGAACGTTACTTTTCTCCGGGCGGCGCCAGCGGTTGTAATCCGGTCGCAGGTGAAGCGCCTGAAGCGCCTGACGGTGAGCATTTAATGACGAGTTCAGCTGGCAGGAGTCCCTCAGCGTCGCTTCGAACTTCCATGACAGGAAGATAACCCGCTGCGGTCAGTTGCAGACGAACAGTGGAAAATTTGCCCGGCGGATAATCGAGCAGGATTTGCCCGCGGGCGTCGCTGCGATAACGGCCAAAGCCATACTGGCGCCCGCTCTCTTCGACCATCAAGATGAGCATGGCGTTTGCGATTGGCTGTGTTGTCGCCGGATCGATGACTTTCACGAGAGCTTCCCGGCGATAGGGGGAATCATCGGGCTCCGCTGCGGTCAATGGCGAGGGCTGTGCGTCGGGCGCAGCTTCTTCGAGCGTGACAGCGCAAAACGTGAAGAATGAATTTCCAAACAGCGAAAGAACTTCGAGGCCGCGGATTTCCTGTGCCGGCAGCGGATTGTCGAAGGTGTTCTTAAACAAGCGCAGCGGCCCGCCGGTCGCCGGATGAGTGCCGTTCCACACTATGTGGCAGCGCGGGTCACTGACATCGGTGCGCTTTTCGTCGCTCGCCACGTGCCAGTTCCGAATGTGATCGCCGTAGTTGATGAAAATGTTTCGCTGTTCTCCATTGGCGTAATGCAAGCGCAATTCGGCCACCGGCGTTCCATCCGGGTCTTTGTAACCTGCGCCGCCGATCAGGTGAATGTGTGCCGCGCGACGATGGACAGGAATTTCTCCAACACGCGGCGGTTTGAAGTCCTGGCTGCGCGAGGCGCCGATGCCGTTCATCTCGATTTTGCCGAACATGTGAAACGGAATTCCATCAAACTCCACCACGCCTTGTGGCACGACGCCCCAGGCATCGTTTGGCCCGTAACTGTCGAGCTGCCGTTGGTAGAATGAATCGAGCGCGACAGGATAAAATTTGCCTGCTGCCGGTGAACTCCGCAGCGATGACGTTCCGCTTTGGGATTTTCCTTCTTCGAGCGTTCCGAGCGCGATGGAAAAATCGATTCCGAATGCGTCATATTGATCGATCTCACCCGGGCCGACGCAAACGTAGATATTGTCTCCCGCTCGAAGATTTCCCAAATCGCGGTCGAAGGTCACGGGCTCACGCGAGTCGCAAGAGACATCGGGACCCGTCTCACTCGCATTGACGAAGATGCGAAGGTGAACGTCGCCGCCCTTGTTCCCATCGGGCCGGCGCAAGGAACTGTCGCGAATCGAGTAAGGCCCGCCCTTCGGCACGGCAAACGCGACGATGACCGCGCATTCGTAGTCAGTTCCTGATCGGCGCGCCTGTGATAGTCCCTGGCCGGGATGCCCTCCGTTTGCGGATAATCGCAGATAGGAAGCGGGAGGCGGCGCTGGGTAACGAAGATCGTCGGCGACGTACCGTTGACCATCCCACTGCAAGCCGACGTAGTTGTTCGTGTCACCCAGAGGTCCGTTCGCATTCCACAAATATCGCCAGCCTGCTTTCGGTCGCTCGGGCTGATAATCAGCGCGAAAAGACGCGACGATTCCCGATTCGATGGCCTGAGAAGCCGTTGAAGCAGAACGCCACTTGGACAGCCATCTGATGGCGAAAAATGTCGGCGCGAGCAAGAGCATTGCGACCGCGACCAACGCCAGGAGCCAAATGCGACTCGCATTCCATTTTCGCGCTTGTGGCGGTTGTTCCATGCTTGATTCAGTTTTGCTTATTGGCGGCAGCGGTGCGAGCGATGCGCATCACCAGTTCGGTTGGAAATATTCCATCACTGTTGGTTTGTGTTTCCAGCGCGCCACGATAGCCGGTTGATGGATGGAAGCTCAGCGCGCGAAATCTGCCGGGAGGATACTCGAAGCGTATCTCTCCGCGCGCGTCGCTCTCGTAACTTCCAAAACCGTAGCGCCGTTCATCTGTGACGCGTGCCTTGATCGTTGCATTGGAAACGGGCTCGCCTGTCGCGTTGTCCAGCACCCGGACAACCATTTGCCGACGGTACGGTGTGTCGTCTGGTTCGCCATCCGGAGAAACGGCTCCAGGCGTCGAGGAATCTTCCAAAGTCATGGCGACGATTACCGAATTGGCGGTGCCAAAGAGGGACAGCAATTCGATGCTGCGGATTTCCTGGTCGGGCAGGGGATTGTCGAATGTTGTTTTGAAGAGGCGCGTTGTTTTGACATTTGGATTGATGCTGCCAACGCCGGGAGGACCCGTCCACGCCACGATTGAACGCGGGTCCCGCAGGGCGGAATTTGTCTCGCCAGTTTCCAAGTACCAGTTCCGGACATGCACACCATAACGAATGAAGAGCTTTCGCTGTTGCCCGTTCTTGTAGCGCAGCAGGATTTCCGAAACGGGGGCCTCATCGGAAGAAGTGTATGTGGTGCCGTGAATCAGGTGGAGCCGCGCTGCCGATCGATCGACCGGAATCTCGCCGGTCCGTGAAGGCTGAAATTCTCCGTCGCTCGCACGTCCCAGGCCGGTCAGGTCCAGCTTCCCGATCATTTGAAACGGAACGCCATCGAATGTGACGTTCCCTCGCGGCACAAGTCCCCAGCTTTCCGTCGTGTTGAAGGTCGCGAACAGGCGATTGAAATGCGGCGTGAGATTGACCGGGTGAAAATGTTTTGCCCGCCAGAACGGTTGAACGATCAGGAATGTGAGAAGCAAGGAAACGGCGACGCCGCCGGCAAGAAATTGTGCTTTGGCGGCAAGAAACGTTTCCGAAATGTTTGGCATCGAACCAGCCGCGGCGGTGGATGCTCCCGCGAGTGACGAGTGGGCGATGGTTCCCGCGAGACCGGAAGGCGCCGCTTGAACAGCGTTTTCTGCAACGACCGAGGCGAGGGTGACGGAGGACAATGTCACGCCGTGACGACTCAGAATCATTCGCAGCCTTTCCAATGCACGACCAACGCGCTTCTGCGCTGCATCGTCGCTGATGCCCAACGCAGCGCCGACGGCGCGCAATTCCTTTCGTTCAAAGTAGCGTAGCAGCACGGCATCGCGATCAGCCGCCTTGAGTTCGGCGATGGCCGCATCGAGGGACTTGACGAGCCGATCCCATTCGGGGATGGCGCGCACATCTGAGTCTTGCATAGCGACGGCCTCCTGTTCACGAGCCTGACGGCGTCGTTCTCCGCGCACCACTTTCGCGCTGGCAAAATGCGTGGCGCGATACAACCAACCGGCGAGCACGACTCCTTGAGCCAGGGAGCGGGCTTTGCGCGCCAAATCGGTGAACACCATTTGTGTTACGTCCTGGGCGAGATGTGTATCCCCCGCCAGTTGCCTCACCGCCGCAGAGTAGACGAGGTTGATATGGCGAGAAACGAGTTCGCTGAACGCAGCTTCATCGGCATCGTCTGCGAATTGACGCAAAAGTTCGGCATCGTCGCTCATGTGTCCACCAACCAGCACCCGGCCGGCTTGGAATCCGACATGAATTATACGGGCGAGGGCCGCGGCGCAAACCCGCGCGTTCTAAACTTACCGAAGGAAAACGATCTCAAGCGTGTGGGGAGTCGGTCCTGAAATGAAATCGCTCCTGAAGTTCCTCCGGCAATTCAACAGGTCGCTCAATCATCGACCGCACCGGCGGGAGCGTGGAACTATTTTGAGTCATCCCATTTGCGGACGATGAGGGAGGCGATGCGTGCCATTTCGCGCTCTGAAGATGTTTTGGAGTTCTCGTATCGTTTGGCCAAAGCGCGCAGGCGTTCGATTCGGTTCTGATAACTGTGCATTTTCTCGGCGGGCCAGTTCTCTCGTCCTGCGCGCTGTTTCAGTTCCGTCGGCCGAAGGAGCGGCGCGGGCGTGAACCAATCTGCACCGTTGAACCAGCAGTCCTGGAGGAACAATAGATCGTCGATGCTCCGGCCGTTGGAGCGCTCCTCAAAAATCTCTTTTCCGAGCGCACTCTGGAATGCAGTTTCGCTCAGGCGAGGATCCCTCGTGTATTCGCGGTAAGCGATGCGGTTCACACGGACGGGCAGTTCGTTCAAGGGCATCTCGCCGTCGCGCAACCACTCGAAGTGAAACGGTTTCTGCCGGGGTTTTTTGCTGCTGGGCGGACCATCAATGCAACTGAACGGTTCGCATGAAGTAATGAATCCCGTCATGCCGCGCTCTCTCGCCGTGCGTGCGCCGTCGCGAATTCTGGCGGGTGTGCCGATGGTCAGCCCATCGTTCCAATAAAGACAACTCTTCGCCTGCTTCGCAAGTGCGTCTTCGATGTGCGCGCTGTGTGGCGTGAAGGAGAGTGACCAGCGCGGATCGAACTTCTGTCTCGCCCCGGTCACATCGAAGCCGGGGACTTTGTTCGTCGAAAAGTAACGTGGGTAAACCAGGATCGTCGCGTCGCTCTTCACGCGCCACACGTCGTCCGAGATCTGACGCACGAAGGCGAATTCGTGATCGAAGAATATCTCGCCACAATCGGGGCAGTGGCAGATGGCGTAGTCCGAGGATTCGATCAGCAGTCCATCCGCATTCGGGTAGAACTCGAAGAACATCTCCCGCACGTAATCGCGCATGAAGTTTTGCGACGCCTCTCTGGCCGGGCAAAGGTTGTAGCCCCACGCGTGCATGCCCCAGAGATTCGCCGGTTGACCGTTCTTCTGCGTCGCCTTCAATTCAGGATGTTCGAACGGAAACTGGTTTACGCCGTCATAGGCGAAAGGGGTGAAACCCAGCACGATTCTGATCTGCTTCGTGTGCGCATAGTCGATCAGCTCGCGCACATAGTCGCGCTCCACGTTTTTATGGGCAGCGTTGTATTTCCAGGTGATGGGAAACTGCTTCGAGCGAAATGCGCCCGCCGTCCAGAGGATGAGGAAATTTGCGCCGTCGTCCTTCATGCAGTCGATCATCTGCTTCCACTCGGGCAGCCCGAAGGTCGGCATGCGCATAAAGGTGGTGTAGTAACCGCGCACCGCGAACGCGCCGTTCGTCGCGCCCCAAACGTGAGGTCCGTTCAGCACGACGATTGCGATCAGGAAGGCAGTCCAACGGTGCATGTGCAGATTGAACCCACACTGGTTCAACGACACAAAGGAAAACCTGGCGAACCGAATGCAGCTCAACAGGCGTGGACTGCCTGCACCATATTGAACCCGTAAATGAAGCGCGTCAGTTCGCTGTAATCACCGGGTTTGAAGAGATAGCTGTGGGCACCAAGCGCCAGCGCCCGTTGGACTGTCTCCGGAGAATTCAATCCGCTCATGATGATCACCGGCAAGTCCTGAAGCTGCGGCTGCTCACGAATCCACTGCAACACTTCGAGGCCGGTCTTGTACGGCATTTGGATGTCCAGGATCACGAGGTCCGGCGCGGGGCAGATTGGGTTATTTGGTTCCTCGGCCGCCTGCGAGAGCCACGTAATCGCTTCCGCACCGTTGTTCACGATGTGGTACTTGTTGGGCAATCGCGCCGCCCGGAACGCGTATTGCATCAACAGCCGATCGTCGGCGTTATCTTCAGCGATGAGTATGAACGGAACAGGATTTTTCTGGTCAGTCACGGTTTGAGTATGCGAACAGCGCGGCGATATGCCCATAGGTCAACATGCGGAAAGCTGCTTCGGGGCGCCGCCTGATGCCGTGCAGGGATTGGAATGACACACCATTTGAAAAGGATTTCATTTTGCCTGATGTCCAGGAGAAGCCGACTTCCCGCAATCACTGAAAAACAATTGGTTTTCGCCCCGCGGATGCCTACTTTTCGGGCAGGTTGTGACGAAAACATTTTCTGAACTTAAATTCCCGGGGCGACTCATCGCGGTCGAAGGGCTGGATGGGTCGGGGAAGTCCACGCAAATTCATTTGCTTCAGAAATGGCTTGAAGTGCAGGGCCTCAAAGTATTTTTCAGTTCGTGGAATTCATCCGAACTCGTGAAGTCCGCCACGAGCAAAGGAAAGAATCGCCAGTTGCTTACTTCCACGACGTTCAGCCTGATTCATGCGACCGATTTCGCGGACCGGTATGAGCGCCAGCTGATGCCACTGTTGCGCGCGGGTTACATCGTTTTGTGCGACCGTTACATTTTCACAGCCTACGTGCGCGACACGGTGCGCGGCTGTTCGCCCCGGTGGGTGCGCGGCCTCTACAACTTTGCTGCGCTGCCGGACCTCACGTTCTTCTTCAAGGCCGATCTCGAAGTATCCCTGGCGCGCATTCTCGATGGCCGGCCGGAGTTGAAATATTTCGAAGCCGGGATGGATTTGCATCTCGCGCAGGATCCTTACGAGAGTTTCCGCATCTTTCAGGGACGAATGCTGGAGAAGTATCTCGGCATGGCGGACGAGTTCCGGTTCGTGACGGTGGATGCGAACCAGCCCATCGAAACGCAGCAATCCTTCGTGCGCGAAACGGTGGCGTCGCGGTTGCACCTCGCCGCTTTTGCACTGGGCAAGGCGCAGGCGTCATGAGTGCGACGAAATCCAAAAAGTCATCCGTGCGGCCAAACATCATCGTGCTGCCGCCGCGGACGAAGCGCAGTTTTTACGGCGATGGCATCCCCGGCGCCGATCTCGACAAACTCGCGGGCAAGTTGATCGTCATCGAAGGCGCCGATGGCTCCGGGCGCTCGACGCAAATCAACCGGCTCGTCGAGTGGCTGGAGGGTTGCGGCCATGCGACGATTCAAGTGGGGTTGAAACGCTCCACGCTCGTCAGCGAAGAACTCGAGCGCGCCCAGTGCGGCAACGTCCTCAGCCGGACCACGCTTAGTTTGTTTTACGCGACGGATTTCGCGGACCAGTTTGAGAACGTGATTCTCCCTTCATTGCGCGCGGGCATGATGGTGCTGGCCGACCGCTACATTTACACGCTGATGGCCCGCGACCTTGTGCGCGGCATGGATGAAGAGTGGCTGAAAAACCTTTACGGACTCGCGCTCGTGCCGGACGCCGTGTTCTACCTCAACGTGTCGCCGGAAGAACTGATTCAGCGCACTTTCCGGAAAAAGATGACGCTCGACTACTGGGAAAGCGGCATGGACGTGGGCCTCTCGCGCGATATGTTCGATTCCTTCCTCAAATACCAGACCCTGGTGGAGGAACAGTTCAAGCGGCTGCAATCCGTTTACGGATTCACCATCATCGATGGCCATCGTCCGTCCAACGTCATCTTCGGCGAGTTGCAGCAGCGCATCGAAGCGGTGCTGGCGGGGGCGGTGAAAAATTAGTGAGTGAACCGCGGAGGCGCGGAGCCGCACAGAAAGAAAGCCAGAAGGTTACTTCAAATGCCTCATCAAATCGTTTTTTCGGCGCATAGGTTGAATGTCTTCCGGGTCGTAGATGCTCAACCAGTTCGACCTGCAATAATAGGAATAGGTTAAATCTGGGTAATTGCTCCCCCGATAGGTGTGGCGAAGCAGCCAGATGTGATTGGTTCGGATGTCACCGGTGAAAGGAGGCAATCCGCTGATACTGTTGCCGGTGTCAAAAACTTCGATAACGTCTTTCGGATAATTTGTGTTGCCGGTCCATCCCTTCCAGTCCACGCCGTGAATCGAATCTCTGTAGTATCCTCCCGTCACTGGGGTGAGTCCCCACGTAATGCAGACCGGAATGTTTCGAGTATGGTTGGTTCCCTTAAGAAATTCGGTCACCTGCAATTCGAGATGGTTTTCAGGCAAGTATATCAAATGTTGTTCCAGACAACGCAGAGTGCTTTCTTTCACCGAACCCACGACAATCAATTCCGCTCGCGAAACAATTTCAGCGTCTGCGAATGTCCAACGCATCCAGCCATAAGCAACGCTGACAACGGCAAGGAATATCACCGCGATTGCGATGTTCTTCGTGCTCATAAGCAGTGTCGATTAAATCACCGCGCATCTATATTGGCAACCTGCGCACGGCAGTTCGGCGGATTCGTGTCTTCTGAAAAGAGCCCAGCGCTTCAGCGTTGAGATGCGATGCCACCGAGCGCGAGTCACGAAGGGACGAAAGAGGTTTTCGATTGTTTCGCGGTTCTGTCGTCCCTGCGGGACTTGTGCGTGGGTTGACGCTAAGTCCCAGCGCTGAAGCGCTGGGCTATTATCGAGAAACCTGGCTCACACTTTGATAGGGCCACCGCAATCGGGATTCGTGCTCTTTTACTTCCCCTTGAACCGCTGCATCGTCGCGCGCTTGAGTTCCCGATCCGCGTCGCGTTTCTTGATGTCATCGCGCTTGTCGAACTCTTGCTTACCCTTGCCCACGCCGAGCGCGACTTTCACGCGGCCATTCTTCCAGTAGAAGGAGAGCGGGAAGAGGGCGTTGCCTTTCACGGAGGCGAGCCCGAAGAGCTTGCGAATCTCGCTCTTGTTCAGGAGCAGTTTGCGCGGAGCTTTTGGTGCGTGATTGAACTGGTTCCCGTGCGTGAATTCATCGATGTGCGCGTTGTAGAGCCAGACCTCGTCCTTTTCCACGCGAGCGAAGGCGTCCGCAATTTGGACTTTCCCGGCGCGCAGTGATTTCACTTCCGTGCCGTGCAACACAATGCCGGCCTCGTAGGTTTCGAGGATATGATAATCGCGCCGCGCCTTGGGATTGCTGACGATGTCGGACATGGTCAGAAGTGAGAAGGGAGAAGGGAGAGGTGAGAACCGCGGCTGTTGAACCTCTCACTTCTCACTTCACACCTCTCACCTCCGTTAGCTCCGCCGCTTGCGCTTGGGCTTGACCTCTGCCAGCACGGCCATTTCCGGCATGTCGAAGCCGATCTTGTCGTGAATGATTTCGAGCAGCGCGATGTCGCCCAAACCGGCATTGCCCGTGTCGCCAATGAGCGGGCGGCCCATCCCGCCGCCGCCGGCGTTCAATTGGCGGACGCGGCGCGACACGATGTTTACCAGGACGTTGGGGTTGCCGACTTTGGCCAGGGCTTGTTTAGCGAGTTCAGGATTCATGCAATGCAATTTTTCGAGCACGCGAAGGTAATGGGTGGAGTTTCGAACGCAATAGCAAAGTTGGGCCCCGAAACTCATGGAAAAGGATGAATTTGGAACTCAGGAACTCAGGAATGAAGAAAACGTCAATTTTTTCCTTCCTCAGTTCCTGAGTTCCAAATTCCAACTCAGCCGTTGACGCGCAAAAGCCCTTTGCTACTGTCGCGCCTCGTTTTTCGCGGGGAGCGCGACCGTCTCGGTGGCACTGCGGCGCGGCTCGCGGCGCAGAATGTTCGGCGAGTCGCCTCACGTGCAGGCGTGACGCCCGCGCTCCTTCCCTGAAAGGCGATTCAACACGACTGATTTATGCCCAAGACTACGAAATACGTTTACACATTTGGCAACAAGAAGGCGGACGGCAATGGCTCGATGAAGCCGCTGCTCGGCGGCAAAGGCGCAAACCTCGCCGAGATGACGCGCATCGGTTTGCCCGTGCCTCCCGGTTTCACGATCACGACCGAGGTCTGCACTTACTATTACGCGCACAAGCGCACTTACCCGAAGGAACTCCAGGCGCAGATGGAGGCGGGCATTACCAACATGGAGAAGATCATGGGCTGCAAATTCGGGAACGCGTCCGGCATGCCTCTGCTCGTCGCCGTCCGTTCTGGCGCGCGCGACTCCATGCCCGGCATGATGGATACAATCTTGAATCTTGGTTTGAACGATCAAACCGTTCTCTCCCTCGCGGCTGCGACGAAGAACGAGCGCTTCGCCTGGGATTGCTACCGCCGCTTCATCCAGATGTATGGCGACGTGGTGCTCGGCGTGCAAAAGAAAGAAGGCGAGGACCACGAGCCATTCGAAACGGTCATCGAAGGCTTCAAGCATGAGAAGTATCACGGCGACATCGAGGACTCGAAGCTCACTGCTTCGGACCAGCAGGAGTTGGTGAAGCGTTTCAAAGCGCTTGTGAAGGAACGTTCTGGCCGCGAGTTCCCGAATGATCCCTGGGACCAGCTGCGCGGCGCGGCGGGCGCCGTGTTTGGTTCCTGGATGAACGACCGCGCCATTGTTTATCGCCGCAAATACAACATCCCCTCCGAGTGGGGAACTGCCGTCAACGTGCAGGCCATGGTTTACGGCAACACGGGTGAGACGTCCGGTTCCGGCGTTGCGTTCACGCGCAATCCAGCCAACGGCGAGAATGAATTCTACGGCGAATTCCTCATCAACGCGCAGGGCGAAGATGTCGTCGCGGGCGTCCGCACTCCGGAGCCGGTGTCGAAGCTCAAGGAGCAAATGCCGAAGAGCTACGCCGAGTTGATGAACGTCCGAAAAATTCTCGAGAAGCATTTCAAGGACGTGCAGGACATCGAGTTTACCGTGCAGGAAGGCAAGCTGTTCATGCTCCAGACGCGCAACGGCAAACGCACCGCCATGGCGGCGCTCAAGTTCTCGATGGACATGGTGAAGGAGAAGCTCATCGACTGGGAAACGGCGATTCAACGCAATCCGGCCGACCAGCTCGAGCAAGTGCTCGCGCCCATCTTCGACCGCGCTTCGGTGAAGTCGGCCAAGGTTATCGCGAAAGGTTTGCCCGCCGGTCCCGGCGCGGCGAGCGGCCAGATTTATTTCAACGCCGACCGCGCTGTCGAAGCCGCAAACAAAGGCCAGAAGGTTCTCCTCGTGCGCGTTGAAACTTCGCCAGAAGATCTGCGCGGCATGATCGCTGCCGAAGGCATTCTTACTGCGCGCGGCGGTGTGAGTTCACACGCCGCGCTCGTGGCCCGCCAGATGGGCAAGGTCTGCGTCTGCGGCGCGAGCGCGTTGCAGGTCGATTATCACTCGAAGACGCTTTCCGTGAATGGCCAGGTCTTCAAGGAAGGCGATTTCCTTTCCATCGATGGAACCGTCGGCGAAGTCTATGCCGGCGAAATTAAAACGGCCGCGAGCGAAGTCGTTCAGGGCTTGCTGGAGAACAACGCGGAAGCGAAGAAGAGCGAGACGTTCAAGAACTTCGCGCAGCTGATGAAGTGGTGCGAGAAGGCCACCCGCATGTCTGTCCGCACCAACGCCGACAATCCCGAACAAACCGCCAACGCGGTTGCGTTCGGCGCGCAAGGCATTGGCCTGTGCCGCACCGAGCACATGTTCTTCGAAGGTGACCGCATCGATGCGATGCGCGAAATGATTCTCGCTGAGAAAACTTATGACCGCGAAGCTGCGCTCAAGAAGCTGCTGCCGTATCAACGCGAGGATTTCCTCGGCATGTTCAAGGAACTCAAAGGACTGCCCGCAACGATTCGTTTCCTCGATCCGCCGCTGCACGAATTCCTGCCGCACGATCACGCGCAGCAGGCCGCGCTCGCGAACAAGATGGGCATCAGTGCCGATAAGATTGCCAAGCGCGTGCATGAACTCCATGAGTTCAATCCCATGCTCGGCCATCGCGGTTGCCGTCTCGGCATTGCCTATCCGGAAATTTCCGCGATGCAGGCGCGCGCTGTGTTCGAAGCCGCCGCCGAATGCCAGAAGGCCGGCATCAAGGCCAAGCCCGAAATCATGATTCCGCTTGTCGGCTTCAAGAAGGAACTCGACCTCCAGGTCGCCGTCGTTCACGAAGTCGCGAAGCAGGTGCAGGCCGAGAAAAAGGTGAAGCTGACCTACAGCGTCGGCACCATGATTGAAGTTCCGCGCGGGGCGCTCACCGCGGACGAGATTGCGCAGACCGCCGAGTTCTTCAGCTTCGGCACGAACGACCTGACGCAAACCGCGCTCGGCATGAGCCGCGACGATTCCGGATCATTCCTCCCGCACTACGCCGAAGCGGAAATCGTGAAGAAGAATCCCTTCGCGACCATCGACCAGACCGGCGTTGGCCAGCTCATGGAAATCGCCGTGGCCAAGGGCCGCCAGACGCGTCCCGACATCAAGCTCGGCATCTGCGGCGAACACGGCGGCGATCCGGACTCCGTGAAATTCTGCCATCGCATCGGCCTGAGCTACGTGAGTTGCTCGCCCTACCGCGTCCCCGTCGCCCGCCTCGCCGCCGCCCAGGCCGCGCTGGAAGAGAAGAAGAGCAAGAGCGCGAAGAAGAAATAGACAGGATTAACAGAATTCACAGAATGCAAAGCCGGAGATGGAACGTCTCCGGCTTTTTGTTGTCTCGACTGAACATCGCTGGGGCCTTAAAACGCGGAAAACTCGCATGAACTACTGGCTGGATCTCTTCACCGGAACAACTTGGAAGCAGTTTCGAGACGCCGGAGCGAATGTGTCCGGCTTCCGCGATCGCATGCGAAATGCATCCGCTCGGATTAAAGAAGGAGATGTTCTGTTGTGCTATCTCACAGGTGTTATGCGTTGGGTGGGAGCACTTGAAGTCATCGGTCACAGCAGCGACACCCGAGCAATTTGGGGCGATGGAGAGTTTCCTATCCGTCTCGACGTGAAGCCGCTCATTCTGCTCGAGCCAGAGAACGGAGTGCCGATGACGGACCTTGAAGGAAAAGTGCGGTTTTACTCATCTCCTCGTGAATACGGGCGGACATTCCAATCCATTCAGGATGCCACCGATGTATTTGTGCATCTCGTCCCGCAATGTGCGGTCGCGGAGGAATGGGCGACGGTCTTTGGTCGAGAACACGAGGTGGAGCAAGATTTTGGAGAGGGATTGTGGCATGAGGCGAAAGGTGAACGTTTGGAGAATTTGATTCAACTCTTTCAGAGTTGAGATCACGTTCGGTTCGTTACCCAGCGTAGCTCGTTCCTCGCAACGCTGGGCTGTGTGATGGAATCCCGTTGGGATTCTCGAAGGACAGAATTGAACGCAGGGGATTGAAAAGGGCGTCAGTCGAGGTTCAACGACTGCGCGCTTCGCTACATCTGCTCCAACACTTCGATGCCGAGCGTATCCAGTCCTTGCTTCAACACGCGGGCGGTCACGTCGCAGAGCGTGAGCCGGGCGGCGCGGGCGGCGCCTTCGGCTTTCAAGACCGGGCACGCTTCGTAGAACCGCGCGAAGTGGCCGGCGAGTTCGTAGAGATAATTGCAGAGAAAATTCGGACGGTAATCGTCTGCCACAGCTTCCAGCGTCAGGCCGAAGTTGAGCAGATGCTTCGCGAGCGCGAGTTCTTCGGGAGCATTGAGTTGGAGGGACGAGCTCCGCGAGTCCCCATCTGGAAGTGGAGTAGTGGGACTCGCAGAACTCGTCCCTCCAGCGCCCGCCTTGCGGAAAATGGAGCGGATGCGCGCGTAGGCGTATTGCAGATACGGCGCGGTGTTGCCTTGCAGCGAAAGCATTTTGTCCCAACTGAACACGTAATCGCTCTGGCGGTTCGGCAACAGGTCCGCGTATTTCACGGCGCCAAGGCCAACGACACGCGCGATTTCGCGCCGTGTCGCCTCCGCCAAATCCGGATTCTTTTCTGTGACGACTTTCAGCGCACGCTCTTCTGCTTCATCGAGCAACTCGGCGAGCTTCACTGTTTCGCCGCTGCGCGTTTTGAACGGCTTGCCATCGTCGCCCAGAATCGAGCCGAACCAAACGTGCGCGAGTTTCACTTTTGCCTCGGGATGCCAGCGTCCGAACGCAAGGAAGAGTTGCTGGAAGTGAAGCTGTTGCCGCCCATCAGTGACATAAATGATTTCCTGCGGCCGCCAGGTCTCCAATCGATGCTGAAGTGTCGCCAGGTCGGTGGTCGTGTAATTGAATCCGCCATCGCTCTTTTCGACCAGCGCGGGCTTGTCTTTGAGTTGCGGCACGTCGTCGAAGAAAATTGCGAGCGCGCCTTCGCTTTGGCGCGCCAGTCCGCGCGTTTTCAACTCGTGCACCACACCCTGCAGCTTTGGATTGTAGAAACTTTCGCCCAGCGTGTGATCGAACTTCACCCCGAGCCGCGCATAGATTGTGTCGAACTGGATTTGCGAGAGCGCAATCATCTCGCGCCAGATGCGCAGATTTTCCTCGTCGCCCCGTTGAAGTTTCACGAGTTCCTGGCGCGCTTCTTCCAGCACAATCGGGTTTTCTTTGCACGCGGCGCTCATGAGTTTATAGAGCCGTTCCATTTCGGAAATTGCATCGCGCTTCAGTGCTTCACGATCGAGATGCTTTTTCCAGCCGACCAGCAGCATGCCAAACTGCGTGCCCCAGTCACCGATGTGGTTGTCGGTGACGACGCGGTGACCGAGCAGTCGCAACGTGCGCGCGAGTGAGTCGCCGAGAATCGTGGAGCGGATGTGCCCGACGTGCATCGGTTTGGCGACGTTCGGCGAACTGAAGTCGATGACGATGGTGCGTGGTTGCGCAGCTTTCGCGAAAAACAAATGTTCGCCGCGTGCGGCGGACGTCAGCGCTGCACTCACCGTGTGTGCCGTCAGCCCGAAATTCAGAAAGCCTGCGCCGGCGATTTCCACTTTTTCGCAAATGTCCTTCACATCGAGTTTGGCGAGAACATCGGTCGCAAGCTGGCGCGGGTTCATCTTTCGCTCTTTGGCCAGAGCCATCAATGAGTTGGTCTGGTAATCACCGAACTTCGGGTCGGGGCAGGGGCGCACAAAAACGGAGGCAAGGTTTGCGCCCGGTAAAATTGTTGCGACCGCATCGCGGAGGCGCCGTTCGAGAAGCGAATGAAGCATGTAAATCGTTGATTCGTTAAACCGTTGAACCGCGCTTTCCGTTTCGACAATTCAACGGTTCAAGGAATCACGTTTTGGTTCCCGATTGCGCTTTGATCGCCTTGTACATGGCCGCGGCGTCGGTCGCTGCTTCGAGCGACTTACGAAATTCCGTTTTGTGCAGCAGCTTGGCGATTTCAGCGAGGGTGTGGAGGTGTTTTTGAAACTGGCCCTGGGGAACGAGGAAGAGCACCACGAGGTTCACGGGCTGGTTGTCGAGCGCATCGAAGTTTACTCCTTTGGATGAGCGCCCCAGCGCGCCGACAACTTCATAAATGAGGTCGGTGCTCGCGTGCGGGATGCCAATGCCGAAGCCGATGCCGGTGCTCATGGAGGTTTCGCGTTTGCGGACCACCGCCGTGATGGCATCGCGGTGTTCCGTTTTAATCTTCCCGGCGGCCACGAGGTTGGCGATCAACTCATCGATCGCTTCCCATCGGTTCGTGGCCCTGAGCTCAGGGATGATTTGTTCCGCACTGAGAATGTCCGCTAAATTCATGGAACGAAAACGCGAGTGACTTTCGCCGCAACGATTCCGGCATTGCAAGTGGTAAGTAGGTTCGGGCGTTAAGCAAAGTTGCTTAAGAAAAAATTTAATCTCGATCCAAGCGCGCGGCTCCAAGGTGAACTAGATTTTCCCTGGAAAGGAGAGTTATGAAATCATTCATTCAATGGGTGAGCGCCGGTACGCTCATCGTCGCGCTGGTTGGTTGCGCAAGTTCGGAACGGCAGGCGCGCTATCGCACTCATCATTACGTCATCGAGGAGCATCCCAGTGATTCGGTGATCGTCGATCGCGACGGGCACCGTACCTATGTGCGGGAATATGATGTCCGCGGAGATTACCGCGGGACGCCCTATTTCCAGAACAACATGGAACCACGTGTGCGGGGCAAGCACGCGGAGTCGCTGGGCTGGAACACAGAGAGTTATTACCTGCAACGCGGTTACTGAAGGATCAGACGTGGATCGCTGCGGGCGAGGACGAGCTGCGAGTCCACATTCAAGTTGGCAGCGGTGCGATTGGGGGACTTGTGGAAGTCGTCGCTCCAGCTGACCTATTAAACGGTCCGCATTTGCACTGCATCGGCCGTCGAATTGCCGGCGGCGATGGAGCTGACGATGACGATGGTGTTGCCGGGTTTGAGAGCGCCGTTCTTCGTTAACGCAGTGATGGCGCTCTCGATCGTCTTGTCCGGATTGGTGTGATTGAACTCGATGACGAACGGCGTTACGCCCCAGCTGACCGCCAGCGCATCGGCCACGGCCCAGTCGGCGCAGAACGCGTAAATGGGTGAATAGCGCGGACGCATCCACGCCGTGTGACGTGCCATGTTTCCGCGCAGTGTCAGGACGAGGATGGCATCGGCACGCAGTTCGTTCGCCATCACGACAGCGCTCTTGGCCACTTTCTGCCGCGGGCTCGTGAACTCGGCACGTTCGTGAAAGTCCGCGCCGCCGCTCGCTTCGATGCGTTTGGAGATGCGGTTGAAAACTTCGAGGCATTGGAGCGGATATTTTCCGACCGTCGTTTCGCCGCTCAACATGATGGCGTCCGCCTGCTCGAAAACGGCATTGGCCACGTCGGTGATTTCGGCACGCGTCGGCATTGGATTTTCGATCATGCTCTCCAGCATGTGCGTGGCGACGATGACGGGGCGGCCAACGCGCAGACAGAGTTTCACGATCTTGCGCTGAATGATGGGCAGTTCTTCGTAAGGCACTTCGATGCCGAGATCGCCACGCGCGACCATGATCGCGTCCGCCTCCTGCACGATCTCCGCCAGGTTCTTCACCGCCTGCTGGTCTTCAATTTTGGCGATGATGAGCGGTTTGTGTTTCGAGCGCTCGCAGAACGCGCGCAACTGCTGCAGGTCTTTCGCTTCGCGCACGAAACTCAGCGCGAGGAAATCCACGCCCAGTTCCAGGCCCAGATCGACGTCCGCGAAATCTTTGGCGGTCAGCGCGGGCAGGCTCACTTTCACGCCGGGCAGATTGATGTGGCGGCGGCTGCCCAGTTTCCCCTCGGTCAATACTTCGCAATCCACCTTGTTGCCGGACTTGGCAAGGACCTTCATGCGAATGGTGCCGTTATCCACCAGCACCACGTCATCCACCTGGATGTCGTTCACGAAGTTTTCGTAATTCACATCCACGGAGTGCAGTTCCTCGCTCTGTTCCCCGCGCACGGTGAGTGTGAATTTCTGCCCCGGCTTGAGATCGAGCGCGGCCGGCAAATCGCCGGTGCGAATGGCCGGGCCTTGCGTGTCCATCATGATGCCAACGGACATTTTGCGCTTGATGGCCGCCTCGCGGATCGTCGCGACCACGCGCCGCACCCAGTCGTGCGATGAGTGCGACATGTTCAAACGCGCGATGTTCATGCCGGCGTCAATGAGCTTGCCGACCATTTCGGCGGAATCCGTCGCGGGACCGAGAGTGGCGACGATTTTTGTCTTACGCATCGCGCGCGGACGGTAGGAGAGGGAGGCCAAAAAGGGAATGGGTTTGTTGATTGATTGCTGCAAAGGTTCCTTGCGCGGCCGCCGAAACAAAGCTTGATTCAGCAAGGTGCGGCAGCAACATTACGCGCCCTTGATTTATGGCTGATATTGCAAACAAGTACCCGGACAACACGACCGGCAAATACTACGTCGATAACCAGTGCATCGACTGCGACCTGTGCCGCGAAACGGCGCCGGCCAATTTCAAACGTAATGATGATGGCGGCTATTCCTTCGTCTATAACCAGCCGACAAATCCGGATGAGGAAAAGTTGTGCAAGGAAGCCATGGAAGGCTGCCCGGTTGAAGCCATCGGCGACAATGGCGCTTAGCCGGAGCGTGTGATTTTGCCCCCCTGGCCGACGCGCGGGGGTTTTTTGTTGGTCACGAATTTTTCAGCAACGCGCGCCGAAGAATTTCCAACGCCTGCTGTGAGGTGACATATTTGAACGTCTCGCGGTCGAAACGATTTACGAATCGATAAACCCGCGATCCGCGCGCTTCAGCGATGCCAATGAAAACGGTGCCCACGGGTTTTTCTTCGCTGCCTCCGGTGGGGCCGGCGATGCCCGTGACGGAAATGGCATAGTCAACGCCGCTGACGGCTCGCGCGCCTTCCGCCATGGCTCGCGCCGTTTCCTCACTCACGGCACCGTGCGTTTCGAGCGTCGTTTGACTCACGCCCAGCCATTTCATTTTTGCGTCGTTCGCGTAAGTCACTCCGCCTCCCCAAAGCACAGCGGAAGCACCTGAGACATTGGTGACGCGGTTGGTGATGAAGCCACCGGTGCAGGACTCGGCGAGCGCCAGCGTTTGCCTGCGCTCCGTGAGCAGGCGGACCAGAGCGTCTTCGAGTTGATCGTCGTCCGCGCCGAAAACGTGATCGCCAATCAAACGGCGCGCGATCGATTCCGCTTCGGCGACATTTTGTTGCGCTCTGCCGCCGCGAGCCACAAACCGCACATCGACTTCGCCAACGCGGGCGCAGTAGCCCAATTCCAATCCGCCCTCGGTAAGATGTTTGAGGTGCGACGCAATCAACTCCTCGACGCGCGATTCGCCGAGCCCGGTGGTCTTGAGCGTGCGGCAGACGAACCCGTTTTCCAGCGGGAGCCTTTCCTTGAGCAGCGGAACGATTTGCATTGTGAACATTGGACGTAATTCACGCGGTGGGCCGGGAAGCATGATGAGAATGGTTTTGCTCACTCGGAATTTTTGCGCCGGCACTTCGATGACCAGGCCGGGCGCTGTGCCGTTTGCGTTCATCAGCACGGTGGAGCCGAGCGGAACCATCGCCTGGATTTTGGTGCTCTCCGGCATGGGCCGCTTTCGTGAAGCAAAGAAATCCGCGATGCGGGCGAGCACGTCGTTGTTGCGGATGAGTTCGACGCCGAGAAGTTGAGCGATCATATCGCGCGTCCGGTCGTCACTCGTGGGGCCGAGCCCGCCGGTAGTGATGATTAAATCAGCGCGAGATAGCGCTTCCCGCACGGCCATTTCAATCGCATCTCCCGTGTCGGACACGGCCGTCTGGCGCGTGACAATGTAACCAAGATCCGAGAGCTGCCGGCAGAGCCATTGCTGATGGGTGTTCAGCACGCGTCCGAGCAACAGTTCGCTGCCGGTGTTGATGATTTCGATCTGCACAGGGAGGAGTTTTGCAGCGCCGCTTGCTTTTTGAAATTCGAAACGCGCGCCGGTATTGCTTTGATTGCCGTCGCGCCTTATTTTTCGCGCATGAGCACTTCGAGCATTCGGAAGCTGGTTGATGCCGCGCCCTTTCGCCCATTCGCAATTCATCTGGCGGATGGACGCTCCATTCAGGTTCATCACCGTGAGTTCATTATGATTTCTCCGGCGAATCTCGATTTTGTGGTTTATCAGCCGGACGGCGGTATCAATGTGGTGGCGACCAATCTCGTGACCGGATTGCAGCTTAAAGCATCGCGCCGCAACAAGCCGACCACGGAAAAATAGTCATTCGTCCAGCTCTGAACCCCATGTCTGACATTCCTTCACGCGTTCAATTTGGCCGTTCCGATTCCACGCACCATCGGCAGTTCGCCAGCGACAATTACGCGGGCATCTGCCCGGAAGCCTGGCAGGCGATGGAGCAGGCCAATGCCGGGCATGAGCGCAGTTACGGCGATGACCAGTGGACGGAGGAGGCGGCCAATCTCATTCGCGATATTTTCGAAACGGACTGCGAAGTGTTCTTTGCCTTCAACGGCACGGCCGCCAATTCACTGTCGCTGGCTGCGCTTTGCCAGAGTTACCACAGCATTCTTTGTTCTGAAGTCGCGCACGTGGAGACGGACGAATGCGGCGCGCCGGAGTTCTTTTCCAATGGGACAAAGGTGCTGCTCGTGCCGGGCACGAATGGCAAGCTCGATCCGTCCGGCGTCGAACGGATGGTGAAGAAGCGCACCGACATTCATTTCCCAAAACCGCGCGTGGTCAGCCTGACGCAGGCGACGGAACTCGGCACAGTCTACACGCCCGACGAAATCAAAGCAGTGTGGGCGAAAGCCAAGTCACACGGGCTGCGCATGCATATGGACGGGGCGCGCTTCGCCAACGCGGTTGTCTCGCTCGGCTGCGCGCCCAAGGAAATCACGTGGCAGGCGGGCGTAGACGTTCTTTGTTTCGGCGGAACGAAAAACGGCATGGCCGTCGGCGACGCGGTTGTGTTTTTCAATCGCGAACTCGCCGGCGAATTCGAGTATCGCTGCAAACAAGCGGGACAGCTTGCTTCCAAAATGCGTTTCCTCTCCGCGCCCTGGGTGGGAATGCTGAAGGACGGTGCGTGGCTTCGGAATGCCACGCGCGCGAATACGATGGCGGCACACCTGGAAAGTGCGTTGCGTGAATTGCCTGGAGTGAAAGTGCTCGTGACGCGCCAGGCGAATGGCGTGTTCGCCGAGCTGCCTCGCAAAACCATCGAAGGTCTTTGGGCCCGCGGCTGGATGTTCTACACGTTCATCGGCGCCGGCGGCTGCCGCTTCATGTGCTCGTGGGATACGCAGGCCGAAGACGTGGATTTGTTCGTCGCGGACTTGAAGCAACTGCTTTGAGCGCCGAGCAAGACAGGTTGCCGCCACAGGTTCGCGCCTTCATCGCGGTGCGAATTCCGCCGGCCGTCCGGGAACAACTCGCCGCGGTTCAACAGCAATTGAAGGATAAATTTCGTGACGTGTCGTGGACACGCCCGGACGCAATGCATCTCACGTTGCATTTTCTCGGCAACGTGAAATCAGGGCGTCTTCCGCTCCTTGCCGAAGCTTTGTTGGCCGTGGCGCGCGCACGGTCTTCGTTTGAACTTCGGCTTTCGAACCTTGGTTCATTCGACAACCGTGTGCTTTGGGCTGGGGCAGGGCAGGGAGCAGACGAACTTTCTTTACTGGCGAAAACCGTGCGCGCCGCCGCGAGGAATTTCGGCAGCCGGGAAGAAGATCGTGCGTTCAACGCCCACGTTACTCTTGGCCGCTTCCGTCAGCGCGGACGCGGTGTAGATTCAACATTGCAAAAAATTCCACCACCTTTGTTCTCGGCGTGGCGTGTCGGCAATTTCGAGCTGATTCGCAGCGAACTGTCGCCCAAAGGTTCTCGCTACACGACACTCGCCGCGTTTGATTTGAGTTTTACCGCAGATGAACACAGATAAGGAAGGCGCGGCCTCTTCTTCTGCGTGTATCTGTGTCCATCTGCGGGTGGAGAGTTGTAGGTTTCCGCTTTTCGCTTTGCGCTTTCCGCTCTAGCCTTCGCCCCATTATGGCACTCGACGACATTTTGCTGGAAGCGGAGGAGAAGATGGAGAAGACCGAACAGGTCGTGCAGCACGAGTTCGGCGGCGTGCGCACCGGCAAGGCTTCGCCCACCCTCGTCGAGAACATCATGGTCGAGGTTTATGGCACACACACGCGCATCCGCGAACTGGCCGGCATCACGACGCCTGAGTCGCGGATGATTTTGATTCAGCCATGGGACGCGAACACGACCGGCCCGATTGAGAAGGCGATTCAGAAGGCCAACATCGGCATTAATCCTTCCGTGCAGGGCAAAATGATTCGTCTCGTTCTGCCGGAATTGAGCACGGAGCGCCGCCAGGAAATGGTGAAGATCGCGCGCAAGATGACTGAGGACGGCCGCGTGGCCATTCGCCACGTGCGCCATCACGCGCTCGAACAAATCAAAAAGGAATCCAAAACCGGCGGTGTTTCCGAAGAGGACGTCGAGCACGCGAACGCGGAGGTGCAGAAACTCACCGATCAATACATCGGAAAAATCGACGCGCATCTCACGGCGAAGGAGAAGGAAATCCTGACGGTCTGATAATGTGAGATTTCACCGCGTGGGATCGCGGAGTTACTCCGTGTCGAGTCTGCCATAGCGCCGTATCTCCGGCCAAATCCAGGCCACGGCGCCGACAACGAGAATCGTGCCCACACCGCCCGATACCACTGCGAAGAGCGGCCCAAGCCAGTGCGCGACGAAGCCGGACTCGAAGCCACCCAGTTCATTGGAGGTGCCGATGAAAAGGCTGTTCACGGCGGAAACGCGCCCGCGCGTTTCGTCCGGCGTCAGCAATTGCACCAGCGTATGCCGCACCAGCACGCTTACCTGATCGGTCACGCCGCAGACAAACAGCATCAGCCACGAGACAAGAAACCACTTCGAGAATCCAAACCCAATCGTGGCCAGGCCGAATCCGGCCACGGCCCAGAGCAACGCTCGTCCTGCTTTCTCCAGGGGCCGGTGCGCGAGAATCAGTGCTGTAATCAACGAGCCGACGGGCAGCGCCGCCTGTAACAGGCCCAGCCCGCCGGGGCCACTGTGAAGAATATCTTTCGCATACACCGGCAACAGCGCCGTCGCTCCCCCCAAAAGCACTGCGAACATGTCCAGCGTAATGATGCCGAAGATTATTCGCGTCGCGAAGACGAACCGAAATCCGGCGGCCAGGCTTTGGAGTGTCATCGGCTCGCGCGCGCTGGTCACACGATGATAGTGCACGAGACCGACGAGTGTGAGGCAGATGACCATGGACGCGGCGTGTATCGCATAAACCCACCCCGCACTATGAGTGAGCGCAATAATTGCTCCGCCTGCGGCCGGTCCAGCCACCGATGAGAGTTGAAAACTTCCCGTGCTCCACGCCACCGCGCGCGGGAACATCCGGCGCGAAACCAGTTGCGGAAGGAAGGAGGCACTCGCCGGCCAGAGAAATGTGCGCGCTGAGGCGGCGACGAAGAGCGCGGCGTAAATCCACGGCGTCGGCGCCTGCAGCACCGAGCAAAGTGTCAACCCTACGCTTGCCACGGCCATCACCGCGGTCATCCAGACGATGATGCGCTTGCGATCGTGATTGTCTGCGAAATGTCCGGCCGGCAGCGTGAAGAGAAACATCGGCACCACATTTGTCAGCCCCACCAGCCCGAGCGCCAGTGCCGCATGCGTGCGTTCGTAAAGCTCCCAGCCCACGGCCACCACCAGCATCTGCGAGCCAAGCGACGCAATGAAGCGGCCAATCAGATAAAGCCGAAAATCGCGATTGAGCAGGATCGCATACGGGCTTTCACCCGCTGTCGAGGAAACCGGGGCCGACGTTCCCGGCGGCATCTCGCCGCCATTCATGCCATGAACTCAATGACCACGGCCCCAATTTAGGGACAATCCAATGACCGTCCAGAACGGTTCACCTTTTGGCGCGCGAACAGTGCGGCCTCCGAGAGGACTGGACAGTTGCCCGCTATTTGGGATTCGGAGTGTGGAGATTCGAGTTATCCGCTACTTCCCAGCGTTCTCCGAAGAAACCGGCATCCACCACTTTCCCCGGCCAGCGCGAAGACGGCGGCGTGTTCACATCGACCACCGCCCAGTCGGGCAGCTTCGGCACCTGGCGCGCATTGTTCAGGTAATCATATTCGCGGAAGGTGAAGCCGCTGTTCAGCACGACGTAACGATTTGGATTCAGCGGGTTGGGATAAATCATGAGGGGCACATGGTTCGCAGCGGGAAAGGTTTTGTTTCCGAGCGCCACGTTGTCATTGGCCCAACGCATCGGCAATTTATCCGCCAACTTCGCCAGCAATTGATTGCTCTGCGCATCTCCCCAAAGAATGAGATTGTGTGCGGCGATGTCCGTGTCGGTCACGGCGCTATCGTCCTTCACGCGTGCGTCGCCACGGAAATGATGCCGCCACTCGTTCGTGAAGTGCGCCAGTTCCGCCGCGACCCACGCCCCGACTTTTTCGTTGGCCGCGTGGCCCGTCGGTCGCACGACGAGGAAGCTGCTCATGAATGCGTCATCGATCGGGCCTTGCAGGTCGTGGCGCTTGCGCAGTCCTTGTTCCGGCGCTTTGCCCACTTCCCACCCTTTGCCCACGCGATGGAAACTTGCTTCCCACGAACGGTCTGTGCCGGGTTTGGGGCCATTAAGCTGAATGCCGCCAAAGGAAACTGACACCGCTGACCGCGGGCTGAACGGACACGATCCCGGCGGCATGGAGACGCTGAAGGCCGAAATATTTTCCGCTCGTTCGATCAGAAGCGCGTCGTCGCCAAGCCTGGCGGCGATGCGCGCCTGTTTCCAGTGCTGCTCCAATCCGTCCACCGTCAGCCATGCGCAGTTGTTGTAACGCAGTGTCCACGTCGTGAAACGAATCTCCTTTGGCAACGGATCGCGCCCGCGCTCGGCAATGCTGTCGATGCGGCGGCTGACCTCCTGCTTTGCCACCGGATGATACGCGTGTTTGGTCTGCGGCCCGATGATGTGCGTGAGTTCCAGTCCTTCCGCGCGCATCGCTTTGGCCATCATGTCGGCGGCCTGTTTCTGTCCATCGATTTCGCCGCTGTAGGCGACCGTCGGCAGGTTGAAAAAGTTCAGCGCGTAATCCGTGGCGTTGTATTGATGCCAAAGCGTTTCCTCGAACCAGGTCGGCGCCATTGCTTCGCTCTGATAAACTTTCAGGAAATCCGGCGTCTCGGAAAATCCCGCACCCGGCGCCGCCGCGGCCCACTGACCGGGATAATGCGCCGCAATTTGCCAGCATGCCGCGCCGCCGAGCGAGAAGCCGCGCACCACGATGCGGTTATCGTCGATGGGATAATTCTTCTTCACGTCGGCCAGCGCCTCGAACACATCGACTTCGCCCGCGAGTTTCTGTCCGTTGCAAAAGCGGCTGTAGGTGTGCAGCACAATGGTATTGCGCGGCGTGAAGTCCCCATTGGATTTCGTGCGCTGCGAAAGGAAGCTGAGTTCGCTAAGCGTTTCGCCGCGGCCATGAAACCAAAAATCGAGCCGGTACGGGTGCGGAGTGTTCGGGCTGAAGCTCGCCGGCACCACGAGACCATACGGTTGCACCGAACCGTCGAGTTGCGAGACGTAGCCGCGCACCACAAGTCCCGTCGCGGAAATCCACAGCGGCTTGCCCTCGCGCAGTTGTTGCACGCGGTCCATCCCTTGCCGGAGAAGCGTTCGCGCGGTGGCGACTTCGTTCGACGGGTTGAAAATTTCGTTGTATTGCACGGCCCAGCGAACGGCTTTCTCGAAAATTTGAATGTCCGGCAGCAGCGCGAGCGAACTGGCCTTGCCTTTGAAATCGCCGCGCATTTTTTCAATTTCCGCGCTGAGCTTGTCGGCCCCGATCATGAGTTCCATCCGCGCGTCGTCTGAAATCTTTGCGCCCGGCGGCGGCACGGGACGGACCTTTTCGGGAATGTTATCGGCAGGACCGTCTGCGAGAACGGACAACGTGGCCGCGATGGACAGCAGCGAAACAAGTTTGCGCATAGGTAAGTCGCGAGTGGAAACCAAAGTGAACCGTGATGCAAGCCCGCCGCGTGCAGCGGGCGGTCGGATGAGGGTTGGCTGCGTTGCTGCCGTTTCGTTGCGGCGCTGAACGCGGCGCCACTCGTCGCAGCGCAACGAGTTCCACCCGGGTTTGCCCAGCGCTATTTCGACTTCATCACCACCACCGTGTTCCAGTCGAGGCCCGGCGGATGCGCCAGCAACTCACGGCATTCATCGAGGTAAACTTTGGAGAGATGATCGTCCGGTGCGGCGCGGACACATTCGAGGAAGACTTCCTCCGCTTCGGCAAATTTGCGCGTGCGATAGAGTTGGATGCCTTCTTCGTACCGCGGCAGCCAAGAGGGCGGCTGCTCACCGGCTTCCTTGTCGGCCATGACGGTGAAGATGCGCACCGGGATTGTTTTCCCCTTTACCTTCACCGAACCGACCGTGCGCAGGATGAATCGGCTTTCCACCAGCGGCACCATCGCTTCGCCGAGCAACAGGTCGAGTTTGTATTCTTTCGTCAATCCCTCAAGACGCGACGCCAGGTTCACCGCGTCCCCGATGACGGACACTTCCATTTTTTCTTCCGAGCCGAGATTGCCCACGATGACGTCGCCATGGTTGATGCCAATGCCGAAGGCCAGTTCTTTCATCCCACGCTCCAGCCAATTAACGTTCAGTCGCGCCAAGGCTTTCTTCATGGCCAGCGCCGCGGCAACGGCGTGCTGCGCGTCCTGCTCGGAACCTTCGGTCGTAATGCTGCCCCACAAGGCCATCACCGCGTCCCCAATGAATTTATCGAGCGAACCACGTTGTGCGAACACAATGCCCACCATTTCCTTGAAATATTCATTGAGCTGGGTGACGAGCTGGGCCGGGTCTGCGCCTTCCGTCATCGTCGTGAACCCGCGCACATCGGAAAATAAAATCGCCACAGGTTTACGCACGCCGCCGAGGGAGTTCAAAACCGTTTCCGGGTTATCTAACAACTCATGGACAACGTCTTTTGAGACGTACCGCTCAAACAAACGGCGGTTGCGGTTTTTCTCCCGGCGCTCCAGAACGAACTCATAAGCAAAGCCTCCCAATGTGCTGGCGTTGAAAACGAGAAGCGGTGAGAAGGCCAGCAGGACGAAATTCTTGTGGTCAAAAAGGAGATGGCACAGGAGAGCGTAAACCACCGTTCCGAATAATGCGGCAAATAGCCGGCGAACGGGAGCGCGCACTGCGAGTGTGAGCAACCACGCGAAGACGCCCGCGCCGATAATCAGGCCTATGTCTGCTTCGTAAGAGGTCTCCCCCAAAAACTCTCCGCGCCGCGCGGCGGCCATGACGTTCAGGTGAATCTCAGGCCCGAGCATAGTTGGTCCCGCAAACGGAGTGCGATGTTCGTCGTGAAAAATGTTTGCCGCGGGTCCAATGAGCACGAGTTTGTCTTTGAAGAACGCGCCGCGGGCGAAATTATTGGTCCAGTACGAACCAAGAAAAATCTCATAAAAGGGAATGACGGGATAAGTGCCGGGTTTGCCGCTGAAGCGGAACAGGTGCAAATCTTCGTCGCGGGGAAGCAGTTGAGCATTCCCGGACTGCCGCAGCATTCGAGCGACCAGGGAATCCATGCTCGCACCCGGCGGCAAACCTGCATCCCCTCGAATCCGAAACCGCGCCTTGCGGACGCGGTCGTCGTCGTCAGAGCGGTAGTTGACGAAGCCTATTCTCGGATCTTCCCACGGCGTCATGGCGTTCGCGTACGAAATCACCGACTCCGTCGGGAATGTTATTCCTATCTGGGTCCCGGCCCGGTTCTCGCCGTTAAAGTTCGCTCCGATAACCACCCGATTCGGATATCGATCCAGCACAGCGCGGAGTCTGTCGTCGCCTTCTGACGGAGCGGCAAAAATGAAGTCGAGGCCGACCACCTTGGCCCCGGCAGCAACCAGCTTTTCAATGGCCTCTCCCCAGATGTTTCGCGACCAGGGAAAGCTGTTCGTGAGCGGAGCGGCTGCGGGATTTTCCTTGATGTCATCATCCATCAACACCTCGCCGTAACTTGGCTGGGTGATCCCGATGAAGACCAGGTTGGTATCCACCCCCAGTTGGCGGCCCTTCACGATGAGAACGTTTTTTGCCCCCAGTTCAGCCAGCAGCAGATCGTCGTGGAACCACGCCTCCGTCCACCCATAAACTAAAGTGACCAGGGCGGTGATGAAGCCGCAAATCCCTGCCAGCACTCGGTAGCGCCGCACTTTTCCGATCATGCGCATCGGGAATACCGAAGGCGCTGCGCCGCAGCAAACGAATTCAGGCGCGAATGCAACGTTCCGATTGCATTCGCCATTCTCTTCTGGCATTGGTCTCGCTCAACGCAAGGGTAGATATGAAGACTAAAATTCTCTTTGGGATTTTTTCGCTCGCCGCTTTGTCCCTCAGCGCCGCGGATCTGCGCGAGAGCACGCTGGTGCAAGTCGTCAACGAAGTGAAGGTCGCGCCGCCTCAGGCCGCGGAGAAGGACGCGAAGGCCAACGACAAAGTGCAATCGCCGGACAAAATCCGCACCGGCGCCAAATCGCGCGCGGAACTCAAAGCGGCGGATAACACGCTCACTCGTATCGGCGCCAATACGGTGTTCTCGTTCGAGCAGGGCGGACGCACGTTGAACCTGGAAAAAGGCAGCGTCCTCTTTCATTCGCCGGCAGGTCGCGGCGGCGGCACGATTAAATCTGCCGGCGCGAGCGCGGCGGTGCTCGGCACCACCATCATGGTGGCTTCGACGGCGGACGGCGGGTTCAAATGCATTCTCCTCGAAGGCAAAGGAAAAATCACGTTGCCCAATGGCCAGAGCCAGATGCTGGAAGCCGGCGACATGATTACGGTTCCGGCTGGAGCGCAATCTTTCGGCACAGTTGTGAAAATCGATCTCGGCAAAATGGTCGCGGGCTCGCAACTCGTGAATGGCTTCGCTGATCCGCTGCCGACGCTGGGCGCCATTCGCAGCGAAGTGGCCAAGCAAAACATCGCCATCATTTCCGGCGATTACGAAGAGACAGGATTGATGATCGGCGCGGTCGGCACGGGCAACGATCCCAAGCAGATTGATCCCGAGGTGGAGAAAGGCAGCACCACGCCAACGATTGTTCGCGGACAAGGCGCCGGCATTCCCCCCGGCAGTTTTCCGGGCGGTCCCATTCGTTCCAAATAATTTTTACGCGATATGAACAAACTCGTTTTACTCACTCTCTTGACTTCAGTGTTGACTGTCGCGGCGCAAAACACTCCCGCCATTAACCAGGCGAGTTCCGCGCAACAGAACCGCGAAGTGCGCGACCTTGCGCCGGGCGATACCGTCGCTCCTCTTTATGCCGAAGAAGATTCGGATCTCGGGCCGCAAACGGTTTTGCGGAAGAAGAAGCCCGCCTGGTTCCGCGGCAGCGTGGATGCCCAGGTTTTCTTCACGGATAATTTGCTCTACGAACACAAGGGCGAAGATGACGGCGGTGTTGCCATCACTTCAATTGAAGCCGCGTTCATGACGCCGCCTTGCATCACGAGATTTGCTTCGTATCGCGCGGAGGTCGGCTATCGACATCAGTTTTTCAACTATTTCGGGCACGACGATATTACGTCGGCGGCGGGAGGGGTCGTGCGGGACCGGACGCTGGATGCGGACGATTTTGATTTCGATTCCTCGACGGCGTTCGCGAGCGTCCTGGCGCAAACCAAACATTACCAGTTTCGTTTTGGCGTCGATTACACCCGATTGCTTGGCTTCGAACCGATTCGCAATGACGACTACGAGGAATTCTACCGTGAAATCGTTCCGCGGTGGTCCGTGCAACGCAACTTTCGCGTGTCAGACAAGAGCCTTTTCTCACTGGCGTACCTTGGTGGCTATCATTTCTCCGATGAAGATGTCCCTGTGATTTTTTCCCGTTTCGGCCCGGGGCCGGGTTTTCTCCGCCAAAATTTTCCCGATGATCGCAGTGAACGCTGGGAACATACTTTCATCGCATCGTACAGCATGCGGTTGCCGGGCCACTTCGTCGCGCAGCCCTACTACCGCTTTCAATACACCGATTACGTCAATCCTCAGCCGGCTTTCCAGCGCTTCGGCGGCGTAACGAAGTTTGACGAAAGTCTTTATCTCCACACGGTCGGCTTTTCCCTGGGCTGGTTCCCGTGCGAGAATTTCGGCGCGCGCGCTTTTGCCGGTTACAACTGGCAGGAAGCAAAAGAGAGTGTGCAATCCGAATACGAGAAGCTCGACCTCGGCGGCGGGGTCGCGGCCACGCTGCGGTTCTAACGCAGTGGTCACGGCAACCAGTTCCACGTCGTGCAATGCGTGCGACGAGTTGCCGTTTTCGTTCGCACTTCGTGGCGGGCTAGCAGGTGCTATCGCTAGGCGGTGTTGCCGCGCTGCCCTGGCTGAAAAATGGAGAGCGCTGTCCGAAAAATACGTGAAACACTTGTCCTGTAGCGCACTCTCCGCCACCAGATGAAACCTTTGCCGTGTGCCCAACTCACCTGCATGTTCTGCACGCTCTCGATCGCCAGCGCCACATTGATGGGGCGCGCGCAGAGCACGAACATCGTTCTTCCACCAGACCGCATAGTCGTGGCCGGGAACGGCGCCAGCAGCGGTGCTTTTGGCCGATTTGATCGCAGGCTCATCCAGGTTTACTCGGCATCGAACTTTGCCATCCCTGCGAACAAGACCCTCGTGATTAATTCCATTTCGTTCCGTTATGGCATTGCGTTCGGGGATTTTCCGTATCCCAATGGTTTTGACGGCGTGTGGCCGGGCGTCTCTGTTTCGTTGTCGGTTACTTCGCGGTCGGAACACGTGTTCAGTCCCATTTTTCTGCAAAATCTTGGTCACAACCTGAGCAACGTCTTCAACGGCCCCCTGTCGATCATCGCCACCAATACCAACGCCGGGCCGGAACGACTCTCGCTGCCCTTTGACGTGCGCATCCCGTTCACCACTCCGTACGAGTATGACCCATCGAAAGGCAACCTGGTGCTGTTGCTCGAAACCCTCGGCGGACCAAAGGATCTCTTCCTCGACCTATATGAAGATTTTGATTCCGGAGTGGGGCTTATCCTGGCACCACCATCGCGGACCAACGGCGTGATCTTGGAATACGCAGGGCATGTGACACAATTCGGCATCGTGCCGGAGAACGTGCCCCCGGTCGCGAACGCCGGAGCGAATCAAGTCGTCGAATGCAGCGGCGGAACCAATCTCGTTCTCCTCGACGGGCGCGATTCCTCCGACGCGAATGGCGACCCCATCACCTACGAATGGATTCTCGGCCCGCAAGTGATCAGCACCAATGTGGTCACAAGCGTAAATCTGGCGGCGGGATTTTATTCCTTCCTGCTCGTCGCCAGGGATCCCGGCGGCCTCAGCAGCACGAGCGCGGTCACCGTCAGCGTGTTAGACCGCACGCCGCCGGCCATCCATTGCTCCTCGAATCTCACCTTCGAGTTTTCCAGTGACGCCGGCGCGGTGGCCACTTACCCGATTTCCGCCGGCGACACTTGCGGTGCCGCGCCCGAGCTCGTGTGCGTGCCACCCTCGGGCGCCACCTTCGCCATCGGAGAAACGATTGTGCTCTGCACCGCTCGCGATGCGACCGGTAATTCGAACGTCTGCTCCTTCAGCATCACCGTGCCGGGCACGCGTGGCATCAAGTACCGTCGTTTCGCGGACCTCGCCACCCTCCTCCCGCAGATAACCGCGCAACCTGACCGGGGCAGGCTGGAAGCGGCCATCACGCATTTACTCCGGGCACTGGAACCGCAACGGTGGGTGGATGAAATTCATCTCGTGCCCTCGCAAGGCCGGCAAGCTTTTCTCAACGACACAATAGCGGTGCGCAAGCTCTGCGCCATTTCCGGGAATCACGATGAGACCGAGCGCGCGACCATTGACCACGCCATCGAGCAGATCATCCGCTCGGACCGTTTGCTGGCCACCGTAGCCATTCAGGAAGCGACGACCCAACCCGCCGAAAGGATTGCCCACGCCAACCAATTCGTCGCCCGCGGCGACGCGGCGGCGCAGGTTGGCCAATGCGGACTTGCCATCGAGCATTACCGGCGCGCGTGGCGAATAATTCAGTGACGCAAGAAGGTGCGCCTGTAACAGCTGCGTCGTAGCCAAAAGCGGTTTCAGGATTCTGGGCGTCGTGGCCGGCTCGCGCGCAAGCTTTCTTCTGCCCGGCTTCAGGAGAGTGATTCGACACACTGTTTTGCAATCCAGCCCACGCCAGATGCTTCAACTTCGCGTCGGGCGAGCGAGCCGGGTGGCATCCTTCACTTCGGCTGCGCTACAGCAGCCCTGGCATCGGCTGCGACCACGATTTTTGTTTCCGCCGTTGTGAGCTGCCCGCCCCAATCAGCTTTCGCATAGCCATTGCCAAGGATGGATTCGTAGCGCACGTGATATTCTCCCGGCTCGGCTGCGGCGCGATTGCTGCCGAAGCCAGGATTCAGGACGTTATTCTTATCATCGAAGAACAGCGTTTTCTTCGCCAGCGTCAACCGTTCGCCCGGTTTCAACTTATGGTGCCGAATGGGCGAGAGACCGGTAGCCCAGCCCCACTTCACCTGAACTTCTTTTCCGTCGGAGCCCATGATTTTGGGGTGCGCCGTCTGAATCACGTCGTGAGGGCTAAAGCGAATTTCCTTGGCACTCGCGTTCTCAACGAGCAGCCACACGCTGATTTCCTGGCCCAGCTTCGGCTCGGTGGTCGAGAACACGGCGGCGGCACGCAGACCGTTCAACGCTTCACCCCAGGCCGCGTCCCGCACCGCGACGCCGGGCTTCATCCAGTCCTCGAGCTTTCCCTGCCGGGCCAGTCCATCATTGCCCGGACTGTATGCGGAGTCCGGCAACTCCGGCGTCGCATCGTAGTGGCGCTTCTCCGTCTCCGCGATCGCCGCGCGCAGCGGCGCCACGTCATCGCCGTTCAGGCCTTCCGCCAGTTCTCGGAACCTCGGCAAGTGAGCGACGCAAGTCGACACGCCAATATCCGGTGCGAGTCCCGCGACCATGATGCGCAACGCGCGCTCGCGCATCTTTTTATTCTCGGTGCGCACCATGAGGGCGACCCGATACTCAACATCCGGAGAGTACTCTTTGCGAAGCGCGGCGATAAATTTTTCCTCCAACTGGAACAGCTCGAACGCGTCGCCCCCAATCGGCCCGAAATAAATGGCCGCGTCTTCGCCGGGCAGCTTGTTCAGATAAAACACGTTGCTATCGGAATTGAACGACAGCCAGGCCGTGCCCAGTGGAATTTGGATGACGGCCTTGAGCAGCCGAAAGCGCGGGTCATTAGCCGGGCGCTCGTAGAGTTCCGGCATATCCCGCAACCGCCGCGTCTGCCCCAACTCGTCGAGGTTGATGCCCTCGAACATGCGCGGCTCCGCGGCCTGCAATGTGACGAGTGGCAGCGCGGCAGCCATCGCCAGAGCGACAACGATCGTCTTCATAATCGATTGTTCCGGACTTCTTACCCATACCGACACTTCAGATGCACGCTCTCTTAGACGGATTCTTGCGATTGATGCCCGCGCGCTGCGTCAGAGTCCAGCTGCATGCGCCACTGCCGTTCGGATTCTGTACAATTCGTTCAATGGCGTGGCGGCACCTTTGCCCTTGGGACGGAGGGGCAATGAAACGAGGGATTGTTCAGCCGTGGCGTTCGTTGTCGGCCGAAAACTTAATCAGGGGAAGAGCTGTTTCTGCACCTATTGGAGCGGACCTTTCCCCTTTATCTGAATGGTTTTAAGGCGATGGCCCGTAAGTCCATCACCGCGAGTCCCGGTTTCTTCACTGGCTTCACTTCGATTGTGTAATCACCGGGCTGGGCCAGCGTGAATGTCCCGATGACACGGTTGGTCCAGTTCGTGAACGCGCCGGTGTCCGGCACGATTTCTTTGATAACCTGTTCGCCAATGGAGAAAGCCACTTCGCTGCCGCCGCTGCCTTTGCCGCAGGCTTGTGTGAGTTCCACTTCAAATTTTCCGGGCACACTCACCAGAAAATTCCAGCTCACCCAATCCTCGGCTTTCGTCCAGAAGCCGATCGTGTTTTTGTGCGGTTGCGGTTCGTAGCGAATGGTTTTCCCATGAACGTCCGCATTCGTGGCAAGGAGGACAATGGTGCCGTCCGCTCGCTGCGTATTGGCTGGGCGAATCTCTGTAGCCTTGACGGATACCCATGTGAGCGAAACGGCAACGACGAGCCATGTTCTGAAGTTCATGCGCGAAGAATGAAGGCCGGGATGCGCCGAGGCAAGTTCAGCGCAGCAGCGTTTCCGCATGTTTGCGCGCGGCGGCGTTCGTTCCGCCCAACATGCGGGCAAGTTCCTCGACCCGGCTGGTCTTGCCGAGCAACTCAATCTCCGAAACCGTGCGTCCGTCAGTGACTTGCTTCGTCACCACGAAATGCGCGTCCGCTTGGGCGGCGACGGGCGCCAGGTGGGTAATGCACAGCACCTGGTGCGTGCGCGAAAGTTGTTTCATTTTTTCACCGACCGCGTTGGCCGTTTCGCCGCCAACATTGGCGTCCACTTCATCGAAGATCAGAACGGGCACTTCGTCTTCGACAGCCAGGACGGTCTTCAACGCCAGCATCACGCGCGCCATTTCGCCGGAGGATGCGATGGCGCGCAATGGACGCGCCGGCTCACCGGGGTTCGGCGCGAACTGGAATTCGATGGCATCGAGACCAGAGGAGGAGTTGAGGGTTGAAAGTTCAGAGTTGAGAGTCAATGCGACGTCGAACTTGCTTTGCGCGAAGCCGAGCGCGTCCAATTCCTTTGAGACCGCTTTGCCGAGTTTCGGAATCAACTTCCGGCGCTCGGCCGAAAGCTGCTGGCCGATGTGCAGCAGTTCGCCGTTCGCCTTCTCCAGTTCCCGATTCAACCGCGCCAACTCCGCATCGCGCTGTTCGAGCGCTTGCAGTTTGTGTTTTGCCGCGTCGCCAAACGCGATCACTTCGGGCAAATCGCGTCCGTATTTGCGCTTCAAGCTCTGCAACAGGTTCAGGCGCTCCTCGAGTTCGCGCAGTCGCGCCGGATCAACCTGAACGGAATCGACGTAGCGCGACAGCTCCGCCTGTAACTCACGAAGGGCGGCGACACTCTGCTCGTGAGCCCCCGAAAGAGACTGGGCCGACGCATCGACGCGTTGTAACTCTTGGAGCATCCGGCCCAACGAGCCGGCCTGGGTGAGCAGCGCGCCGTCGTTTTCGCTCAACAACCCCAAGGCGCTTTGGCCCAGTTCCAGCAACCGCGCTGCGTTGCTCGAGCGTTTGTATTCAGCTTCGATCTGTTCGTCTTCGCCGGGCTGAAGTTTTGCGCCGTCAATTTCGCGCACCTGGAATCGCAACAGGTCGAGTTGCTGCGCGTAAGTTTTTTCATCGATGACGAGCGCGGCCTTCTCCTGTTCGATGCGTTCTCGTTCGCGGAGTTGCGCGGTAAAGGCATCCCGTCTTGGTTCCAGTTTTCCGAACGCATCGAGGATGGCCAACTGTTTCGCCGGCTGAAGCAGCGACTGATGCTCGTGCGGGCCGTGCATGTCCACCAGCCATTCGCCAAGTGCCGCCAGGGTGTTCAAGGTCGTTGGCGAACCGTTTACGAATTGCTTGTTCATTCCGGCGGCGGTGAAGCTCCGCTTGATGACCAGTTGCCCCTCCTCACAAGGTTCAAGTCCATTGCCCTCGAGGAACGATTTCACCGGTGCGCGCAGCTTCTTCAGGTCGAAGACCGCTTCGACCGCGCAACTTTCCGCCCCGGCGCGAATGAGCGTGCGGTCTGCGCGCTGGCCGAGGGCCAAGTTCAACGCGCCGATGAGGATGGATTTGCCCGCGCCGGTTTCGCCCGTGATCGCGTTGTAGCCGGGCTGGAGTTCCAGCGTGAGGTCGGCGACGAGCGCGAGGTTTTTTATCCGCAACGTGGTGAGCATTGGCAATTAGTTGGCGAGGAATTTGCGCGGTGTGTTAGCGTGAGGCAAAAGAATTTTGGGAAAAGTGAAACCACAGATGAACGCAGATGAACGCGGATTTGGCGCAGCGAGACCGAAATCCGTCATGGATCTTCCATCTGTGTCCATCTGCGTCCATCCGCGGTTCTGATAAATGCACTTTTCTTTCACGTTTCTCGGCTCCGGCACATCGCAAGGCGTGCCGATCATCGGCAAGGACTATCCGCCGGAGTTTCTCGCCAATCCCAGGAACCATCGCACGCGGCCGTCCATCTACGTCGAGAGTGCCGGTGCGAAAATTGTCGTCGATACCACGCCGGAGTTTCGCATTCAGTGTTTGCGCGAGAAGATTCGCTGGCTGGATGCGGTGGTGTTCACGCACGCGCACGCGGACCACATCATGGGGCTGGACGATTGCCGGCGCATTTGCGATTTGCGTGGCGGCCGGCTGCCCGTTTACGCGAACGAGACGACGATGGCGGCGTTGCAGCGGGTCTTTGCCTACGCGTTTCACGATGGGCCGATTCCAAAAGGGTACTTCATGCCGGAGCAACGGTTGATCACGGGTCCATTCGAGATTGGTGATTTGAAGCTGACGCCCTTCTCGCTGCCCCACGGTTCGGTGACGACGCTTGGATTTCTCTTTGAACAAAGCGGAAACAAACGGCTTGCGTACCTGAGCGATTGCAAGGAAGTGCCCGATGCCGTCGTCGGCGCGGTTCGCGGTGTTGAGGCTGTCGTGCTCGACGCATTGCGCCGCGATCCGCATCCGACCCACATGTGCCTCGATGAAGCGCTGACCGCGGCGCGGCGCATTGGCGCCGGGCGAACTTACTTCACGCATCTAACGCACGATTACGACCACGACCTGGCGCAGGCCGAATTGCCGGAAACTGTGACATTGGCCTATGACGGTTTGCGTGTAGAGTCCGAGCGATGATGAAATGGATGGTATCGGGATGGGTGTTGCTTTCAGTGGTTTCGGGCGGGATGGCAGCAGCGCCGGGGGATTCGGTCGCCGTGGTTTACAACAAGAACCTGCCGGAATCAAAAGCGCTGGCTGAGTTCTACGCCGGGCGCCGTGGCGTGCCGGCCAAACAGCTTTTTGGCGTGGACGTCAATGCGGCTTCCGAAGTGATGACGCGCGCTGAATTTCGCGACAAACTGCAAGACCCGCTCTTCGAGTGGCTGGTGAAGGAGAAGCTCTTCACGCGTAATCCAAAGAAGAGAACAGCCGGTGTCGAGTATCGAAACTTGATTGGTGCCAAAATCCGTTACCTCGTGCTGTGCTACGGCGTTCCACTGAAGATCGCGCGCGACCCCGAAATCAAGGAAGAGGGCATGGAGAAAATTCAGGAGCAGTTGCGCGGGCGCAATGAGGCTGCGGTCGACGCGGACCTGGCGTTATTGCCCAACAGCGCGGAAAAATTTCCGCTCACTGGGCCGGTTGTAAGTCCCTTTTACCTCAGTACAAACGCGGCCGTGTTTCATCCGACGAATGGCATTCTCATGGTTGCACGGCTGGATGGCCCGACGGTGGATATTGCGCGCGGCCTCGTGGACAAAGCGATGCGGGCGGAATCGGATGGGTTGTGGGGACATGCCTACATTGATGCGCGCGGCCTCACGAGCGGCGATTTGAAATTGGGTGACGATTGGATGAACGGCTCCGCGGCGATCGTGCGGCGGATGGGGTTTGAGACGAAGGTGGATGAGAAAGAGGCAATGTTCGACGCTGGTTTTCCCATGAGCCAGGTCGCGTTGTATGTCGGATGGTACGGCCTGAATCCCTCGGGTCCCTTCGAACGGCCGGCCGTTGAGTTTATGCCCGGCGCCTTCGCGTATCACCTCCATTCGTTCAGCGCGGCAACTCTGCGTTCGACGGATCGGTTTTGGGTCGGGCCGCTGCTGGCCAAGGGCGCCACCATCACGATGGGGTGCGTCGACGAGCCGTATTTGGCGGGCACGCCGAACGTAGCGGCGTTTCTGGAACGGCTCATCGCGCGCCGCTGGACCTTTGGCGAAGCGGTTTACGGTTCTCAATCGGCGCTCTCCTGGCAGACGACCGTGGTCGGGGATCCGCTGTATGCTCCGTTCGCGCAGCCACCGGATGCGCTTCATTACAAATTGGAAAGTGAGAAAAATCCACTGGTGGAGTGGTCGCATTTGCGCGTGGTGAATCTGAATCTCGCGAGCGGCAGCAGCTTGGCGGATGTGACGAACTATCTCCACGGCATTTCCGCAATGGTGACGAACAGCGCCGTGCTTGAGGAAAAGGTCGGCGATATTGCCCTGGCCAACAAGAATGAGTCCGCGGCGTGCGATGCTTATGGCAAGGCGCTGCAGTTGAAGCCTTCGCCGCAGCAAAAAATTCGGTTGCTGCTGTTGCTCGGCCACTTGCAGGCGGGTTTGGGCCACTGGCAGGAATCGTACAACGCCTACTTTCAACTTGTGACCGAGGCGCCGGATTATCCGGATGCCGCAAAGGTTTTTCGAGAATTAGCAGGCCAGGCCCGGAAGTTGGGAAAGAGCAAGGAGGCGGAAAGGTTCAGCCAGGAAGCCGACCGTTTTTCGGTGCAGGCCAAGTGAAGCAGCGGCATCTTTGCTTTCGCCGGATCATTGTCCTTGCACCGGAAACATTCGATGCGACAGTGCGCTCTCTTGAACACACAATTGAGCTTCATGGATGACGCTGGCGGCAAGTGCCTGGGCCGGCCTGCACGGGCGGTGATTCTTTGAGCCGCCTCCCATTTCGTTCCTTTCAACCTCGCGAACCGCAGTATCGTAGAAACGGGAAAATCCGCGCCCGTGAGGTGCGCCTTCTCGGCGAAGCCAAGGAGCAGCTGGGTGTGATGCCGCTGGGCGATGCGCTGCGACTGGCGCAAAGCAAGGGCCTCGACGTCATCGAGATCGTTGCGAGCGCGACACCACCCGTTTGCCGCATGATGGAATACGGGAAATTTCAGTACGAGGAATCCAAGAAGGTAAAAGAATCCAACCGCCGCCAGCCCGGTAACAAAATGAAAGAGCTTCAGCTCAGCGCCGTGATTGATCCGCACGATTTCGGAGTGAAGCTGGAGCGCGCGATTGAGTTCCTCTGCGATGACATCAAGGTGCGGCTCAAGCTTCGCTTCAAAGGACGACAGAAGGCGCACAAGGAATTCGGCTTCGAAGTCATGAATCGGTTTGTGCGTGAGGCTGCGGCTTACGGTCATGCCGATGCGCCGCCGAAGATGCTTGGCGACCGCGACCTCAACGTTCTCATCACGCCCTTGCCCCGCGACAAGCGGCCTAAAAACCCTCCCGCGGTCAAACCATCGTAAAGAAACAACGGCGTCCTGCCGACTTCATTGGTAAATAATTACGCCCTGTCGTAACCTTTGCCTCGCCACGAACGGTGGCCTGGATGTTGGGAGGGGATAACGAGGTCCAAGTAAGGCTTACGAACTCGGCGGGACTGCCAATGTTGGCCGTCCATTCACAATCGCAAAACGTGCGGGAAGAAACGAAAGATTGCCTTCGCTTGACGGCCGCGAGAGGAAACCCTCCACGGCTGGCGCGTCGATTTGCAATGGCGCGGTTCTCCGCATACCTCACTCCCATGACCGAACACATACGCCAGAAGGAAAACGAATCGCTCGCGGACTGCATTCGTCACGACAGCACCGGGGAGATTCACAAACACGAAGAACGAATTACGAGCGTCGAGCGCGAAGAACGCTGCCTGCGGCGGGCCGTCTGGCTCATGAGCGCGCTGGCGGGACTGGCGATGGTGGGATTCGGATACTCGCTTGTCCTCCTGGAAAACTTGCCTCCGTCGCAATCGCGAGTCATCAATCACATCTTTTTTGTCGTGGGCCTGGCCGCATTGATTTCCCTCCTGGCCTTTGTCGGCCTGTGGCTCATCCGCCGCCATGAACTAGGCGCGCGTCGGGAAGAATGCCGCCGATTGGTGATTAAACTTCTTGCGGCGCGCCAGAACGCAAATGATGACCGCAGCCGACGCTGCGCTAACACCGGAGATGACGCGCGCAGTCTGACTGCTTGACGCTTTGAATGAAACAGGAACCGGCACTGGCCTCCACTGTGCACGTTCTGATGTTTGCGTTTTTGCTCTGAATTAAGTCGATGCGCCCAACACTCACCTTAAGCCTCAGCTACTTTCTGGTTTTGGCTTTTCAGGATCTGAGTCCTTCAATCTTTAAGCACAACATCGTAGAGTGACCTCATTCGCGATGAGCTGCATCGAGCGACGCACACTCTCGTATGGCGTGTTCCCGAAGTGAAACCAGCCGATCACCTTGCGCACGCCGAGCGCGCGAAGCTCATCGAGCTTGCGGTTGATGGTGGCGACGCTGCCGACCCACTCACCGTCCGAGGGGTCGATCATCGTTCCATCCGGGGGCAACGACGCCGTATCAATCGCCTCGCCGCGCTCATGGACGCGAACACCCATCTCGTAATGCCACCGCAGCGGTTCCTGCACCTCGCGCAATGCCTGCGCATCGGTGTCCGCAACATATATCCGCCGCAGCACGTACATCTCGCCAATCTCGCGATCGATCGCATCGTCCGATACGCCCGCGTCGGCGCGGATCGCGCGATAGCGCACGAGGCGCTCCGCAATCTGCGCGACGGGCTCCAGTCCGAACAGAAGCGGCATCCCTTGCGCGGCGGCTTTGCGCAGCGACGCGTCGGAGGTTGAGGCCCAGTAGAACGGCGGATGCGGGCGCGTGTACGGACGCGGACGAACGCGGAATCGCTTGCCCTCGAACGTAATTTCCGGCTCTGCGAGCGCACGCCGGAGAACATCGAAGTTTTCCGCAAAGCGCGCATGGCGCTCGTCCACGGGAACGCCGAATCGACCAAACTCGAACGCGCTGAATCCCGGCCCCACGCCCACTGCCACCCTGCCTTCGCTCAGGTGATCGACCCAGCTGATTTCCTCGGCCAGCCGCAGCGGATGATGCAGCGGCAGGACCGCGACCCCGTAGCCGATGCGGACCCGTCGCGTCCGCTGCGCGATGCCCGCTGCGTAAACCGACGGCACACCGATCGAGCCATAGCCGGAGAAGTGGTGCTCGGTCACCCAGATGCTCTCGAAGCCGTGATGTTCCGCGAAATCGACTTCCCGCAGCGCCTGCTCGACGACCTCACGGTCCGTCGTGGCACGCCCGCGCGGGAGCAGTTGGAAGACGCCGATGTTCAAGGGTGAAACGACCCTAATGGAGCGAAGACATTCCAGCAATCAATTGTGCCGGTTCGTTGTTTCACCGCGATCGCTCGCGTGCGGTGCTGTGCGTCCGACGCTCGCTTCAACTCTCACCCTCCCACGATACGGAGTCCCTCCTTGCGGCTTCGCTCCAAATATGATGACAATATTTAATGACGCGCGTCCTCACTATGGTTGTATCGCTGGCGGTCTTCAGTTTGCACACGCCCGCAGCGTCGTTTTTCTCCAGCAACTCATTGAATTACGCCGCAGGCACGAATCCCGTCTCAGTCGCCGTCGCTGATGTCAATCTCGATGGTTGGCCCGACATCGTCATGGCCAATGCCAATGATCCTGAGATATGGGTGCTCACAAACAAAACCGATGGCGCCTTTGCGCCGGCTCCGCGCATTCCCGCGGCGACCTGTGAGAAGGTCATCGCGCAGGATGTGAATGGCGACGCACGGCCCGATCTGCTGCTCCTGCACATTGGCGGCTCGATGTCAGTGTATACGAACGCGGGCGGCACATTCACTTTCGCCTCTTCGAATGACCTCGACTTCGTTGGTGTCGAAGGCTTCGTCATGGCGGATCTCGACGGCGATGGCTGGGCAGAGCTGTTAAGCGTGAGCGGAGGCCCTATCCGGATTTTCACGAATGATCACAGCGGCGCCTTCACACTCTCCGCCTCCGCCTTCGCCAATGGATTCTACCCATGGGCCATGGTCCCCGCTGATTTCAACCACGACGGCCGCCCTGACCTCCTCGTCAGCCACTGGGAAGATCGTCCGGCGATCATGACGAACAATGGCAGCGGTGTCCTTTCCTTTGCCCGATTTATCGATGGCTTTGGCGGGCCCGTGATACCCAGGGCGGCGGACATGAACCACGATGGCTTCGACGACTGTTTTTTCGACGGCATTCTGCTCACCAACAACGGCAGTGGCGCCTTCACCGCGGCGCGAAGCACCAATTCCATCCTGGCTCTCACCGACTTGGATGGGGATGGATGGACCGAGATCGTGACGCCGGGGCGCGATGTGCTCACCAACAATCATTTCAATTCCTTTTCCAAAAGGTTGAAACTCGGACTGCCCGCATCACCACATGACATCGCCATCGCCGACGTGGACAGAAATGGGCGGCTTGATGTCATCGCCGTCAACGGACCCGCCGGCTCTGCGGGTTCCGTTTCCGTCGTGCTCCAATACCCGCAACTCGCCCTGGCCATTCGCCCTGACGTTGCGGGCGGGAACGGTCTTCTAATCCGATGGCTCGCGACCGATCCCCCGATGTATCTGGAAAAGACCAATCGCCTGGGTCCGGCGCCGGCGAATTGGTCGCCCGCCCCGTCCTCCCTCAACGCCGCCGGCACCCATTACGAGGCCGTCTGGCCGGCGACTGCGCCGATGGAATTTTTTCGGCTGCACGATAACTGACCAATCGCATTGTTAGCCAACGTTGATGAGCTCACGGTCCGTCGCGGCGGGGCTTTTGGAGGGGGGTATCTCGCGGAGGAGTTGGAGCTCCGATGCGCACTGCGGCTTTGGTATTCATCGGATAAGTTCAGATAAGTTTGCTTACCATGGGCGAGTGATTGGTCAGCAATCAGAATGTTATACAAAAATCGGTCCGTGTGGTGCCTATTCACGGAGCGACAGGCAATGTTCCGATTTTAAATTTGGGTTGTGATCACATGCGGTTCAATTGTGGCGGCGCAGCAGCATCGCCCTGCCGGCAGGGCGGCCCTGACGGTCAGCCATTTCTCGATCGGCAGCGTCGGGAATGAGTTGGGTTCATAAACATGAAACCGTGGCTCATCATGGCCGTGACGCTCCTCTGCACTGGCATCAGTTGCGCGCAGAGGAAGGTCGACGAAACCGTGCCGCCTGCCCTGGAGTCACAGCTCAAAAAATTTTTCGTCGAGAAGAGGTTGCAGGCCCAAGCACTGGCCAAAGTGGAAAACAAAGAACCGATGCCGGCAGTGTGGGGCTTGTTCGCCGCCGGCGAAAAGGGCGATTGGAACACGGTGGCGAGCATTTACAGCCAGCTTCGGAAAGGCCCGCGTTTGGAGACGATGGTCTGGCAGCCAGTGAAGGAGTGCTTCTTCGGTTACCAGGAATGCGCGACCTTCAGCGAGGGATACGTCACGAATTTTGTGCGGGAGATTCTCGATTCGATGCCGCGCGGCAGCATTTATTTCGGCGGCACTGCGGGTGCCCTGGATCTGCCGGTGGCATTCAGCCAGTCGCACGTGAAGGCCGATCCATGTTTCATCCTCTGCCAGAACGCTCTCGCTGATAACCTTTATCTTCAGTACCTCCAGGCAATGTATGGTGATCGCCTCAAGCTGCCGTCCACGAACGATTCAAGGAAGGTCCTCGACGAATACACGCAAGACGCCGGTCAGCGGCTGAAGGCAGGCAAACTCGCGCCGGGCGAGGACGTGAAAGAGGTCGATGGAAAAGTGCGGGTCGCTGGTCAGTTCGCTGTCATCGCCCTCTACGGCCGCCTGGCGCAATTGATTTTCGAGGCGAACCCGCGCCAGGAATTTTTCATCGCAGAAACGTTTCCGCTCGATTGGATGTATCCGTATCTCGAACCGCACGGATTGATTATGAAATTGAATCGCCAGCCGCCGGAACAAATCCCGGACGACCTCGTGCAGAAGGATGGTGAGTACTGGACGCGCTTCATCAATGGTGCGCTCGGCCCGTGGCTGACCGCGACGACTTCGGTCGAAGTGGTGTGCGCTTTCGCGCAGAGTGTGTTTGCGCGCCACGAACAAGAACGTTTTCAGCCGGACGAAAGATTCGTGCGCAATAGTGACGCGTGCAAAACCTACTCCAAGTTGCGCGGGGCCCAGGCTGGTGTTTACGCGTGGCGCACGAGGAACAGCAAATCACCGGAGGAAAAACAGCGCATGGAAGATGCCGCCGACTTCGCGTTCCGTCAGGCATTCGCGCTTTGCCCGTCCAACGCGGAGACTCTTTATCGCTACGTCAGCGTTCTCGTGGAACAGAAACGTTTTGAGGATGCCAGGCGGTTAGCCAAAGCTGCTCAGATTTTGGAGCCCGGCGCGAGCAGCTACCAACAACTGCTCAAAGAGCTGAACCAACTCGAAGACAATACGAACAAGCGAAACTGATCTCGCGCCAATCCAACGGCGTAAGCGACCCTCATTCTTCACTGTTCATCCCAAAGGCGAAATCAGCCGTGGGGCACGGCGGCGACGACTTGAAGTCATGGAAGCTGCAGCTTTTCTCATTGCGCTCGGCGTCCACACGAACACCGCGCAACTCTGAATCGAGAATTGGCGCGGCCGCGAATCGGCTGCGATCGCTTCCCGCACACTTGCCTGGCCGCGAATCAAAAGCGGTACGTGATGGCCGCGCGCACACGGTAATCGGGCACGCTTTGCAGCGCCGTGTTCTCGAGCAACACCGGAAGATCCACTCCCAGCTCCGCGCCCAATTTGTCCGACCACGTCACGTTGAATTGCGGCCCGAGGTACACAGAGGTGATGCCAGTGTCTTCGGCGCGTTCACCCCGGAAACGATCCAGTCCCTTGTCCTCGCCCGAGATCACGAATTGCAGCGATGCGGTCCAATCCTCGCTCAAAATAATAAAAAGGCCGGGGCCGCCGCTCCACGTCAGGTCATTGTCATAGCGATAGCCGAAATCGCCGCGCGAGCGAATCGAGTATTGCATGGAGGCCCGAAAAAATCCCCGCTGATAGCGCGCATAAAGGCCCGTGCCCACAACGCCATCGTAGGAGCCGGATCCGAGCGCGAGGTCATGGCCGTGGATGCCGCTTTCCAGCGCGCCGGGCACTTCCACTTCGTTGAGTTCCTCCTTGATTCGGCCGCTGTCGCCCGTGGGAAACTTTACGCCGCCAAACACCGACCAACTGAATGTCGAGTGCATGTGCTCGAGGCGCATCGGAGTCAAAACCCCGAGCAATGACATGTCGCCAATGCCTGACTCGTGCCCGCGATCGATGGCGAAACCCTCCGGGCGTTTGAACTCGCGATAGACGATTGGCAGACTCACCTGCACGCTCGCCCAGTCGTTGAATATGTAGCCCGGCACCACCTGCGAGACGGAGCTGTTTAAATACTGGTGCGTGGGATTGGCCACTTTGCGGCCTTCCTCCTGCAACGTGCCGAAGTGGGTGAACTGTTCGGCCAGGCTGAGCGAGAAGCCCTTGTTCCGGGTGCCTTCCGCAGCATTGACGTTGTAAACCGAGCAGAGGTCGCAGGCGGTCGCACGTGGGCCCGCCGTCGCGGCGGCAATGAACAGGACACAAAGATTTCTTTGCATAAGTGACGTTGAGAATCCGAGGGAAGAGAACACAGCCCCGCCGCAAAGGCCAACACGATTTCACACCTCGAATGGCCGCGCGCCTCTTGTCTTCCTTGAATGCGGATCCTGCGCAGCCCTGATTTATCTTCCACTTGCCATTTGTAGTCTACACGGGGCGGACACGCGTTCCACAATGAGTTCGACACCTGCGCGCAAAACGAAGCCGTGCCCGCGCCGAGCAAGAGAACGCATAACCAGCGGAGTGTGGAGGCAAACGACGCGCGAGCACAAGAGAGCAGAGAGCTTTGGGCTTATTGCTCCACTTCCAAACTGGTTTGGGAGACGAATCATGCACTGCTCCGAACCCGGTTGCAATCCACACGTCGCGCGCGCCGTCGCTGAGATCGCCTCCTTGATCGCTCTTCCAGCGAAATCTCAGACATGTTTTCTGCGTCAATGCTGATATACAAAGGCAGCCCCAAACGTTGTGGTCGAAACCAGTTTTCAAGCCGAGTCAGTAACAGCGCCGAGCGCCGAGGACTTGCTGCGCGCCGCGTTCAAGTATCAGGACGCGCTGACGAGTTACGCCTTTGCCATGCTCCAGGACTGGGCGCTGGCGCAGGATGCCGTCCAGGAAACCTTCATCGTCTTGCAGCGCAAGCACGCGGAATTCCGTCCCGGCGCCAATGTGTTCACCTGGGCGCGGAAGATGGTCCGTTATGAAGCGCTGAACATCCTGCGCGCGCGCGGTCGGGAATCATGCGTGATGGATGAAGAATTGTTCGCGCTGATCGACGCTCAATTCGCCGAGCATCAGGACCTCGAAGCCGTCGCGCGAATGGAACAGCAAAAGATGGCGCTGCAACATTGCATGGGGCAACTCGATGCCGACGCAGTCGCTTTGTTGCTCGGATTTTATCGCGAACGCCTTTCCTGCGAAGAACTCGCCAGGGGCCAGCGCACGGTGAACGCGATTCGACTCGTGCTCTCGCGACTGCGCGCGCGATTGCGTGATTGCGTCCGGAACCGCCTCACCCTCATGGAGGGACAGCCATGAACCGTGAGGAATTTTTTGACCGGCACCTTCGCGGGGAACTCAGCGCGGAGGAAGCGGGGGAGTTCAAGCGTCTGCTCGCGCACGATTCGGAAACCGGCCGTGCGTTCGTCGCGCATGTCAACGAAACGACTTTGCTCGTGCGCGTCGGTTCGCAATTGCAGTCAGCATCATCAGGCAACAAAGTAGTTCCGCTCTTCCCGCAAGAGGAGCGAGCTCCGCGAGTCCCCGATCTCCGCTCGTCGGAAAGCTTTGGGACTCGTGGAATTCGTCCGTCCAGGATGGCCAGACGGGCGGCGCTGGCCGCGTGCCTCGTCGCGCTGGCGGCTCTTGCCGTTTTGCTCGATCACAAGAGCGTTAGCTCCGTTCCTCCACGGCCGGTCGCGGACGTTTCCGTCGCGGGGGAGCGGCTGCAGGTCCTGCGTGGCGCTTCTTTGATTAAGGGCGACTTGATTGGGTTGCAGGCCGGCGACGTCATCACCACCGCGACAAACCACAGTGCCATCATTACTTATGAACACGAATCGACTCGGATTGAAATTCAGCCCGGCAGCGTTCTGGTGTTTGCCGACGCCACGGAAGGCAAAATCTTCGAGTTGCAGCGCGGGATCGTCCGGGCGCGCGTCGCGCCGCAGCCGGCGGGAAAGCCGATGCGCATCAAGACGCCGCTGGCTCGAGCAACAGTGCTCGGCACTGAATTTGTTATGCGCGCGGACGAAGGCGCGACAAAGCTCGATGTGCTCGAAGGCAAAGTCGAATTCGCGTGCCGGACGAGCGGGAAGAAAGTGAAAGTGAAATCCGGTTTCTCCGCGACGCTCCGCCCGGATGCGCCTCCCTCCATCGTCCCGCTGTGCAGTTCCAACTGTATCCTCCGTGAGTGCCGCGGAACCAATGCGCTCTCCAGCCTCGGTAACTTCGAAACGCAAAAATGAAAATCAAACATCTCATCGCAGCTCTTTTGATTGCGCTGGCCGCTGCACCGATCACATTCGGCGCCGACGAAAAGCCGGCGTCGGCGGAAAAGAAAACCGCGGTGAGACGCGTCGAGGTCGATGAATTCGACAAGCTGCGCGCGGACAAAAAGAACGTTGTGCTGGACGTGCGCACTGAAAGCGAGTTCAAGACCGGGCATATCCCGGGCGCGATCAACGTGGATGTGAATGCCGGGGACTTCGACGAAAAGGTTGCGAAGCTCGATAAGAGCAAGACGTATCTGGTGCATTGCATGGTCGGACATCGAAGTTCGAAAGCCTGCGATAAATTGGTCGCTGCGGGTGTGACGAACATTTTCGACTTTGCGGCGGGAATGAAAGGCTGGGAGAAAGCGGGAAAGCCGGTGGAGAAATAACGTGCTGCCGGCATCCTGCGGGCAAACTCCTTATGATGATTTCAGCGCCTGGCAGGTGGAGAGTTGCCAGCAGGATGCCGGCGGCACGTTGAATATGTTCGCGCACGAATCCACGCCGGTTTACCAGCATGCACTGGAGTTTGCAAAGTGGTGCGAGCCAGTACTGGAGCGCACGCCAAAGCAGAGCGCCATGCACGCGCAGCTTGATCAGACCCGCACTGCGATTCTGCTGAAAGTTGCGGCTGGCGCGGGCCGCGCCTCTCGTGACCCAAAACGATTTGAAGCGGCCGAGATTGCGGCCTTGGAATGTGCGGCGTGTTTGGATCTACTGTTCAACAAGCGCGTCGTTTCGCGCGACGAAGTGCAACGCGGCAAAGAATCGTTGCAAAGGTTGATTGCGTTGCTGGGTGTGGATACTTTCACCCCCGAACCCCACGCCAAAGCGGCATAATCACAATGAATCGACGACATTTCATCGGCAGGAGCGCAGCGGCCGGAGTGGCCGCTGCCGTGGGGGATCTCGCCTTTCTCTCCCAGCTCCCACGCGTCTCCGCGGCGGAAGCGAAGCTGCCCGCGAAATTGGTCCAGCTCCATTCCGACATCGAGCCGCTGGTACGGTTGCTCGAGAATACGCCGCGCGACCGTGTGCTGGAAGAAGTCGCAGCCAAAATCAAACGAGGCACGAGCTATCGTGAAGTGCTCGCGGCGCTGCAACTCGCCGGCGTGCGGAACATTCAGCCGCGGCCCGTGGGTTTCAAATTCCACGCCGTCCTCGTCGTGAACTCCGCGCACCTCGCCAGCCTGGCGTCGCCCGACACGGATCGATGGCTGCCGATTTTCTGGGCCATCGATGCCTTCAAATCTTCGCAGGCTCAGGATGTGCAACAGGGCGATTGGGCCATGGGGGCCATTGACGAATCCGCCGTGCCCCGAACCGACAAAGCAAAACAGGCGCTCATCGATGCGCTGGAGAATTGGGACGAGTCAGCGGCGGACGCAGCCATTGTCGGCATGTATCGCACGGCGGGCGCGCACGAGATTTACCAGATTCTCTGCCGCTACGGAGCGCGTGACTTTCGAGAACTGGGCCACAAGGAGATTTACACGGCGAACAGTTTTCGTTGTCTCGAGGCCATTGGCTGGCAGCACGGCGAGCCGATTCTCCGCTCGCTTGTGTATGCGATGCTGGATCGCGTCGGTGCGAAAGAGAATCCGGCCAAGGCCGACCTCCCGCCGGACCGTCCGTATCGCCGCAACCTGGAACGGACGAAGGAGATTCGTGCCGGCTGGCTTGGCGGCAAACCTGACGCCGACGCGACGCGCGAAATGATCGCCGCGATTCGCGACGGCTCGGCGCAAGACACAAGTGCAAAGGCTCTCGAGCTGCTAAACAAAGGTGTCGCGCCGCAATCCTTGTGGGACGCGTACTTTGACGGGGCAGGGGAGTTGTTGATGCGCCAGCCGGGCATTGCCGCCATTCACGCCACGACGTTCACGAACGCCTGTCACTATTCGTTTCAGCACACGCGTGACGAGGAGACACGCAAGATGCTCCTGCTCCAGAACGCCGCGTTCCTCCCGCTCTATCGCGGCGGCAAGGACGATGGCAATCACATCGACACGCTGGAGCCGGTCGCGCTCAAGGACTCCGGCGCGAGTGCGGTGGAGGAAATCTTTGCCGAAGTGAGCGGCGACAAGGCGAGCAAGCTGCGCGCGGCACAAAAGATCCTCACCTACTTAAGAGAGAATCCGAATCCGAAGCCGCTGGCCGATGCGGCGCGGCGGTTGATTTTTCTCAAAGGCCGCGACTCACACGATTACAAGTTCAGTTCCGCGGTGCTGGAGGATTACGAGTTCATGGCGCCGCGATGGCGCGACCGCTATTTGGCCGCGAGTGTGTTCAATCTCAAAGGCTCCGGTGACAAGGACAACGATTTGGTGAAACGCACCCGGGCTGCGCTCGGTTAAATTATGCAACAAACAAAACTCATCATGATTCTGGCCGCGGCGGTTGCTGCAAATTGCGGATACGCCGGCAGCGCCGAACAAAATTGGGGCCAGTGGCGCGGCCCGCTCGCCAACGGCATTTCTCCAAACGGCGATCCGCCGATCGAATGGAGCGAAACGAAAAATGTAAAGTGGAAGGCCCCGCTCTCCGGTGAAGGCAGTGCAACGCCGATTGTCTGGGACAACCTGATTTTTGTTCAGACGGCCATTCCCGTCGCGAAGAAGCCGGAGGCGAAATGGAATCTCGTGCCGCAGTTCGCTGGGTCACCTCAACAACCTCCGCCGAACGATTCACGCGTGCGGCCACGTCCACCGGGCGGTCCAGGCGGACAAGGCCAGCCGGGCGCTCCTGGAGGACAGGGACAATCCGGTCAACCCGGTCAGCGTGGCGGAGGCGGTGGACGACGGGGTGGACCTGGCGGCGGTGGCGCGCCTACCTCTCCATTTCAGTTCACGATCATCGCGCTCGATCGCGTCGCGGGAAAAGTCGTCTGGCAAAAAATGTTGCGCGAGGAGTTGCCGCACGAAGGCCATCATCCCACCGGGACGTTTGCATCCGGCTCGCCGGTTACCGACGGCGAAACTCTGTTTGCCTACTTCGGCTCGCGTGGCCTGTACGCGCTGGACCTCAAAGGCAACGTGAAATGGCAAAAGGATTTCGGCAAAATGCGCAGCGCAAATTCCTTCGGCGAAGGCAGTTCACCCGCGCTCCACGGCAACACGCTGGTGGTGAACTGGGACCACGAGGGCGAGGACTTCATCGCTGCCTTCGACAAGGTGACCGGCAAGGAGCTTTGGAAGCAGCCCCGCGCCGAGCGCACGACGTGGGGCACCCCGTTCATTCTCCAGCACAATGGCGCGGCACAAGTGGTCGTGAACGCCAGCAGCAAGGTTCGCAGCTACGATTTGGCCACGGGGAAAGAAATCTGGTCCGCCGGACCGCTCGGCGGAAACGTCATACCTTCGCCGGTGGCTGGTCACGGCATGGTTTACTCCATGAGTGGTTACACTGGTCCGACGTTGCTCGCGATTAAACTGGGACGCACCGGCGACCTCTCCGGCACGGACGCCATCGCGTGGTCACACAATCGTGATACGCCTTATGTGCCTTCACCGCTGCTGTATGGCGATCGGCTGTATTTCTCCAAGGGCACCGAAGCGATTCTGTCCATCTTCAATGCGAAGACCGGCCAGCCTTCCGTGCAAGCGCAACGTCTCGAAGGCGTGCGCGGCATGTACGCGTCTCCGGTCGGCGCCGCGGGCCGCGTGTATATCGTCGGCCGCGATGGCGGCGCGGTCGTGCTCAAGGACAGCGACCAGGTTGAAATCCTTGCGACAAACAAATTGAACGACGGCTTCGACGCCTCGCCAGTGATTGTCGGCAATCAGCTCTTTCTTCGCGGCAAGCAGAATCTCTATTGCATCGCTGCGACCGAACGCGCGGAGGCGAAGTGATTTCCAGCGCGCGCTGATTTGGAAGAGTCGGGTTTAAGAACACATGGAGGGAAAATGAAAACATTATTGATCACTACATCGTTCATCATTGCCATCGCTGCGTCCGCGCAGGATTGGGCAAAGGCAAAACTGGAAAAATCACCGCGGCACCAGGAATGGGTCGAGGTGAAGAACGGCAATCGTACTGTTCATTCCTTCGTCGTCTATCCCGAGGTGAAGGACAAGGCGACCGTCGTCATCGTCATTCATGAGAACAAGGGGCTGACGGATTGGGTGCGCAGCGCGGCGGATCAATTCGCGGCCGCGGGTTACATCGCGATTGCGCCGGACTTGCTTTCGGGCGCGTCCGGCAACGCCAAGACCAGTGACTTCAAGGACGTCGATGCCGCGACCGCCGCGATTTACAAGCTTCCGCCGGATCAAGTCACGGCTGACTTGAACGCTGTCGCCAAATACGCGGCCCGTATTCCGGCGGCGAACGGGAAGCTGGCCGTGGCGGGATTCTGCTGGGGCGGCGCCCAATCGTTCCGCCTTCCGACAAACAACAAGGATGTCAAGGCGGCGCTCGTCTTTTACGGCACCGGGCCGGAAAAGGAGGAGGACATCAAACGCATCAATTGTCCCGTGTACGGCTTTTACGGCGGCGCGGACAATCGCGTCAACGCCACGATTCCGAAGTCCAAAGAAATGATGAAAGCCGCGGGCAAGACATACGAGCCGGTCGTCTATGAAGGTGCCGGCCATGGCTTCATGCGCGCGGGCGAAGAACCGGATGCGAAGCCCGAGAACAAGAAGGCTCGCGACGAAGCATGGACGCGCATTAAAGACATCCTGAAGAAACTCTGAGGCATCGTGAGACGAAATCTGCGCCTGGCGGCATTAGTGCTCGGGCCAGCGTGTGTCGCGCTTTGGCTCGTGCTTGGCGCCAACCGCGGCTGGACTAAAACGACCCGGACGGAGATGAAAACCGATCCAACAGCTGATGGCATCGAGTTTCCTGTAATCACAAAGCATTTCAGTCCCGGCGTTGATGCATTGGGCGTTGGGCTTTTGTTCACCGCCGCGCTGGCCGGTCTCTCGTTCGCTTTTAAACCGAAACCAAAACATTGATCCAAAGATTATGACCCGAATTACCGTTCCACTTCTGAGCGCACTAACCCTTGCAGTCGCCGTTTCCGCCGCGCCCCTGACGTTCGATTTCAAAGATCCGAAGGGCGTAAACAACGTCGTGTTCAAGACCGACGCGCCGCTGGAGTCCATTAACGGCACGGCCAACGGCATCTCCGGCAAGGTCAGTTTTGATCCGGAGAACCCGGGCGCGACCACCGGGAAAATTGTTTTGGCTGCGAACAGTCTTCACGTGGGCAACCCGACGATGAAGGAACATTTGCACAGCGACATGTGGATGAATGTGGCACAGTTCCCCGAAATCATCTTCGAACTCGCGGGCCTCAAGAACATAAAGACGGAAGCCAACGTCACGACCGCCGACGCGACGGGCAAACTGACGGTCAAAGGCCTGACGAAAGAAATTACGACGCCCGTGAAGCTGACTTATCTCAAGGACAAATTGCAGCAGCGAATCCCCGGCAAAAAAGGCGACCTCCTGGTCGTGCGATCGAACTTCGCCATCAAGCGCACCGACTTCGGCATCAACGCCGGAAAGTTCGAGGACAAAGTATCGAACAATATCGAACTGAGCCTCAGCGTGGCGGGCAGCGCACCGCAATAGGAGTGGCGGAAGCCGAGTCCACCGTTCATTTTGCGCCATGTTGATCTCTGCTTCGCCGGACTGCCGGTCCGGCGCTCCGGTTCCCGCTCGCTTCGCGGGCATCGCGCGCGTACAACGGGACGGCACCCATGAAACAGTTGGTTAGCATCGCGACGTGCATTGTCCTTGCGGCAATTTCGTCGCGTGGCTTCGGGGCGTCGAGTCCGCTCTCGCCGGAGCAAGAGCGCGCCACGTTTCAACTGGCCGACGCCAACCTGACGGTCGAACTCGTCGCAGCGGAGCCAGAGGTGCGCGCGCCTGTAGCCATCGCGTGGGATGCGGATGGAAGAATGTTCGTGGCGGAAATGACCGATTATCCCTCCGGTCCGGTGAATGGGCGCATTCGCTTCCTCGAGGATCGCGACCGCGATGGACGTTACGAACACGCCACCGTGTTTGCGACCAACCTCGCGTTTCCGAATGGTGTGATGGCGTGGAAGAAGGGCGTGCTCGTGACCGCCGCGCCCGACATTTGGTTTCTCGCCGATACAAACGGCGATGGTATTGCAGATGTCCGCGAAAAAATCCTGACTGGCTTCGCTGAGGGCAACCAACAGCTTCGAGTCAATGGACTTTACTGGGGCGTCGACAACTGGATTTACGGCTGCAACGGTCGCAGCGATGGCGAAGTGAAATGGGCGGACGGCACATCCGCGGGATCCATTCGCCGCCACGACTTCCGCTTCCGACCGGACACAAAGCGATTCGAAGTCATGGCCGGCAACTCACAATTTGGCATGGGGCACGACGATTGGGGCAACCGGTTTCCGGTGTTTAATGCCATTCCGATTCGGCACGTGGTCATGGAGGATCGTTACCTTGAACGCCAACCTCTCCTTGCGGGCACCGATGTCGTCCCGTCCATCTCGCCTTCGAACGACGGCAACCGCGTGTTCGCGCTCACCCCGCCGACGCTGCTCATTCCGCAGCCCGTTGGATTTTTTACGAGTGCGTGCGGACCGAGCATCTATCGCGGCACGGCGTTGCCTGAATCGTATCGCGAAAATTATTTTGTGTGCGAGCCGGTGCAGAATGTCGTGCAGCGGCGTGTGCTGAAACCGAATGGCTCGACGTTCGTGGCCGACTACGCGCACACGAACCAGGAGTTCCTCGCGTCCACCGATCGCTGGTTCCACGGCGTCTTCACCGCGACCGGTCCGGATGGGGCGCTCTACATCGTCGATTTTTACCGCGACCTCGTGGAACACCCGCACTGGGTGGCGCCGGAGATTCGCGACAAAGTGGATTGGCGGAAAGGCGAGGAACATGGGCGAATCTGGAGAGTTCGCGAGAACGGTTGGGCGCGGTCGTCCATGGCCAAACTGTCGCGTGCTTCAAACGAGGAAGTCGTCAGGGCGCTCGATAGCGCCGATGGCTGGACGCGCGACACGGCCCGTCGGCTTTTGATCGAACGGAATGCGCTCGATGCGGTTCGGCTTCTGAACCAGGTGTTCGACAGTGGCGCGCCTTCGCGGAGTCGGGTGGGAGCATTGGCTGTTCTCAGCGGGTTGAATGCATTGGATGTCCGCCAGGTCCACCGCGCCATGATCGACGCTGATCCGCGCGTGCGCGAACAGGCCATCCGGCTCGCGGAACGGTTTCTGACGGACGAAGATAGTGAACGTCCCGACGCACACTTGTCCGCCACCGTCGTGCAAAGCGGCCGGGCGGTGCGCCAGTTTCTCACCAACAACGTGGCCGTGCGCGGGGACGATCCCGACGCGCGCGTCCGGCTGCAAGTCGCCTGCGCTCTTGGGAAAATTTCAGATCAACGCGTCGTGCTCTCTGGTCTGACACGCGTCGCCCGCCACGCGGAACTTGATTTGTGGCAAACGCTCGCGGTTCTCGGGAGCGCCGGTCCGCGTCCCTGGTCACTCGGAAAGGAACTCACGCCGCTCCTCGAGGCCGGCACAGAGCCACAACTCCACTTGCTCGAACGTCTTGCGACACTGGTCGCGTCCGGCACGAACACCGAAGACGCTTCAGCGATGTTGAATTGGCTGCGTGACTCGCGTTCACCCAATCGGCTTTTGCTTCTGGCCGCTTTTATCGAAGCCGCGCCGCAGAAAACGCGGGCCACGACTGCCTCGATCATCCCCGGCAACGAACTCGTCGCGACGGCTTCTGATGAGACGGTAATGGAGCGCGTGCGTGTGGCGGCGATTCGCCTGGCTGCTGCGCGGCAGGACGGACTCACGTTGACGGCGCTGGGGAAGCTTCTGAACCGCGAGCGATCGGACACAATTCAAATCGCCGCCGCGAGGGCGTTACTGGATGCGAACGACGTCGAACTGGCGCGTGTCGCGTTCGCTCGTTGGCCGGACTGTTCGAAAACCGCGCGCCGGCAAATCGTCGCGGCGAGCGTGCGGCAGACGAATGCGACACGGGCGTTATTGGACGCAGTGGAGCGCAGCGGAATTCCTCTTGTCGAAGTGGACCCAGCCACCCGGCAGGCGTTGCAAAAGTCGAGCGACGTGACGGTGAAGGAGCGCGCCGCGAAGTTGTTCGCAAATTTGTCGTCAGATCGCGCAATCGTCGTCCAAAAATTTCGTGTTGCGTTGAAGCTTGAAGGAGACCGCAAACATGGCGCGGAGATCTTCGAACGGACGTGCGCGGTGTGCCACCAGATGCAAGGCGTGGGCGCAAAGGTGGGGCCGGATTTGTCGGGCATCGGTCAGCACGCGCGCGAAACGTTGCTTGTTGAAATACTCGATCCAAGCCAAGCGGTCCTGCCGGACTTCGTCGCTTACAACGCCACGACGAAGAACGGCGACACTTACACCGGCTTCATTGCCAATGAATCAGCGGCGACGGTGACGTTGCGGCGCGCGAACGAACCGGACGTCACCTTGAAGCGCGCCGAATTGAAGGAGTTCAAAACGAGCGGTCAATCATTGATGCCCGATGGACTCGAAGCTGGCCTGAGCGAGCAGGACATGGCGGACTTGATTGAATTTCTCCGGAGGCCGGATAGAACCCTCTTCGCGCAGCCCAAATGAACATTCGAACCATTCTGTTCGACAACAGATTATCCAAATGAAAAACAAAACGAATCACGGCATCACGCGCCGTGAAATGATCCAGGGCAGCGTTGCGGCCGCTGCGCTGGCCTTTGCGCAGTTTCCGCTTTCACTTTTTGGCGGGCCGGAAATCGATGAGGGTGTGCTGATTCCGTTTCTCGATCCACAGCCGAACGTGAAAGGACAGACGCGCTGGCCGGAACTGACGAATTGGGACACGAAGAGCGAGGATCTTTACGTGGTCACGCATTACAACGTGCCGTCGTTGAAGGCGGAAGGTCACACGCTGGAAATTTCGGGCCTCGTGAAAAAACCGCGCAAGGTGGGGCTGGATGAGATTAAGAGGCGTAAACGCAAAACCATAACGGCTACGCTGGAGTGTGGCGGCAATGGCATGGCTCCAGGTTTCATGGGGGCGATTGGCAACGTGAAATGGACCGGCACGCCGCTGGCGGATTTGCTGGACGAATGCGCGCCGCTCAAACGCGGCATCGAGGTGGTGTTCTTCGGCCTGGATGAGCAAACGGAAAAAATTCGCGGCGCTGATTACAAACAAAACTTCGCCCGCAGCCTGCACATCAATGACGCCCGGCGCGATGATATCCTGCTGTGCTATGAAATGAACGGCGAGCCACTGACGAAGGTGCACGGCTTCCCCTTGCGCCTCGTAGTGCCCGGCTGGTTTGGCGTCTCCTGGGTGAAATGGTTGAACCGCATCGAGATCCTCGACCGCCGTTACATGAGCCGTTTCATGGCGACGGACTATGTGACACTTAAGGGCGAACCGCGCGGTGACAAAACCATCTGGCGGCTGACCAGTGTGGGGCCGATGAACGTCAAGTCGATCATTGCGCGCGCGGTGAAATTGAAAGACGGCACCGTGCGGCTGACCGGCGCGGCCTGGGGCGATGGCACACCGATCAAGGCAGTGGAAGTAAGGATCGATGACGGCCCGTGGCAGCTCGCGAAGATCGACCGCTCACCCAAAGACAAATACACATGGCGCTTCTTCAGCTTCGATTGGAAGGCGCCGGCCGCGGGCGAACACCGCATCGTGTCGCGTGCGACCGACGACGAAGGTCGCGTGCAACCGGAACCGGAACCCGATCCGCAAGACCGCCGCAAATGGAAGAAAACCAATTGGGAGTGGAACGAGCAGTGGCCGTGGAAAATCAAAATTGAAGCGTGACCGGTTACGCCGCCTTCAACGATCGTGCCAGCGGCGGCGTGGCGTCAGGCGTCTCGCCTGACGTGGAGCCGTGAAGTCCCGCCCGGCGAGCTCACCGCCGGGCCGACTCCTTTCCTCCTGCTCTGTGATCGGTAATCATACCGTGAATGACGGGCGTGGCTGAAATCTTTGTGGGGCTGCTAATGGCCGTCGCCGTGTTGGCGCTGGTCGCTCGCAAGCTGACGATTCCTTATCCGATCCTGTTCGTGGTCGGCGGGTTGTTGCTTGGTTTGATTCCCAAACTGCCAAAAGTTCGGCTCGATCCGGAACTCGTCTTTCTTTTCTTTCTGCCACCGCTGCTCTTCCCGGCCGCGCTCTTTACCTCCTGGCGTGATTTCCGGGCGAATCTTCGTCCCATCTCATTGCTCGCCATCGGCCTCGTTCTGTTCACCACAGTCGCGGTCGCGTGGCTCGCGCATTATTTCATGGGCCTGCCGCTCGCGGCCGGATTCGTTTTGGGCGCCATCATTTCTCCGCCCGACGCCATTGCGGCGACAGCCATCGCTGACCGACTGAAAGTTCCGCGGCGCATCGTCACGATTTTGGAAGGCGAGAGCCTCGTCAACGATGCCACGGCTTTGGTGGCCTACCGTTTCGCCGTGGTGGCGGTGGTCACCGGTTCGTTCTCACTGGCGCGTGCCAGTGGGCAATTCTTTCTCGTCGGTATCGGCGGGATTCTGATCGGCCTGGCGGTGGGCTGGCTGGCGGGACAGTTTCACAAACGGGTGGATGACGCGCCGATTGAAATCACTGTCTCGCTGCTGACGCCGTTTGTCGCTTATCTGTTGGCCGAGCGATTGAGTGTTTCCGGCGTGCTCGCCGTGGTGACCGCTGGCTTGTATCTCGGCTGGCGCCTTCCCGAGCTTCTCACCTTCAAGACCCGTCTGCAGGGCGGGCCGGTCTGGGAGATGGTGGAGTTTCTTTTGAACGGTTTTGTTTTTATCCTCATCGGACTGCAATTGCCGGAAGTGCTGCGCGCGCTGTCCAATAATTCAATTCCGATTCCCCGCCTCGTCTGGTATGCGCTGCTCATCAGTCTCGCGGTGATTCTCATTCGCCTCCTGTGGGTTTTCCCCGCTGCTTATCTGCCCCGTTTGCTGTCGCAAAAACTCCGACAACGCGATCCCTATCCTCAGTGGCAGCACGTCACAATCCTCGGTTGGACGGGAATGCGCGGAGTGGTTTCGCTGGCCGCCGCGCTCGCGTTGCCGCTGACGACTCAAGGCGGCTCGTCGTTTCCGGGCCGTGACTTGATTCTGTTTCTCACGTTCATCGTGATCGTGGCGACGCTTGTCGTGCAGGGTTTGAGCCTGCCGCTGCTCATTCGCTGGCTCGGCATCAAGGACGACGGTTCGATGGAGAAAGAGGAACGCGAGGCCCGGCTCAAAGCCAATCGAGAGGCGCTCGCCCGCCTCAATGCAATCGGAGAAGACGTTCCCGCGAAAGCCGACGCGTTGCAGCGCTTGCGCATCGAATATGAAGACCACATCCGCCAGGTGGAAGGTGCGGAGCCGGAAAAGGCGGGCACGCCGCTCCGCCTCTTTTCTTCGGAATACGAACGCCTCTCGCACGAAGCCCTTCAGGTGGAGCGCAAGACGATTATCGATCTGCGCAATCGAGACGTGATCAGCGATGAAGTGCTGCGCCGCATCCAACGTGACATTGACCTTGCGGAGGCACGGTTGCGGCATCACCAGGCAACGTCTTGAGCGCCAGCCGAAACGCTGAAAGCTGAACTGCGAAAGAGCCTGCACCTCTGTTGTCGCAAAATGCTGCTTCATGGAGTTGACGGCATCCGCGAATCGCGCTTTTATCGCCTTCACAAAGCTCACCCATGTCATCGCTGCTCGATGCCCTGCTGCTGGAAGAGCCGACGCCTCCCAAGACGCCGATTCCAAAGGAGATATTTATTGCGCGGGAAGTGACGTGGAAAGGGGTCAGAAAAGGAAAGGAAGGAAAGGGGTCAAGAAAGGGGTCAGTCCTCGGGTCAGTCCTCACAATCGACAATCCAGACGGGAAAAGAACTGTGCCTCCATTACGACCGATGAAGCTTGCGATGCCATGAAAATGACAAAGAGAGTTTGTATGAAAAGAACAATCCGAATGTTCGCCCTGTTGCTCGCTGGAAGTAACGCGCTGGCGCAAGGGACGCTTTCTTTTGCCGTGCCGAACGCACAGGCGAATGCCGAGGGCAACAGCAGCACGAGTGATCCATTTAGCTCGTCATCGTTTCGCTTCCAGCAGGTTTTCGATGCGTCGCAGTTTGGATCGACACCGTTCATCATCAACAGCATCGCGTTTCGAATTGATGGAGCATCTACCGGGCCTGTGGGTTGGTCCTTTGGCGGGTCAACTATTCAGTTTTCGACTACGACCCAAACTCCTGAAAGCTTGAGTCCCGTATTTGCCGACAATATTGGCAGCGATGTGACGACGGTTCGGAATGGGGCCATTCCCATTGGTGGCAACTTTCAGCCGGGTGCAAGCCCACAACCTTTTGGGTCGGGAATTACGATGACTTCCCCTTTCCTTTACAATCCAGCGCAAGGGAATCTCTTGCTGGATATCACGGCAGGCGGAGGTCTGACCTTGTTTCCGGGCGCGCTTGATGCTCAATCTGTTTCAGGAGATTCCATATCACGAGTGTATGCCACCTCCGCCGGAGCAAGCGCCGGTGTTTCTGATTCCCTGGGGCTAATAACGCGTTTCAACGTGACGGTCGTACCGGAGCCATCATCTTGGCTCTTGGCTGGCGTCGGCCTTGTTTTCGCTGCGATTTTGCGATTAGTCCGACGCCAATAACTATGGAACTCCTTGACGCATTCCTTCTCGATGCCGCGTCCCTCAATCTTTGGATTGCAGCGCGCACTGACGGCGTTGTTGGGACGGGTACGGCGCAAGACCCTTACAATGGAACAACGCGGCAAACGAAGCCAATCGCGATCACATTAAGCTATCTCGACGATGCTCTGCAGGAGGCGCGTGTTAGTACCGCTCCATTCGCGCATAGTTTTGTAGCTGGCGACGTAGTCACAATTTCTGGGGTGACTGGGCCCTTCGCGACAAATTGGAACGGCACATTTGGAATTTACGAGATTTCGGAATTCGGTTTCCGGTACTTCATGAAAAAGGCTGTGCCACCAGCCCAGCCTGTGCCAGGCAGTCCCCAGTGCGTTCGATTGACATTCCCGTTCGACGAAATAATGCGCAATGCGCCGGAAAAAATCAAAATGCACATCGGCCCCGGAGTTTTTCAGACACGTGGTTTCGCGGTGGGTGATGATCGTGGGTGGCAGCCCAAGACCGGCCAGAAGATTATCGGGGCAGGATTCGATGTCACGGTGCTCCAGCTCCTCGGCGCTGACCTTCCGGATCAGCACTATCACGTTGTGGGAATGAATATTGAGCCAGATGGCACTGAAGCCATCGTCCCATTCCAATCCTTCGAGATTTCTGACCTCACGATTGATTGTAATCTGGACAATCAACCCGCCCGTCCTGACCCCGGATACGGCAATGTGGCCTGTGGCGCAGTCCGAATCCTGGGCAGCGGCACGCGCATTCGCAACGTGAAGGCAATCAACTGGGGCACCAAAAGCTTCGCGCAGGGTTGCTTCGTTGTATCGATCATCCAGGCCAGTGCGCGCCCGATGAGCGGCGGTCACCCGATCGTTACTGAGACGCAGGACAACGGAATTGAAGACTGTATATGCGTTCAACCTTCGAAAAACAATGTCCGGGAAACCACCGTGCTGCACATCGGCGGTTTGGCGAATTCCACCAATCATGCCCAGTGCTTCGGGCGCGCTGCTTTCATCCGAAAGAATTTCGTTGATTGTCAGTTTTTAGCGTCCGTTGCCGATGGAGTGATTCCAACGGCGTTCCCAAGTGCATTCCTCACTTCATCAAATGGCACAGGCATCGCGGAGAATACGGGAACATTCGTTGGAAAGCGGCCGCATTTTCGGAACAATTTGGACAATTTTAGCTACGTGCGTTTCTACAATCCTAAGAACCCAGCAAGTCGCTGGAATGGGTACTTCCAGGTCATACCGTCAACAACGGAAGATAATAAATTCACAGTAATTCTTGGCACAGCGCCGCCCGACACGAACGACGACAGCAGCTTTGTCATCATGGGCACGGAGTTTCGGGGCATCGCTATGAGTTCATGCATCCACGGTGTGGTGGAGCAGAACCAGATTCACAACTGCTGGATTGGCGGGCCCTACCAGAGTCCGTTCGATGACAGCGCGGAGTTCGATCCCGATGTGCCACCAACATTGGCCCGCGAAGAGCGGCTTGATCCGTTGAACGCCTTGCACATCCGCAGCCTTATCGTTCGCGACAATCATTATCGCAATGTTGCCGTGGGGCCGTATTTCAATCCAAAGGTAGCGCGGGCAACCTGCCCGCCTCGTTGGGCGACCCGCCCAACGGAACGTGCCGGGTTAGCACCTCGGAGAACACTCTCTCATTTTATTGCCATTCAGACTTGCCCGGCGGGTCGCCGGACGGAACAGGCGAGTCGCCCGTGCCACCCGAAATCCTGCGATGCCATGAACAGAGAAAGAGAGTTTGTATGAAAAGAATAGTTCAGATGTTTGCACTGTTGCTCGTTGGAAGTAACGCGCTGGCACAAGGAACCCTTTCTTTTGCCGTGCCGAACGCGCAGGCAAACAGTGAAGGGAACAGCAGCACGAGCGATCCATTTACCTCATCATCCTTCCGGTTCCAGCAGGTCTTTTCTGCTTCGGAGTTCGGGACCACGCCATTCATCATCAACAGCATCGCCTTTCGCATCGATGGAGCATCTACTGGACCTGTGGGTTGGTCGTTCGGTGGAGGCAGCCTCCAGCTTTCAACGACAACTCGTACGCCTGATAGTCTCAGTCCTATTTTTGCGGACAACATCGGCAGTGACGTTAGAACGATTTTTAACGGTGCTTTCGGCATTGGAGGTAGCTATCAACCGGGCGCTAACCCCCAGCCGTTTAGCCAAAATATCCCAGGTTCCTCATCGTTTATTTACAACCCGGCGCAAGGCAATCTGTTGCTGGATATTCGAGGGAGAAGTGGATTAACCCTCTTTCCCGGTTCCATGGATGGTCAATCGACCGTTGGGGATTCCGTTTCCTGGGTGTTTGCCAATTCAGAATTGCCAGCGTCGGGAACCGCAAACACCTTCGGCCTGATCACTCGCTTTGATGTGACGGTGGTGCCTGAACCGGCGACATGGATGTTGGGATTTCTAGGGTGGGTCGTCCTTGTTTTGTTTCGAAGGTGGAGGAGAGCTTAATGGCACTGGTGGACGCATTTTTGCAGGACTCATTTGAGTTCAATGTTTGGATCGCGATTCGAACTGATTCGGCCAGCGGCACTGGCACTGCACAAGACCCGTTCAACGGAGCTACGCTTTCGGGACCGCCAATTCCTGTCACTCTGGCTATTAGTGGCTCATCTCCTTTTGACCGCGAAGCCGTTGTGAACACGGGTTCGGTTCGCCACGGCTTTGAAAGCGGCGATTTGGTCACCATTTCAGGCGTAACTGGTGATGACGCAGAACTATGGAACGGGACGTTCGGGATTTACGGGGTTAGTGACTTTTCTTTCAAATACTACATGAAAAAGGCGCCTGAACCATTTCCCCCTGGCAATCCGCAGTGTGTGCAATTGAACGTGTTGCTCGACAAAGTGATGCGAAATATTCCCGCAAACATTCGTATTCATCTTGGTCCCGGTGTTTTCCAGACGCGCGGCTTCGCGGCTGGAGATGACCGCGGGTGGCAGCCAAAGACGGGCCAGAAGATTGTTGGGGCCGGCTTTGACGTTACTTTGCTGCAACTCCTGAACGGGGTCAGTCCCGCACATTCGCATATTTTCCCTCCGTTCATCCGTTACAAGAACTGGACGATGCGGCCGAAGATGCACTGGTGTCGGCTTGTTCCCCAAATGAACCCTGTCATTCCATGAAAAGAGAAAGTGAGTTCGTATGAAGAGAATCGTTCAGATGTTTTTTTGCCGCTGCGGCCCTGGCTCAAGGAACTCTAACTTTTGTCGCTCCGAACGCCAATGCCAGCACGGAGGGAAATAGCAGCACGAGCGATCCGTTCAGTTCAACATCCTTTCGATTCCAGCAGGTTTTCTCTGCTTCACAGTTCGGAGCGACGCCGTTCATCATCAACCGGATTTCGTTTCGTATCGATGGTGCATCGTCAGGAGACGTTCTGTATTCTTTTGGTGGAGGAACCGTCCAGTTTTCAACGACCAGCAGAACGCCGGACAGCCTCAGCCCGGTGTTTGCGGATAACATCGGCAGCGACGTTACCACGGTGCGCAAAGGAGCTTTCTCCTTTGGCGGCACTTAAGCGGAACACCCAGCACGCTTGGTTTGATTACGCGGTTTGACGTGACAACGGTTCCGGAACCCGGGAATTGGCCTTTGCTTTTGATGGGTCTGGCCGCGCTCGCGCTCGGCAAACGCAAATAATCCATGTCACTATGCTTTCAAGACATTGGAAACGGCCTGTCGATTCAGAAATGTTCGCCGCAATGCGCCACGAGAACTTGCGGGTGCTGCAAGTTGTCAGCCCAGTGCTCGCCGAACATCGGGGCGAATATTCCACCTTTCTTCCCACTCATCAAACCAAACTGGAGGTCAACCATGCAAATTCAGCAAATCCTGATTAGGCCCGAAACCAATAAAACAATCATTCAATACGTGGACCTTGTCGGCCGGCGGAACAACATCGCCGTCGATAGCACGAATGATTCAGTCGTTCAGCAATTGATCCAGCAATGCACCGCGCGGCTTCCCGCCGACGAAAACAACCCGGCCAAAGACCAAGTGCAGCAGGAAATCTCGGAACTGGAATACCGCATCACTCAGCTCAAGCAGTCCATCGGCGAACCGGCATGATGTGCTCTGGAGCCGGGTCTGTGGCCGGCAGCAATCTACGTCGGGAGTTCACGCTGTTGGGGCTGCGCGTGGCCGAGCCATCGACGTGGTGCCACGAAACTCCCTCACCTTGCCTCTCCCCAAGGAGAAATATGGTATCAGGGATGTCCCGCCTGATCGCCGGCATGAACTGCCAGTGTTCAAAAATCTTCAGCGCGCTGCTTAGGATGAACTGTCAGTGTGACAGGATGTCCGGCGCGATCGACGGGATGCACTGCGCGTGGTCAAAAATCGTCTGCACGCATCGTAAAATGTCCTGCACGAGACACAGAATGTCCTGCGCGAGACACGAAATGTCCTGCACAAGTCGCAAGACGGACCGCGCGTGGTCAAAAATCGACTGCACGCATCGCGAAACGAACTGTCAGAACTCCAAAACGGGCTGCACGTGTCTCGTAATTGTCTGCACGAGACACGAAATGTCCTGCACAAGTCGCTGGATGCGTTGCGCGTGTTCAAAATCCTCATTCATGGGAGGAATCGCGCGAGGACAACGGCGAAAACGGAAGTCGCTTCGATCAAAGCACGACTTTGCCGATGATGCGCTCGGATGAGACCCGGCCAAGGACTGAGACCGCCCGATTATCTCCCATGACGTAGTAATCATTCGGACCCAGAGTGATGGGCTTCACCGGCCACGGCACTTTGGTTTCAATATACGGCTCGCGCAATGGCACGTCGTTGATCGCGACCAATCCGCCGTCGAAAGTGAGGCGCTCACCGGGCAGCCCGATGATTCGCTTGATGTAGGTATCACCGTTGTCCGCTTGCACGCCCACCACATCGCCGCGCTGCGGTTTGGCTGACCAATAGGCGAGCTTGTTGATGAAATGGCGCGAGCCATCCTGGTAATTCGGCAACATGCTCGTGCCGGAAACCTTCACCGGCCACAAAACCCAATTGAAGAAACCATAGCAGATGAAGGCGAACAGGAAGGTTATGAACAGCACCCTCAAACGCAGACGTGGCGAGGTCCAGGTCAGCTTGGCCGGCGCGTTCTCATCTTGCATGGAGGGAACATAGCCCGGAATCCGCCCGAGGCTCAAGCTCCGCGCGGCTTGCGCTGCGCGTGGGGTCGGAATTTATTTGGTGTTTGACGTTCGGTGTTTGTATTTGAATCCGTGAAACGATGACGCACGCCGCTGCCAAGAAACGCCACGCCGAACTGGCCGAAGAGATTCGTTCCCATGATTATGCTTATTACGTCGAAGCGGCGCCCGTCATCGGCGATCAGGAATATGATCGGCTTTATCGCGAGTTGATCGATTTGGAAAAGGAATTTCCCGACCTCGCTACCGCAGACTCGCCGAGCCAGCGCGTGGGCGGAAAACTTCAAACGGGCTTTGCGTCCGTCCAGCATCTCAAGCCGATGATGAGCCTGGACAACACGTACTCGCAGGAGGAAGTGCGGCAGTTCATGGCGCGCGCGCAGAAGCTTTTGCCGGATCAGAAGCTTGAATGGACGGTCGAACCGAAGATTGACGGCCTGGCTGTGAACCTGCGTTACGAGAACGGAGTGCTCACGGTTGGCGCGACCCGGGGCGATGGGACGTTTGGTGACGACATCACCACGAACTTGAAGACCATTCGCAGCATCCCTTTGAGACTGAACAGACCAAGATCCAATGCTGCTCTTCCAACGGTGCTGGAAGTTCGCGGCGAGGTTTATCTGAAGCTGGCGGGCTTCAAGAAATTGAACGAGGAACGCGTCGCGGCCGGCGAAGAACCGTTTGCCAACCCGCGCAACGCCGCGACTGGTTCGCTGAAGCAACTCGATTCCACGATTGTCGCGGCACGGCCGCTCGACATGACGATTTACAATGCCGGTCATGTGGAAGGTGTGACGCTTCCGGAAACGCAAACGCAATTCATCGACTGGCTGAAGGTCCTCGGTTTCAAGACGCCAGACAAAACCTGGCTGTGCCGCAATGAAGACGAAGTGCTTTCGGCCATCGACGAACTCGCCAAGGTGCGCGGCAGGTTCGAGTACGATACCGATGGCGCGGTCATCAAGCTGAACGCAATCGCTTTGCGGGACAAGCTCGGGTCCACGTCGAAAGCGCCGCGTTGGGCTTTTGCCTACAAGTATGCCGCCGAACAGGCGGAGACGAAGATCAACGCGATCACGATTCAGGTTGGTCGCACGGGCGCTCTCACTCCTGTCGCGGAATTGGAGCCGGTGCTCCTCGCCGGCACCACGGTCAAGCGGGCCACGCTCCACAATGAAGATGACATGCGTCGCAAGGACATCCGCCTGGGGGACACCGTCATTATCGAGAAGGCTGGGGAAGTTATCCCGGCCGTGGTGCAGGTCGTGACCGCAAAGCGGACGGGCGATGAAAAGGAATTTCACTTCCCGCAAACGTGTCCGGAGTGCGGCTCGAAAGTCTCCCGCGCCAGGGCTGAAGCGGCGCAAGTCGTGTGGCGCTGTCCCAATCCGGATTGCCCGGCGCAGGTGCGCGGGCGCCTCGAGCATTGGTGCGCGCGCGGTGCGATGGACATCGAGGGCGGCGGCGAGGCGCTGGTTGCACAACTCGTGCAGCGCGGCCTGGTGCGCGATGTCGCGGAGCTTTATCAACTGACCGAGGGCGACCTCTTGCAACTTGAGCGCATGGGTGAAAAATCCGCGCAAAATTTTCTTGCCGCTCTCGAGGCCAGCAAATCGCGGGACTTGTGGCGGCTGCTTTTCGGGCTTGGAATTCTGCATGTTGGTTCGGGCGTGGCGAAGGCGCTGGCCCGGAATTTCAGGACGCTGGATGATGTGATGCGCGCCTCGTTCGATCAGCTCAACGCCGTCGAGGACGTTGGGGAAGTCATTGCCCGCAGCGTTGTGCAGTGGTTCAAGGACCCGCACAACCGCAAGCTGATCGAACGGCTGCGCGACGCGGCGTTGAATCTGCGTTCTTCGCTCTACCAGGATTCCGCTGCGAGCGGCGCGTTCGCGGGGAAGACTTTCGTGCTGACCGGCACGCTGCCGACCATGACCCGGGAAGAGGCGACCGCGAAAATCGAATCACTCGGCGGCAAAGTGAGCGGGAGCGTGAGCAAGAAAACGAGCTACGTTCTCGCAGGAGAGGACGCGGGCTCGAAATTGGAGAAGGCACAGAAACTCGGCGTAAAGATCATTGATGAGAAAGAGTTTGTGAAAATGTGTGCAGGAACATCGAACATCGAGCACTGAACGTCGAACACCGGACGCGGCCAATTCGATGTTCGCTTCGATGTTGGTTGTTCGATGTTCAACTCCTTTTCCGATCGTACCAATAAACTCCTTCGCCCAGCTTCACGTGCTTGAGAGTGGCGCTGCAGAGCGGATCTTTCTCGGAAACAATTCGCGGGAGGTAGAGGCCACGTTCGCCATCGGCATCGCTATCGATGAGAAGGTAGGCTCCATCCGGTTCCGCCCACAAGCCAAGCGGTGAGAAAGCTCGTGCTGGTTCCGGCCACTGCGCGGCCTCAATTCTCGTCGAGACACCGGCCGCAAACCCCTCGCGGCAAACGGCCATGGTCTGCGCGCGCAACCGATCGGCGCTCACCTCGCGCAAGGTGCGGCGAATCTTTGAAAGATCGCTGCATCCCGTGAGCAGCAGCGTGACGGCAAACAGGACGAGGCTTCGGGTGGTCCACGGGCAAACAGACTTCATTTCGCTGAATCGGGGGCGGGCGCGAAGGTTTCCAAAGGAAGTTGCCGCAACCGGTCTCGTTGGTCCGGTGATAGGCCGGATTTCGGATCGAGCATATCTTTGAGAACGATCCGCTTCAATTCGGGAAGAGGAATGAGTTCGGTGCGTTGCCCGCCCCCGGTTCGTTTCCTGTAAGCGTCCCACAATTCCTCGGCGCGTTGCATGTAGGCATTAAACTCATCCGCATTGTCCTCGATGAAGGCGCTGTAACCCATCGCGACAAAGCCCTGGATCAATCCGTTGACCCGGATCTGGCTTTGTCCCTCCGCATTCTCCGTGGCGCGGCTGATGGCGAATTCGGCGAGCGTCATCTCGGACGGAATGGCATCGGGAAATTTCTGGCGCAAATAGCGCAACCATTGTTCTCCTTCGCGCACCCGGTTGACGATGAAAAGCTGATACGGAACTTCGCGCAGGAAATTACGATAGGCGCGGCTCATGTTGTTGGTGAGGTTGGCCGGTGAATTCGCGATCTGTTCCTCGTAAGCCCTGTTTACCCGGGGAGCGATTTGGAGGTTGGGCAGCAGGCGCGGTGGCGCATTCGTGCTCAAGATCAGCCGGCCGCGCTGAAACGAAAGCTGCATGGATTGATAGATGCCCTGCCGCAGCCGTCGCACGTCTTCGTCTTTCTTCGAACGATCCATGCCGATACTTGCCCAGTAAATCGCGTGCGCCTCGGGCAGCCGCCAGTCGAGAGGACCGTATTGTTCGTTCAGCGTGCGCATCCAGCGCGCGTCCATTTTGTATTTTTGGCGCAGCAGAAGGGCGCGCTGCTTTTCGTCCGGCGTCCGCGGGTTGATCAGTTTATCGAAATCAGGCCGTTCGCCTCCGAAGACGTCCATCATCTCGACGGCCCACGCCATTTTGTAGTAGAAGTGGGCGTCGTCGAGGTTCTGGCCCATCTTGAATTGGAACAGCCATTCGAGATCGGCGTAAAGCAGCGGCTGTTCGGGATTGTAACGGAGCGCTTCATCGCGCAGCAGTTCCATGCCGCGCTGCACCCAGCGCCAGCGATCGCTGTATTCGCTGAATTTGACCGAGACGTTGAAGGCCATGTTCCACGACTGAACTTGCCAGACGGTGACAATGTGCGGTTCCAGTTTCGTGATCCAATCCGCGAGCTGGACCATTTCGAAATACTTGCCTTCGTCCTGAAGTTGCGTGGCCCGGATCCAAAGCGCATTGGCAATCAGTCCGCGAAAACCTCCCAGCACCTGCGTCGTCAAGACGAGCATGGGCGGCGCATTCTCCAGTGGCTCGATGCGCGTGATGCCAATCGCCGCACGCTCGCGGTTGAGCACCGGAAGCAAAAAGCCATTGACTGTCAGGAGCGCCGCGGCAACGGCCGGAAGCACAATCTTTTTCGCGCGCGAATTCATCCCGGCATCACGTATGCGTGTTCCCCGCCGCCAGTTCGCGCCGCGTGAAAGCAACGATTCCAAACAAAGTCACGGCGCCGCCGAGCAACAGAACGATTTTTGCGAAGGCGCCCGCCACCGCGATCCACTCCAGGCTGCGGCCGGTGCTGAGCGCGTCGATGGGTGAAAAGCCTTCGGCCAGCTTGAACACGTAGAGCAATCCTTTGAAAACCGGGATAAGAACGTAGTCGAGGACGGACGTGCCGATCTCGCCGGTTTCTTCGTTCATCCCGGTGATTGAACCTGCCTCGACAGTGGAACGCAGCGTGCCACTGGAAAGCGCCACCACCATCAGGCTCGCCGAAACGAAAGCGGCGACAGGAAATGAAAGGAAGCTGGCTGCGGCCAGCCCAAGTGCCGCCAGCAACATGAGCCAGAACAGAATGATGAGGAGCGCACGGGCGAAATTGAGTGCGAAGCCGCCTTCGCGATAGAGAAGCTCAAAGCCATCCTCATTCGGCAGGGCCAGGACCGTGCGGTCGCGATTCTCGAGGTTCAAGGTCAGCACGCCTTTCTCATCCCAGAGATTGGGCGCGATCTTGATCTCGTGAATCGCATTCGCGCTCAAGGAGAGATACTGCCGGTCGTGGCGGGGCGAATCCGGCACGCCGACATCGAGCACCATGCGATAGGTGTCGAGCAGGTTCGTGCTAAAGGCGTAGAACTTTACGCGCACGAAAATCGCCTGGTCGCGAAGCAGGTTTGTGCGCCGACCGAGGTCAATCTCCCACCGCCGCCTTTTGTTCGGCGGCAGTTCCACGTCTTTGAGCCTCTTGCGGATGATGTCCTTTGCTGCATTGGCTGCGGCGGGATTGTCCATCGGCGCACCCTTGGTATTCTCGCGAAAAATATGTTCCACCTGGGTTTCCAGGTCCGGCTGCTTTTCCTTGATCGAGCCGCGCGCAACAAAGACCTCCTCCCGCAATATCCTCTGCTGCTCTGGAGGCAACTCGCGTGCACGAAATTGCAGCAAAAAGAAAACACACGCACCGGCCACCGCCAGCAAAACCGCGTCCAACGTGACGAGGCCAAGCCTTTCCAGCACATTGGGATCCTAAGCTTAGAATTCCACGTGGACAAGTTGTCGCGGCCGCTTCTATAGTGTCACCTAAATACTAGTGACTCCAGCGTAACTGGACTGGCCACAGTTAGGCCGCAAATGTAATCACACTGGCTCACCTTCGGGTG
>JADMIO011486885.1_pt1 | contig 83069 bp, 67 predicted proteins | sample 8958161 | NCBI WGS metagenome assembly JADMIO01 (sample SAMN16585339, study PRJNA669376) | soil metagenome | isolation source: Crop rotation soil | place: USA: Cullars Rotation, Alabama | collected 2011
GCGACAACTTGTCCACGTGGAATTCTAAGCTTAGGATCCCAATGTGCTGGAAAGTGGCCGTTGTCGCGGTGAGTTGTCGTAAGGGCCCAACTATTCGATTCGCCAGGAAGAACGCGAGAAGTAATCCAGCCACAACCAGAACACCGGCAAACAGAAGCGTGCGATAAAACCAAAGTTGCGCCACGCCGGCGGCCGCCTCAGACTTGCCAACCATGGCGCGTTGATTCAGTTGCAGCAGGTATTCACAGTCACCGCGCAATTTGTTGAACTGAGGTTCAAGCTTGTTGAAGTACTCATTGCGCGCTGAGAGTTCTGCTGTCTGAGACCCGCGTTGCGGGTTGGAAACCGCGATCGCATTTACCTTCGCCAAAAACTCGTCGAACATTTGATAGTAAGTGTCACGCTCTTGGCGGATGGTTTCAATGGCCTCGGGCTCGCCTATTTCGGTGATGTTGTTCGCCGCCTTTTGAAGGTTTACGTCAAACCGCTGGCGATGCTCATGGAACTGAACTATTGCTTTGCCGCCTGCACCAAGCAGGGCAAACAACGCAGCGGAATCCTGCCGCTCCAGACTTTCTTTCATTTCCTGGGCTGCAACGACTGAGTCGTAATTATTAGAGATGATGCGGCGCGACACTCCGCCCATCTCCCGCAACCGCCACGCGCTCCACGCCCCGAGCACTACGAGCGCTACTACGAAGATCAGATAGCCGAATAGGAGTTTTGTTCTTAAGCTCATGACAACCCGGGATTTCAGAAGTTAAGACATCATGGATCTACTTCTGACTTCGGACTTCCGAGTTCTGAATTGAGTTCTAACGGCACCACTTGCACAGTTGCGTCTCGCACTTCATGGAGAAACCGGTTAATGATCGAACCGTGCAAAAGAATGTCCCAGCGAGATCGAGAGGTCTGGCCGAAAACGACGTGAGTGATGCCTTCCTTTCTCGCGAAATCGACTAACGCATCTGCGACTCGTCGAGACTTCAACTTAATAACCTTCGCTCCCAACTCTTCGGCGAACCGAATGTTGTCCTGAAGCGCCGCATAATCGGCTGGCACGATCCGACCAGGCCCTTCATTTGGCGTTTCAACGTAAACCGCGTACCAGTCATTCGCCAGTCGCCCTGCCACGCGCGAACCAACTCGCAGTAATTTCTTTGCACTACCTCGAGACGCCATCGCGACCATCACTTTTTCCGGAATCACTGCCTGCTCCAATCCTTCGCGCTCGCGATAATCATGAGACTTAGTGGCTTGATCTGCGGCTACCTGTCTCAGCGCGAGTTCTCGGAGCGTGGAAAGGTTTCCCTTACGGAAAAAGTTATTGAGCGCCTGTTCGATCTTAACTACGTCGTAAATCTTCCCTTGTCGCAGCCGCGTGCGGAGGGTGTCGACAGAGACATCGACATTGACAACTTCATCGGCGCGGCGCAGGAAGTAGTCGGGAACTGTCTCGCGCACTCGCACGCCCGTAGTGCGAGTCACTACGTCGTTCAGTGATTCGAGATGCTGAATGTTTACTGCCGTGATTACAGAAATGCCGGAGTTAAGTAAGTCCAGAACATCCTGGTAACGTTTGCGATTCTTCGAGCCGGGGACGTTTGTGTGAGCAAGTTCGTCGACAATCGCGATGGCTGGGTGTCGCGCGATTACCGTTTCGACATCCATCTCTTCAAGGGTAACGCCGCGATACTCGATCTTGCGCAGGGGCAGACACTCCAACTCGCCTATCATCGCTTTGGTATCTTCGCGACCGTGTGGCTCGACCACCGCAACCACGATGTCCACGCCCTGCTTCTTGAGCAGATGTGCGTCTTCCAACATTTGATATGTCTTACCGACGCCAGGAGCCGCCCCGATGTAAACACGCAACTTCGCCTGCTCGCCGTCGCTGAACTTGGCGAGAAGAGATTCAGGTGATGGGCGGTTGCCGTTTTTGTTCATCAACCTAAACGGGACGTTGGTCTTGGGACTTTGGCCTTGGGTCTTTGAATTTCTATGTAAAGCTGTAAATTGACACGTCAAAAGAACCTAAGATCTAAGACCTAAGACCAAAGTCCAAATACCGACGACCAGTTGTTCATTTCTTCATAGGCATCGTTCTATCCAGATCCAAATTCAACTCCAATACGTTGACGGTCGGCTCGCCGAGAAAACCGAATTGCCGTCCGGCGGTGTGGCGTGCAACAACTTGTCTTATTTGCTCCTCGGTGACGCCGCGCTCGCGCGCGACACGCGACACCTGAAACTCAGCCGTAGCAGGCGAAAGGTGCGGGTCAAGACCAGAACCGGACGTTGTGACTAAATCAATCGGCACTGGCTTACCAGGGTTCTCGGCCTGAGCCTTTTCAACATCAGCTTTGACCCGCTCAATAAGTTTCGTACTAGTTGGTCCAAGATTTGAGCCTGACGAAGCGCCGGCGTCATAGCCAACCGCTCCGGCCGCTGACGGACGAGATCGAAAATAACCAGGTGAAGAAAACGGTTGACCGATGAGGCGGGACCCAATCACCGTACCGTCTGAACGTTTCAGCAATGAGCCATTGGCTTGCTCGGGAAAAATCACCTGGGCCAGACCAGTTACGACAAGTGGATAGATCAGTCCCAGCAGCACTGTTGTCACAATCGTCATCAGAATTGCAGTAATAAGATTTTTCATGAAGTCACCTTCGCGGGCGATGGGCTTCCGTTCCCAACTCTTCATGCCAGACCAATTGCATGAATAATCATATCTATGGCTTTAATCCCGATGAAGGGAATGATAATTCCGCCTAACCCATAGATAAGCAGGTTGCGCCGCAACAGTGATGCAGCACTCATTGGCCGATACTTCACACCCTTCAACGCCAACGGTATTAAAGCGATGATGATCAACGCATTGAAGATCACGGCAGACAGAATGGCCGAATGCGCCGTCTCTAAACCCATGATGTTGAGATAGGATAGTGGTCCAGTCTTCGCTCCCTTTACCGCATAGACCAACGCAAACATCGCCGGAATAATCGCGAAATACTTCGCGACGTCATTAGCGATCGAAAACGTAGTCAAAGCGCCGCGCGTCATCAGCAGTTGCTTGCCTATCTCGACTATCTCAATCAGCTTAGTCGGATTGGAATCGAGGTCGACCATGTTGCCGGCTTCTTTCGCAGCTTGAGTTCCCGTGTTCATCGCGACACCAACATCGGCCTGGGCCAACGCAGGCGCATCGTTAGTTCCGTCGCCGGTCATCGCCACCAATTTGCCGCCTGCCTGTTCCTTTTTAATCAATGCCATTTTGTCTTCAGGTGTAGCCTGAGCGAGGAAATCGTCAACACCCGCTTCGCGCGCGATGGTGGCAGCAGTAAGAGGATTGTCCCCCGTAATCATCACGGTCTTGATCCCCATCCGCCTCATCTGACTAAAACGTTCGACCATGCCACCCTTGATTATGTCTTTCAGTTGGATCACGCCGAGGGCCATTCGGTCTTCTGAGACCACCAAGGGCGTGCCGCCTTCTCTTGATATCTTGTCGACGATTTCGCGCAGGTCATTCGGCACAGCTTTACCGAATGAAGTTAGATATTTCTCGATTGCGTCTGCTGCTCCTTTGCGGACCTCACGACCATCGAAGTCCACACCCGACATGCGAGTTTGTGCAGTGAAAGGGATGAAGTGTGCTTCATGCGGAGCGAGTTCACGCCCACGCAATCCATACTGCTCTTTTGCCAACACGACAATGGACCGACCCTCGGGTGTTTCGTCAGCTAGCGACGATAGTTGAGCGGCGTCAGCCAACTCTGTCTCGTTTACGCCGGGCAACGCAAAGAAAGCTGTTGCTTGTCGATTGCCCAAAGTAATCGTTCCCGTCTTGTCCAGAAGCAGTGTGTTTACGTCACCAGCAGCTTCAACTGCGCGACCTGACATCGCCAGTACATTGTGCTGAATCAAGCGATCCATTCCCGCGATACCAATGGCGGAGAGCAAGCCGCCTATAGTCGTGGGTATCAAACAGACAAGCAGTGACACCAACACAAAGATCGTTTGCGGAGCGTTCGAATAAATTGCGAATGGCTGAAGCGTAACCACGGCGAGCAAAAATATGATGGTCAGTCCCGCAAGCAGGATATTTAGTGCGATCTCGTTTGGAGTCTTTTGCCGTTCGGCGCCTTCGACGAGAGCAATCATACGGTCAATGAACGTCTCGCCCGGGTTTGATGTGATGCGGACTTTTATTTGATCGGAAAGGACTCTGGTCCCACCGGTGACGGCGGAGCGATCGCCACCCGCCTCGCGAATTACCGGTGCGCTTTCGCCCGTAATCGCCGATTCGTCAACCGACGCAACCCCTTCCACAATTTCGCCGTCCCCGGGAATAAATTCGCCCGCAGACACGATCACGAGATCATCTTTGCGCAGTTGCGGTGCTTGAACATCCTCTGTCTGCGAACCGGAAATTACGCGGTGCGCTATTGTCTCGGTCTTCGCCTTTCGCAGATTGTCGGCTTGTGCTTTACCGCGCCCTTCGGCCATCGCCTCTGCGAAGTTTGCGAAGAGCACTGTGAACCAAAGCCACAGAGTGATTTGTAGTTCGAACTTCGTATTCGTGACGCCCAGCACCGGTCGAAATAGACCCACGATGAGTTCTAAGGTGGTGAGCACACTGCCGACTTCCACGACAAACATTACCGGGTTCTTCATCATCTTGCGCGGACTGAGCTTGACGAATGAATCAATGATTGCTCGTCTGACTATTCGCGCGTTCCAGATTGCTTTCTTTGTCTTGGCCTGATTGGTCATCTTTGGTTCTTTCTACTTTGGTCTTGGGTCTTTGGCCTTTGGTCTTTGGCTTTTCTTGTTCGAGTTTTTGTGCTACGTCAACGCTCACCTACTCGCTAACAAACCAAGAGCAAAGTCTTAAGACCCAAGGCCTTCCTTTTCAAAACGTCCTTCCCGCTTGCATCAACAAATGCTCGACAATTGGTCCCAGGCTCAACACGGGAAAGAATGTCAGAGCCCCGACAATCAGAATCACGCTCACTAACAGTCCGGCAAACAATGGAGTAGTGACCGGAAACGTGCCTAACGACGGCGGTGCGATCTTTTTGCGGACCAGGCTCCCGGCAATTGCCAGCGCCGGAATAATCATCATGAATCTTCCGAGTAGCATATTTACGCCGATGGTTGAGTTGTACCAGAGCGTGTTCGCATTCAAACCCGCGAACGCCGAGCCGTTATTACCGGCGCCGGAAGTGAAGGCGTAAAGAATCTCGGAAAGCCCGTGTGGCCCATTATTGGTCAGCGACGTCAAACCGAAGTTCGGTGCCAGGACGGAGATCGCCGTCATCACCAGAATCAACAGGGGAAATATCAGCACGTAGAGCATCGCCATCTTTACGTCGTATGCCTCGATCTTCTTGCCGAGATATTCGGGTGTTCGACCGACCATCAATCCCGCAATGAATACCGAGAGAATGACCATCACTAACACACCGTACATTCCGGCGCCGACACCGCCGAAAATGACTTCACCGAGCATAATGTTCGTGAGCGGCACCAGACCGCCAAGCGGCGTGTAGGAATCGTGCATGCTGTTGACGCTGCCATTTGAAGCATCGGTGGTCGCCACGGCCCAGAGCGTCGAGTTGGCAATCCCGTAGCGCACCTCTTTACCTTCCATATTTCCGCCCGGCTGCATCGCTGAGGCGGCTTGGTTCACGTTGCCTGGAAACAATGGATTACCGCGCGCTTCTGCCCAGTAACAAACAATTATCCCGGCGAAGAACAGAACGGCCATCGCCGCGAACACCGCCCACCCGTGTTTCTGTGATTTGACCATGCGCCCGAGGCTGTAGGTGAATCCAGCGGAGATGGCCAGAATCGAGAACATCTCCAGGAAATTTGAGAAAGGTGTTGGATTTTCGAAAGGATGCGATGAGTTGACGTTAAAGAACCCGCCGCCGTTAGTTCCAAGTTGCTTGATCGCGATCTGTGAAGCGGCCGGTCCTTGCGCAATTGTCTGCGTGTCGACAATCTGATTTTCTTTCACCGTCGTGCCGTCAGGATTCGTGATGACGTTCCCATCGGCGTCTTTCTTGTCAACTTCAACGGTTTGCTTCTCAACCAACTGGGCCATGTCATAAGGTTTTAGGTTCTGCACCACGCCTTGTGAGACAAGCACCAGCGCGAGGACGATACTCAGCGGCAAGAGAATCCACAGGCAGCCGCGTACCATGTCAACCCAAAAGTTGCCGATGGTTTCCTTTTCATGACGCGCGATGCCACGAATCAAGGCAATCGCGAGCCCCATGCCCACGGCGGCCGACGTAAAGTTGTGATAGGCGAGTCCGGCCATCTGCGTCAGATAGCTCATCGTCACTTCGCCACTATATCCCTGCCAGTTAGTGTTCGTCGTAAACGAAGCCGCCGTGTTGAACGAAGAGTGTGTGCTAACGCCGACTAACTTCTGCGGATTGAATGGCAGATAGTATTGCAGACGCTGCAATGCATAGAGCACGACCATTGAAACAACGCTATAAAGCAGCATCGCTCCCGCGTATTCGGTCCAGCGCATCTCGCGCTCTTGGTTAACACGTGTGAGCCGATAAATGGTTCGTTCGACCGGACGCAACACGGGATCAAGGAAAGTGTGCTCGCCCTCGAACACGCGCGCCATGAAGACGCCCAGCGGCTTTGTCACCGCCAAGATCAATGCGAAGTAGAAAAGAATTTGTAACCAGCCATTGAGTGTCATAAGAACCTCTGGAAAAAAATTCAGGAGTCAGAAGTCCGCGTCGGGATTCAGAACCTGCTGGCTTCTGAATTCTGCTTCCTGGGCTCGGCCCTTTCAGAATTTTTCCGGTCGCAGTAAGGCGACGGTTAAATAAATCAGCAGCAGCAGCGAAACTGCCAGTATCACGATTGTTCCAATACTCATGTCGTTATCCTCACTGCATTTTTTCGCAGCCGCGCACGTAGGCGAGGGCAATCAGAAAGAAAATGACCGTGGCCGCAATAAAGATCAGGTCTAGCATTGCTTCTCTCCCAAGTGGTTTACGGAAATTTTATTCACAAGCGTCCATCGCGAGCTGGCACCAACCTAATGCGCTTAAGTCGCTCTGTCCTTTCTCGCCTTTGGCGGCGAAGCGTGCGGCGTACGATCAGTTCCGCGAGACAAAGCGAAGCGAACAGAGTCAATCGTGGAACAAAATATCCCAACGCAGTTTTGGCAGTTGAGCAGCCCGCTTCGGTAAGACCGTTCTCGTTCAATCTTCTGCACAGTTCTTCTCAGTTGAAGTTGTAGCCAAGCTCCAGCAGAAAGAAATGATTTCCAACTGAGAGATTTTGATTGCCAACCGAATAGCCGGCGTAGCCGGTAACCTTTGGACTAAGCTTGAACACAAAGCCAGGCGTGAAGTACCCGGCTGCATGTTTGCCGGTAAACCAATCTGCGGCGAAGGTTACTTTTTTGGTTAATGGTTGTTCGAAACCGAATTGACCGCCGGCACGATTCGCTGTGGCGACCACGTTCCGGGTAAAGTCATAACCTCCAAAGGTGACTCTCGTTCCAGCTTTAAAGGTCTTGCTAACTTCGGCATAAGCGTAGTTGCCGGCGTTGTAAGCACGATTACGCGCCGGTAAGAAAAGATGATCGCCGAACACGATTGAGACCCCGATGTTCTTCCCTTGATAAGCTTTCCATTTAATCGCCGGGACCAAAGTTGTAGTATCCGCGCCTGGCTGGATGTTGCCCGTTATGTTCAGTCCAATTTCAACGTTACTTCCGACACCAACAACAACACGTGGCACAAATGATGAAAACTTGTTGACCGCAGTGGAATCAGTAGGCTTGAAGCTGACGTCCAACTCGCCGTAAACCTTGTCACGATCCAGCACGTCGGTGCTGGGGACATTAAAAATTGTCTGCTGCGCGTGAATTGCGGAAAAGACTCCGCTCAGCACCACGCAGCAAACTGCGAATACCGCTTTCGAAAAAAATCTGCGTTTACTTAAGGTCATTGTCTACTTAATTTGCTCTTCAAAGCTTCTTTCCTAGTCCTTGTATTCCTCATAACAACTTTGGTTCCGTCATCAATAACCAAAGAAAATTTCCTCAGCGCCAGCGAAGGGGGAAAACGCGACCGTCGCTTGTCCAGTGCAGAGAATTCCTTAAGACAGCTGCGCGTTCTCACCCTTCAATGGGCGAGACTCCTCCGGGTTATGCTCGCCGACAACCGGCAGAGACCAATCGGAGCTCTTGTTCTTCTTTTCAACGAGATCCAGGCAATGGCCGCCTAGAAGAAGAATTGGGATTCCAATAATGAGAAGCGTAATGCCGACAGCATGCAATAACGGATGGCTTACCCCGCCTAGTATCCAATCGGTTGTAAACACAAAGCCGATGGCTAGAGAAATAATAGAACCGACGAAGCATGCGAATGCTGCTCCGTGCTCCCATCTCGCTGAGCTGGGTTCTCCTCGCGTCTTGTCCATGAACAGAACTTACGCTTCCCGATATAAAAGGGGTGTAAAGGTTCCATAAAAAGTTTGTAAAGATGGATCTGGCAGGAGTGAAAGTTTGAAAACGCAAACTGTCAGTTCGCGGTGTCTGATTGTTAGCGATTCATCCCAAACGAACGGTTAGCGCGATCACTCGCCGGGATCGAAACGATAACCTATCCAGGGCTCAGTGAGGATGTAACGCGGAGAGGCCGCGTCTGTCTCAATCTTTTTTCGTAAGTTGCCCACAAACACGCGCAGGTATTCGTTCTGTTCAACGTAATTACCACCCCACAACGCGGCAAGTAACGTGCGGTGAGTCAGCACCTTTCCTGGGTGCTTGAGAAAGTAAGTGAGCAAATCAAATTCTTTTGGCGTCAAGTGGACCTCACTACCCCGCACTGTAACTGCACGTGAATCCAAGTCGACATGAAAGTCGCCCGACTCCAGTGACTTCTGCCCTGAATCGTTTGTTGGAACAACGCGTGCGCGACGTAGCGACGCGCGAACTCTCGCGAGAAGTTCGTCAATACCGAAAGGCTTAGTAACAAAATCGTCCGCACCGATGTCGAGAGCCTCAACTTTGGTTTTTTCTTCACCCTTCGCTGAAAGAATGATAATCGGAACCTGTGAGACGTTCCGCAATCTTCGGCAAAGTTCCAGACCATCCATATTCGGCATCGCGAGGTCACTAATTATTAAGTCAGGACGCCAATCGGTAAACATTTCGAATCCGGAGACGCCATCAGCAGCGGCGCGCACTTCGAAGCCGTGCGACGTCAGTCCGGTGCGCAGCACGCGCGTCAACTGTGGCTCGTCATCCACCACCAAAATGCGTGGCTTATCATTCATAAAGTCTATTGAATACCTACGTCGGAATTTTCGTCCACCTTATCGTCGTCCTCGTCTCCAACGGGGAGCGTGAAAACAACCTTTGTACCTTTTTCGCCGCTCCCTGGTTCGATCCAAATCCTGCCATGGTGAGCTTCAACGATACCCTTAGCAATCGCCAACCCCATCCCAGTCCCGGAAGGCCGATGAGTACTGATGTCCCCGTCTCGAGTGGCGCGGAAGAATTTGTCGAAAACGCGTTCTCGCAAATCGACTGGTATTCCATCGCCGCGATCCTCAACTGTCATCTTAATCATTCCGTCGTCGTACCGTCCCGCGGTGATGCGAATAGTTGTACCCTTCGGCGAATACTTCGCAGCATTATCAACAAGTGAATAGACGACTTCACTGACGGCCCGCTCGTCAACGCGAACTACTGGCAAGTCCTTTTCAATATTTATTTCCAGGTGATGAGCGCGGGTGATGTTTTCTGCACGCTGTAAAGCGGCTGAGATGATTTCATCAATCGTCCCCCACCTCCGGCGCAAATGCATTTCGCCCGCTTCAATTCTGGCCAATTCAATCAGGCCCCCGATGAAACGATTCAGACGATCACTTTCTTCGTCAATCACTTCCATCATCTCTATCTTCGCTTCTTCGTCCAAAGCGACCGGCTGTTCGCCGTCTTTACGGCCACGCATTTCATCCAACAAGGTTGTGATTGAAGCCTTGATCGAGGTGAGGGGCGTACGCAAATCATGGGTCACCGCATCAAGTAAGGCGGACTTGAGTTTCTCGCTCTGTCTTAATGCTTCCGCGTGACTGGCCCGTTCGAACGCGTCCCGCAATTCTTTGTAAAGACGTTCGATCTCTCGTTTTCCGGTTTCTGCTTCTTCCGTGCGTTGCCTCGCCCGTGCCGACAGTTGACCAACGGTGACCGCAGTCAAAAGGAAAGCAATGATAGCAACCCAGTTGTGTGGATCAGAGATCGTGAAAGTACCTACAGGCGGCAGGAAAAAATAATTAAAGCTCGCTGCGGCCAGGAGGGACGCGAGCACGGCAAGCTTAGGGCCCCAAGCTGTGGCCAGGAATAAAACGAGGAGCAAGAAGGTGAGCGCGACGGTAGTGGAGTTGATGTGATCGCCAAAACTTCTTAAAACGATCGTGGCCGCGCAAATGACCACCAGCGCCACGCCATATCCCAAAATCTGCTTTCGACTTTTTAGCACTCTCACCCTCATCCACAAATACCGTCACGTGATTATTATCGAGCAATTAGCGCAGCCCGATAGAATGATACGTGCGCTTAAGCACACTGACAGTTCGCGGAGTCACAGCCAAAAGTTGATTTGACTAAAATCGCCGCCTGACGAGAATTGGTTTGTGGATGGTCAGCTAGCCGGTTTGCTCGCATCGAACGCTTTCCGCGAACGTCTTATATACTCACCGCATGAGGGAATCAATGATTTGCAATGCGACGGATTGAAAGAGATGCTTCCAAAGCTCGAACTACATAGCTGAAGAATTAGACCTGGCGGGTAGCTGAAGTAGGAACATTGCGGTTTCAATTTAGATAGCTCGAACAACTTCGACCGAACAATGCGCGCGCGCTGAGACAGCCGAGGAGACACTTCCCAGCAACAGGCGCTCAATTCCCCTCGTTCCTTTCGCGCCTAAGAAAATGCACTCGGCGCCCCACGTTTTAGCTTCGTCGACAATTTCATCTGCCGGATTCCCTTTCCTGATCATAACTGCGGCGTCTAGACCAGCGGCTCGAAGTTTCTCTGCTGAAGGTTGAAAGATCTGACGTATCTTTTCCCAGTTTGTCTCATCGTCCACTTCGATCCATTTCATGACTTCGGGCTCGTCAGGATTGGGCGTGATCGCCATGACGGTATCGACCACCACCAACAACCGTACCTCGGTGCCGCTGGGCCAGTCACGGGCCGCAACTGCTTCAACCGCCGCACTGGAATCTTTAGAGTGATCGACTCCGATCAAAAGCCGAGTCGGAGAAGGCGCGCCTTCACGCGGACGGGCTATACGAACAGAACAGCTAGCCTCATACAGCACTCGTTGAGAAACACTTCCGAGAATTAGTCGGCCACCAAATACGGAATGGCCGCGAGCTCCCATGACGATGAGATCAGGCTTCCATTCTTCGGCCTTTCGAATGAGAGCCCAGGCAGGTGAGTCTGCAACTGCTTCCTGTCTGATCTGCCAGTTCGGGAAGTTTCCTTTGATCAGTTCAGCGGCTCGCTCTGCCATGTCTTCAGCTTCCCGGAGTTTTTCTTCGGCACGTTCGTGGGCACGTCGGATAGCGTCCGGTTCATGCTGTGGCAACATCTCTTCTTCGTTTATCGGCGGCGGAACAAAGACATCAGCTACTGACATAACTAAAACGTCAGCTTCGGCGGGCAACCCGGCGCTACGCAGACTCTCGATTGCGTCATTGGCAAAGTCTGAGCCGTCGTAAGCAATAAGAACTTTCATCTTCTCACTCATGATCAAAGCCTGAGCACACTAAGGTTGGACGCTTCCCAATATTTTTCCTGTACGCGTTTCGCCCAACGCCAGAACCGACCTTGTTTCACGGTTCCGGGTTCATCGGTCCAGAGATCCTTATGGAAATAAAAGCTGTCAGCTCCAGCAGCATCGAGGACTAACTTCACTTCATGTTCATAATGGACAATTGGCCCATGGCCGGAAATTTCGCTCGCCAGATTCATTGCCGCCACTTCACCCTGAAGGACGGCCATATGCCCCATTTTCGGACCACTGAAGTTGACTGAGTCTCCCACCGCGTACATGCCTTGAATACCGGGGACGCGCAACGTCCAATCGACATTGATGTAACCCTCATCGTTGGTTATACCGACGTGCGACGCCGCAGAAGAACCCAGGAAAGGTGGCTGGAGCATTAATAGATCGAAATTAATCACCCGGCCGTCGCCAGTCGACGCCGTGTTGGCCGTGATTATTTCAATTGGAAAATCTGAAAGGACGTCGATCTTTTTCGAGATGAGTGCTTGTTCGAGTTTCGCGGCAGCCTCAAAGTCGAATTCCGAACCCAATGAGCCGGGAGTTACGACAGTGATTTTCACGCGATCGCGTTGACCGTTCGCTTCAAGTCTTCGAGCCAACCCGAACGCTGTTTCGTACACTGGAACCGGGAGACGCGAGCCAGCGCATTGGCCGATGACGATGCTTCCTTCATAAAAGTTGGCGATTGCCTTTCCAAACTTGATTGCTTTATCGACATTCAACAGATGGTGCGCGTGTTCGTAAAAGCCTGTGATCCGCTCAGATGCCAAACGGCGGCCCAATGCGAAGATGAGGTAGTCGTACTTAAGAATTCCTTCGACTTCACCGTGCGCTATCGTTACTCGGCGTTCGAACGGATCGATCTGGGCAACTTCAGCTTCGATGAAATTTACCCGACGATCCAGCATGGAACGTCGCAAGTCGAATGAGACGTCATCTCGCTCACATTTTCCGAGCGCCAATCTCACCAATGCCGGATAAAAAACAAAATGGCGACTGCGCGAAACCAATGTGATTTGATGTTCGTCACCCAACTGTTCGGCAAGACGCTTAGCAGCAACGACACCACCGAACCCACCGCCCAAAATCAGTACCTTAGCCATAACTCAGTTCTTTTCTTTCGAAACATCTTCAGTATTAAGTCCCTGTGCATGACCGCAACGAACGACTTCAACTGAACATTTGGCGTGTGAAACAACGGATTGCGAAACAGAACCCAGCAGAAGTCGCTCCCATCGGCCGTAGCCATGCGAGCCCAGGACAATCAGATCCGCTCCCCATTTCTCCGCTTCATCGATAATGGTTGAGCGTGGTGATCCGGACAGGAACTGTCCATCGATTGAGATAGTTTCATTCGCGGCCGCTTTGAGACTTTTTATGGCGGCTTCGACAATATTCTGTGCTTGCGTTTTTAAAGCAAGATCCAGCTCGTCGAAATAAGATGGCGGCAGCGCCCATCCTTCGGGCGTTACCGGCAGGGGCAGTTCAAATACGTTTAGGACCTTGACGGCTGATCCGGCCGGCCAGGGCCGCTTGCCAATTTCCTCCACGGCGACATTACTGCAAGGTGAACCGTCCACAGCCAGTAAGATTTTCATACTTCTCCCCATCTGCGTCGCCGCTAAAAGCTCGAATTGTTCACGACGCGCTTCGTACATGAGCACGAACCGTACCAGAATCTTTAAGAACGATTACGCGCACTTTGCTCACGCGGCTAACAAACAAAGTAGCGGGGTATTTCGCAGTGAACAGGATTTTCGCCCATTTCAACGTCCGGAAATCTCGCAGCCAGACCAGCGGATGCATCAGTTTGGAGCTAGAGGTGGGAAAAATCCTGGCGCGTCTCTTTGTGTGATTGCGAGGGCGGGACTAGACAATACGCAGTCAGAAATTCCTCCATGGCCAGACCAAGGTTGGCGCTCAAAATTTTTGTAAGGTGAGACGTAGGAAGGTTACTTCTTCAGGACCTGGGCTAATGTCTTAAGTAATTTCTCTGCCGTGTACGGTTTATTTAGAAAGACCGCCACTCCCTCCAACGCGCCTTCGCCTGCTCGCTGGCCTGTTCCGAGACCGCTTGCAGCAATGATTCGAACTTGTGGATTCATTCGAAGCAGCGCACGAATTGTCGACGGGCCGTCCATAAAAGGCATCACCATGTCTGTTAACACGACTGCGATTTCATTTTTTCTGTCAGCGTACAGCGCCAGAGCTTCGGTGCCGTCACTTGCAGTCAAGACTGAGTATCCAAAGGCTTCCAGTGTGCCGCGAGTGATCTCACGAATTGATTCTTCGTCATCAACCACCAAAATCAACTGCCCACTGCCTAGCGGAACGTCTGTCTGGGCTGCCAGAGGTTCAAGGGTCCCTGGCGCATCCAGCGCCGGAAGGTACAAGGCGAACTGACTGCCCTTATGAACTTCACTGTACACGTTAATGAAACCGCCGTGGCTTTTGACAATAGTCAAAGCTGTGGAAAGACCCAGCCCAGTTCCCTTACTCATCTCTTTGGTTGTAAAGAACGGCTCAAAAATCCTGCCTTGAATATCCGGCGCTATTCCTGGCCCAGTATCGAAAACGCTGATGACAACAAAACGCCCCGGCTTCGCTTCAAGATGCATCCGCGCATAGTTATCATCGACGACAACATTTTCGGCCTTGATAGAAATCGAACCGCCTTCAGGCATGGCATCCCGCGCGTTCACGCAAAGGTTCATCAAAACCTGATGCATTTGAGTTGCGTCGGCGGAGATGACCCAGAGATCGTCGAGTATTTGGAAATTGATTTGGATTGATTTCGGAAGCGTTTCCCGCAATATCTTAACAATTTCTTTGATTAGATGTTTTGGTTGTAGTGCGACCCGCTCGCCTTCGACACCTCGCGCAAACGACAAGACCTGCCGTACCATGTTTCCGCCGCGTTCAGCATTTGCTCGCAGAACGTCGAACCACTTCTTACTAGTCTCGTCAGTCGTCTTTAATTGAAGCATGTCGATCGCCATCAAAATAGGTGACAGCACATTGTTTAAATCATGAGCAATACCGCCGGCTAAAGTGCCGATCGACTCCATTCTTTGAGCGCGGAGAAACTGCGCTTCCATTCGCTTCTTCTCGGTTATGTCATGTTTATTACCAGGACCGAAGTCGGCTCTCCGCTTTCATCGCGCACGAGCGTCCAGCGACTCTCCACAACAATATTTGCTCCGTCTCGACGCGTTTGATGTACTTCGCCTTTCCACTCTCCATTTTGAATCACAGACTTGCGAGCCGCATGGAACTGAGGGGAGTGTTCTTTGTAGAGCAATCCTTCCACGTTCTTTCCTAAAACTTCTTCGGAGGTCCAACCATAGAGGTGCTCCGCCCCTTTATTCCAAAAAAGAATGTTGTGGTCCAGATCACGAACGAGAATCGCGTCCTGCGCCTGATCTAATAACGCTGCCTGCTCCCGAATCCGTTCTTCCGCCCGTTTGCGTTCAGTGATGTCGCTACGGATCGCGACATACTGGTAAGGCTTCCCTTCAGAATTAAGGAACGGGACGATGGTCGTATCCACCCAATAATAACTGCCGTCTTTGGCGCGATTCTTTATCTCACCACGCCAAACGTTGCCGCTCGCTATCGTAGTCCATAACTGTCTGATGAATTCTTTAGGATGGTATGCAGAGTTTATTATTCGATGGTCTTGCCCGAGCAACTCCTCACGAGAGTACTTTGAAATTTCGCAGAACTTGTCGTTGACATAATTAATAATGCCGCGCTGATCAGTGATGGCAACGATAGCAGACTCGTCGATGGCAAACTTGATATCTGCCAGCTCCTTCTGCGAGCGTTCCAGAGCCTCTTCGGCAGGCAGCTTATGACTCAACTTATCCATATTGTTGTGGGTCATTATTCTGTCGGGTTTAGGCTTAAGTCTGTAAGTAGACTCGCTATACTTCCGCAAGCTCTTTTCGCCTGTATCTAAGCTACTCGCTGGCGATCCGAGAAAATTGGCAACGCAGAGCTGGTTGCCACCACTTCGATCAATGCTTGGCGAACAAAAGAGAGTTCGTCGGTTAAACGAAATCCCTTGAGAGGGCTACTCGCTTTGTCTGACAGCGAAGTTGCTTGATTATATTCCTCGAATGTGAAGAAAGACAGAGTGGGGCGGCGAACTTCGCAGCCGAGCGCCTCACTACTATTCGACGTGAAGAGTTAATTAGTGAAGCTTCAGGAATGCAACGACGCAGTGGTAGGAGCAAGGACCTGGTCACGCGGCTTCGCTAGCAAGCTTATTTCTTGCCTTAATTCTCGAGCTAAAGCACGCACGAATAACTTTTTATGATTCCAGACTGAAGACTGTTTCGATGCTGTTTTCTTCGCCGTGAAGCATCTCTTCACAAGTCTTCAATCGCGCACTATACGACGGTAATGGATCATTTCAGTCGAAAGCTTCGAGCAATAGAATCCATGTCTTCGCGCATTGATGCTAACTTGCCTTGTGGAACAGTAAATCGAAGTGAATAGAATGTCCAAGAATCTATCTGAAGATAATAAACTTGGCCCGACCTAACCTGGCCCCCGCTGACAAACTGGTACGAGAAGACCGCTCCTTTAAGTTCTCCGGCGAAGGTCTCGCCCTCGCATGAGGTGCAAACTACGTAGCCTGGTAACCGTTGAAATTCCCACTTCTCATCAAAGCGAAATAATTCTGCAGGCGTGGTACTCGCATCTACCAGGCGCTTGCGCAGAGTCAATTCCCCGCTCGCCGGATCGTTTTGATAAATAAATTCAACGTGATCATGAACATCTAATCGAGCCACGGGACGCCACGATGGTGATGGAAGCTCGAGAATGTATTCGAGCTTGTCCCGCGTAAACGTTTGAGTTTGGCTATTGCTCGCTCCCGTTGCGAACATTAAACCCGCGCATAGAATCATCAACACTGCTGACATGTTGCCCTCCTTAACTCAATTCAATCGACTCAATTGCCGGCTACCTTCGTAAATGATCACCGTGGCTCCAACCGGCAAGAGGGCACTGAATTCTTTTGCGGCATACATTGGGATACGAATGCAACCGTGACTGGCGGGATATGCGGGAATTGAAAAGCTGCCGTGAATTGCGATGCCGTTTACGATATAAGAAGGATAATAGAGAAGTCCCAAAGAACTCAGTCGCCAACCATTAATTTTTCTCAGCACCCTGAAAGTTCCTCGGGGCGTGTGCGCGCGCTGTGTACGACCATGATCAAAATATAGTTGTTCGTTACCAGTTGAAACCGGCAGGATCCGCGTCACAGTTCCACTGCCGTCGACCACAAACAAGACCTGTCGAGCTAAATCGATTTCCACGTGTTCAAATTCCGGTTGCCGTGGTAAAGGACGGCTCGCCATTTTTATGGCTGTCAGCTCCTGCAACGTCAGTCTTCCAGTTCGTGGGCGGCCCTCTACTTTTTGAAAAGCGACTAGGGCATGACGTGTGGCGGAATCGAAATCTCCATCTATTGGTCCTGTCCAATAACCAAGGTCAGCTAATCGTTGCTCTGCTGCAAATGTCTGCTGTGCGGTTGGGATCTGAGAAGATGGCCTTCTCGTCCTGGAAGCCATGACGACACTGCAACTCAAAGCACCGACCAAGAGAATTAGAATGACTGCAACTAAAATTCGAATTGCAATCGTCCACATCTCCTTCTTCGTCAACGGTCGAAAGCGCGACCCAACCAGGAGATGGTCTATATGTTCAGTGTGAGACATTGCTCAGCTCCGGCAACGGCCGTAGGGTAAAGCGCAATAACGTGGTTGTGCCATCCGCTGCCCTGATCGCTACTGCCGCATCGTCGCCTTCATCGGTTCTTTCAATGCTCACTCCGGTTGGACGATTGACCGGGTGTGTCACATGATCAGCGCGCCGGCCTCCAGCCATAATCACAATCGTGTTGCTTGTCGCTTCAGCCGTAATCCCCTCGAGCGCCAGTCCCTTTTCTTCCATTTGCGCTCCTATGTCGCTGCCCAGGATCTCGATAGTCAAAATCTCTCCCTCGTGCTTGCGGCTGAAATTGTCGAAAAACTTTGCCCATTCATTCTGTTGAATTTCTTTCGTCTGCATGGTCAGCCTTCTTTCCTAGTCTGATAATTCGTGATTCAGTTCACTCTCTACGCCAATTTACCCGCGCCAATTTGTTTTCATGCGAAAAGTCGTATTTCACTTCGCCGTCAAAAGCCTTTTGTAAGGCGTGGCCCAATCGTTGGGCCAAGTGCTCAGTGGTCGTAGTAATAGAGAGTTTGTGACCCTCGTCTTTCTTCCAATCCAAAATGCGGGCCAAAACATTATCCTCGGCTGCTCTCGCGGCTTCATTTCGAAGAAGTTGTTCAATTTCGAGCTGATGAATTGTGAAGAACGCGCCGTCGATGAAAACGAACCCACGTGGATCCGCGCGATTTTCCTGCTTGCAAGCGGGACAAAGGGTCATGTGGGCAGAGTCTTTCTGTGTCCCTTTAACAACATCGTCAGATGAGGTCCATCGACGATTGGCGTAATGGGCGCCACATTCTCTACACGTCGTCGGTTCTTTTATTGCTCGACCCGGCCGATGACGACCAGCTTCATGGTCCACTCTTTTGGTGAAAGTCGCGTTTGTGTATTTTCTTTTGGTTTGCATAGGCTCCATCACTTTCACCACAGAACCTGCAATGCTTGTGCCCACATGTATCGGCGGATGGAAAGTAAGAACTGCTGGCAAATGCTTAAGAAAACAATCACTCCCCGCCAGAGTCGAACTCATTGAAAGGCTTGAATGCCTGTCGCGAACCGCGAGCTTTACCGCAGTGGTGGCGAAAGTTTCCGCAATATCCTCAAAGTCCGGGACACACACTCGAGGGATTAGAATTAAAGTGTGAACGGCAAGACGGTTAAGACGCTGGATGAGAGACTAACGCCGTGTTGAGGTTGGAACTCTTATTTACCGTCGGTGGCAGCTCGCATCATTCTTGGACGGCGTTAGGAATTTAGGTTGTTGGCCCCGCGTGAGGTGAACATCAGGCTTGAAATGCTGATGTAACAGTCCGTCGGTATGTGGGAGATGTGTAGTGTACCCAGTTCCAAAGTGCTCCTCCTACGCACCCGATCATGAAACCGAGAGTTGACGTGACAACAATCAGCCCAATCGCGTAGCCAAGCCTGAACGAAGTCACAACGTATGGCGGTTGAATAAAGTGGAGTCGAAAAACCCAATCCATCAACCATTGGGCGAAGCCGGTTGCGACAAGAACGGCCCAAGCCATGTGCCAAAGGCCAAGCAAAGAGCCGAAGACAATTCCTAATTTAAGTTTGCTGATCATGGCAATACTCCCTGTACGTCTTTACATCAAAGGCTCGATTAAGCGCCGATGGCTGCACGGCTACAGTTCTTGAACTGGCAGTCGGACAGCCAACGCACCGGTGAAAACTTACGCGGCCTTCACCTGTTTCTTTTCCGACTTGGCTTCATTTATTTCCAGCTTTCGCGTTGCCGGTTCGATCTTCTTGGCCGGCATCGTCACTTCAAGCACGCCGTTGTTGAAAGTTGCTTCGGCTTTCTCAGTCAGAGCTCCTTCCGGCAATGGAAGTTGGCGATAAAAGTTTCCATAACTGCGCTCGCTGCTATAGAAGCCCTCACGTTTCTCTTCCTTCTCCTCTTTGCGTTCGCCGGAGATTGTCAGTAGGTCATCAGTCAGTTCGACTTTGATGTCGTCTTTACTCATGCCTGGCAAATCAGCGCGGACGGTGAATTGACCGTTGTTTTGGATTACCTCGACCTCTGAGGCATCCATTCAATTACACCGAGCTCGGTGCGAAACGGAAATGCGTCTGAAGTGAAAATACCTGGGAAACGAAAGCCCCCAAAATCTTCAAACAGACGTTCCATGTCTTTCGTGAAGCGGCGCATCACTCCAAATGGATTGGCCGCCTCTGGACTCTTTCGAGCCAATTCCAATGATTCTTTATTCTTTTTCATGACCTTCTCCTTGATAAGAGTTGATGGCAGTAAGATTCGCTAGAAATAGGGATCGATCCGAAGATGGTCCCTGACGTTAACGACTCCGGGCGCATGGCTTATTGCTCCGATCACAGCCCGTCTTTCCTGCCACGAATGTACGCGACCAAATAAATCAACCGAGCCGTCGTCGACCTCGACCCGCAACCTTTCAGCCTCGCGATCTGCGCGAGTTTCCAATGCCAATTCGATCTCTTCTCGAAGATCTTCGGTATCGATTGGCTGCTTACGGACGGTGATTTTGTTGATTACCCCCACTACGCCGGCGAGCTGTCGGATTGCCCGCTCCGAGTCGTTACGTTCTCGCCAGTATTCCACTTCACCTTCGAGTGTCACCCAGCCGTTCGAGACGGTAGACGTAATCGACTCATTCGGAACCAAAGCATCCCATTCGAGCGCGTTGCGGACGGCGCCGGCGATTTGTGTATCGGTGCGAACCAGGTGGTCAACCGGTTTGACTTCGATATCGTTTGCGACATCCAGCACTCCAAACACGCGGTGTGCGGCACTCTGCGCCGCAAGTTTCTGCGCATAGCTCGGCACTGTCCCCGTCAACGTGACTACTCCATTGTCGACGTTGACGTTAATACTGGCCCAGTTAATACGCGAATCCCATTTCATTTCGCGCATGATTCGCTGCGCGAGTTCTGTGTCATTTCTTCTGTCAAACATAACTTCCTCCCGGACCTGCTTTCGGTTCATCGCACTTGCTGAATTAAAAAGGCGCTTGAGAATCTAGCTTGCAACCGCCGAGACAACTTGAGCTGGGCGAGCATGTTGACCAATAACCTGGTACGTCCGCACAAGGTCGTTGTAGTCAATGCCATTTGATTCGGCTGCCTTGAGTACGATGTCATTCATCGACAGAATGCCCTCGAGTTCTCCCTCAGGAGAAACAACCGGCACACGCCGGACCTTATGTTCTCGCATCGTTTCTAATGCTTGAACGACGTCGTCCTCAGCGTTCACGGAATACACCTGTCCCGTCATTACTTCCTCGACAGAAATTTCCGATGGGTTCGAATGCATCATTGCCGCCGCCATGCAGATGTCGCGATCGGTGATTAGACCGACAACCTTGCGTCCATCTTTAATGATCGGCAGAACACCGCAATCGTTTTCCCACATCAACTGTGCCGCGTCTGACAAACTTTCCGTAAGCCAGGTTGCTTTCGGCTCTGCTGTCATAACTTCTTTTACTTTCATGCCAACCTCCAATCTGCTGGTCGAATGACCAGACCTACGTCCAAGACCCTAATCTCCACCTGGCTTTTTGTTCTCCGCATGTCGTAGCGCAATGAATATGCCACGCGGTAACGACGGAATTACCGAAGAGATTCGATTGGCCTTAAATCGTTTTGAGGAATGTTGCGCAGCTTGCTGCGAGCAAATGCGCTACCTGTCGATATCTGAGTTCAAGAAACGCTTGTATGGTTCGTATTTGTTTGACCACTCAATCACGATGAAGGGGGCACAAGCATTGCACGGCAAAGAGTCAAACCCATTGACTGGCGGAAGGACAGACAGAAACCAAAATGAACCGAAACAAAGAACTCAGCTATACGCTCAATTTTGATGAGATCACTTTGAAAGACCTTGCTCGAGTCGGCGGCAAGAATGCTTCTTTGGGCGAACTCTTTAACTCATTAAAGTCGAAAGGTGTTGGCGTGCTGGACGGGTTTGCCACGACTGCCGATGCGTATCGGGCACTACTGGCACAAGGCGAACTTGAATACGAGCTTCGCTCATTGGTGTCAGACTTCGATCCTGAAGATGTTGAAGAATTGAGAAGGCGCGGACATGCAGCACGCGTCGCAGTGCTGGATATGCCGCTGCCGAAAGAGCTGCGGACTGCCATCATCGAGGCGTACGAAAAACTGTGCGAGCGGCTTGGATATGAGCCTGAACTGGCGGTGCGTTCTTCGGCGACTGCTGAAGATCTGCCAGAAGCATCATTCGCCGGCGCCGCCGAGACGTTCCTAAACGTTCGCGGACGAGAAGCGTTATTGCGTGCTGTTCATCAATGCTTCGCGTCACTCTTTACTGATCGTGCAATCAGCTATCGAGCGCGGCTCGGTTATGACCAACTGGCGGTAGCGATTTCCGTCGGCGTGCAACCGATGGTCAGATCCGACAAGGCAAGTTCAGGAGTAATCTTCACACTCGACACTGAATCTGGTTTTCGTGACGTCGTCCTGGTGAGTAGTACGTTCGGCCTGGGTGAATTCGTTGTTCAAGGTGTAGTCACGCCCGACGAGTGGGTTGTATTCAAACCGACTTTGAAGGCCGGTTACCGCTCGATAATTGGCCGTACCCTCGGCACAAAAGAAGTGCGACTGGTTTACGGTGATGGCAGCCGCACAACGCGCAGCGAAGCAACCCCAACAGCAGAACGCACAAAATTCTCGTTGACTGACGATGAAGTTATTAAGCTCGCGCAGTGGGCGTGTTTGATAGAAGAACACTATTCCAACCATGCGGGCCATTCACAGCCAATGGACATCGAATGGGCCAAAGATGGCCTTACGGGCAAACTCTTCATCGTTCAAGCTCGGCCTGAGACAGTTCATTCCACGAAGCCTCGCACAGCAACCGCCGAAACTTACCGTCTGATCGGCCAACCTGGATTACCTCTTTTGAAAGGACAGGCCGTGGGCGAGAAAATCGGCGAGGGTCGAGTGCGAATCGTGCGCGAAGCTCGAGACTTGCAAAAAATCGAAGCCGGAGATGTGCTCGTGGCCCGACTCACAGACCCCGATTGGGAACCGGTAATGCGTCGCGTAGCAGCGGTTGTCACGGACCAGGGAGGACGCACGGCGCACGCAGCCATCGTCTCACGTGAGTTTGGCATTCCGTGTATCGTTGGAAGTGGCAACGCCACACAGATACTTCACGACGGTGATGAAGTTCCGGTCGCTTGTTCCGAAGGACCAGACGGTCATGTCTATGCCGGACGGCTCCCTTTCGATGTGGAAAAGATCGACGCTGGGACCATTCCTCAAACAAGAACGCAGGTAATGCTTACCATCGGCGATCCAGCGCAGGCTTTTAAGATGTCTTTCATTCCAAACGCCGGGGTCGGGCTAGCGCGGACTGAGTTTATCGTTACGAACCATATCGGTATCCATCCGATGGCTCTCGCGCACTATCCAAACCTTAAAGATCAAGTTGCCATCCAACTCGTAGCGGCGCGGATTGGCGCTGAAGATCCGCGAGAGTTTTTCGTCCGCCGTCTTAGCGAAGGAGTCAGTCGTATTGCTGCCGCCTTCTATCCCAAGCCGGTTATCGTCCGCACAAGCGACTTCAAAACCAACGAGTACGCTCGGCTTCTTGGTGGCAATGAGTTCGAACCAAAGGAAGAAAATCCGATGCTCGGATTCAGAGGCGCTTCGCGCTATTACGACGCGCGGTATGCGGAAGGTTTTGCGCTCGAATGCGAGGCGCTGGCGCGAGTGCGAAAAGAGATGGGACTAACTAATGTAAAGATCATGATTCCATTCTGTCGCACCGTTGAGGAGGGCAAGCGCGTCATCGATGTTATGGCCCAACACGGACTGAAACAAGGTGATGACGGCCTTGAGATTTATGCGATGTGCGAGCTGCCTTCAAACGTAGCGCGTGCCGACGAATTTCTCCACGTGTTTGACGGCTACTCAATTGGTTCTAACGATCTAACGCAACTCGTGCTGGGAATCGACCGCGACTCCGGGACAGTATCACACCTGTTTGACGAGAACGATCGCGCGGTACTTAGCCTAATCTCAGAAGCAATCGAAGAAGCTCATCGCGCGGGTAAACCGAATCGGCATCTGTGGGCAGGCGCCTTCGGACTTTCCAGAGTTTGCTCGCTGGCTGGTTGAACAAGGCATCACTTCAATTTCATTAATCCCGGATGCAGCTATTAAGACCCAAATCGTAACGCAGCCGAGGAAAAGCGGCTTGGTATTAGGACGTCATTTAAGCCCGAGTTACCCTTCGTGTCCGTTAACACAAGGGTTGGCACGCTTGTCGCCGGGTGAACGGAAGGTGGCGGCGATGCCAGATGGAATACTTATTGGGTTGGTATTTATTCCCTCGATGGTTCTCGCGTTCGTGATGTTGGTCGACGTTTTATGGGACGAGGCGTGCCTATCTCGCACTGTCCTGGCTTCCACCAGTATTCATCCTTATTATTTGGATGTTCACGCGCGTATTGGCGTTTCAGCATCTTTCTGATCACTGGTGGTTAGAGCTGGCGCGCGCAGTTCGTTGGGCGACTGTGGTCCAAGTTGCATTGGGCGTGGGACTGATAGTGCGCGCCTTAGTGCAACACGAGAGAACTCTTTCACTCACCCTGGCCACTGCTTTGTCGGCCAGTCCATGGTTCTTTAGATTTAATGCATAATCAATGAAGTTCGGTTTCGCTCCGTAAAAGATTCAGATCAATTAAATGAAAGCGTGGCTTCTCACGGCACCTGCATTCGTAAACAGTCGACCACTAAAGCTGGGCGATGCGCCGACGCCGGTGCCGCAGGACGCAGAAATTCTGATCCGCATAAACGCCTGTGGTATTTGCCGTACGGATCTCCATGTGGTCGAAGGTGAGCTTCCCGTCCGACGTTCGCCTTTGATACCCGGACACCAGATTATGGGAAGAGTCGCTGCTCTCGGTTCGAGCGTTGAAGGTTTTTCTATCGGCGACCGCGTTGGTGTTGCTTGGCTCAATGCCGCGTGCGGACACTGCGATTTTTGTCTCGCTGGACGCGAGAATCTTTGCGATCGTGCGAGCTTCACCGGTTGGACCACCGATGGCGGCTACGCGGAGTTCGCCGTCGTGCCCGCCCCTTTCGCTTACGCTATTCCTGATGGCTTTGACGACATTCAGGCTGCGCCACTTTTGTGCGCGGGCATCATTGGATATCGCTGTTTGCGCCTCACAGAAATCAAGGAATGGAAGAACGCGAGGTTAGGTCTCTACGGCTTCGGTGCCGCAGGGCACATCGCGATCCAGTTAGCGCGCTCGCGTGGGGCCGACGTTTTCGTTTGCACTCGTGACCGTGAACGACATCAAGCGCTCGCGCATGAATTGGGAGCAAGTTGGGTCGGTGGCGCATTCGATGAGCCTCCGGTTGCGCTCGACGCTTCAGTGATCTTTGCTCCGGCGGGCGAACTGGTCCCAATTGCTCTTAAGGCAACACGGAAGGGCGGAACTGTTGTTCTCGGCGGCATTCACATGAGCGCGATTCCCTCCTTTGACTATTCACTTCTCTACGGCGAACGAATGATCCGCAGCGTCGCAAACAACACGCGTGAAGACGGTCGCGAGTTTCTGCTCGAGGCTGCAAGCATTCGCGTGCGCACTCATACGCAAACCTTTCCATTCGATCAAGCGAACGAAGCATTAATAGCTTTGAAGAACGATGCGATCAGAGGCGCAGGCGTGCTGGTAATCAATTAGTGTAATCGCCCCAATCAATGCGATCGTGGATCTTAACTGCCGTCTTTTTGTCCACTTTCTTTGAGTCGTGCCGATATTTACAATACGTCTCATGCATCATCGACTGATAAGTGCGGCTTTATTTTTCTTACTAACCGTAAACTCGACTTCGGCTTCCGCCCAAAATTCTCCGGACGCCGTATTTCATCTCGATTCTCACCCAGCAGGTACCGAGATGATGACTTTGCACGCCACAGTGCGCGGACATGATGGCCTCTTCATATTCGACACGGGCGGCGGAGTCTCGTACATCAGCCCTTCCTTCGCAAAGACAATAGGCTGCAAACCGTGGGGACAAATCACAGGTTTCGTCTTAACGGGTCAACGTCTGGACATGCAGCGTTGTGACGGACTGGATTTCGTCGTTCAGGGACAAGAGCTGACGGCGCCAATTGCGGGCGTCTTCGACATCATGAAGCTCATGCCGCCAAACGTTCCCAGGATTGATGGCTCGATAGGATTGGACGCTTTCGCGGGGCGAGTCATTACGTTGAGTCTGGCGCGGAGAGAATTGACATTGGAGAGCCGCGCCAGCTTCGCGCTGCGCCGCAAACGAGCCAAAGAAATTTCAATTCGGCTTGTGCGCGAGGTTGAGGGAGTTGCGCTCGCCGTTGTTGTAGGCGTCGTCACTCGCGAAGGCATCGCCTGGATGGAGATTGATTCCGGGAATGGTGGGGCTACTGTAGTCGGCAAACACATCGCTCCGCTAATCAACGTGAAGACCGGAACGAAAGAACCACAGCCTGCGAACTTTAACCTGGTGGGTGGCATACCAGTAACCGGCGACGTGCGGGTGAACGATACCTTGGTTATGGATGGCAACATCGGTACGCGGTTTCTGGTGAACTGGGATCTTACGCTCGATTTGAAGAATGGCCGCGCCTGGTTGGCGCCAGCCAAAAAGAAGATTCAAGAGTAACGGTGAGCTGGCGTTGTACGTCTCCCTTTATGTCGCCGTAATGTCGCGCGTTATTCATCCCGCGCGTTTAACTGTCTCGCTGGTGAGTGTCGTTATCGATCCGAGCCCGCGGAGCGGGTGACAGCGTGCGGCCATTGGTAGATTCGGCATTCACCCGAAAGCTACCGCCCGCTCCGCGGGCTCAGCGTATTTTCGTATTTGCGACCCTGGGGTTTGCTCGCTGCGCTCGCTGCACCCCAGGCTTTATGCTCACGCCCGCTTCGCGGGCTCGGGACATATAGCGATCGCGATCTCATAACGCTGTCGGCTTCTACCATTGGCTCTTAACCGGCGAGCTTTACGCAATCGCCGTTCGCGCCTTCCGCACGCACAGACAGCCGAAGAATTCAGCCGATCGTATTCAACCAAGTCTGCGGGGATTCCCTCAGTAAATCGTAACTTTCCACAGTCATTCTAGGAATCGTCGTTTTCCGCAGCAGTTCTCTTGCTTAATCTCACCGACAACGCGCCGCAACCTTCGCGCTGAACTCAGGCACATGCATTGCTCCTCAGGGAGTGATGTGCGCTGCCACTTTAGCCTCTGAATCCTCGACCACGCCTTCTGTTCTGATGGACTCAGGCCTGGGAGTGTCTTCTTCGAAAGACTGGTACGCGTTAGACGCTGCCGCCGTGACAAATTCGCTCGCCGTTGATCCACTAGTCGGTCTAAACACGTCACAAGTAAATAAGCGTCAACATCGCTACGGGCGCAATGCCCTACAGGAAGTTCGACCTCGCTCAGCGTGGAACTTGCTTGTCGATCAATTCACCAGCCTTGTCGTTTGGCTCTTAGCTGTAGCTGCGGTGATCGCATGGTTGACTGGCGACCATGCTGAAGCAATCGCGATTCTTATTGTTCTAAGCATCAACGCAGCGGTGGGGTTTGCCACGGAATGGAAGGCGGGTCGCGCACTCGATGCGCTCCGCCGTCAGACGAGCACGATCTCACGTGTAAGACGCGACGGTTTTGAAATCACTGTTGACGCGGAAGACCTGTTCCCCGGCGATATTGTAATTCTTAACTCCGGTGATCGAGTACCGGCAGACTGTCGAATAATCGAAGCAGTGCGGCTCGAAACTGAAGAGTCAGCACTCACTGGTGAAAGCACCACCGTTGAAAAAGCAGTTGAGCCAGTTCCATCGCAAACGACTTTAGCTGAGCGCCGTTGCATGCTCTATCTCGGCACCGCTGTCGCGGCCGGCAGAGCTATCGCTGTCGTAGTCAGCACGGGCGCAGTTACCGAACTAGGGCAAATCGGAAAGCTGGTTTCGATATCCACCAAAGAGCGTTCACCGCTCCAAGTCCAACTCACCAAGCTCGGACGCCAGCTCGTTTATCTCGTCATGATTATAGCGGCCGTCGTGATGGTTACAGGTTGGTTGCGAGGTGACGGTCTGTGGATGATGGTGGAAGTCGGAATCAGTCTCGCGGTCGCGGCCGTGCCGGAAGGTTTGCCGGCAGTCACGACACTGATTCTCGCTTTAGGAGTGTTACGCATGGCGCGCCGGCACGCAATCATGCGACGGCTTCCCGCAGTCGAAACACTCGGAAGTACAACGGTCATCTGCGCCGATAAGACCGGCACGCTCACTGAAAATCGCATGACGGTGCGCGAGTATTTCCTGTCCGATGGACGCCGCGTTGAAATCGATGGTTGTCAGACGCTAGTCGAAGGCGATGAGCTACTCGAGCAAGCAGTTCGTGTGGGTGTACTTTGTAACGAAGCATCGTTCCACACTGACGCAACCGATGCGAACCGGACAATCGGGGATCCAACCGAAACTGCTCTACTCGTTGTTGCCGATGCGCTAGTGCTGGATGTTTCGCGCGAGCGCTCGATTCACCCAAAAGTAGCGGAGCAGCCGTTCCACTCATCCACAAAAAGGATGACCACGCTGCATCGCAAGTCTGACGGCCAACACCTCGCGGCACTTAAAGGCGCGCCATCTGTTGTGCTCGCTGCTTGTTCCGATTACCTCGACGCTGTCGGCAACCGGGTGGAGATGGATGCGAAGGCCGTCGAAAGGTTTATCGGCGCAAACGAGCAAATGGCAAACTCCGCTCTGCGGGTTCTGGCTCTCGCAGTTAAGCACTTTGCAGATGGTGAAGAACATTCATCCGATGCGGCCCTCGAAAGCGGCTACACGTTTCTTGGTCTCGTTGGACTGATCGATCCGCCCAGACCTGGTGTAGCCGAAGCTATTCGTCGAGCGCGCATCGCTGGCATTCGCACGGTCATGCTTACCGGCGATCAGCTCAATACAGGCCTCGCCATCGCACGCGAGCTGGGTCTCGGTAACGGTGTTCCTCAGGCGCTTCATGCACGCGATCTTCTCGACATCGATCAAAGTCGGCTGGCTAATCTGGCGCGAAACACCGACGTCTTTGCGCGCGTCTCACCCGAAGAAAAACTACGAATTGTCGAAGCACTGCAAAGGGTTGGCGAGGTGGTCGCGGTTACTGGCGATGGCGTTAATGATGCGCCGGCATTGAAGCGGGCCAACATTGGAATTGCGATGGGCCACCGCGGCACTGAGGTGGCGAAAGAAGCCGCCGACGTGGTGCTGGCTGACGACAACTTTGAAACGATTTTGAGCGCGGTCGAAGGTGGACGAACGATCTATGCAAACATCATCAAGTTCGTACACATGATGTTTTCGCATAACCTGGGTGAGGTGCTGATGATCTTCACTGCGATCGCTGCAGGATTGGCGCTGCCGCTGTTGCCACTGCAAATCCTCTGGATGAATTTGGTCACGGACGTTTTTCCCGCACTGGCGCTGGCAGTCGAACCTGCGTCGGCGGAAATAATGAACCAGCCGCCGCGAAGTGCACGCTCATCTCTCCTTTCGAAACCTTTCCTGTTACTAATTGCGTGGCAGGCAGCGATGCTGGGGATAATCGGGCTGGCAGCTTATATGTGGGCGCTGCAACGTTATGGCCCCGGTGCTCATTCGCGCACGGTTGCATTGTTTGCTCTGGTCGGTGTCCAACTCGGTCACACATTCAATTGTCGCTCTCGCCGTCGCTCGGCGCTGAATGTGTTGTTCAAAAATCCGTTCATATGGATCGCCGCTGTCATCGTCATCTTGCTTCAGCTACTCGCAGCCTATTTTGCGCCGCTCGCCAGCGTACTCGGTACAGTCAAGCCTTTTGCAGTGGATTGGCTAGTGATTTGCGCCGGCACATTCTTGACAATCGGAATCGTCGAAATGGCCAAGTTAACCTTTCGCCGAAGGCGGCACGTTGCTTTTGATTGGGCATGAGATTGTGTGGTCGTGATGAAAGAACAAAGAGCACAAGCGCGCTGGATAGCAGTATTAGCGGCAATCGCGATCCCGCTCTATTTGTGCTGGCTGATGCTGCGACCGTTTGTCGGCGTCCTGGAATGGGCCACGGTCCTGGTGATAGTTTTTTATCCGGTTCACAAGCGGTTGGCGAGTAAGATCAAACGCCGTGGCTTGTGCGCTTTTCTTTCGTGTCTGCTGGTCATACTAATCGTGATTTTGCCAGTTACCTTCCTAACCCTGGCATTGACGGATGAGTTGGCCAAGATCGTTCCCGTTTTGCCTACAAAACTTTCGCAGTTAATGAATTCACAGACGCCCGTCGTGGGCCGAGTCTCAAAGTGGATTCAAGCCCGTCTTGGCACCGATTCAATGGCTTCGCAGGAGTTCATCATCGACCAACTGAAACGGACGGGCGAATACCTTCTGGGGCTTTCGGTAGGGTTAATGGGAAACATAGTTGGCGGAATCGTGAAAGCATTTTTCGTGATTTTCACGATGTATTACCTTTTTAGAGATGGCGAGAAAATATTGAGCAGCTTGCGTGATGTACTGCCCCTAAACAGAGTAGAGAGCGAACGAATATTCTTGCGAACGAAAGAAGTCGTTAGCGCCAGCGTGTATGGCGTCGTGACCATTGCAATGATTCAGGGCGCGCTCGGTGGCATCGCGTTTTGGTTATTGGGCATCCCTTCGCCGATCTTGTGGGCCGTCTTGATGACATTCGTTTGCATGATTCCCGTGGCCGGTTCTTTTTTGGTTTGGATTCCCCTGGCGATCTATTTGATGTTGAATGGACACTGGAGCAAAGCAATCTTGTTAGTCGTTTGGGGCGCATTTGTTGTAAGCACCATCGACAATTTTTTACGGCCGAAGTTGATCAAGAACCAGACGAGGTTACACGAACTTTTCGTCTTTTTTTCCGTCCTTGGAGGTATGAGTGTTTTCGGACTTTTGGGGATTGTACTTTGCCCTGTGGTGCTGGCGATTACGTTGGGCTTACTGGATACTTTGAGACACGAGCAAACGGAAGTTTTCGACAATGACAATACCGATGACTATGGGCCACAGATTGGCAAGCCGGGCCCAGAAGCCGCCTCTGTCCTCAGCGCCTAAATTCCGATGCAAAATGGTCTTGGGTCTTTGGTCTTGGGTCTTTGGCCCTTGACGTGCCAAAGCCCATGGGCACTGCGCTAACGCGAGTCGCTTTCGATGTATCTACCTGAACGAGTGCGCGAGAATTCTCTCTTAAGGCGGTTGTCTTTTCCCGGGGAGAGTGTGTAGAGACAATCATCTTCAAGGTCTAACTTATCGGGACAACGTAACGCCGCCATTTACAAGAAGGCCCAACCGAGCGACGTGACCGCACCGCAATAGCTTTCGCGCATCATCGTCGCTCCGCATGGAAATCAGATTGGAATCTACTTTTTCCTTTTCGATCTGCTGCGAACAACTTCGACCGAACAATGCGCTCGCGCGGCCACTGCTGCCGAAACACTGCCGAGCGCGAACCGTTCGAGCCGACTGCTGAATCCTGCCGAACCTACGAAGATGCAATCAGCGGCCCATGCTTTAGCAGCTTTAGGCAGCTCCTTCTTAGGATTGCCCTCTCTGAGTACGCTGGACACCTGAAGATTTGCTCGGCGAAGAATCTCTAAGGGTTTTTTCGAGACCTCTCTTACCCATGCCCGCTCCTTGCTGCGATCCTCTTCGATTATTTTCTCGAGCGGCGGGATCAAATCTCCGAGATAGTCGGGGAATAGCAGATCGTCAACTACAATTACCTTGACTTCACTGTGTGGCGGCCAACAGCGCGAAGCAACTTCCTTTGCTGCCCCCAGACTCTCTGGAAAGCCATCGATGCCGATAACTATTCTTGCTGGAGATTGTTGTTCTTTGAGACGTTCTCGCGAGATGCGGACGGAACATTGTGCTTCGCTCAATACGCGTTGAGAAACGCTGCCGAGAACAAAACGACCAAGCGCCGTGCGGCCGTGCGAGCCAACTACGATCAGATCGGGTTTCCACTTCTCCGCCCGGGCAAGTAGTTCCCTGGCCGGCGATCCACATGATGAATGGGCACTTATTTTCCAGAGCGGAAAGTTGACCTGCATTCGATCGCGGGCTTGTTCAGCTAGAGCAAGCGCAGCCTTCGCTGCAACAGCCTCTTTAGCAAACCTGCGTTGCAGGTCCGCCGGCGACTTCGCTTTTGTAGCCTGATACACGATTTCATAACTCGAAGGCGGCGGTAGTGGCAGCCAGGCTTCAGCTACGGAGAGAATCTGAACTTCAGCATTCGACGAAAGTCCGGCGCGAGTGAGGTCGGCCAATGCTGCGTCCGCACACTCTGATCCGTCATATCCAACCAGAATTTTTCTTTTAGGTTTCATTACCGCTGCCTCCAACGCTGCAAGGGATGGAATGATTTCAAGGGGCAAACTTCATACCGCGCGATGTCACCCTAATGTCGCCGCAAACTTTCCAAATGACGGTTGCCGACTGTCAAATCCTGCGATCTTTTACCCAACTGTGGGAAAGGTTACCCATCGGGTGTTCTCGAAACGGGTTCGGACCCACCGTCGAAACTCGTGCTTGAAAAAGTTCGATAATGCTGTGTGTAGTGACTCGAGAGGTGAGCAAGATCTGAGCACAACGATTAAGGAAGTATTTTGCCGTCAACCACAAAGAAACCTGTTTCGCCACCACCTGACGTGACGTTCACGACCGGCGAATCCGAGAGGCGGACTAGCGCGCCTTCTACTCTGCCATCAAAGAGAAACGGATTCGTATCAACGTACATCGGTTGAAGCGTCCAACCGCTGCTATTAAAAATCGGAAAGACCTCGGTTCTGAGGTTAAGGGCCTCTTGCACTACGTAATCGCCATTGAGTGCTTCTGAAAGAGCTTCATCCCACTCTGTTTGAGTAGAGTGTTTGCCGATTGTGACTCCTCGCCCACCGTAATCGTCGTTCGGCTTAACAACGAACTCCACCGGATTTTGACGGACGTATTCAACCAGATCGATGGACTGGCCCCGGTGACGAGTCTTTCTTTGCACGATCCGCCTGGTCCATGGAATTGCGCGCTTGACGACCTGCTTTTCTGCTGCCGTGAGCCAGTTTGCGCTTGTTTCATCAGTCAGTAGTTCAAACACCGCCTTCTTGTGGGCCAATTTGCAACGAAAAGAATTCACCACGCAGACGTCGCCGTGGACGTACGCTCGAATTAGCGGATGCGAATCGTCGCAGCGCGCCAGCAGCTCATTAATAATTACTCGCTTGTAAACGAGATCTATTGTGAACTTACCGCAGCGCAGCTTTCCCGACTCGTACTCGAGTTGTGAAGGATTGCAAATGACTGTTGGGATGCAATGAGCTGTGAAAAATTCTTGCAGCAGGACGAACTCTTCCGCGGTTGGAAGACCCTCCCAATCAAGTATGGCGACATTCGGCACGCCGATTCCTCCCCACTCGTGAAACGTTCTGAGGAGAGCCTTCAAAAGAGATTCGACTGGTGAGAACTGCCGGAGTCGGTAGTACTCCGCTGTCGTCCGCATTGCAGCAACTTCGCTAAGAATCTCGTTAAGACCCGTTTGGTCAGTGAGGCTGGACGGATTCTCTGCGTTGTACTCGACGACCTTGATTTCATGGCCATAAACGAAGGCATCGAGCCGCGATGTCACCGCTGTGGCAGAGTACTTCGGATCGACTAACGCGAGATTTACTTCCCGCTCAGTCAACCCAATAGTTTTCATTCGCCATGGTTCAGCGAGAAGCGCAGCCGCAATCTTTTCAAATACCCGAGCCAGAACTTCAGACGTGCGAGATAGCAGTTTGTATTGCGTGCGAGTTAGAAAGTGAGGACGAAGAGCGGCTCCGATTTCACGTTCGCCATAGAGTAACCGGCGTGAACGCATCATCTCTTTCAAACTAACTAAGAATTGAGAGGTGATGCTCGAATCTCTCGTGAGCATCCGGTGATATTCCCTGATTGCGGTTGCGCGCATTTCTTCAATGAAAAGTTCCGACGCTTTGTGACGCAACTTGCTGATCCAAGCGAGCAACGGGCACGCGGCCTGCGTAGTCACTCGTCGGTACCATGTGTCCTTCAGTGCTGCCGCCGAATTGGTACTCAATGATCTCAGTTTCGCCAGGCCATAACTTCTGAGTTCGCACCGTAAAGCTATATGCTTTGGCGCGTTCGACGGGCGTACAGTGAAATGAAACAACCAACTGGTCGCGAACTTCGGCGCGCCCTTTGTAAACGAGCGTACAGCGTTCACCCCGCAACATCGCCTCGTCGTCATGAACGAATAAGTATTCGCCTTTGAGCGTTATTCCCATAAGTTTGATCGGCTCGGTGAATATGACTGTGCCTCGGTCCTTCTTTGTAGCGCTAGCCGTGCTACTCGCGGATGAGATCCAACCGCCGCTTAGTGTCAGGGCGCTAAGAAGTGTGATGAATAACAGAATCTTCTTCATGAACTCTCCTTCGTCCAATCAGTCCCTGTGATCTAACTATCGACTTACTCTGCAAAGGACATGCCGACACTCTCAATCTATTTGCTGGCGATTTCTGCCGCTTCACCCAATTGAGCGGTTGAGTTGAGAAAAGATCCGCAACCGAGCGGAGAATCACTGCGCAGGACGGCTGCATCCCAAAATAACTTAGCGCTTACACGGGCAATCTTTCGAGTCTAACTGGGAACAGTGATTGCTCAATCGTTGTCATTAGGAAAGCACCGAAACGTCGGTTAACGCCGAGCAATATGGAGGGTGATTATTAGGAAAAGAAGTTTCTCAGTTTTTCGGTCGATGCCGGCTGTTGTGATGAGTAATCCAAGCCAGGCTGCGATCCCAACCCGGCAATTTGAAGGCGGGGGCGAGGCAGGTTCTCTAGAAGCCTCAATGGCCAACGAAGGAAACGCTTTGAGGCGATTTCTTAAAATGCTCGGGCCAGGTCTCATCACGGGCGCTTCTGATGACGATCCTTCGGGCATCGGTACTTATGCGGTAGCGGGAGCCGCGTTCGGTTTTTCGACTCTGTGGACCGCACTCTTTACCTTTCCGATGATGGCTGCGATTCAGTACATATGTGCAAAAATCGGAATGGTCACCGGGCGAGGGTTAGCCCGCGTCTTACGCAAACACTATTCAAAGGCGGTCTTATTTCCGGTGGTATCGGCGTTGGTTCTTGCTAATACCATCAATGCGGGTGCGGATATTGGCGCGATTGCGGCAGCAATTAATCTGATAGTTCCAATCCCGATTGCGGCAATGATTGTTCCCATCGCGGTTTTAATTCTTGTGCTACAAATTTGGGGCTCATACCGTCTGATTTCCAAAACATTTAAGTGGCTTACATTAGCTCTTGCCGGATACATCGGATCCGCATTCTTCGCCAAATCTGCTTTATTCGAAGTGCTTCGGGGTACGTTCATTCCAACCTTTAGTTTCGACGCGAGTTTTCTGGCCACACTGGTAGCAATTTTGGGAACGACGATATCGCCTTACCTTTTCTTTTGGCAGGCGAACCAGGAAGTCGAAGAAGAAATCAAGATGGGACGCAAGACGCTGCGGTCCCGGAGGGGAGCCACCGACAAAGAGTTGCGCTACGCCAAGTGGGATGTGGATATCGGTATGCTCTTTTCGAATGTAGTGATGTATTTCATCATCCTGGCCACCGGCGCCACATTATTCAGTGCGGGTAAGAATCAGATTCGATCGGCGACCGATGCCGCGCAAGCACTTCGGCCGCTCGCCGGAGATGGGGCATATTTCTTATTGGCGTTTGGATTAATCGGCGCCGGCTTTCTCGCGGTGCCGATTCTGACCGGGTCGGCTGCATACGCAGTAGCTGAGGCGCTGGGATGGAAATATGGGCTGGATGAGAAGCCTCGCCGTGCAAAACTGTTTTATGGAGTTATAGCTGCCTCGACATTGATCGGAATGTTAATTAACTTTGTGGGAATTAATCCAATCACGGCGCTTTTCTGGACCGCGGTCATAAACGGCTTTCTCGCTCCGCCGCTATTAATAGTCATCATGCTCATCTCTAACAATAAAAGAATCATGGGTCGACGAGTTAATGGTTGGTGGGCCAACATCTTGGGCGGGCTAACAACCGTTGTGATGTTCGCGGCGGCTATAGCGCTTGTAGTTACGTGGGGTAAGTAACGGTACAGCACGCTTTCCGTAAGTGCGCGCATTTTCGAAACGGACGCACTCAACGTCGTTACCGTTGGAAGATTTCTTTTAGGCGACCTGCAAAGAAAGGTCCGGGGAGATTAACGACGCCAAGAAAGCTCCTACTCATGTGCGGAATTTATCGTCGCTACTTTACGTAGTCATCAACATCGTCGTTCCATTGCAGTGGGAAGGCTACAATCCAGAAGTCTAACTACTGTGTAACCTATTTCGACTATTTGAAACATTCCTTCACTCCGGAAATTCCGAACGGCTTTCCCAACCTGTAATCGGTCACTCCGCTGACTAATTCATATAGCCTTCCGCGATTCAAAAGTCTTAATTGACACTTTTTGGTTACGCTGCTATTAACCTTGCCTGCAAGAATCAGCTTAATGTACGTAGAATTTGGCCCACGACGGGGCGAACTTTATGGATCGAGACGAACAAGGGGAGCGAAAAGTAATCATCATTGGCGCGGGTCCCGCGGGGTTAACAGCGGCTTATGAACTCTGCCAGTCAGGAATTTCATCCATAGTCCTGGAAAAAGATGACTTCGTTGGAGGTCTGGCCAGGACCGTCACGCATAAAGACTTTCGCTTCGATATCGGCGGTCACCGGTTTTACACAAAGGTCGAAGCGGCCTCAAACATTTGGCGAGACGTCTTACCTCCCAATGACTTTCCTCGGCGCAAACGTCTCTCGCGGATCTATTACAACAAGAAGTTTTTCCATTATCCGCTTCGTGCGTCTTCGATGCTGCGCACGCTCGGCATGGGAAATGGCTTCCTCATTCTCTTGAGCTATCTGGCTGCGCGCGCGTTTCCATTTCGACGCGAGTTAACTTTTGAGGAATGGGTCACTAACCGCTTTGGTAGACGCCTCTACCGGATCTTCTTCAAGTCGTATACCGAAAAAGTCTGGGGCATCCCATGTAATCAAATCACGGCTGAGTGGGCGTCTCAAAGAATCAAGGGCTTGTCACTCGCGGTTGCTATTAAAGATGCTCTCGGATTGGGAAAGAAAGAAGCTAACGTCAAAACGCTAATTAATGAATTCCACTACCCGCGTCTGGGACCAGGCATGATGTGGGAAAGGATGGCCGGAATCGTCGAAGCGAGTGGTGGTTCGATTAGACTCGGAACTCAAGTTGAAAAACTTCATTGGCACCGGAACAAAATCGTCGCGGTCGAGACTAAACAAAACGGTCGCGATGAATTGATATCCGGATCTGATTTCATCAGTAGCATGCCGATGCGCGAGTTGGCGCAAAAGCTAACCCCAGCCCCTCCGCCTTCAGTTCTGGACGCGGCTGATAAGCTTAGTTATCGCGATTTTCTCACTGTCGCTTTAATCGTAAATCGACGTAACGTCTTCCCCGATAATTGGATTTATATCCATGACCCGTCAGTTCGAATGGGTCGAGTCCAAAATTTCAAAAACTGGAGCCCGGACATGGTACCGGACGAGAACAAAACCTGTTTAGGCCTGGAATACTTTTGTTTCGAAGGCGACGGTTTGTGGGCGATGTCCGATACTGACTTGATTGAGTTAGGCACGCGGGAACTTGAAATCCTCGGCTTGATAACACGCGGCGACGTCGCGGAAGGAAAAGTCCTCCGCGTACCGAAAGCTTATCCCGTTTACGATTCAACTTATAAAGAAGCCGTGAATACGTTGCGCGAATTTTTCGGCACGCTGACCAATCTTCAGCTTGTCGGCCGAAACGGCATGCACAAATACAACAATCAGGATCACTCGATGTTGACTGCGATGCTGGCGGTAAAAAATATTCTCGGCGCCGATCTGAATCTGTGGCAGGTAAATACCGATCAGGATTATCAAGAAGAAACGAATGTCGCGGATGTGGAAAGTTATAGAAATTTACTGCCCAACTTAAGACTTAGTCAGCCGTTAGTGCCTGAAAGAATTCAAGCAAGCAGCACATCCAGCGTGGAATAGAAAAATGTTACGAGTGAAATCCGGCCCATGCTCTCAATAATAATTCCAGTTCATAACGGCTGTGCGTATCTCCGCAAGACGATCGATGCCGTGCTTTCTTCCGACTATCGAGACTATGAAATCTTAGTCGTGGATGATGCATCAACCGACGAGAGCGCGGACATCGTACGTGCGCGCGGCGTCGAAGTAATCCCTATCGCAACAAAGCTCGGTCCGGCAGCGGCACGCAACCAGGGCGCAAGGCACGCGCGCGGCGACATTCTTTTGTTCGTTGACGCGGATGTTCTGGTCCAGCCAAATACGCTGACAAAGGTTGTGAAGATTCTGAACGATAATCCGGACGTCGCGGCGGTATTCGGGTCCTATGACGACTCACCGTCGGAACTAAACTTCATCTCACAGTTCAAGAATCTCAGTCATCACTTCGTACATCAACATTCGTCGCGCGCGGCGGCGACTTTCTGGGCGGGCTGCGGTGCAATACGGCGCAGGGTTTTCGAAACGACCGGAGGTTTTGACGAAAGCAAATATTCCCGGCCCTCGATCGAAGATATCGAGTTGGGCAACCGACTTTGCCGCAAGGGCTTCCGTATAGTTCTTGAAAAAGATTTACAAGTAAAACATCTCAAGCGCTGGACTCTCTCATCGATGGTTAAGTCGGACATCTTCAGTCGGGCGTGGCCGTGGTCCAGACTAATCCTTGAAGCGAATGTTATTCCTAATGATCTGAACCTGCGCACGCACGATCGTTTATCAGCCATTCTAGTTTGGCTCTGTTTGGTGTCGATAGTTCTTTCGTTCTTCTTTCCGGTGCTTATTGTTGGAGCCGCTCTCGGGCTGATCGTCGTCGCTTTTCTCAACAGGCAGTTTTATCAATTCCTGATTCAACGACGCGGGTTAGGCTTTGCGCTGCGATCGTTTGCGATGAAGTTTCTTTTCTATCTGTACAGTTCAAGCGTTTTTGTCCTTTGTTACGGTGCGCACCTGGCGCGAAAGATGTTTGCTCCTTTTGCAGCCCGAGAATCGCCGGTGAAAGACTCGTAACGCGTCAAAAGGTTATTGAAAGCGTCTCCGATGATCGAGACCCCATCAGTTCACAATCTCAATCAGGAATCTACCGTCGCTCGACCCGCGCGAGCCGGTGCTTTGCCTTTAGCGTTTATCAATCGTCATCTAGCGTTGACTTATTGCGTGGCGCTCGCATTTGCTCTCCGATTAGGTCTGGCTTGGATTGTCGAACAGACGATAACCCCGGATGGAGTGCGGTACGCCGAACTGGGCCAACATCTTATCAAAGGAAATTTTAAAGATGGGTTGAGTGCTAATTGGTCTCCTTTGTATTCGCTGCTGGTCGGTCTCTCGTCGTTATTATTTCGCGACGTCGAATCGGCCGGCCGATTAGTCTCAGTCGTAGCAGGCACATTGCTCGTCATCGTAACTCACAAACAAGTCGCAACCTGGTATGGCAAAAGAGTCGCTCTTGTCGGCGCATTTTTGATCGCGCTGCATCCGTTGCTGATCTACTACTCGACCGCTGTTCTAACCGAGTCAACCTATACATTGTTTTTCATTTGGGGCGTGCTCACCGGCTGGTACGCGCTACGAGATGAAAAGCTGCGCGGCAACCTCGCAGCCGGAGTGATTTTTGGCGTGTGCTACTTACTTAAGCCAGAGTCATCCGGATTTTTGTTGATGCTCGTGGCAATGACTTTGGTGAAGCCGGTTTGGAGCGCTTCGCGATCGCTAAAGACAACCATTCGAAACTCACTGTTACTTTGCGCCGGATTCCTTTTGATCGCAGCGCCATATTTGTTTTACCTGCGACAACAAACTGGAGAGTGGACCATCAGTGGCAAGACTTCCGCGCATCTTTGGCAAGGAAGCCGCGCCGCAGCCGGCGATTTTGATCCGATTCAACTTCCGGCGGTCCCGGATAAATCCACGGCGATTGCGCAATTAACCAAAGCTCTGCGATTCGAGTTCGAGCTTCTTAACCTTATTTTTCCACCGGTGTTCATGCTGTTGGTTGGACTGGCACTCTTTCGTACAAGCTGGACGGCCGATCGAATCGCAAAGGAGTTATATCTATTTGCTTTCGTGGCTGCGACACTCGCTGGGTATGCGATCACGTTACCAAACGTGCGCTTTTTGATGCCGCTGGTACCACTGTTTATTTGCTGGCTTGCAAAAGGCACAGTCGATTTTGGTGAATGGTTTCTCGCCACGGTCGCCAGTTTGAAACGCGCGCGGAACCTTATTCCTTATTTCAAAAGCGTTATCGTGCCGATTACCGCCGCTGTCATACTTATAAGCATGCTGCCTCTTTTCGTCTATCTGATTCGTGGCGACAAGTGGAACGATTACGCGGGCCAAAAACGCGCAGCTCAATGGATCAAAGAAAATGACATCGGCAGAGTTCCTGTCATCATGTCGAGAGTTCCGATTACTGCTTTCTATGCGAAGGGACGCAATGTAGCTCTTAACGATCAGGATTACGCTTCGCTCGTGGAACACGCTCGGAACGAGCACGTTGATTACCTGGTCGTGAACGAGCGCGACTTTCGATATATGAGCTTGCGCACATTGTTAGACACTCAAAGTATTCATCCCGGCTTGCGCCTCGCATTTGAAGTTGGAGGAAGTCCAGGTCACAAAGTCTTGCTGTACGCAGTTGATAAGGACGCGAGCTTAAGCCAATAGCAGATCTGCTTTGATGGAGAAGGGAAAAATAATTCGACTTGGAATTGTCGGGTGCGGTGACGTGACGGAGCTATGTCATCTTACGGCACTACGGAACGTCAGCGGCGTAAAAGTCACTGGCCTGGCAGACGTCAACAGCAAGAACCTTGATCGGGTCGCGCGAAAGTTTGGCATTGATGGTCGTTATTCGTCTCACCAGGATCTGCTCGGCTCGGATATAGCCGCTGTCGCAGTCTGTACCCCTCCACCATTTCACGTTGAGGTCGCGCTCTCAGCACTGAAGGCGAACAAACATGTCTTCATTGAAAAGCCACTCGCGCTGAATCTGTCAGATTGTGATCTGCTTCTAGACCGCGCAGCAGATAAACCGCAATTGAAAGTAATGGTGGGTTTCAACCTGCGTTGGCATCGTCTTGTGCGCGCCGCGAAAGTCATTATCGAAAATGGTGAACTCGGTGAAATCAAATTGGTGCGGACCGTTTTCACAAGTGGTGTCAATCTTACGAAGACCCCAACTCATTGGCGCAACCATACAGAAGCCGGTGGCGGAGCGCTGCTTGATTTAGGATCGCATCATTTTGATCTGCTTCATTTTCTATTTGAAACTGAAGCGGTCCAAGATGTCTTTGCTTCAAGCTCGCCCAGAGGTGACACGGCTTCGGTGACAATCAACATGGACGGGATTCAGGTCGCCTCCTCTTTTTCCACTGGCACAGGCGCGAACCACACAATCGAAGTGTATGGAACCGAAGGCTGGCTTAAGGTTTTCTGTTACCGCACTGATGGTCTCGAACAGTTCAAAACCCGCGCCAGTCCGAGTCGCCTGCGCGACGCCGTAAACAAAATTGGAACTGTGCCCCAAACGCTGCAAAACTTTCGACTTGGTGGTGACTATGCACAGTCCTATGCTGATCAATGGCGACACTTCAGAAATGCAATCGCAGTTGGTGGGCCAGTAGCCTGCACGCTTCTTGACGGCCGAAGAGCGCTCGAAATTGCGCTCGCCGCTTCTGAATCAATCGTATCAGGTTCAGTGGTAGTGCTCGGCGATAACGCGACGAAAAGTGACGTAAAGCACGCAGGCGATTCCCTGATGGCAACTGCTGTTAGTGGTAGAACTGAATAGAGGAAAGCAGCACTTGGAAATAAACGCAGACGCCCAAATACCCGCGCCTCTCACAGCCCCGAATCGGCCGAATCCGGCGATGTCTGTCGTCGTGATTACGCCCGATCGCTATGAGACTGTGCGCAAGACGATCAAGCATTTGAGAACTCAGAAGGTCAGCAATCAACTCGAGATAATTATCGGAGCTCCTACCGAAAAAGATCTGGATCTCGATCATTCTGCGATGGCAAGTTTCCATAGTTACAAGATTCTTGAAGTGGGTCATATGCAGTCGACAGCGCGGGCGCGGGCCGCAGGCGTGTTCGCAGCTTCAGCTCCGATTGTGGCTTTTGCTGAAGACCATGCTTATCCGGCGCCTGGGTGGGCGGAAGCGCTGATCAATCGACATCGCGAAAAGTGGACGGCCGTCGCACCAGTGATCACCAATGCGAACCCGCGCAGCATCACAAGTTGGGCCAACCTTTTGATCGAGTACGCACAGTGGCTGGAACCTTCTGCCGGCGGTGTGTGCGAACACTTGCCGGGCCATAACGGTTCGTACAAACGAGAAGTCTTGCTGGGATACGGAGAGCAGCTCGAAGCGATGCTCGACGCTGAAAGCATTCTGCATTGGGACTTACGAAATCGAGGACACGAGCTTTATCTTGAGCCAGCGGCGCGAACATTTCATCAGAATTTCACGGCTCAATTGCCGTCGCTGACTCTGCGTTTCAATGGCGGACGGCTCTTTGCGTCGGCGCGCGCGCGCCATTGGCCCATCTGGCGCAGAATTTTATTTACTTGCGCCGCGCCGCTCATTCCCATCGTTCGCTGTCTGCGAATCACACGCGAGCTTTTTCGTCCGGGACGACCGCGCCACCTGCTGCCGTGGATCTTACCTATGCTTGCGATTGGACTGGCATTGGATGGCGCGGGCGAGATGGTCGGCTATGCGACTGGTGCGGGCAAGGCCATGGCCATACTTTCCGATATGGAATTTCATCGCGAACGTTATATGAAGCAGGAGCCGGTAGCCGAACAAACCTGACGAAGTGATGAACGCCTTCTCTGCAACACCCGGACGTCATTTAATAAGCGGCACTATCCGCATCTTTGCTGCTGAAGCGCTGATGGTCCCAACTGGATTGTTAACAGCGGCGTTTCTCAGCCGGCGGTTTGGTCCAGCGGGCTATGGCTTGTTAACGCTCGCCAGCCTCATTGTTGTTCTTCTTGAATCGAATATCGCGATGGCCTTCTCAAGTCCCGCCGTAAAGTTGATCAGTGACGCAGGCGATCATTGGCGACCTGTCGGCACATCCATAGTAAGACTCTACTTACTCGCGGGATGCACCGTCGGACTTCTTGTTTGGATAACGGCTACACCTTTAGCTGGCTTGCTGCATGAACCGGCTTTAGTTCCTTACCTAAAGTTGTTTGCTTTTGAAGTGCCGCTGTTCTGCCTGGCACAAGCACACCGCAACATCATCGTCGGCTTAGGACAGTTTCAGCAGCGTGCGTGGGCGAGTGCAGCGCGTTGGACTTCAAGGCTTTTATTCGTTGTGGTTCTTGTCAGTCTTACCGGCTCAGCCATGGGCGCGATATGGGGCACGATCTGCGCATCGGCCAGTGAGCTGTTACTTTGTCGAATTTACGTACGGCCTTCGCTGCTAAATTCAGACGCAGTTCCGCTGTCGCGAATCTGTCGTTACGCAATGCCACTCGTCGCCGCAATCCTCTGTCTAAGTTTTTTCCAACGACTTGATCTTTTTCTGCTCACTCTTCTTGGTGGTACGGCAAGTGATGCTGGTGTTTATGGAGTAGCTCAAAACCTCGCGTTGCTTCCCAGTCTTTTTTCTTTCGCATTTGCTCCAGCACTGCTTTCAAGTCTCAGTCGTCTGCTGGTTGATCAAAATGAAAACGAGGCCGAGTATTTGGGTCGGCAAGCTCTTCGGGCCGTTTGCTTGTTGCTGCCGTTGATCGGAATGACAGCGGGCGCAGCTCCGGAAATTATCGAGATCATTTTCGGCTCTAAGTTCTCCGCGTCAGCTCCGCTCTTACGTTTTCTAATCTTCGGATCGCTGGCATTGTTGATGATCTCAATTACCTTCAGCATCATTACCGCAGCGGGAAAAGGTCGTTTGACGCTGTACATTGCCGGACCGTTGGTGGCCATCGCCCTTTTCGCTCACATCATTTTTATTCCGATTGGCGGCGCGCGCGCCGCCGCAGCCGTCACGATGACGTGCGCGTGTGTTGCTGCGATTGCTTCGCTGAAAATTGTCCATCGTCGATTACGTTTAGCTGCGCCTTCTAAAACAATACTGCGCACGGCAATCGTTTCCGCATTAGCTTACGCGTTCGCCGCTTTCATTCCGGCTGGAGGAATTCTCGTCGTGATAAAGATCGCGGCAGGAATTCTTTTTTCCGTAGCCGCACTTTACCTTTCCGGCGAATTCTCAAAAGCGGAAACTGCGGGACTACTTTCGTTGCTTCGCGGTTACGGTCGCCCGATCGCTGAAGTTCCGAATCAGGCATCATGATCGAAGACGTACCTTTCTTTTCGGTCATCATCCCCACTTACGATCGGCCTTTACAGCTAACAACCTGTGTGAATGCGCTGACGAAGCTTAATTATCCACGCGATCGATTCGAGGTACTCGTTGTCGACGACGGCAGTCCGACGTCACTTCGAGAGGTTGTTAAAACTTTCGGCGACGCGATTAACGTAAAACTTTTATGCCAGGACAATACTGGACCAGCGGGCGCTCGCAACTTCGGAGCTGCGCATGCCACGGGTGATTTTCTCGCGTTTACTGACGATGATTGTGAGCCCGAAGTTAATTGGCTAAGCGCGTTCGCAAATCGGTTTCGCGAGGATTCACGGCGCGTTCTTGGCGGACGCACAATCAATGCGCTCGAGCAAAATCCGTACTCGGCCACAAGTCAGTTGATCATCGACGTCGTCTATGAACATTTCAATAACGACGAAGATGGTGCGAGATTTTTTGCTTCCAACAACTTCGCCGTTTCTGCCGAGGTGTTTCAGCAACTTAAGGGATTTGATGCGAAGTTTTTGACTTCAGAAGATCGCGATTTCTGTGCGCGAGCTATTCAGCGCGGGATCAAACTTTCATACGCGCCCGATGCGGTGATCAAGCATGCTCATCAACTGACGCTCTCGACTCTTTGGCGCCAACATTACAATTACGGTCGTGGCGCAATGCGTTTTCATCGAGCGAGAAAAGCCGATGATGGTGCGTCCTTCAAGCCGGATTATCGCTTTTATTCCAAACTGCTACAGGCGAGTACTTCGTTGGGTTTGTTTCGCTCGGTGCAACGGTCGGTATTGTTATTTTGGTCTCAGCTAGCGAACGCTGCTGGTTTCTTTTACGAAGGTTTGCGGAAAGATTCGTACCGAACTCAGCGTTGAAATCGCTTCAGGTAATTTTCGAAAACGTAATCGGCGAGGTCTTCACCAATTTTCTGATGCACAAGTGGTGATGGATGAGGATCGAATTTGTTCGCATGAAATTGCTCAGACGTAAACTGGTCTCGCACGTTCGTCAAATCGAGGAATGAGAAACCTTCTTCTCGAAGTTTCTCAGGAACTTTTCCAAAGTCGCTATTGCGCGACGGCAGCAATACCAGCGCGTAGTCCAGCTTGTCTTCGTTCGCAGTCCCTCTGAATTCCTGCAAAAAAGAATAAGAGTCCGGGATACTACCCGCTGAAAGAATCTGCTCAGCACTCTGCGTTTTATCCAGCCATGGATAGACGACATCTCGCAAAAGATAAAGAGTGTGAAACTTTCGCAGCACGAGCCGAACTCTTGAATCTCGCGGAAGATAACTGGAGAGCTTTTTGTCAGTTAGATAGCCCCACGCATCTACTTCGGGCGTGCGCGGCAGGTTGAAATCGGCGGGAACGATTGCCATCAGCACAAGATCAGGCTCGACGTCCATCATGCGATAACGAAGCGTCGCAGCCATCACTCGCACGCTGTATGCGGACGCGGCAAAATTAAAAACCTTAACTTTTCGCGCCTTCTGCCGCTGATTGAGATTACTTTCCAGAACTTGGGCGAAAGTATCCTCCGTTTTGGTTATGCCTTCGCCAAAAGTAACCGAGTCCCCCACCAACGCGATTCTATATTCATCAGCTTCGTGCTTGTCGTAGGCGGCCCCAGCAATCTTTGAGCGAAGACCGAGACTATCCGTGTTGATGATCGCGAGTCCGCGCGCTCGACTCTGCGAAAGGTTTGGCTTGTGAACGTACGGAATTTCTTCAGGAGCTCTGTCAAAACGCGTGTAGATCGGATCCGACAAGTGATGCTCTGAGTATCCCCAGAACCGCACGGCGATTTCCAATAACAACATCGTTACGATCAAAAGATAAAAACCGTAAAGAAGCGTCTTGATAAATTTTCTCTTCATGCTTTCCGATAATCATGTCCGACAGGAGCGATTCGAGAGTGAAGTCATTTGAGAGTGGTCTACACGCTATTAAACCGCGCATCCTCTCGATGCGACTTATTTTTTCGGAACAGCCTTCGCGCGAGGTCCAATCACGGCAATTTCCCCTAACGCGGTTGTCTTGTCTGGTCCAAATCCCGACAGCGATATTAGTTTCAGATAACGCGCAGTTACTGACTTCGCAAAAGAAATCCGCTGCGGATTGAATGTTGAGATCAACTCGCCACGAGTCACATCCAGCCATTCATTGCCGTCGTCGCTAACACGAACAGCGTATTCTCGAATATCTCCTTCGTGTTCGCGACTGTTTTGTCGCGGCATGATGAGCAGGCCGGCGATAGACACGGGCTGCGGAAATTCAATAGTCAATTCGAGCGGCTCGCGCAATGCAGCGTTACGATTCCCGGCACGCCACACCGTTGTCGGATCGCCATCGATTGCAGAGCTAGCGTCGCCGTATGACGTCCGAGCAGACGCTCCGAGCTTTCTCATAATTTGCGTATCAAATAAGAATGATCGGATAGAGTTCGGAGTGACAGGCACCGTCGGCAAAAAGCAATCACTACGCGCGTAAGCGAGTAACGACCGGCGCAGTTGCAAGGCTACCACGCTTGATTGAACCGGATTTGAAACATCGATTGCCGAGACCAACAATTTTCCGTCTCCAACGGCGCACTCAAATATAATCCCAAGCTTGTAGTTGCGGTTCCAGTCATCGATCGCCCATACGGTGGGTTCGAGAGTCGGCGGCAAGCGATCGAGATTAATCGCCCGCACATTTTTGATTACTTCGGCCCACTGCGAATCGAAATAAAACCCCGTAGGAAATCCATTTAAGACATTGTTCTTAGGATCGCCAAACTTGATTTGAATGAAGAGGCCCAACATCCTGCCCCACGCTGGTGATACGGAGCGATTCCAATTCTCCGGCAATGTATCAAGTGGCGGACAGTTCCACGCGAGATCCACGCTCTTAGGAAAGAACAAAACTCGTCCGCCTTCTGAGAGTCTTTTTTCTGCGTCCTCCCACTCACTGGTGACGAGCACATCGGGAACACGCGACTCGGGACAATCAGCAGAGGCAACAGGTTCCGAGCTTCCGGACGGAAACACCCAGAAGTTCCATTCGTTTTCGAAGTAAGTAACACCTTCGACTACGCCCTCGCGCTTCTCGATCTTTCCTTCGGTATTAAAGAACTCAGCAGGCGCCATCGTGACGACGAGCTTCAGCTCGCCAGCTGTGTTGAAACGAGAAAGGTCAACATGAATTTGTCCAATCGGATAGTTTTTGCCGATAGGAATTGGCTGCGCGCGCCACTCACCTTTCGGTTCGAACTTGGGTCCGACTATGCGCCACACAACCTTGGCGTTTTCCAGGGCGTCCGGTCCAAAGTGTGAAACCTCGACGTCGGCATCGAAAGTGTCAGTGTCGGTATAGATTCGTCGTGGAATGCGCGCAAGCACGACAGTGCTGTTACAGAACTTTTTGAATTCTTCAGGAGTTGCGTACTGTTTGCTTTCGCCAAATGCATCGAGCAATCCCACAGGCGCAGTTCCCTGTCCTAAATAATCAGTCAAGTTCATTAACTGGAATCCGCTGAGCCCGGGCGTGCGCAAGTTCGCTTCGATGTCCTCTTTGTAACAATCCAGTTGGAAACGTCCCGACGCCATTGCGAAATCTTTATTGCGCTCAGTCAATCCATGCGACACAAACGAATCCTGAAAAATTTGATAAGCATTGGGCTTCATGAACCCGGTAAATTTTTGTATGACATCGAAGTCAGGATAGGCGGCCCACTGACCGACTTCATGGGCAATGACTGGAATTTCAACATCCTTAAGAGCCTCGCGATAATCGGAGCCAAACCATCCCGATTCTCTACGCAACATGACTCCATTAATGCGATGAACATCGAGATAGTAAGCTCCTTCAGTGGAAGTTTCGACGTCGCGTTCCGTATGGCCAGATCCTGTCGTGTACAACCGACGCGGGTCTTCCATTCGATAACGCGCGACCCATTTCGTAAGGGCCTCCTTCCATTTTCCGCGAGGCTCTTCACTGGGTGAGAGCAGCATAAAAGAAGGATGATTACCGTAAGACTTGATCATCCTGTCCGTTTCATCATAGAGCGCGCGCTCAATTTGAGATCCCGGCGTGACTTCATTCCATAAACCTGGTTCAGCTTGAAGATAGAAACCTACCTGGTCCGCGGCATCGAACGCCGCTTCGGGGGGACACCACGAATGAAAACGCATGTGATTCAATCCCCATTTCTTGCACGTCTCAAAAATTTCTTTCCATGATTTCGTGTCGGTTGGTGGAGTACCGGTCAATGGAAAAAGCCCTTCATTGTTAGTCCCTCTGAAATAGATTGGGGTGTCGTTAAGAACGAAGTCGCGACCTTTCGTCTTCAACTGCCGCAGTCCAATGAAAAGATCCTTGTAGTCTTCGACTCCCTGCCCTCTTAACCAAAGCCGCAGCGGGAGCAAGTCCGGATGAAATTCGCTCCACGTTTTAGCGTCAAGCCGGATGGGAACCGTGATTTCGGTGGTTCCACCTTTATCGTCCCAAGTGATTGGCGCTATTCCGACGTCGGGCCAGATTGCGGTGATTGTGCCGTCGCCCGCGTGGCCCGTCACGTTTCCGACTCTTACCTTGATGGTCATTGTCTTATTTGTGAGGTCCGGAAAAACCTGGGCGTCATCTATCCAAACTCGTCCTGTATCAGTTAAGTCGATTCGTCCAACAATCCCATTCCAACTAGCGGCGACAGCATCGGAAACACTATGAGCGTCTTCGCGATATGGCAGGACCATGCGATTGTCGACGCGAATTGTTAAGCGATGCCTACCTGAGGTGATCGATCCCAAGTCGTAAATATGTGGTGCAACAAGACTCTTGTCGGATCCAATTTTTAGGCTGTCTAACCAAACTGTTGTTTCCCAGTGAGGTCGCTCGAGCGTCAATACGATCCGACGATTCTGCATGTACTGCGGTATGTCTATATCGCGTTGGTACCAGGCTACGCCGAGATAATGCCGCGCCGGCTGCGACAGGAAAGGTACTTTTACTTTGCCAGGAGTCGTATAGGGCTTGTACTCATCGCGGAGGTTCCAAAAACGATCGTACAGAGTCGAGACCCATGGCGTGTTCGTGCTTACATCATTTCCAAAATTTTGTGATTGAAGCGTGCCAGGAAGCTTGATGGAATACCGCAGTCGACGATTGAACCACTCCTGTATAATTCCTGAGTCGCCGAGATCGGATTCAAACCGCCAATCGCCCGCCAGGTCCTGAAATAAGAACCTACGTTGGGATGCAGCAGAGTTGGGAACGAGCGCCTGCGCGTGTCGATGAAGATCTACAAAGGCTGCCGCGGCGAGTGCGAACGCGACAATGAGGACTCGAATGAGCTTGGTAATCAAGCCTTGTACCCGTTCAATCGTTCGATACCCATATATGTCTGTTTAGTTCGTCGCGAACCGTCGATCGTGTGCTTCGCAGAAACAGTAGGAGTCGAGCTTGCGAATTCTACTTTGCTTTCAGAAGTACGAACAGCCTCGAATTTTTCTATCGCTCATGCTCAACGGAAGTTCCGAATTGAGCCGAACAACAGCAAAGTTTTCCACAGGCGTCAGCTATTGATACGTCAAACTGATTGGAAGTTTTCCGAAGGTGCGATTCCTCACCTACCGCGGACGGCTGTAGAACAGATCAAAGCGATCAATTCGCAATTTCTTAATAAAATGGGCGAAAAAGTTTGAAATGTGGGAGACTTTGGGCCTTGGTGTGTGATATACCTCTACGCGTTAGTTTTCAATTTACGTTTTTAGCGGAGGTATCGAACTAGACTATGGCAGCTGCAACAGGCAAGAAGCGCATGACACAGTCCGAAGTGGTTAATCACTTTGCAGAGAAGTACGACATGAAGCGTGCACAAGTGAAAGAGTTATTTGAGGAAGTTGCGCGTTTGGCCGCTTCTGAAGTGAAAACAAATGGCGAGTTTGTTCTCCCCGGCTTCGGTAAATTGGTGAAGTCCGAACGAAAAGCTCGCGAAGGACGCAACCCCGCAACGGGCGAAACAATTCAAATCCCGGCAAAGACGACGCTCAAATTCCGCGTTGGCAAAGCAATGAAGGATACTGTTCTACCCAAGAAGTAGACGTTCCCTCGCTTCTTCGCCTTGATCATATTAGCGCCGCTTGCAGGTTCACTAACTAGTGGACTCTGAGGGCGGCGCTTCCGTTTTTTTCAAAAGAATTCTTTATTAAGATGGTTCATAATCCTCGCGAAGGAGACTTTTCAGTTGGCTCGCACCACCGGCAGTAAACATCCCGCAGAGCATCATTCCGCTAAGCTCCCAAAATTCTCGAAAAAAACCGGTCGACTGGAACTTCCTCGCGACATCAACGAGATTGAAGTCGAGTTTGGCGATCGGCGAGTAAAGCTGACCAACCTTAAGAAAGTTTTTTGGCCGGATCTGGGAATAACCAAGAGAGATTTGCTCCAGTACTATGCGGACGTCTCAGCTTACCTGCTGCCGCACATCACCGATCGCGCTATGGTGATGAAGCGCTATCCCAACGGCGCAGCGGGCGATTTCTTTTTCATGAAGCGCGCCCCGACGCCGCGGCCGGAGTGGATTGAGATCTGTTTGATATCTCATCCGTCTTTCAACGTCATAAACTTTCCGATAATCCAGGATTTGCCCGCCTTGCTTTGGGTTATAAATTTGGGCTGCATCGATCTAAACCAGTGGTATGCCAAATGTGATGACGTCGATCTGCCAGACTACATCCATTTCGATCTCGATCCGGTGCCCGGGGCGAACTTTGAAAAGGTCAGGGAAACTGCTTTGGTCGTTCGCGATACTTTGAAGGCCCTGAAGATGCCAGCTTACGCAAAGACGACCGGCTCAAAAGGGATTCATGTCTACGTGCCAATTGTGCGTGGACCAAGCCAGAAGGAAGTGTGGTCAGTCGCGAAAGAGATCGCGCGGCTGCTTGCATCTGAACATCCGAAATTGATTACTGCCGAATATGTCATCAGCAAACGACCGCGCGGTCGTGTGCTGGTGGATTACAACCAAAATGCGTGGGGGAGAACCCTCGCTTCGATTTATTCGATTAGACCGACTCCGAAAGCGAGTGTGTCGACACCTGTCACGTGGAAAGAAATCGAAGATGGAATCAAGATCGAAGACTTTCGCATCGACAACGTCCCGGCACGTCTTAAGAAAGTTGGCGATCTCTGGAAACCATTGTTGGCCCAGAAGGGACGATTCCGTTTGCAGAAATTGTTGGGATAGCCTGAAAAGTGAACGCGCGGAGTTGTACAGCTACGGATAACCGGCATCGAATCTTGGAATTGATGCGAAGGAATTGAATGGGGCGGCTAGTGGGACTTGAACCCACGACCTCTTGATTCACAGTCAAGCGTTCTAACCAACTGAACTATAGCCGCCATAAACTGACGTTTGATTTGCCCCCGGCAGGACTCGAACCTGCGGCCCTCTGCTTAGCTTCCAGCATCAAGTTTCCCTGACCGCCCATTCGGGTTTGCTGGCTGGACTATATCTTGGACATCTCAGTCCCGACCCGTATAGTCTCTGAGGATCCCAACAACTTCATTGGTTTCCTGCGGATTACCCAATCCTTGCGGATTGTTACTCGCATCGAGAGTACCGAAGGCTCTAAGGGCGTTCCCGCATATAGGGTCGTCCACTCAATGGGTTCCAGATTTTCTTCCCCATTGAGGCTCCTACAAGGCAGATGCTCTATCCGCTGAGCTACGGGGGCGCATCCTTTGTTGCCTCGGCGTGATGTTAGCACGCAGGCACGCGGACAGGTCAAACTTCCGCGTCTTTATCTCAAACTCTTCGAATAGAAAACAAAACGTTTCTGACAAAAATAAGAGACCGCAGGACATCGCCGGCGGTCTCGTTTTTAACACGGGTGTCCGTTGGTGAAATTAAGCGGCGCGAGTATGCGTCGATTCAGCAAAAACGCGACGACCGTTAATCGCATCATCAATGATTTCACGGACCGCTGAGGTGTCGGGATTGACATCCATCCGGTCGCAAGCTTTCAAATGACGCACGATGCCCTCGGTCGCGATCTGCTGCGCGACTCCAGTTAATTTGGAGTATCGACGGGCCTGTATATGATCGATTCTGAGCAGTCGCTCATCTAGTGGCAAATTCTTACCGAAAGTCACGATTACTATTTCTCCTCCATTAATTCCGGAATTTCCAAGGGGTATTAAAGATCCGGTTTTATTTTTTCAAAACATTAGATGCTTCCCTCAAAACGTGGGATGCAGTTTTATTACAAAACTCATGCTACCAAACGCTAAAGCGGTATCTGCCCCGCCTCAGATGCCAATTTTCTTGATCAGCAAAACTTGGGATTATACAGATCGAGACCCCAAAAGGCGAGAACTTTTTTCGGGGTGAGGCGCTAGTCAGCAGTCAACGGTAACTTTACTAAGGACGCGATTTACAAGATTTTTCAGCCAACCCGCAGCGAGTTCACAGCAGGCTCAAACTCTTTGAGATTCCCACCCACCACCTTGCCAGTGCGCCGATAGCCCGCTAGCCAAATGCCTTCGAATTGTCTAGACTCCGTCCTTTCATTCACCGCTTGAGGAAGATAAATGCCTGAAGAACAAAGAGTAGCTAACAATTCCCAGACGTTTCTCGCAGACGCCGACGTTTTTGAGTTCGAAACCATCGAGCAAAACAACGGACAAGCCACCGTTATCCGTTTTCAGCTTACAGATCCGCGCTACCACGCTGGAGATATGCTTCTGGTGCTGTCGGGTACCGACATCCAGTTTCACGGAATGATCGGCAGTCTGCGCGACGGTTGGGCCATCGCCTCGGATCGCCGAGGCTCGTTGTTGCCAGCCACCGTCCAGTAACCGCTAGCGAATGTAACCGGTCGGGTAACTCAATTGAATTCCTGGAGTGACTGATCGAATCTGTATTTTGTGAAAACCTTTGTTGGGGTGCGTCGAAAGAAAAGTTACTGCCAACTGTTTTTCAAGCGTAACGTTGAGGTCTTTAATAAACGGAGCAAAACTCACCGGCGCTCCGGTCCCTTGAAAATAAGCCTTTCCGCCAGTCTCATCAGATAACCGCTGAAGTGAACTCTGCGCGTTTCCTGTCAGCACCAAACTTCCGCTCTGGTTCAAGGTCACCGTCGGTTCAAAAAATGAATAGACTGCGATCGAGCGCCTCTGGGCCTCGTTGATAGCCCGCTGTAAATCGACGCTCTGACCCGGTGTGCTGGAATCAACGCCTCGAGATATATCTAAGCCATCCGAGATTAGCAGGATTGAGCGCCGGCCTGATGGCTGTGATTCGAAGCGACTGATTGCCTCGATCACCTCAACATAAGGGTTGTAGGGTCCAGCCGACGCAACGCCCAAAGGAACACGCAGCGAACGCGCCGCCTTGTCTAAGTCCGACGTAAATTTCTGGCGCACTTGCAGTGAACCAGTCTTGATGTAACCAACCATTACGCGCGAACCGGGCGGAAGTCCGCGAATGAATTCCGCTAGCGGCTTAATCTCGTTGCTGGCTGAGCTAACGATGTCGTCCTGGATCAAAATCGCGATCGTGATGGGCGAGTTAGTGACAATCGCCCGAATCGATAGAATCGTCTGTGGGTCGCCGTCTTCCGAAATGTTCAGATCGAGCAATTGAATTTCTGGTTCAGGGTTCGCGCGAACTTTTAGGGCTACTGGAATCGTTATCGGTCGAGCGGTGGCTTGCGGTTTTTTGTTTGAGTTCTGAGCTCCAGTGATCCATGCAGCGGACGTCAAGCCAACGGCGCCGCCCGTCAACATAACGGTCGCGACCAACGCGAAGAAAAGCGACTTCCAGCTCGTCATACAGTTTCCTCAAACCTTCTGCAAACCTGGGCAAAGAAATCATTCAGTCCATGCATCTTTACCCCAATGAAGTTAGCTGCGCAGGCGCCGCTAGCGCGGCCCATTACGAAGGGATAAGATTGTTGATTAAAACAAGCGCTGTAGCAAGTTGGGAACATAGTTACGTAATGTCCGCTCCTATGAACGAGGGAAAAATCACCACGCGTGAAATCACGACGGCTCGCACGCTGAAAATACTTCCCTTCCTTTCATTCTTTCTGGTGAGCCTGCCGGCTCCGATTGTGTTCTTCATACTTTTCATCGTCTCGAGCACGACCGAGACAGCAGCGCTTTATCTCTTTCTAACTCTGATGGGAGCCGCATTCGGAATCGCCGCAGGCCTCGTTCTCTTTGTCTTCTTGATGCTTTATCGAAAACGATGGATGCAGCGATTAAGAGAGCGACTTGCCATCGATGGTATCACAGCTTCCGAAGTGCAATGGTTCATGCACGAGCTCACCACCGCGGAGCGAAAAACACTGAAACAGATGCAAGCTAAAAGCCCATTACTGGCGGACGCTTACTCTGAAATTCTGGCCAGCCGCCTGATGGCGTCGCGCGTGCTGGCACGAACTCGTAAAGACCTAATGCTGGTTGAGCGCCGCATAAACCGTCTGGCTTCGATTTCCGGCACCGACACAAAGGCCCTCCAGGAAGAATTGCTGGAGGATCGCGCTCGTCTGGCTGATGCGAAACAGCAGGCCACAGTTCGTCTTGCAGAAACTCAGGCAAGAATGCACATGGTCGAGGCGGCCGCCAGTCGAGACCAAAGCCATAATGAGACGTATGCCATGCTCCAAAGGTTGACCGATGCGCAAACTCATTTGCCTCTATCGATCGAGATGGCCCAGATGGAAAAGCAAGCTTTGAAGGAGTTAGAATCCGGTCAAGGTCAGCCTTGAAGGGTACTTAGCTTGTAGACCCCGGGCGCGAGACGCACCGCGAATCCCTCATCAACGAGCGCCCAGTTTCCCAATCCAGCTTCCGGCGCGGGTAAACACGCCACCTTCGCCAGCTCGCCACGAAGCGTCATTCCGGCTGTCGTCAGGAAAGCGCGAGCGACTTCACACAGCGCCGCTTCCCGATCAATCTTCATCGCCATCTCTTCAGGAAATCGACCTTCGGTTAGCGCCCAGATGTAAGTAAACTTCGGCTGATAGATCGCCTCACCAGGAATTACTTTAAAGGTGCGCTGCAATTCATCGAGACCTTTAAGAAATTCCCTCCGATCTTTTACTCCGCTGGCGAGGAACAAGTCTCTCGTCCCCATTTCCCACTCGCGCCGCATCACCTTCAAAATCGATTGAGCGTTTGGAGACAGAACAATTTTTTCTTTTGAGCGAGGCACGCCCCAGAGAGAGTTAAAGTAGGGCAGAAGTCGCCGCGAAATGAATGTTGCCCGCGCCCGAGGAATTTTGCCGTAGAAAACATTTCCACGTCTCATTAACTGGTCCTTGAGAACCCAGGTCAAACTGCTTTCCGGATCCTTTTGCACATTCCGTGGCAGGTGCGCATCGCGACGTCCGCAAACGGCGATAAAGAGTGACGGGCCAGGACGGCGAGAATCGGTCATCGCCGCACAGAAACCTACGCGCTCGATGAACTGCTCTGCGTCGGATACTTCTTCAATGCGAAGCTCGGGTTCTCGTCGCCAGGTTCGATCCCGGAAAGTTTCAATGTGATCAGGAAGCTGCGTGATACGCATGCACGCAGCTTACAAAAAAAGACGGCAGGATTGAACCAATGACAATGGCCAATCCTGCCGCGTGATATTACTTGACAAGTTTACTGACGGTCAGGTCCGGTGGCTTGGATCGTCAGCTCAGTTCCAACCGGCAGCTCAAGATCGTTACGACCCTGAACGTAGACCGAACCAGCACCACCGCCGGCCCCGATTACCGCACCGATCGCCGCGCCCTTACCGCCACCGGCAATTGCGCCAATCACTGCGCCGATCGCGGAACCGATCGCGGTCCGCTGCACAGTCTTTGAAGACTGGTTGTCATCCTGAACTGCACCTTCGTTATCTACCTTGACCGTGTCGCCGTTCGGGACTCGAGCAGCCTGAAGATAACCAGCCATCTGATAAGAACGGCCGTTTCGCAAACGGATCCGATCAAAATTAAATGTCAGTTCCGAGCGACCAGTAATACGTCCGCTTCTCTTAATCGCGGTTACGTGACCTTCGATTGTTGCTCCTTCGTATTGCGAAGGTGACTTCACAATCGCGGTAAATCGATCGCCGTCCTGTGTGTTTCTCGTCGACAACGAAGTGTTCAATTCCGCGATTACCGTTTCTCCATTTCGCAGCAAGAAGTCGCCGTTGTTATCGCCGGCCGGATAGTCTCGCGGTCCCGAATAAATGTCCAACTGCGCCACATCAGAGCTTTTAGTGTAATAACTCTGAAGCTGAAGTGGTGTGCTCAGATTTTCGGTGTAAACCGTTCGCGTAACTCTCAGGCCGCGATTGTAGTCAACCGGCACAAAATTGACGGTGAACTGGTTGTCTCGATCACCAGTCGTAGTAATCGTCAATTGGTCATTCGAGATTGAGCTGCGAATCCGCAGCGTTCGGCCATTCGGCATCGTCTCGACTTGTTCACGACCATCAGCTTCAAAACTGATTTGTCGGGCGCGGCTGGAAGCCATAACCACTGTTCTTCCACGAACATCGAGCGCGATCTGCTGAGGAGCTTCTAAGCGTCTCATCAATTGCTCGCGTCGTTGTTGACGTTCCTGATAAGGCACTGAACGGAGCGCCCGATCGATCGCCGTCGAAATATCTTCACTACGACTTGCATCAAGCGTATAGGTACCAGTCAGCCTCGCGCTGCCAAAGACGTTTCCACCTCGATCCGGGAACCGTGGATTCGAATCATTATTAGCGTTCCATGTAAGTCCATACGTGCGGGCTAACTCATTGAGATCCGTTCTCAGGTTGGTCCAATAACGCTGAGTGGTGGCGTTTGAGTTTCGTCTGCTGATGTATCTGTCGAGTGGATAAGCCTGGTCCAGCACTGCCTGCGCATCTGTCGCGTTATCGGTCCGGCGATTCACGTCCTGATGCAGTTGCCGCACCGCCTGCTCAAAACTCGTTAGCAATGCGCTGACGTTCTCTTCACGGTATACCGAGTCTCCTCGCGTAGTAGAAGCCAGGTTTGTTTTCAAAAGGTCAGTGCGATCTTCAATGCGTCGCAAGAGTTGACGGGTCGCTTGCAGGTTAGTTTGCCTTGAAGTGTTGACCTGGGCATCGGCCACAAAAGCCGATAGCGTAAGTAACAGCATTACGCCGATTAATTTTCTAAATGCGTTCATTTTCTCCTCCAGTGTTTCGGGACTCTCAGAATAACTTTTTTGGATTTGACGATTGATGTCTACATTCCGAGTAGCCAGCCCGGGAGAGCCACGGGGACCTATCTCAAACCCCGTGCCGCGGACGAGGACTTGAAGCGCGGGCAACCAAAAAAGAACAACCTGAAGGGCTTATTGGCAGGAAACCGAGGAAAAGAGAATTGTGATGGCTAGCGAGACGTGAAACTCACAGTACTCGTTTAAAACGATCTGTACTACAAACTTACGAGCCAGACGGATTACGACTCAAAAGGAACGTGCGGCATACGCTTGCGGTTATGCCGCTATGGTATTCTCCTGCCGGAGATCTTTTTCAATGACGCAAGACAACGAGGTAGAAGACAACAAGGCGGTTATTAATTACGTCGGCCCCGATTTGTTCAAAGCCACTTCACCGTCCGGTCACACAATTACCCTTGATACCAATCACGAGCGGGCCTCGGCGCCGACGCCGATGGAATTACTGTTAATGGCACTGGGAAGTTGTACGGCTGTTGACGTAATCGGCATTCTCCAAAAGAAGCGAGAACAAGTGACCGCCTACCGCGTCGAAGTCCGCGGTCAACGGAGGGACGAACATCCAAGAAGCTTTAAGCACATGGAAGTTCGCCACATCCTGACTGGTCATGCACTGTCGAAGAAGGCGGTCGAGCAGGCGATCTCTTTGTCTGAAACCAAGTATTGCAGTGTCGCCGCTACTTTGAGACCAACCGTGGAAATCGTTTCGACTTTTGAGATCATCGAAGCTACAACGTAGATCGCGGCCGTTTGAATTTGCAGTTATGAATAAATTATTAGTTCTAGCTCTAATCTCGTTTTTGTTCTCGGCGAATGGCGCCGCCAAAACTTTTCCAACTCCACAATCCGCGAGCGACAACAGCCTCGCCACTGTTCGGCAAAGCGATAAAGCCGGAAAGAATCCGGATGGGTCGATCGCGCGGCTGACTCCAGCCGAGCATCTTCGTCGCGCAAACGTCTACATGACGAATCGGGCTTTTGCGGAAGCCCGCAATCACTGGCAGGCATTGCTGAAGTTCTATCCGCAGGATCCGAACGTGCCCGCAGCCTTATTCGGAATCGGAAGATCGTATTTTCAAGAGCGCCGTTACCAGGACGCATTCAACGTCTATGACCGGCTCCACAAAAATTTTCCGGAAACGAAAGACGGTCGCGAAGCTTTGAATTTTAGTGGAGCGGCGGCGTTGCGCATGGGTCGGCCGGCAGAAGCCGCCGATCGTTACCGCCTTTACACGGAGGAGTACCCAGCCGGCGAACGGATCGAAAGCGCGCACCTAAATTTAATCGACACTCTTAGAGAGGCGGGCCGGCCGCGAGAGGCAGCGCAGTGGGTAACTCGTACGCGCGAAAAGTTTCCGGATTCAGTAACTGACACGAATGCACTGTTCGCGTTGTTGCGTCTCGATATTGCGGAGGGCAATTGGAAACATGCTGTTGCCACCGCCAACGATCTCATCAACAAGCGATTTATTAAGGGTGTGTTGACATCGCCGTCGGAAGTGAATTACTTGAAGGGTTTCAGCTTGCAGCAACTGGGCCGCAAGAGCGACGCGATCGCCACTTATCTAAATATTCCGGACAGTCTCGATGCGTATTATGGTTGGCTCGCGACACAACGGCTTCAGGAATTGGCGACTGCTCAGCAAAAGGAACTCGTGAATCAACGAGAAGAGCGCACTGCATCTCAAGTTGGATCTGCTTCGAGTTCTTATCCAGCGCCTTACCGTGAAAGCATCGTGCGCACCGCAAAACAGCGCGGTCTCGATCCACGTTTCATACTCGCCATCATCAAACAGGAAAGCGTGTTTCGTCCTACCGCAAAATCTCCGGCAGGCGCTCGAGGATTGCTACAACTGACCGTTGATGCGGCGCAAAAATATGCTGCGATGGTGGGCATCGCAACCTTACGCGAGAACGAACTTTATCAGCCTGACACTTCGATTCTAGTCGGAGGTGAGTATCTTGCTGAACTCGTTCGGCTGTTTCCTAATCAGCTTGAGGCAGTGGCGGCTTCATACAACGGCGGCGAAGATAATGTGGCGCGCTGGGTGAAGCGCGCCAAACAAAAAGACCCGGGAGTGTTTACCTCTGAAATTGGGTTCGACGAAACCAAGGCCTACACCCAAAAGGTCATGTCGAACTATCGCGCCTACCGCATGCTCTACACTGCCGATCTTCGCAGACGATAGGCATTGTCCAATTACGGTTCAGGGCTGAATCGACGATCTTCAAAGCCTCGAGCCGCTTCGCGACGATCGATCGGATCCGTCCGCTGATACCTGCGCGGATAAATGCCCAGCCGTACCAGTCCCTGATAAAACTCGTAGCGAATAGTCACTTCGGACATAGGCCTCGAATCAAGCTGCATGTCCACCCAACGAACATCATTTCCAACTGATCTGCCAATGCCCGTTGCAGCCGATTCATCATCAGGCGCAGGAACCGACTTCGCTCTCGCGGTGCTTTCGCCTCTCGCGCTCGATTCTGGCGCCCGGCTAGTCTCCACACCGTCTTTATCGTAAAGCGGTCCGACCGGACGCGCTTCGCGTGGCGAAATGTAGATCGGATGCCGTTGTCGTTCGCGATAGAAGACCGCCGCAATCACTCCCAGGTTCGTCGTCTGACCGAGCTTTGCGCCATACGAATTGGCTTCAGTAGTGAAGTAGAAATGTCTCGCGCGCGATGAGCTCACCTGCCAGCCAGTGATGTCGATGGATCCGTACGGTTCGATCACCCATTTGCTCGCATCCCACGCTGAGGTGTGCTTCGCGTCAATTGTGTTCAAGCCATCAACGGATAATGCTACCGCCACTCTGTAGGGATACGGATTTCTTACTCGTAAGGTGTATTCTCTTCCCTCGAGCGCTTCGACATAAGTCCGTCCGCGCGCGACATATTCTTCGAGTGGCCGGCCATCGACGATGACTTCGACATCAGTATCGCCTCGAATTACCTGAGGCCGCTCGCCGCCCTGAAAAATATCTGTTGTGGCGCCGGGCTTCATCGCGTACACCAGACCAGCGAAAACTGACATGCAAAGACCGACGCCGGCCCATAACAAGATTCTTTTTCGACTATGGCTCATTTTTGTTCCTCCGGGAGAAGATCTCTGGTCCCAGAACCATGAACGACCCTAGTTGCGAATCTTGCGTTGCAGAAGTAAGAATTTTCGGCGCTTTTTCTTTCCGAAAGACGTAATTACCCTGATTTCGCATTGAAGTAATAAGCGGCCCAAGGCTACAATGTCGCGCCAGGATTTCCGCAGAAATAATAGGCCACTACCCTCTATAGGAGATTTCAATGGAGTATGTGCTGACAGCGACTAAGACCGAGGCTCGCGCTGGATCTTATTATGACAAGATCTGGCGGCTGTATGACCTCACCTTCAAGTTGAATGGTTATGGCCGGTCGCTCGATCAATACTTCGCCTCGCACCCCGCGCCAGTTTCGCGTGGCGCGAGAATTCTCGACGCGGGTTGTGGAACGGGCTTGCTGACACTCGCGTTGATGCGCTCGATAAGTTTTCCTGTCAGTATTACGTCACTCGATCTCTCAGCCTCGTCAGTAACTGCCACCAGGAAAGCTGTCGGACAAAGTGAAGGTCGCCGACGCGACGTCAATTACATGCAGGGAAACGTGCTGTCGCTTCCTTTCGCCGACGAATCCTTTGATTTTGTTGTCACCAGCGGCGCGCTCGAGTACATGCCACTTGAAGATGGCTTGAATGAATTGGCTCGGGTGATTTCTCCGCGCGGTCATCTTTTGCACTTGCCGATCCGACCGGCTCTAACCAGCCTAATGTTGGAAGTGTTCTTCCGCTTCAAACATCACCCACCAAAGGAAGTGATGCAGCAGACTACGAAGCGCTTCCGCATAGTGGACCATTATCGCTTCCCGCCAATGCAGGCCATTGGCTGGTCCAAGACCGCGCTGTTAGCACAGAAGCGCTGATCTAATTTCAAATTATTTTTGGAGTCTTTCGAGGGCGACCCGGATAGTTTCGGGAATGGGAACGGGTCTGCCTGAATAACGATCTACAAAGACGTGAACAAAGTAGCCGACTGCGGCGGCGAAGATTTCACCGACTTTGAAAATTCCCAACTCATATCTCACGCTGGAATTTCCAATCTTCCCCACACGCAAACCAACCTCAACAGTTTCAGGGAACGCGATCGGTTGAAGATACTGGCAGTGTGATTCAGCAGCGAAGGCGATCACCTCGTCGCGCGCTATGTCGAGCCCGCCTTCAGTAATCAAATATTGATTGATGGCTGTATCGAAGAAGCCGTAGTAGAAGGCATTGTTGACGTGGCCATAAACATCGTTGTCCATCCAGCGCGTCGGCAGCGCCAGAAAGTGCGGGTACTCGCCGCGAATCGCTTGAGGTTTAGGGGCCATCGCGTTTAAGTGAAATCTATAAGTTGTCGCACAGCTTGAGCGTCCGCGAGTCTATCGAACCCTTCGTTTATCTGCTCGAGTTTCAAAGTGTGCGTGTGTAACTTCTCAACCGGCAATAGGCCTGCTCGATACATCTCAATATAGCGCGGTATGTCGCGGCTCGGCACCGCTGAACCCATGTACGATCCTTTGATGGTGCGTTCTTCGGCGACGATACCCAACGCCGAAATCGAAAACATCTTTTCCGGCGCGGGCAGTCCGATTGTTACCGTCATTCCTCCGCGTCCTGTCGCGTCATAAGCGGTCTTCAACGCGACTTCACTTCCGACACTTTCAAAAGCGTATTCGACGCCGCCGCACAGTGATTTAATCGCTTCAACCGGAGAAGTCTCGGACGCGTTGATCGTATGTGTTGCGCCAACTTCTTTAGCGAGTTCAAGTTTTGAAGCGACTAGATCGACTGCGATAACGGGATACGCTCCAGCTGCGCGAGCGCCCATGACTACGCTCAAGCCAACACCACCAAGGCCGAAGACCGCGACCGAACTTCCCGGTTTGACTGCCGCTGTATTCACCACCGCGCCAACGCCTGTCACTATCGCGCATCCGAACAGCGCGGCGATATCAAGTGGCAAACTCTTGTCAACTTTCACTAACGATTCCTGGGCTGCAACGCTGAACCTGGAAAAGCCTGATACGCCAAGATGATGGCTGCATTTAATGCCCTTGCTGTCATTGAAACGCCGCGCACCTCTCAATAATGTTCCGTCGATGTTCGCTTGTACACCGGGTTCGCATAGCGCGCCGCGACCCGACACACAATGAATGCACCGGCCGCAGACCGGAATCCAGCTAAACACGACGTGATCGCCGGGCTTGAGTTCATTGACGTTTGTTCCGACTTCGCGGACAACGCCACTAGCCTCGTGACCCAATATCATTGGCATTGGCCGAGGACGCGACCCATCAACTACTGACAGATCGGAATGACAAAGACCAGCAGAAGCAATCTCAACTAATACCTCTCCATCGCCGGGCGGATCGACAATAATCTCGTCAATCACAAAGGGGCTGCTCGCAGCATAAGGCCGCGACGCACCCGTTTCATAAAGTACCGCTGCTTTTGTTTTCATTGACGTTCAGGGGTTTGATATTTATGGCAAGCGAGCAACAATAACAATTACATTCTTATGACTGTTCTCTGTTGGACGCGCATATTAACACTTCAAGCCTGAATTGTGGCTCGTGTTGTTCGCTTCGCGAGAAACGGGAAAGACTTCTCACGGTTTTGCTGCTTTAGCAGGAACCAGCCGCATGATACGGTCATCGTCGCCGGCGGGCTTTCCTCTACCGTCTCTGTTTGAAGTAGTGAAGTAGATGAATCCGTCGGGTCCCTGGGCCACCTCACGAATGCGGCCATACTTCTTTTCAAAAAGGTTTTCCTGACTGAGAATCCGTCTTCCCTCCAGCACCACCCTTATGAGTCGTTCGCCCCTGAGACAACCAAACAAGAAATTGTTTGTAAATCCGGGCACAGCTTTTGAGACGAACATCGCACTCGCCGGGGCGCATGCAGGAGTGTATTCAAGCAGTGGAGATTCCAGACCTTCTTTTGTTTCTTTGTGATGAATAATCGGCCAGCCGTAGTTTTTCCCGCGGTCGACTATGTTTACTTCGTCACCACCTCCCGGACCGTCGAAACCACTCGGTCCATGCTCGGTTTCAAAAAGCAACTTTGTCTCAGGATGCCAGGCAATTCCCTGTGAATTTCGATGGCCGTAACTCCAAATCTCCGGCCTCGCGCCACTCGTTTGAACAAACGGATTATCCGGCGGCACGGTGCCGTCGTCATTCAACCGCAGGACCTTTCCGGCTAAAGAATCTAATCGCTGGGCCAGGTCTCGTTGAGTGGCATCGCCGGTCGTTATGTATAACTTTCCGTCCGGTCCAAAGCGCGCGCGACACCCGGCGTGATATTGCGCTGCAGGTATGTCTTCAATGATCACTTTTGGTTCAATGAGTGTGTCGCCTTCAAAACGATACCGCATCACGCGAACACGCGGACTCTGGTTCTTATAGGCGTAAGTCAAATAAACAAGTTTGTTGGAGGCGAATTGCGGATGTAGCGAGAGGTCCATCAGCCCGCTCTCACCACTTGGTTCTACGTCCGGAACCGTAAACAAAGGCTCAGGTCGAAGCTTTCCGTTTTCAAACACACGGACTCGACCGGGGCGCTCAGTGAAAAGCATGCGACCATCGGGCGTCCATGCTAAAGCCCACGGAACCTCGACGTTTGAAACTACAGTTTCAACCGCGAAGGACGCTTCAACTGAGCTTGCGTTGCTTGAGTCTGTTGTCGCGGGCACTGCCGGCTGCGGATTACAAGACCAACCGAAGACACCGGCCAAAGTGATTGTTAAGACAGTTATTTTGATACCCATGATTTTAATTTAGAATCTGATGTTCCGCGGTTATCAATTCACAGCACAATACGAAGGCTAGCGGCGTTTAAGACGCTGAGCACCATCAACTGAGTAATTACAACCGACGTTACAGGGGTCTTCAGTGGGAGATGTATTCGTGAAGGAGCTTCAGCTCGTCTCCTTGCTCGCTTAGTTCGACTCGAAGTAGGTCTCGGATTGATAACATTCCAACCCATCGTTCTTCATCGACGACTGGAAGATGGCGACTGCCGATCAGTTCCATGCGCTCCAAAGCCTGATGAGGAGTTTCATCGCAGCGAATCACCGCCCGCAACTCGCTGGTCACTTCGCCTACTTTGAGCGCCGTTGGATCACGATGTTGGACCACCACGCGCTTCATCACATCGCGCTCCGAAAAGACACCCAACAGCTTTCCTTGTTCATCGACTACACAGACAGCGCCGATGTTGCGTTGGGCCATGAACTCAGCCACTTCCTGAACGGAGGTGGAAGGTCTGACAGAGTACGGCTCGCGGTTACGGATGACGTCTTTGATAAGCATCGTCCATCGGCCTCCTGAATTGAAGTCGAAATTTTCGCGGGGCCTCATTATAGCCAATGAAGCTGATACTGTCTCTATTAGAACAGCGCCCCTTGAGCCGATGGACGTTGGAAGGTGCTGGCCCGACCACTATGGTGGCCACGCTTTTTATTAAATCCCAATCGGTCGCAGTGAATCCGAAACAAGCGCTCGAGCGCTTCCCAGTATTGACCCTTGCCGCGCATGCGTTCGCCAAACACACTGCTATTCATCTTCCCTTCTCGCGCTTCGCGAATGCGATTAATTATTCGATCGGCTTTGGTGGGCAATAGATCACGCAAACGACTTTCGAAATACGGAGCGACGCTGCCGGGCAACCTGAGCATGTTTATGAACGCATGATCGGCGCCCGCAGCCTTGGCTTTTTTCAGCAAGCCGGGAATGTCGTTGGTGAGTCCGGGAATTACAGGCGCGATGCCGATGCCCACCGGTATCCCGGCCGCAGCGACATCCGCCATCGCGTGAAAGCGCGCTTCCGGAAGTGGCGCATACGGCTCAACCGCTCGCGCTGATTCGCGATCTGTGAATGGAATAGTGAACGAAACGGCGACGTTCGTTACTCGATTCAACTCTTTCAGCACATCGATATCTCGCCGCACGAGCGCTGATTTGGTGATGATGCCGATCGGCTGCTTAAATTCTGCAAAGACTTCAAGACACCTTCTCGTCAATTTGTAATGCGCCTCTAGCGGGATGTAAGGATCGGACGTGAACGAAAGGACGATTTCATCACCTTTCCATGATGGCTTCATCAGCTCCTTGCGCAGCAGTTCGGGAGCGTTCACCTTGACGACAATTTTTCGATCGAAGTCAGTACCGGCGCCAAAGCCGAGATACTCATGAGTTGGACGGCTGAAACAATAGGTGCAGCCGTGGATACAACCGCGATAGCAATTGACGGTGTAATCGAAGTGAACGTCGGGGCTATTGTTATGAGTAATAATTGAGCGCGTTGCTGTTTCTTCGAAGACCTCGAGTTTGGTTTCAGGCGGCTCGCCGAGCCATTCAACTGAATGACTCAGCCAGGGATTGGGAGGATTTTCCACGTAACGCATTTCTGCAACTCTGTCCTATCGGTGGCACACACTTTAGCAGAATCGTTAACGAAATGCGAGGGCGCCTGTAAGGCAACTGTCAGTTTGGGTTACGTTGAGTTTTCCACGTGACAAAAAAGTAGCGGTACTTATCAGGATCTTCCAGGCTGATGAATCTGCCTCCCCAACCTTCGTCGGTCGGCGGTGGGATAATTATTTCGCGAGACAACAACGTTGCGTGATACTTGTCGACATCGTCTACGCCGATAAAGAAATTCGCGCCGCGTCCACGTCGCAGCATCGTCTCGAGTTGCTGGACCAGAGTGATCTTAAGTTTACCCGCCCGAACGGTAGCAATCGGCGGCTCAGCTTCGGGATTCATTCGCTCCAGCTCGAAACCGAGCTTGTCCCGATAGAACGCGATTGATTCCTCCAGGTTGTTGACCTCGAGAAAAAGCAATTCCATTCCCGTAAACATTCAATCTCCACTACGCCGTGAACAAGAGATACACCACTACCAGGACACCCACCACTATCATCCAAAAACACATTTCCGTCAGAGCTCGAAATCGGTGAAAAGGATTGCGCGACGGGAGCGACTGCGCAAAAGATAAGACCGCGACATGGGCCAACATAACCCCAAAAACCAAAACGATAAAAGCAAGAATGGCGAGCGGCCACAAAAACCAAATCCATTGAAATCTAACCAGGAACAATAAGAAAAATCCCAACAGCAAACACAGAAGCGCAGTCAAGCCTTGACCGAACATGCCCACATCCTGCGCGGTCGGTATTGTTACCGGTGGAACAGTCGCTTCCCTCGGGACTTGTCGCTGCGCGTCGTAATCCTTGCGCGTCGTTTCGTCTTTAAGCACGCGATAGGCTTCGTTCAGCGACTTCATTTCTTCTTCATCCCCGCCGCGATCCGGATGATGACGGGCCGCCAGTCGCTTGTAGAGACGTTCGATATCGCGCGGTGACGCGCCTGGCTCCACGCCGAGAATTCCGTAGTAGTCTTTGCTGGTATCGAACTGGCTCATGAGTGAATCGTGCCGCACATAGTACCTGCGGGCCGAATAATTTTGTAGGCCGAGCCGGAAAGTAAATTAGAACTAAAACGCTGTCGCTGTTATGACGGATTCTTTAATGTCGCTGAGTCGCTGTGTTAACCTTCCTTCCTGATCACGACCCAAAACCTATGGCGCAGAATTTCGATCCCGGAGATTTTTTACTCTATCAACTCGAGGCTGGGTTCGGTCTTATACGAATTCTCGCGATCGATCGGGACGACGCAGGCGGTGATATTTGGCATCTGTCCGTTTACCGTGAACTTTTTCCCGACGTCGATACTGCCGAAAGCGCACTGAGCAATATCAGCGAATTACACTTGGACAAGAATCATTTGGCGTTAACTGAACGAGCGTTTGATCGCACGCCTACAGCCAAACTTGCGAACAGGACTTTGGAAGAGACTGAGCTAAAAGGTTATCGAGATTGGCAGGTCTCTGAAGAGCGCAAAGTGTTTGACCGTTCATTGCTGTTACTACTCGGAATGAGATAAATGCATAAACTCTCCATACTTAAATTCTCCGCCACGAGAGTTATCAATTGCGCGTTGCTGTTAATGATCGTTATCGGCTCAGCGCAAGCAACCCGCGTGGAGCATGTCGTCTCGACATGGCAGCCGATTAATTACGACGTAAGTATTACTCTGGACGATCAGCTTTCGGAAATCACGCGAGCAAAGGCAGTCATCTCTGTTCAAATTTTGAAAGATGATCTGAGTGTTATCGATCTCGACTTTGGCGAGTTAACTATTGATTCAGTAAAACTCGGTGACCGAGACGCCGTTGTCGACCGGCAACCCGGCACGTTGAATATTCAACTACCTGCAAACGTCAAGATAGACGACCGGTTTCTAATCTCGGTCGAATATCACGGCAAACCAAAAGATGGTTTAGTCCTCGCTAAAGACAAGGACGGAAAACTTTCCGCGACAGGCGATAACTGGCCCAACCGAGCTCATCACTGGATTCCCTGCCTCGATCATCCTTCCGCAAAGGCAACCGTGAAATTCACCGTCACCGCCCCTGCGCGCGATTTGGTAGTTGCGAACGGGAAACTTGATCGAGTGACGAACGACTCCGCTTCAACTCGAACGTGGACGTACACTGAGGGTGTTCCGATTCCGGCGTATTGCATGATCATCGCTGTCGGCGAGTACCACAAGTTTCAGCCGTCGACCCCTGCGATTACTCCGCTCGCTTATTATGTGCAGGAGTCTGACGCCTCATTCGCAAGTACTGGATTTTCGCCAGCTCCGGCGAGTCTGAAATTCTTCAGCGAAACAATCGCGCCCTATCCATACGAAAAACTTGACTTGATCGTCGGTGCCACGCGTTTTGGCGGGATGGAGAACTCCAGCGCCATCGTCTTTGCGAGCACCGTCTTGGGCCAGCGTGCCAATCAAAGAACAAGTCGTGCCTTCAATATCAACCAGGGTCTCGAACAAGTAATCGCGCACGAGATCGCTCATCAATGGTTCGGCGATTCAGTGACAGAGGCAAGCTGGGCTGACCTGTGGTTGAGCGAAGGGTTCGCCACTTATTTCGCTGGGCTATTTGTCGAGAAATATGATGGGAAGGAAGCGTTTCAGGAATACATGAAGCGCGCCGCGGATACCGCGCTTGCCTTCGAAAAGAAGAAACTCATTCCTATTCACGACACTGAAACGGAAGATTTGATGGATCTCTTGAACCCGAACAACTATCAAAAAGGCGCTTGGGTTCTGCACATGTTGCGCTCACAGCTTGGCGACCGCGCCTTCTTTCAAGGCGTGCGGCGGTACTATCAAGAAAACAAAAACTCATTAGCGAACAGTAACGAATTACGACGCGCGCTTGAAAGGTCTTCAGGGAAAAATCTTGAGGCGTTTTTTCAAAGGTGGGTATTTGGAACTGGCCATCCAAAGTACAGCCTGGCTTACGATGTTCAGCCTAAATCAAACACGTTGGTTTTGGTTTTGACTCAGTCGCAAGCCGTTGAAGCGTTTCCCGACCCAGTGCCTGTGCAAGTGACGGTCGGAAGTGAAAAGAAAACGATCACGATTCTACCGACTCGGAAGCACGAAGTCGTGCGACTGCGCATTGGTCGCGGCCCAGTCAACATTGTCGTCGATCCCGACAACACTATTCTGAAAGAAGTCGTCGACCCGGCAAAACTAAATTAAATTAATGGACGCCGGCGCACTCGGTGTTCGAGTGCGTAATGACCGAACTGAAGCGTTGTTGATATTCCGCTGAAGTAATAAACGCGCAAACCATGCTTCGATAGTTGTTCGGGTCGCGATTGTTAAGAATATCCAACCAGAAAGAATACCCGCCCGCGTCGGGATTACGACGCAAATAGCCAAAGTACTGCATCAGCACGAATGACGGGTTGTATTCGCGGTCTTTGAAGGCCTGAATCTCAATCACGTCGGCGACGACTTGCGCGCGTGTCTTCCCTCCATTCATTGCGGTGATCTGCTGCTGCCGCTCCACAGTAAATGGAATCAACTGGGCCGTATCGAAAAGTTTGTTCACGAACTCTGCGTTGGAGAAGGAATCAGGAAACGCCTGCTTGAATTCCGTTCTATTAACAAAATCATTCAGCAACGCTAGTTTATTTGCGGCGAGATCGGGACCGCCAATAACTTTTCCGCGATCAGCGACGAACTCCGCATATGTCGGCGTGCGACCCAACGAACCTTTGTAAAGTCGATAAACAAAACTTCCGGTTTGCTGAAATTCCTGCTCAATGAAGAACGCGGCAGAGACGCCAATCCTTTCTGAGTTCACACACGAAGTATCGCCGCCACAACTTGTGATCTTGCTGGTCCAGTATGCAAAGCCGCTAACGTCGGGCACGCGTCCGAGAAAATCCAGATACTGCTGGTTAACAAAGAACAGCGCGTCGTCGAGAGGGTTAGTAGTCGCAGGTGCCAGATCGTTTTCAGTTATGGTCAGTGTTTGAATCGACGGACTACCCAGGAAGGTACCCGCGGACGGGTTGGCGAGATTAATCGTAATCGTGCGCGAACCCTGGACCAGTAAGTTATCTATGATCGGCAAGGAAACTGTCTTGAAAGTTTCGCCAGCCGCGAACTGAAGAGTTTTACTAATCGGAGTGTAGTCGGTTTTCGCCGACGCTGTTCCGCCGCTCGTGACAACATCAATTGAGGCTGACTGAGTAACATTTCCGATACGGGTAACGGTCACCGTAGCGAGACCTCCGCTTTCAGGGAGGAGCGCGCTCGCACTACTGAATTGAAAACTGCCGGCGTTCGCATCAGCTAAAATTTGACCGCGTATCTCGCCGTTTGAAAAATTACTGCTATGGACGTTCACGTAAAGCAGTCCGTTCTTCAAGTCGGCCACGTCATTCGCCGTCAGCGCAATCTGAAAATCCGTTACGTTACCGTTTGGCAACGGAAAGAGTACAGGCGCGACTACGCCCGGCGCCGCTGGCCCATGAATGTGTGAAGTCGTTTGCGCACTCGAAAGTCCGCTGAAGGTGAGTGAAACACGCGCGCTTTTCTCATCGGGGCTAAGCAATACGGTTGCGGTACCGGTCGCCGTCGAGTTGTTGGCCGGGACTTCCTGCGAACCCGTCAGGTTCGCCACAAATACGGAAGGTTGAACTCCGGAAATTTCATAAACCGCGCCATTCGTATTAGAAACCACGAAGAGATTTCCGTTTGGCGCGGTTTCAATTCCGGTGGTGATTCCGAAATCTTTTCCAATCAAAAGCGATTCGCTTTCCGTAATATCGAACTTGTCGAGATTGTCCGCGACTAAATCGTTCAAACGAGAATCGTCGAATGAGAAATGAAGCCTATCGGGTGTCAGTCTGAAGCGGAAAAGAAAGCCGCCCGACAAGAATGTTCGAGACGCTCCGACAAACATGTCGCCTTCGAATTGAGGGCCGAGTCCTCTGCCTTGAACAAACCCAAGAGCCGACGGAGCTACGGCGTATTTCCAACTAAACTCAGGCTCGTTGTAATGCGCGCCCGGTAACATGTAAAGGCGAGAGATCGCATCCGCCGGTGTATCCGCGATCAGCGTGGGCGACCAGCGCAGTTGCTGCAAGTTACCCGCGCCATAAGTCGTTTCGATCTGCTTGAACTGCGCCACCCGCGTCGATGGTCCCATCATTTGCACCCAACCATTGTTCGAGCCCGCGGTGACTCGATTCATTTCGTCGAACGCATCGTCACCGTTCTCCTGGTCCCAAAGATTGCCAGAAAGAGGATCGACTCCTAATCCGAATCCATTCCGAACGCCATACGCAAAAAGCTTCTTGATGTTCGCGGCCGCTTCGCCGGTCAAGTTCGTCGAAGCGTTGTAAAAGGGATTGTCCGTTGGCGTTGTTCCGTCTGAATTCAAGCGCAGAACGAAACCAGTCAAGTGAGCATTGTCGGGATCAGGACCGCCGAACTGATCGTCCGGCACCGGGGCGCCGCTCGTAACGTTTTGCAGGAACCCGCGCCGACCGTTATCGCCCATCAATATGTAGAGCTTCCCGTCGACCCCGAAGCGAATGATGCCGCCATTGTGATTGCCCCGAAGAGGCTGGTTAGGATCTGCCTGATACGCGCGCAGCTTTATCAAGTTTCGATCGAACGTGAGTGTCGTACCATTCCAAACATAGCGATCGACGCGATTACCCAACACAGGAACATCCGCAGCGTTGGTCGAATCGTTTCCGGTGCTACTTTCCGTCCAGTACAAATAAACAAAACGATTCAATTTGAAATAAGGATCGAGCGCCACGCCTAACAACCCGCGTTCTGAATTGCTGTTCACGGCGAGATCCAGAACAGTAGCCTGAAGCGCGCCATTCAGCACGCGTCGAACTTTGCCGGTGTCTTTCTCAAGCACGAAAAAGTCATTATTGCCGACGAAGGCAAGACTGGTGGGTTGACTCAATCCGGAAATGACGGTGTGAACGCTGAGATTCGGGTCAGTCATCGATGGACCACTCGATTGCGTAGTAACTGTGGTCTGAATCGTCGACGAATTATTGCTCGTGTTCGGATCATTTTCCGTAGCCGTAGCAGTTGCGGTATTGCTTAGCTGACCGGTCGATTGAGGCACCACGACGATACTGGCAATCGCAGAGGTTCCCACCGCGAGATTTCCAAAGTTGCAGTTAACAGTTGAGGTTCCGGTGCACGACCCCTGCGTCGTACTAACTGAAGAAAAAGTCACGCCGGCAGGCAGTGTGTCGCCAGCCGAAACATTTGTCGCCGGTGAAGGGCCGTTGTTTGTGACGACTATTCGGTAAGTGAGATTCGTCAACACAATCGCAGGATTAGGCGATCCCGTCTTGCTGACTTCGATGTCGGCGCTCGCGGCACCGCTGACAATCAAGGTTATTGGCGTGGTGATTTGAATGCTGCCGCTGGTCGCGGTCACCGTTAAAGCATTCGTTCCGGCGGGCGTCGCGGCGGTTGTAGTTATGGTAAGCGTCGATGTCTTTGCGTTCGCATCGGTGATATTTACAGTCGGTGGAGTGAAGCTTGATGTCGTGTCGGCAGAGATTGCGCTCAGGCTCAACGACACAGATCCTGTAAATCCACCTGAAGGAGTCACGGTTAGGTCGTACGTCGTAGATCCACCAGGAGCAATGGTTCGAGAACTTGGCACGGCCGACACGGCGAACGTGGCGGCAGGAGACGCATCGGAAATCTTCGCGATGAACACGTCGTTTACTCCGGCATTCGCCGATTGAAGCGGCGCGACGATTGGGAAATTTGTAGAGGCCGTGTAACCGGTAACGTATGCGTTGTTCGAATGATCAAGCGCGATCGGGTTTGATGCTGTTACTGTGGCCGCCGAACTTTCGTTGCCACTGCCGCCGAGGAAGCTGGAATAAATCAGAGAACTTCCGGACGAACTTATTTTGGTGACGAAGGCATCGTTGTTTCCGCCTCGCACACTTTGAAATGCATTAGCGATGGGGAAATTAGTGGACGCAGTAAATCCCGTTACGTATGGCTCATTCGCGGCGTTAACGGCCACGCCTGTAGCTCGATCGTCGCCACTGCCTCCGAGATACGTCGCGTAAATTCTTGTTCCGCTCGTGCTCACCTTCGCGACGAATGCGTCGAAATTGCCGCCAGTAACGGATTGCAGCGGATTGAGGACGGGAAAGTTGCTGGAAGAAGATTGGCCGGTAATAAACAAGTTATTCCCGCCTGAGTCCATCGCGATACCGTAAGCCTTGTCATCACCTTGTCCGCCAAGGTAGGTGCAAAGCACCAATGACGCAGCTCCATCTGCGAGCGTGTCGATCTTAGCTAAGAACGCGTCGAAGCTGCCGCCCGGCGAATTCTGGAAAGCATTCTCAGTAGGAAAGTCTGCCGACGATGTAAAACCGGCGACGTAAGCAACACCCGCTGAGTCAATGACGAGGCCGCTGCCGCGGTCGGTTGCGCCACCACCTAGAAACGTCGAATAAAGCAACGCGCTGCCAGCCGAGTTGAATTTTGTAAGAACAACGTCTGTATCTCCAGCGCGCGCACCCTGGTAAGCAGTGACCGTCGTTGGGTACGCGAATGATTTCGTGCCGCCGACAACATAAGCGTTGCCTTGCGCGTCAACAGTTATCGCTTCGGCAGAATCATTTTCCTCGCCGCCCAAATAGGTCGAGTAAATTAAGCTGTTGCCTTGCCCGTTCAGCTTGAATACTACAGCGTCAAAATCACCGCCTCGATAATTGGGCGCATAGCTTCCTGCGGTCGTCGGAAAATCAATCGAGGTTGAATCGACGCGGCCGGCTACGTATGCGTTGCCGCTGCCGTCGATCGCGATCGCCGAACCACGGTCCATGCCGCTGCCGCCAACAAATGTCGAGTAAATGACGTTTGATCCGCTCGCATCAATCTTTGTAACGAATACATCGGCCAGACCAGCAATCGAACCGTGGGCCGCATTCTGTGTGGGGAAGTTCAGGGAACTCGTCGCTCCAGTGATATAGACGTTATTGCTCGCATCGACTGCGATACTGTTCCCAACGTCGTCGCCACTTCCTCCAAAATAAGTTGAGTAAACCAGTGTCGGATCGATCACCAGGGGTTGTTGCGAATCATAATCTCCTAAAGCGAAGCCGACCTGGTTCCCGGAAAGTAAAACGTAACGGGCTGAAACCACGCGTCGCACTCCGTCAATATCCTGATACGCTTCTGGCTTAACTTGGCGTAACTCAACTGGACCACGCGATATGATCAGGTCGCCATTCGCATCGATACGCGGCTTGTAACCAGAGTCGAATGAAAGACGGATAGTTTTTGGATCAGTCTGAGGGTCAATTAAAAAGTCGTATTCCAGTCGACGATTGTTGCCATACCAAATCAGATCGACGCCCGGATAAATGTCATTCAGCTCAACTGAACCAAACGTAGGAATGTCTGTGCGCCAGTTCTTAGGATCGTTGCCAATAAAATAATTGCGACGCTCGACGAGTCGATTCGCTCCGACCGCGCGGTTATGCATGTTCGCGCCGACAAAGTTGAGATTCAAAGGGCGGGCTCGACCTCGATCAACTCCTGCGAAAGATATTGTCGCGCCACGCTTCGTTAGAAAGAGGTTATAAGCCGACGCTCGCGCCAGAAATTTAACCTGTTGGCCTAACTGTCCATAGTTGGGTTCGAAACTAAGCGGCAGATTGGTGTCAAAACCCGCTCGGCTTGGTTTCGGCCCAACCGATTCGCCTGCGAGCTTGTTATCTCTCCGTGCCGAATTCTTCGCGCTGCTGCGCGACATCGAGTCGCAGAAAACAACTCCAAACAAACAGATGGCGATTGAAAGCAGGATTCGTGATGTTTTCAAGGTGGTATTCAACCCTTTTCAACAGCGTGATGATTCAACCGGATTATAGAGCCGAGCGCGCTACTCGCAACTGAGATAAATCCGCGCAAATAGTTTAGACGCTACGAGAATTGAAAGTGTCCAAATGAAAACAGGTGAACAAAGATCATGTTCACCCGTTTATGCCGCTTGCTCGATTTCAAAGCTAGCCGAGAAATCCTAAGTCCGGGGTGGCAAACCGAAACAGGTTTGGAAACACCGATGCGCGATCCGAAGTCGGCAAGCCATACCAGGTCGCAAGTGTCGCCGCGTACTGATCGATCGACGTCGTAGGAATCCATTGGCCACGATTGCTGTTAGTGTCATCGGGTCCACCGAGCTGTAAAGTCGGATAACCAAAAGGCAAACCTGTGCCATCAGGCCGAGTCGAACCGTAGAAGGTGCCTCCCTGTACTGACCCGCCCATGATGAATGCGTGACTGCCCCATGCATGATCAGAACCGACGGTGCCGGTACCTGATCCCGAAGGCTGAAGAGTCCGGCCAAAATCAGAAAGCGTAAAAGTTGTGACGTTGTTGCTCAGTCCTTGCGCCACCATTTCGTCATAGAAAGCTTTCATCGCCTGACCTAACTGCGTCATCAGGCTGCCTTGCGTTCCGGACTGGTTTCCCGCGCCGCCGGGATTTGCCGGATCACTTCCTGTCTCATTCGTGTGGGTATCGAAACCACCGATTGAGCAGAAAAATATCTGCCGCTTCATGGTGATTCCAGCAGCGTCACGAATCTTGATCAACTTGGCAATCTGCTTTAGTTGATTTCCCAAACCTGTGTTCGGAAACGCCGTGGTGTTCGGCGGAGTTGGGATAGCCGGATCGGGTTGATTCAACGATTGGTCGGCCGTTAACGCCTGGTTCGTGGTGTCGCTCGCTGCCTTAATCAGCATTGCTTCCTGATCCATATTCAGGATTGACCGATAGCTGCTCGTGATTGTGTTGGGATTCGCGGCGCTGACGCCGTTCCAGTTGAGCACCAGCAGATTTGCGAGAGTTGTGGGCGCCGGCGAAATCGCGAGCTGCCTGGAATTGACTCCGGTCGAAAACAAACTCGTGCCGGCCAGCGAAATGTTCATCGGCAACGCAACGCTTCCATTCAGCGAGTTCGTTTTGTCGGCGATACGACCTGCCCAGCCAGTCTGGCCCGTCGTGTTCGCAATCGAGCTCTGCTGCTGAGAAACCTGATCAGAGTGCGAGAAGAGTTGATACGGACGACCAATGTTAGCGATGTAATTCGCTCGAGTGATCGGTCGGACAAGCGATCCCACGTTGCATAGCACCGCGAGTTTGCCTGCTGTCCAAATATCCATGATGCCTTTTGCTTGACCCGGTATGCTGCCGAATTCAGGCGAAAGGTTTGGATGAAATGCGTATGAGACGCCGCTGGTATTTGAGGGCGTGATCTTTGTGTTGGCTAAAGCAGACTTCGGCACGGCTAAACCGGAACTGGTCCGAACGTTGTCATAACCGTTAGTAGAGCCGCCAGTCGAATTTGTGTAATCGTCGTACGGTATGACCATGTTGTTACAGTCAGAACCGCCGTTCAGAAAAATGCAGACCAGCGCTTTGTAGTCCGATGCTACTTCGGGCTGCTGCTGTACCATTGCGTCAACCAGGCTGAACTTGTCGACGCTGCCCAGCAGCGCTGCGCCTGTTAACCCACACGCACTTGCTTTAAGAAAGTTTCTACGGGAGTCGTTCATCTTTCCTACCTTTCAACCTGGTACTGCGATGAGGTCGCAACTAGATAGATTGCCGTTTGCGTTCGCTGGAGGGCTTGAGTATTAGCGTTCGCGTTAGTGATGGCCGTGATGGTCTGCACGATCTTTGTCTTCATAGCTGAAGACATCACTCCATGCATCAATCGAGCATCCAGAGCATCGACCAGCGCGGCAGGATTCGTCGCGAGCGCCGTGTACGCTGAATAATTCAACTGAGTGCCCGATGGCCGGTTCGCGCCATTCGCCGGAATTCCGTTGCCGCCGTTCGCGAGGAACAACGTGTTAATGAAGTTCGATCGCTTGTACGTCGAAGACGTGTCAAGCAAGCCGAACTCTGGTCCATAGAGCGAAGTACCAGCCAGGCCGAAGTCCGCTGGGAAGTAGCTGAACACTGTCGGCGGGTTGAAAACATTCTGGCCCATGTCGTTTGCATAACTATTGGGCGAGTTCGTCACCAGCGCGCCATCAGTCGTGGCGTTGAAAGCTCGCAGCAGGTGTGTCATCAATAACACGGGCTCACGCAAATGGCCGTAGTTCGGATCACCCTTCACGTCACCTCTTGCTTCCGGATCAAGCAGGATCGCGGTGATGACTGCCTTCATATCGCCACGCACATTCGCGCCGTTGTTAGCGAACGCGGCTGAACATCTTCCTACATAAGGCGGTGAAGGATTACTGGTCACCAACTGATGAATCAATTGCGTGCAAACGTATGGTCCCGTGTTTGGATGATTGAACAAGTTGTCAATCGCCGTATTGAGCGATGTCTGCGCATAAGCTTGAGTGTTAGCGGTCTGTTGCGCAGTGCTTCCAGTCGTGCAGTTGGTGCAAGCCGGAATGATGACCGGCGACGGATGGTTTATGTCCGGCAACAAAGTCTTCTGTGCGATGTCGTAACGGTTCCGATTGCCATTCGGCACCATCGGATCAAGATAATTCGTGACTGCGGTTGCTCCATCAACAGTCCAAACTTTGTTGGGCGCTAAATCCCAGCCCGTAAAAACTCGCGCCAGGTTAGCGATTGTCGCTTGATCATAAGTCGCGATCCGATTGCCCTGTGCATCAAGGATCGGCGTTCCATCCTGGTTAAGTTGATCAAGACCCACTGAGAACAACTGCATGATCTCGCGAGCGTAGTTTTCGTTTGGATTAGGATTGTTCCTGTCTCCAACCGAGTTACCGCGCATGTTGAGATATTCACCCATGCCGGGGTTCAGAGTGATCTCGTAAAGGAGAGTTCGGAAATTTCCAAAAGCATTCTTGTCGATAGTCTGCAAGTACGGCGCGTACCAACTCGTTTCATTATTATTCAGTTGCACGCCACCGACTACGATGAACTTGTGCAAGGCGAACGCTACGCGTTGATGCAGTTGATTCGGCTGCTGAAGAACATTCAGCATGAATTGCTTCTGCAACGGATACAGCGAGTAATTGTCGCGCTGGCAAATTGAGTCGCAGGCAGGCGCCGGCGGACTCGACGGATAGAACTGCGGGTAAAGCGGCGTCGATGGATAGTTCGAAGAGACAGATTGGAATGGCGGAGGCGTAGCAAACTGTTCATTCAACCAGGCCTGCATTCCAACCTGCTGCAAATAAGCAATGTCTGCGTCACTTGGTCCCCACGTTGCTTGTTCAAGGAAGCGCAGTCGATCTTGTGCCGACGGAAACGCCGGGTTACTGAACTGAGCGCGATACTGCGCGATGGTCAACGGTGTCACGCCAGCGGGTGGAACCGCGGGAGCCGGTGTCGGCACAGCGCCCGCATCATCGGCAGGTCCGCCGCCCACAGTTCCAATCGCAATTCGTACACGATTGCTCGTCGCTCCGTGAAGATTAAGCCGAATTAAGACATCACCGAGATTGGACGTCATGGAATCGTTGAGTCTCACGACTACCATGTAGATCCCATCGAAGCTCGGCACCTGCCCAACATATTCGACCGTGAGCGGATAGCGAACATTCGCCGCGTCCTGAGCTTCGGCGCTTAAGGCTGCAATGCTTTCTCCTGCGAGCAGATCGAGATTCATCGCAAAGATCTCTACACGCGTCCGGTTGTCGGCTCCCCATGGCGTCGATGAAGTCAGATTGAACGGCTCGGCGCGTTGAGTGATGGACTCGAAAGCGATTGCTCGCGTCGATGTCGCATTACTAATCAAGACTGGATTTGTGGCAGCGTTCGCGCTACTGAACGCGCCGAGGAGAACTACCAGGCAAAACAGGGGAAATGTCCTGATAAAGCAACGCTTCACCCGGAACATAGAGCTGGTTTTCATAGAGTACGGCTCCATCAAAAAGTGACCATCTTCCGCTTGCTATGAGGATTTGATTTTGTCGGGCGGGGCCACCTGGCCAAGTGAAATATCCAGGTTCAACCGAATATAACACGGTTGATGGTCCACGCGTCAATCATTTTGAATGGCGGGAGCTGAGTGGCGTGTGTAACGAGCAAACTAACAGTTCGTGTTAGGCCGAGTCTGGCTACTTGAAACTAGAAACGCGTTCGAATCTCGCTGGATGTCTAACCAAGGAAGCCCAAGTTCGTCGGCGCGAACCTTGAAAGATTAGGAAATACTTTCGCAATATCGGCTGGGGCAAGTCCGAACCACGACGCAAGCGTCGCAGCATATTGATCTGTCGAAGTCGTCGGTATCCAACGTCCTCGGCTGTCCGTGTCGTCAGGTCCTCCGAGCGCCAAAACTGGATACGTTCCATAGAAAGCTCGACCTAAAACTGAGCCACCCATGATGAACGAATGACTACCCCAGGCATGATCGGAGCCAACCGCTGTCCCAGTTCCTGACGGTTGCAAAGTGCGGCCAAAGTCAGATTGCGTGAACGTCGTAACGTTGTTACTGACGCCCTGGGCTACCATCTCGTCATAAAAGGCGCGCATCGCCTGACTCAATTGAGTGAAGTTGTTTCCCTGATTGCCGCCGAACGTTGCGCTCGTCTGATTAGTGTGAGTGTCGTAACCACCCATCGAGCAGAAAAAAATCTGCCGCTTCATTCCCAACGCATCCTTGAGTTTGATCAGTTTTGCGACTTGCGTGAGTTGATTCCCCAGTGAGGTGGTTGGAAATGTGCCAACGGTTGGATCAGTGCTTAGTGCGGCACTCGTTGTCAATGCCTGACTCGTTGTCTCGCTCGCGGTCTTGATTAGCAGTTGGGAAAGATCAATTCCGAGCAACTGAGAATGAGCGCTCTTACGCGCTACTTGATCTGGTCCCGTTCCGCCGTTGGCATTGAGAACCAAAACCTGACTAAGGGCTGTAGGTGCCGGTGCGATTGCCAACTGCCTCGTGTTTTGACCGGTAATGTAAAGACTTGTCCCTGCGACTGAAACGCCCATCGGTAACGGCACCGTCCCGTTCAGTGCTCCGGTGAGATCAGCCGTCCGGCCGCCCCATCCTGTTTGACCCACCGCATTGGAAACCACGGTCTGCTGCTGCGTCTGCTGGTCTGAATGTGAAAACAACTGATAAGGACGACCGATGTTTGCTTGATACTGGGCCTTCGTAATCGGCTGAATCAAATTCCCCATATTGAATTGAATTGCCAACTTTTGCGCGTCCCAGATATCGAGCAAACCTTTGGCAGCGGAAGGCGTGGCCACTTCGGGGGACAGGTTTGGATGCATACCAAACGGCCGGCCGCCACCGCCTGATGAGTTCGGCAAAGGTATCAACGCGGATTGAGCTATCGCGAGCCCGCTGGGATTACGCACCGAGAAATACGAATTGTATTCCGAGTCTAAAGGAACGATGGTGTTGTTACAGTCATTCCCGCCGAACAGGAAGATGCAAACCAGCGCTTTGTAATCCGAAGCAACGTCGGGCTGGTCCTGCGCTTGCGCCTGGACGAGGTTCAACTGATCCAAAGTCGAGATCATCGCGGCAGCGCTGAGCGCGCAACCAGTGCTTTTGATAAAGGTGCGTCGTGACTGTGGCATATCGTTTACCTCTCCACCTGATATTGCGAAGAACTGAGAATCAAGTAGATCGCAGTCCGAGTTCGAATCGCCGCATCGCTATTCGTGACGTTAGTCACCGTCTGCACAATGTTCGACTTCATGCTTGCGGACATCGTGTTGTGCATCAGGAAAGCATCGAGCGCGTCGACAAGTTGTTGCGGGTTCCCTGCCAGCGCCTGATAAGACGCGTATGTGACTTGAGTTCCGGTTGGTCGATCAACGCCGGCGGGAATTCCGTTGCCGTTATTAGCGAGGAAGAGCGTGTCGACAAAATTCGCTCGCTTCAAAGAAGAAGACGTCGAAAGCACACCAAACTCGGGGCCAAACAGCGGTGTGCCTGGCAAACCATAATCGGCCGGGTAGTAACTAAAAACAGTCGGCGGACTAAAGAGGTCTTGTTCAAGATCGTTGGTATAGCTGAAACTTCCCCGCAAGGATCCAGCCAGATTAAAATCGCTCGTCGCATTAAACGCGCGCAGTTGGTTGTTAATGAACAAGACGGGCTCGCGCAGGTGGCCGTAATTTGGATCAGTCTTAATATCGCCACGCGCCTCGGGGTCGAGAATGATCGCGGTAATCACAGCTTTCATATCTCCGCGCGTGCCTGAACCGTTGTCAGCAAACGCCGCCGAACAGCGCGAAACATACGCCGGGCTCGGATTACTGGTAACGAGCTGATGGATTAATTGATTACAGAGATACGGTCCAACGTTCTGATGGTTGAAAAGATTGTCGATTGCCAGATTGAGTTCGGCCGTTTTGTAGGCTTTGAAATTCGTCGTGTTTGTACAGTTCGTACAAGCAGGTAAGTTCAGATTGTTTAGTAACGTCTTTGCGCCGATGTCGTAGGTGCTCGTGTTGTTCTGTAACGGCATCTGGGTAATGTAGTCGGGCACAGTCGATCCATCCGCAGAGTTGTTGGTCGTAGTTATCTGCCAGCCGGTAAACACTCGCGCGAGATTTGTGATGGTGCCGTTGTCATAGCTTGGTACACGCAATCCCTGCGCATCGAGCACCGGCGTTCCATCCTGATTCAACAAGTCCGGACCAATCGAAAACAGTTGCATGATTTCGCGAGCGTAGTTTTCGTTTGGTGAAACCTTTGAGTTCCCCGCCATGTCGAGATAGTTGCCCATGCCAGGATTCAAAGTCACATCCATCAGTAACGTTCTGAAGTTGCCGAACGCATTCGAATTCAACGTACGCAAGTAAGGAGTCATCCAGCTCGGCGAGTTATTCAGCTCGCGGCCCGAAACTGGAATCAACTGGTGCAGCGCAAACGCGACTCTTTGTCTCAATTGATCGGGACCAGTCAATGCATTCTGGAAAAATCGAAGTTGCAGCGGATACATCGTGTAGTTGTCGCGGAGACATGTACCGGTGCAAGTTCCAGGCGGTGTTATCGGCCACAAAGTCAGCAGTGGATAGCTCGATTCTGTAGCATTGAATTGCTCATTCAGATAAGCCTGCATCCCGACGCTTCGCACGTGCTGCAAATCGGTTTGAGTCGGTCCCCATGTCACCTGCTCGATGAATCTGACTCCGTCGGAACCAGCGGCCAGTGCTGGATCACTGAACTGACTTCGATACTGACTAATGGTTAAAGGTGTCGGGGGAGACGGCGGTGTGGCCGGAGCCGGAGTTGGTACTGCGCCTGCATCATCCGCAGGTCCTCCTCCGACTGTACCGATCGCGATCCGTACTCGATTACTTGCCACGCCGTGAAGGTTCAATCGCACAAGCACATCGCCGAGGTTGGCGGTCATCGAATCGTTCAGTCTCAGGATGACCATGTAGATGCCTTCGAAACCCGGCACCTGGCCCACGTACTCAACAGTCAATGGATAACGAACACTCGCGGCGTCTTCAGCGTCTGCGGTAAAAGCATTTGCGCCCTCGCCGGATAGCAGATCGAAGTTCATCGCAAACAACTCGACGCGCGTGCGCGTGTCAGCGCTGAACGGCGCTGATGCGGTGAGTTTGAATGGCTCGGGTCTTTGCGTTATCGACTCGAACGCAACCGCTCTTGTTGAAGTCGCATTGCTGATCAGCACGGGAGTGGTAGCTGCCGAGACTGTTTGAAAAACTCCCGGGAAGATCACGAAGACAAAGAGGGCTATCGGTGCGAAGGCAATTTTCGCCTTGTGCGACAGGCTAATATTCATGGCCTCACAGCTCCATGCAGGAAGGTTAATCCGCGGCGCGATTCAGTTTTAAAGGACTGGTCCAGCCGGTTGGCTGGGTTTCTTGGGCCTGATCGAGTGTTCTTATGTCTTGCAATCCAGCCTCGATGCGCTCCCAAACACAATTAAGACGTGGGTTTTGCTGAAAAAGCCGACTTAGTTCGAAGCCAAAGCAAGCTTATTTTCCGACGGCCGAGGCGTGTCCTTTGAAACAAGGATTCGATGATTCGGAGATTTCCTTCCAACAATGACCTTTTCGGGCCAGCAATTCGTCGGCTGCGGCTGGGCCATCACTGCCAGAGGCGTAGTTAGGAAATTCCGGCGGCGGCTGATCTGCCCAGGCTTTCAGGATTGGGGTGATCAGTTTCCATTGAGCTTCAACTTCGTCACGACGAGTGAAAAGCGTGGCGTCACCCTGCATTGCATCCAACAGCAGCGTTTCGTAAGCGGCAGGAGAGCGAGTTCGACTTTCCAGCACAGTGGGATCCGAAGCTTGGAATTCACGTGACTTGAAGTCGCGG
>JADMIO010854394.1_pt1 | contig 83045 bp, 73 predicted proteins | sample 8958161 | NCBI WGS metagenome assembly JADMIO01 (sample SAMN16585339, study PRJNA669376) | soil metagenome | isolation source: Crop rotation soil | place: USA: Cullars Rotation, Alabama | collected 2011
CGCGACAACTTGTCCACGTGGAATTCTAAGCTTAGGATCCCAATGTGCTGGAAAGTCACACGGCGCAATATGGCAACCGCATGCTGCACATCAGCCTCGCGAACCCGCAGCAGTCGAGCTTCACCGTCGTGATGCGATTCAACGCGTTGCGCCGCGAGCACGTCCAGGAGCGGCTCGCGCAGGCCGGCGCTGTGAAAGTGAAAGAGCCGCGCGATCCCGACATGGCGCGCTGGCTACAGCCGGATCGGCTCGTGCCGATTGACGGCAAGATCAAGCAGTGGGCGCTTGAGGTCGTCAACGCGGCGGGCGCGAAGACCGATTTAGAGAAAGCCAGAGCCATCTACAACCACATCGTCGCTACGGTCAAATACGACAAGAGCGGCCAGGGCTGGGGGCGCGGCGACATCTACTACGCCTGCGACGCGCGGCGCGGCAACTGCACGGACTTTCATGCCATCTTCATTGGATACTGTCGAGCGCTCGGCATTCCTGCGCGCTTCGCCATAGGCTTTCCGCTGCCGGCTGATCGCGGCGCGGGCCAGGTCAGCGGCTATCACTGTTGGGCCGAGTTCTATGCCAAAGGCATCGGCTGGGTGCCGATAGACGCGTCGGAAGCGGCCAAGAATCCGGCCAAGCGCGAATACTTCTTCGGCGCGCACGACGAAAACCGCGTCGAGTTCAGCATCGGTCGCGACCTGCTGCTCGATCCGAAACAGTCGAGCGAGCCGCTCAATTATTTCGTCTACCCGTACGCTGAAGTAGACGGCAAGTCGTTCGCCTCGATTGATAAGACTTTCGCTTACCGTGATGCGACGGCGACGGCGGCCAGCACGGGTCGTTAGATCGTGCGGCGTCCGAACCAGCATATGCATTTGCCGACCATAACGGCCTGCGGTCAGGAGTGATTAACGCCGCCGACCACGCGAGGGACACACCTTTCCTTCGCGTGGTCGCGCCGCAAATCACGCCACGCCGGCCATGAAAACCCTTGACCCTCTGAGGCGCTGGCCTATCATGTTTGAGGATGCCTGAGTGTCAAGGAGAGAACTTGCCCTACAAAATCCTTGTCGTCGAAGACACATTCGACACCCGCAAGCTGGTCAAAGCCATGCTGATGCTGGAAGGCTTTACCGTTTACGAAGCTGCGGATGGTAAAGAAGGGCTGGCACAGGCGCAAGGGGCGCATCCCGACATGATCGTCACCGACATACGCATGCCAGAGATGAGCGGCATCGAGATGGTCGAACGTCTCAGGCAAGACAAGTCATTCGAGAAGACGCCCATTCTGGTCTTGAGCGCGTTCGGCGACGAGATCACACACGCGATAAAAGCCGGTGCGAACGGCGCACTGCTCAAGCCTGTGATGCCGGAGAACATCCTCCGCGCCATCAAGCGAATGCTCAACTGATCCTGCCGCGCGGCGGCTAACGCGCAAACAAAAAGGCCGCGCCGGTGAATGATCGCCACAGCGCGGCCAGGATTTGAAACCTGCTGCCGATTGAAATTCAACTCTTGATGAGTCGCCTTCGTTCGGCCAGCAGTTATTCGAATGGGGATGGAGAGACTCGAACTCTCATGGGTTTCCCCACACGCCCCTCAAACGTGCGTGTCTACCAGTTCCACCACATCCCCTTAACCTTCAATTCTCAAACAGCTCGACCCATGATTGGCGGCTACTTCTTATTAGCGTTGGCCGTCGCAGCGTTGCCATTCTTGGTTGCGGCAGCGGGCTGCTGGACGCCATTAGGTTTTGCGCCTGCGGTATTGGTGTTAGCTGCCGGCTCCGGCGTAGGCGTGACCGGCGCAGTGGCCGGCTGCTGCTCAGGCGCGGTCGGCGGCGCGGGCGCGGGCGTTTGTTCGGCTGGCGCGCTGACACCTTCACCGATGGAACGCTTCTCGAAGATGCCGGGTATCGAAAAGATGAAGGCGATCAGAAAGAAGACAATCGCCGCCGTGATCGTGATCTTCGCCAGCACGGTCTGAGTGCCGCGCGGCCCAAAAGCTGCGGTGTTTGCGCCGCCGCCAAAGACCGCCGCCGCGTCGGATTTGCCCGGCTGAAGCAGGACGAAGAGGATCAGCACGAAGCAGGCAACGATGTAAAGCGCCATCAAAACGTAGTACACAACGGATTCCTACCTGTCATTTTTATAATTCACGATCTGCGCGAACGATTCGGCTTCGAGGCTTGCGCCGCCGACCAGCGCGCCGTCAATGTCGGCCTCGCTCATCAGCGCCGCGGCGTTATCCGGCTTGACGCTGCCGCCGTAGAGGATGCGCATTCCCGTCGCAACGGGGTCGCCGAACATCTCGCGGATTCGGGATCGGATGAAGGCGTGCATCAACTGGGCTATGTGCGGTGTTGCCGTCCGCCCTGTGCCGATTGCCCACACAGGCTCGTAAGCAAGGATGATACGAGAGGCATCTGTGACTGTCAAGTTTCGCAACCCGCCGACCAGTTGCGCGGCGACGACGACTTCGGCATGACCGGCTTCGCGCTCGTCGAGTCGCTCGCCGATGCAAACAATCGGCAGCAAACCGGCGGCGAGCGCGGCGACGATCTTGCGGTTCACCGTCTCATCCGTCTCGCCATAATACTGCCGCCGTTCGGAGTGGCCAATGATGACGTAGCGCGCGCCGGCATCCTTGATCATCAGGGCCGACACTTCGCCGGTGAACGCGCCCGGCCCGATCTCTGCGGCGACGTTTTGCGCGGCCACTTCGACGTTCGAGCCTTCGACGCGGTCGGCCAGCGCCTTGATGGCCGTGAAGGGCGGCGCGAGAACGATGTCACAGTGAGTGGCAGCGACGACCAGCGGCTTGAACGATTGCACGAAGCCGAGGGCTTCGGGAATCGTCTTATACATTTTCCAGTTTCCGGCAATCAGCGGTCTTCTCATAATCTATCCAGCGGTTCACGACTGTGGCTTCGACGCGGTCGGTTCCGGCTTGGATGGCTTGCCGCTGCGCGCCGCGACGATCACCAAGCCTCTGCCCCTCGTCTTGTCTTGTTGAACCGTCACCTTGGCCTCGTCGGTGTCGCCTTTTTTCAGAACCCATTCGGCATATTCGCTGTCTACCATACGGTTCGACACCTTCCAGCCATTGCTCTTGATCACCTGATCATAGAACGCCGCGATCTTATCCATCGCGTCGTGGGTCTGCATGGCAATCGAGAACACCTGGGCGTCCTGTTGCGGCCCGTACATCACGTTGATCGTCGCCGCCTGCGGGTAATTCGGCAGGTCTTTAGGATAACCTTTAGCCTTGTCCATGAACGGCGGCATCTCGAAAGACGGCACCGCTGCCGGCGCGGACTGGCCAGCGGTCGCACCAGCAGCAGGGTCTGGCGCATTCGTCGTTGCGGGCGATTGCGGCTCCGACTTCGCCGGCTGATTCGTGTTGATGTCGTTGTAGGCCGGGCGACGAGGCCCGCATGCGGCCACGCTCAAGGCCGCCGCTACAACCAAGACGATGATCTGAATCTTCATCCACTTCTCCACTCAAAACTCATTTATCGGTGAGCGCGGCGACGCCCGGCAACACGTCGCCGGCTAGAAATTCGAGCGATGCGCCGCCGCCGGTTGAAACATGCGTGATGCGGCCAGCCACGCCCGCCTCTGTGATGGCCGCTACAGAATCGCCGCCGCCGACAATCGTCGTCGCCTGCGCAGAGGCAACGGCTTCGGCGATGGCGCGCGTGCCACGGTCGAACGGCGGGCGCTCGAACATGCCCATAGGGCCATTCCAGACGACGGTCTTCGCGCCGGCGATGCGTTCCGAAAAATCGCGGATCGCCTGCGGGCCGATGTCCAGCCCGGCTTCCTGCGGCTTGATGTCGTTGACCGAGCAAGCGCGCGGCGTTGTCGCCGGGTCGGCGTCCCATGCCGCTTTGTCAACCACGAGGTTATCCGCCGGCAGCAGAAACTCAACGCCCTGCTCTTTCGCGCGACGAAGCAGGTCACGCGCGAGGTCGAGCTTGTCATCTTCGACCAGCGAGCGGCCCGTCTCGACGCCCTGCGATTTCAGAAACGTGTAGGCCATCGCCCCGCCGATCAGGATGGCGTCAGCCGTCTTCAGCAGGTTCTCGATGACGGCGATCTTGTCGGACACCTTCGCGCCGCCGAGGATGACGACGAACGGGCGCTCAGGGTTTTCGAGCGCTTTGCCGAGATACTTCAGCTCCTTCTCCATCAGAAACCCGGCAGCCGATTTTTCGACGTGATGGGTAATCCCTTCAGTCGAAGCATGAGCGCGGTGCGCTGTGCCGAACGCGTCGTTCACATAAACGTCCGTGAGGCTGGCGAGCGCGGCTGCATAACCGGCGTCGTTCTTCTCTTCCTCGGCATGAAAGCGCACGTTTTCGAGCATCAGCGCGTCACCCGGCGCGAGCGCGTCAACCATCCGCCGCACGTCTTCGCCGACGGAATCGGGCGCGAGCGGCACCTCTTTGCCTAGCAGTTCAGACAAACGCCGGGCCGCCGGCGCGAGCGAATACTTCGGGTTCGCCTGCCCTTTCGGCCTGCCGAGATGCGAGGCGAGAATCAAGCGCGCGCCGTTTTCCAGCGCATACTGAATGCTCGGCAGCGCGGCGCGGATTCTGGTGTCGTCGGTGACGTGAAGCGCATCGTCGAGCGGCACGTTGAAGTCTACGCGCATGAAGACGCGCTTGCCGTGCAGATCGAGGTCAGCGATAGACAGTTTCGGCATAATAATCCTCACGACCTGAAGGCGTGGCGACGCGGAGGCGCGGTGATGACAAACCGCGAAATGTATTCTGGACTATAAATCATCGTGTCGCCGCGCTGCCCGCCCCCGCGCCGGCTAGAGTCCTTGCTCCGCGAGGAAGCGGATCAGGTCAACGACGCGACAAGAGTAGCCCCACTCGTTGTCATACCATGACAGCAGCTTCACCATGTTGCCGTCGAGCACGCTGGTGTAGGGCGCATCGAGGATGCTGGAGTGAGAATTCTTGCGGAAATCAACCGAGACGAGAGGCTCCTCAGAGACTTGCAGGATGCCGCGCAGCGAGCCGTCGGCGGCTTGCTTCATAAGCGCGTTGATCTCTTCCTTCGTGGTCGGCTTCTCGACTTCGGCGACGAGATCAACGATGGAGACGTTCGGCGTCGGCACGCGCAGCGAGATGCCGTCGAGCTTGCCCTTGAGTTCCGGCAGCACCAGGCCGATGGCTTTGGCCGCGCCGGTCGAAGTCGGAATGATCGAGAGCGCCGCCGCCCGCGCCCGCCGCAAATCTTTGTGCGGCAGGTCGAGCAGTTGCTGGTCGTTGGTGTACGAATGCACCGTCGTCATCAGGCCGCGCTTGATCGTGAAGTTGTCGTGCAAGACCTTCGCCACAGGGGCCAGACAGTTCGTCGTGCAAGAAGCGTTCGAGATGATGTGGTGCTCTTTCGGGTTGTACTTGTCCTGATTGACGCCGAGCACGATGGTGATGTCTTCGTTCTTGGCGGGGGCTGAAATGATGACCTTCTTGACCGAATCGTGCAGGTGCTGGGCGGCATCCTCGCGCTTGGTGAACCGGCCCGTGGACTCGACGACAATCTCAGCGCCGACCGAGGCCCAATCAATCTTTGCCGGCTCGCGCTCAGAGAAGACGCGGAATTCATCGCCATCCACGACGATGCTGTTGTCTGTGGCGCGAATGTCGGCTTCGAGGTTGCCGAGCACCGAATCGTATTTCAGGAGGTGCGCCAGCGTCTTGGTGTCAGTGATGTCGTTGACGGCGACGAAGTCGAAATCCTTGCTGCCCAGCGCCGCGCGGAAGACGTTGCGCCCGATGCGCCCGAAGCCGTTAATACCAACTTTGATTGCCATCTTTTATTGATCTCCTTATGACGTTTGTATGTGCCTACCACATGGTTTCCGGTGCTGCCCGAAAAGCAACAGACAAGGCTATCGGACGCGCTATTGGTTGTCAAGAATAGAGGCACATTCTGGCATGGAGTACCGCCTTTGGGCGGAAGAGTACGAGGCCGAAAGATTCCGCCTGAAGGCGGTACTCCATGCTGCCGACTTTGCAACCGCCCTGGTATCGAAGGGCCGGCGCTTGACAACCACCCACTACATTCCTACGCTCACAACTGCTATGAGCAACGAACCGGCCATCGAAAAAGTCAGTCTTGCCGAAAAGCTGACGCACTTCACCGACACCTGGAGTCCGAAGATCGTTGGCGAGATCAACGACGCTTACGTCAAGCTCGTCAAGCTCAAAGGCGAGTTCGTCTGGCACCACCACGATAACGAAGACGAGATGTTCCTGGTCATCAAAGGCCATCTGCTGATGCGGCTGCGCGACCGTGACCTGCACCTCGACGAAGGCGAGTTCGTGATCATCCCACGCGGCGTCGAGCACCTGCCTATCGCTGACGACGAATGCCACGTGATGTTGCTCGAACCGAAGACGACGCTCAACACGGGCCAGCTCACCAACGAGCGCACCGTCGCCGAGCTCGAACGCATTTAGGTCATGGAGCCGGTCGGCCAGTCTCAGCCTATCGAACCGCCAGACGTGCAAGCGCCCGCCGGCACGCCTCACTGGCAGTACGTGCCGAGGCGCGGCTTGAGCATTCCGAGCATCACTGTGCTCGACTCTGCCGGAAATGTCATCGAAGAGGAACAGCGCCGCCTCCTGCGCCACCTCGCACAAGATGGCCTCGGCGCTGACATCATCTTCGGCGTCGGCACGACGGGCGAGTGGAATCGCCTGACGAACCGCGAACGCCAGCGGCTCATCCACATTCACAGCGACGAGATACGACGCCTGAACGCCGGCATCCGCAGGCAGGGACGCCGCCCCATCGAAGCCTGGGCCGGCGTCACCGCCGCGACGCGCGCCGAAACGTTGGCGAATATCGAATACGCGCTCGACGCTCGTGCAGACGCCGCCGTCGTTGCGCCGCTGTCCATCGGCGATGTAAGCGATATTACTCAGTTCTTCCAGCGCGACGTGAGCGACCTGTTCGACCGTGCGGGCCGCTTCTTGCCGGTCTTTCTCTACGACAACGCCGACATCGCGGTTGATCCGCGCGCGCCGCACATCCGCACGCGCGAGGTCAAGCGCTTGAGCCGTCTGCCGTTCATCTTCGGCGTCAAAGTCTCTGCTTCGCGCCGCGTGCTCGGCAATTACACGAAAGGCGCGGCGCACTTCAAAGATAAAGGCGAGTTCGGCATCTACGTCGGCAACGCCATGTTGATGTTTCAAGTCTTCCGAATGGAAGACGGTCTGCTCGGTCGCGTGCGCGAATACTGGAACCGCTACCTGCTGCACAACGAGTTGCCGGTCGGCGTCGTCTCCGGCCCGGCCAACTGTCTGCCGCGCGAGTGGCGGCGAGCCTGGCGGGCATGTTTTGCCGGCGACGAGCGATTGATGGCGACCTATCGCGCGGCCTTCATGGAATTCGAGCGCGCCTGTCGCTTCACGGAAAACGGCGCGACGGCAATCAAGATGATCGCCTGCTTAAAACATGCGCTGAAGATAGATGGGGTGATCGAATCCGACCTGGTGGCCGCCGGCACGCCGGCTTTGAACGATGAGCAGAAGAGTCGTTTCGCCGAAGATTATGGCAGGATCAAAGAAAACTTGCGCCGCGCCACCGCCGCCGGCTGGCTGACGCAATCCGAGCGAAAGTAAGCCAGGTTACAACTGCCCGCAGGCAAAAAAAGAGAGGAACTGCGGCAGAGCCCCCTGGGTAAGTGACCTCTGCCTACGTCCCTCTCCAGCCGCTAAAGGAGAATTCAAAATCTCAACGCGCCGCCGCACCCTTGCGGCTCAAGCGCAACGTGCGCGAGACGATGTCGGCGATCTTCTCGGCGTAGCGCCGCCCGGTTTCGCAGGACGGGCAATATTGGCCGGCTTCAAAGCAAGGGGAATCGCCCGGCCCATGAATAATCCCCGTGCCATGACATCGCGCACATGATAAGGCTTCTCCGCCCAGATTCACCGGCTTGCCTCCAGCCCGATAATTGTGACAAATCGTAAAATTCAGTTGCTTTTGACGCCCTTCACGCCTTACGCTATTGAGCGTTGCCCCAGAGTATGGTAAAAGAGCAACTGTGCGGATTGCCCAGCGCGTAATATTTTAAGCGACCCGGCAAAGTACAGCGTAAGACAAGCTTCAAAAAGCAATTCAGTTTTAATATCTTAAACCGAAGCGATATTAGCCCACAGGCAAGGCGATGTCAAATAAAATATTGAGCAAGGGTTCAATATTTTGAGCGGCGGGAGGTGAGTATGCGCAGACTCGGCAAAGAGAAGCTCGGCGATTACATCCGGCGCGTGATGAGGCAGAAGCAGCTGAAACTGCGTGACGTTGAACGGCGGGCAGGCGGCGAGATCACTAACGGTTACATCAGCGGCATTATCAATGGCAGAATCAAGAACGTCAGCCTGGATAAACTGAAGGCGCTGGCAAAGGGTCTGGAGGTTGACGTGTACGAGCTTTTCTCGGCGGCAATGGGCGAAGCGCGCCCGTTGACAGAAGAGGAAACAGCTTACACCCAGCCCGATATCTTGTGGCTGCTGGGCATCATGCAGGAGATCGCCGCCAGCCCCGAACTGTTGAAGATACTCCACGAATTGGTGCAAATGCCGGCGAAGGATCGCGAGATCGTCGTCAAAGTCATTGAATCCATCGGCAAAACGAAACGACCGGTGCGCCGCCACCCTGGTCGCAAGCACGCTTAATCAAGACCCTGTCCCTGCCCCACCTACCTCTCACCTAAAGGCTTTCGTCGCGCGCGCAGAACGCCAGCCGGGCTCAGTTCTTCTTCGAGCGCTTCCGGCCAGGGCGCAACAGGTCGCGCGGGATGACTTTGGTCAGCTTTCTGATATAAGTCGGGGTGACGCCGAGGATCGCCGCCGCGTCGCGGGCATTGCCGCGCGCTTTGTAGAGCGCCCGCGCCCACAGCCATTTGAGCAGGGCGATCTTGGCGTCGGCGAGCAGCGGAATCTGCGCGTCCGAGAGAATGAAGAAGCGTTCCTGGTCGAGCGCGTTGATGCGCCGGCGTGCCGCCTGCGTCTCGCGCTTCAACTCCGGCAGCGGGCGATTGCCGAGCGCCGATTCGACCTCGCTCAACAGGTTGCAGGCTTCGACAGGGTCGGTCAAGCAGAGCGCCTGCGCCAGCAGCGCCTTCACTTCAATCTCAAGCAGCGACGCCTGTAGCTTCTGGGCAATTTCGAGCGCCTCCCAGAGCATGGTGGCGGCCTCGTCTTCCTGCTCCAGCGCCAGGTAGAGCCTGCCGAAGGTGCGGCGGATTTCGGCCTTCTGCGACTGGCTATTGGCCTGCTCGGCTAGTTCCCATGCGGTTGTCAGCAAGAGCCCGGCTTCGTTGAACTCGCGCCGCCCCATGCAGACACGCGCCTTGATTTCGTAAGTCGAGGCGATCTGCGTGCTGCCCGCCCACGCGCCCTTTTCGAGCGCCAGATTAGCGCAAGCTTCGGCCCGCTCCAGGTCTTTCATACAGACGAGCGTCACGGCGATGTTGTTCAGCACCAGGTAGGAGTATTGCTCGTGTCGCATCTGCTCAAAGGTGTCGCGGGCATATTCAAGGTACTTGAGCGCCGTCTCATGCTCGCCGAGCACGTTCAGCGCCAGCGCTACGTTAACCCGCGCCACCGCGAGATTGTAATCATCATGACTCTTAAGAAGGATGCGGATGCCGCGCTCAAGCATCGTCCGCGCCTCCTCGACCTGGCCCGTTCGGTGCAGCACCGCGCCGAGACAAAGGTAGGCCAGCCCCATGCGATACGAGCGCGTCTGCGCGGCGTAGAGGGCGATGGCCTCTTTGAAACAATCAATCGCGTCGCCCCAGCGTTCCAAAGACCAAAGCGCCTGCCCTTCGAGTTGCAAGGCTTCGCCGACAGTCAATTCATCGTCGCGGGCGTTGGCGATAGTTTTGGCCGTCCGCGCCAGCCTGAGCGTTTCGCTCGGCTCGTGCCGTCGGTAGCGGTAGGTGGCGGTGATCAGCAACACGCGAGCGGCTAATCCCAGCGGCACGCGGTCGAGGTCTTCGATGTAAGGCGACAGTACCGTTTCCATCTCCTCGACGCGCCCGCCGCGCCCGCTGATTTCAGCGACCAGCAGCCGCAAGCGAATCGCTTCGTCCTCGAATTCAGGCAGAGCTTGCCAGTCGCCAGGCAACATCGCGGCGATCTTGTCATAATCGCCTGTCTCCCTGAGCGATTCGAGCAACGCCAGGTCAAGAACATCCGGCTGCATAGACTTCCTTTCCGGGAGGGGAACCTATGGGCTGGTCGCATTGTCAGGCACACCGCATAGCCTGTCAAGCACAAATCGAGCGCGTTCAATCTCGGCTCGAACGGCGGCGGTAGATCAACTGGCGCAAAGGGCCGGCCAACAGCATCACCAACATGATGCCGGCAGCAGCACAACTGATGCCTAGCGCGACCGCGCGTAGTTTTGTATTTCTGAATACGATTGCCAACTGGTGGTGGCCGGGCGGGATCACAATCAACATCGTCGAAAGCTGCGGGTGCGTTTCGATAGCCACAGGCGAGCCGTCGAGTGTCGCCGCCCAGCCGCGATACATCAATGAATAGACGTGCAGCCGTCCGCCCGCCGACGAGGTGGTTTCGATTACACGGCGCTCAGGCTGCCACTCGATCACGCGGGCCTGATCGCCTGCCGCTGCTTCAATGAATTGACAGGTTTTGCCGCGCGGCAAGTCGTAGACATCGGGCGTGCCCAGCGGCGTGAAATCCTGTTCGTAATTCTCTCGCGGGGCGACGAACGGTCTGCGCAGATTCGACGCCCGCGCTGCCGCGATCACGCCAAAGGCCACACTGCCAACCGAGAGCACGACAACAAGGGTGAGCCAGACAAGCGTCACGGCACTGCGCTTACGCCCCGCACTCGCGGGCGGGCGCTTTCGACAGCGTCCGGTGAAGAGGCGATCAGTCGCCGCGCCTGCGAGCACAGCCAGCGCCAGCGTCGTTACGGCCAGCCAGCGCCACACGAACGCGACCGCCGCCATGCCCGGTAGCGCTTTGACGAGCGGCTCGCCGAGCGGCAGTAGCATGGCGAGCGACAGCCCTCCTGCGAGTATCCATGCGACAACGTGACGACGGCGCACCAGTTCCCTCTCGCTTTCGACGCGGTGGCCCCGCGCCATCCAACTCAAGGCTCCCCACAACAGCGCCATCGTTAGCGCAATCGCACCGATGAGTCGTTCAAACCGATTGCCGGTCAGCAACTGATTCATGAATCCCATACGCTGCTGGAACAGATCGGTGACGCTCTGATTGACCAGCGACTTTTCGAGCACCGCCGGCAGCGCATAAAAGGCCGCGCCGGCACTGCCGAGGATCAGCATAGCCATGCCGTTCAAGAGCGGTTGCCAGCGTTTCACCTGAATCGCATAAGTTATAATGAACGCTACAAAGGCGAGAGTAAACAAATACGCGGTCGGTGGATGGCTCAGGACGAGCAATGCCAACGCCAGCGCGCCGCCCGCGATGGCTCGTGCGCGCAACCGTTCAGCTACGTGAGCGTAGGCCAGCATGACCAGCGGCATCCACACAAAGGCAAGCAACTCGGCGAGCGCGCCACGATGATAGAGGTCTATCAGGTGGTAAGGCGAGAGAACATAAAATAACGCCGCGACCGCGCTTGCGCCGCGCGATGCGAACGTCCGCGCGTAAGCGTACAGGGCTACACCTGAGCCGAGCGCCGCCAGTGCCGTCACGACTTCGAGCGCCGCCGGCCAGTCGCCGGTCACGGCGTGCGCGGCGGAGAGCAGATAATAAATGAGCGGTGCGTAAAAGAGCGTGGTTGCCGCTCCGTAGCCGCCGTTCATGCTGCCCAGCCAGCGCGGCATCCACACGCCTGAATGCAGCGCCTCGTCAAAAGCCAGCATTCGCGGCCAGTGAATAATCAAGTCTCCGGCTTCGGGCATCCGCCCGTTTGCGGCGTGGAAGAATGGCAGCGACGAAGCCAACGCAATCAGGCTGATCACACCGAGCAGCAGCAGATCTGTGCGGTCATAGGTCGAGGATGCGGGGGACGTGCGGGAATCAAATAGCTGCACGAGCCACCGCCAGCGCACTCTGCCGCCACTCGTGGAGCGGTCGTTCGCCGTTTCGGCGTGATGTGTGGGAGTGGCTCTCATCGGACTTTGCGCATCTGGCGAAGTGTAATCACCGCCACAATGCCCGCACCGAGCAGCGCGAGCGCGGCTAACGTGATGAGGTTGGCGGCGCGGCGGACAGGCGTCGGGCGATAATCGAGCCGGACTTCGTGCGTTCCCGCTTCGAGCGCCACCGCGATGTCGCCGAGTGATACCTCTTCGATCACTTGCGCGGGCTTACCGTCAACCGACGGCGACCAGCCGGGCGTTTCGAGCTTGCGGATCACCGCCTCGTCGCCGCCCGTCGTGCGGACGCGCAGGGCCTGGCTGCTGCCAAGGCTCGCGGGGTTGCCATCAACGGTCACCGTCCAGCCGGGAAAATCGAAGGCGCGCAACAAGAGGCGGTCGTCGTCACTCAGATCAACCCGCACGGCACGATGTTCAGGCATCCATCTCTCGACGAGTGTGCGGCCATTGCCGCGCTCCAGCTCGGCAGGCTCAACGCGCGGCAGTCGAAAGATGTCGCCGTAACCTGTGCGCGGCATCAAAGCAAAGTTGAACGGTTCGGGATCAGGCACGAAGGGACTGCCGTTTGAATAAGGCTTGACGACTTCTTCGAGGCTGAACCACGCGCTGCCGACGATGACCCAGACGGCGACGACCAGGGCCAAGCCGGCTTCGTACCTGCGCCACGTCCGCGCCATTCGCAAGACGACTTCGCTGCATGCGCCGGCCAGCAGGGCGACGGCCAGCGTGACAATGCCGAGCATCCGCCACGTGAAAATGCCGATCTCGATCTTTGGAATGTATCTTCCCAAAGGATATGAGAGCCGTGTCATCAGGAACAAAGCCAGACCGCCGAGCGTCAGCCACACGAGGACTTGCTCTTTAAGCGGCGACCAGCGGCGCATCACTCGCGGTCTTATCAACAGCAGCGCGACGGCGGCAACGAAGATGAAGATCGCATTGAGTATCCAGATGCGGTCAATCAGGTCGAGAAAGTAATTCGCACGTCCGGCGTTGATGCCGAGCCGCACGAGCACATAACTGTCGTGGTATGGATAATCCTGCGCGACGTTATCGCTGTTGATGAATGACTGTTCGAGAACGGCGGGGATAATGTAAGCCGCCGCTAGCCCCAGCCCTAACACAAGTCCCGCTGCTACCCAGACCAGCCCGCGCCAGCTTCGCCTCATCAACGCCAGCACACCCAGTGCTACGACGTATCCCAAGCCGAACTGATAAGCGGTTGCCGGGTGGCTCCAGATGAAACCGCCGTAGCTCACCGCTAGCACCAGCATCCACTTCACCGCTTCCCTCTTCCACTCCGCCGCCTGGCTGCTCGTCGCGTTACTGCTTGCCTCGCCTGCGCGCTGCTCGGCTCCGCTCATCAGCCGCTCGCCTGCGCCCAACATCAAAGGCATCCACACGAACCCCAGCAACTCTGCCAGCGCGCCTCGCTGATACGCGTCCAGCAGATGATACGGCCCTAGCACATAGGCCGTCATCGCCGCCGCCGCTGCCGACCGGCTCAACCAGCGCCGCGCGTACCAGTAGAGCGCCAGCCCGCTGGCCAGCATCATCAGCCCCTGCGCCACCAGCACGGCGGCTGTCCAGTCTCTGGTCAGGAGGTAGCCTGAGGCGGTCAGGTAGTAGACGCCGGGCGGGTAGTAGCTCGTCGTCGGTGCGCCGAAGCCGCGGTTGGTGTCGGCTTCCCAGCGCGGGTAGACCGCCCCGGCCCGCAGCCCGTCGTAAAACGACCGCATCTGGTTGTAATGCGCGTGCATGTCGTGCGTCGCCGGCATGTGCAGCGACCAGCGCGACTGGCCGGGGTGAGGGTTCGCGATGAAGAAGTATGGCAGCGTGGCAATCGCCGACAATACGACGCAATAGCCAAGCAGCCAGACGCGTCGCTGCCGGCGCACGTGCGGCTTGTGAGTGATTTCGGTAGGAGCAGAAGCTTCAATCATTCGCGTCTCACGTCGTATGTTTCAGCCGCTTCCATCGGAATAATGGTAATGTAGCCGTCATCACTATAACGATTGCGAACGTAATAATCGTCACACGCTCGGCGTTGCGGCGCACGGGAGTATCAAGAAAGTCTATCCGCACTTCGTGGTTGCCGGCGTCGAGGTCAATCTGTATATCGCCGAGGTCTTCGCCGGTCTTGATCGGCGCGGGCTTGCCGTCAACGGTCGCCGTCCAGCCGGGAAAGTTGAAGGCGCGCAGCCAGAGTTGATCGGCATCGCTCAACTCGACTCGGACGATGCGATGCTCAGGCAACCATTTTTCGACGGCGACCGTGCCGTTACCTTCAGCAAGCTCTGCTGGCGGCACATCGTCGGGCAGCTCTCCGGGATCGTCCGGCGCAGTCGCAGGCAGGGTGGCGCTGTTCAGGTGCTCCTCCTCAGGCTCGAAGACCGGCGCGTGAACCATCGGCAAACAGACCGACAGCAGGCTGAAGGCCACGCCGCCGATCAAGATCACGAGGCTGAGTGAGGCGTAGGCCGCCCGCCATCTTCTTGCCTGTTGCCGCGACGCGGCGGTTGCCGCTTGCCAGCATGCGCCGGCCAGCAGCGCCGTCGCCAGAGTCGTCATCGCCAGCATTCTCCAGGTGAAGATGCCGATCTCGATCTTCGGAATATACTGGCCGATGGGCTTCGAGATTTTGTGCATCATAAAACTGACGAAGAGGCCGAGCACCATCCACATCAACACCTGCTGCTTGAGTCCTGCGCTCAGTAAGCCGTCGCGCTCGAAGGTGGCGAAGAAGCGGCGAAGACCTCGCGGCTCGTTCGCAGCCGATAGCTCGCTTGAGCCTTCGTCGCCCAGCAACAACGCCGCGCCGCACAGTATCGTCAACGCGAGTCCCAGCGCCCAGAGCGAATTGATGCGCCGATAAAAATCAACATAGTTACTTGCATTAAAAATATCGTGAACGAACACATAGGTGTTGTGATAAGGCCATGAACTCAAAATGTAATCTTTGTGGATGAGGTTCTGTTCTAAGACGGCGGGGACGATGTAAGCCGCCGCCAACGCCACACCCAGCACTATTCCCGCTGCTACCCACAACAGCCCGCGCCAGCTTCGCCTCATCAACGCCAACACCATCATCGCTACCGCAAAACCTAAACTGAATTGATAAGCCGTCGGCGGATGGCTCCAGATGAAACCGCCGTAGCTCACCGCCAGCATCAGCACCCACTTCACCGCTTCCTTCTTCCACCCCGCCGCTTGGCCGCTCGTCGCGTTACTGCTTGCCTCGCCTGCGCGCTGCTCTGCTCCGCTCATCAGCCGCTCGCCTGCGCCCAACATCAAAGGCATCCACACGAACCCCAGCAACTCTGCCAGCGCGCCTCGCTGATACGCGTCCAGCAGATGATACGGCCCTAGCACATAGGCCGTCATCGCCGCCGCCGCTGCCGACCGGCTCAACCAGCGCCGCGCGTACCAGTAGAGCGCCAGCCCGCTGGCCAGCATCATCAGCCCCTGCGCCACCAGCACGGCGGCTGTCCAGTCTCTGGTCAGGAGGTAGCCTGAGGCGGTCAGGTAGTAGACGCCGGGCGGGTAGTAGCTCGTCGTCGGTGCGCCGAAGCCGCGGTTGGTGTCGGCTTCCCAGCGCGGGTAGACCGCGCCGGCCCGCAGCCCGTCGTAAAACGACCGCATCTGATCGTAGTGCAGAAACATGTCATGCGTCGTCGGCATCCTGAGCCCCGACGCGGTACCCTCTTCATTCTCGCCCATGAAGAAAAACGGCACGACGGCAATGAGGGTCAGCGCAATGGCGAGCAACGCAATCAGCAACGGAGCAAGCCATCGCTTTCGCGCGCCTGCCTGATGAAGAGATGTTGAAGGGTGAGATTCCTCTTGCGCTTCGATCATTGCGAAAGGCTCCGGCGGCGCGGCCACTGATTACGCTGAATGGTCATGACGGTTAAGGCAGTCATCCTAACACAGCCTCTCGCGAACCCAATAGCCCTGCTGCTCAATTCGCCCACTGCCGTTTGCGCCGCTACATAGCGAGCGTGTAGAAATGAGGAGGGACGATAGACAGGAGGAATGAATCAATATGACGGCGGTTGACAGCAAACAAACGCAGCCCTTGAGCGATGACGAAGTGCGCCGGATGACGGCCTACTGGCATGCCGCGAATTATCTGTCGGTCGGGCAGATTTATCTCTATGACAACCCGCTGCTGCGCGAGCCGCTGCGCGTCGAACACGTCAAGCCGCGCCTGCTCGGCCACTGGGGAACGACGCCGGGACTCAACTTCATCTACGTGCACCTCAACCGCGTCATCAAGGCGCGCGACCTGAATGTCATCTACATTACAGGCCCTGGACACGGCGGGCCGGGACTGGTCGCCAACACCTATCTCGAAGGAACCTACAGCGAGTTCTATCCGAACATCGCACAGAACGTCGAGGGCATGAAGAAACTCTTCAAGCAGTTCTCCTTCCCCGGCGGCATCCCCAGTCACGTCGCGCCCGAAACGCCCGGCTCGATTCACGAAGGCGGCGAGCTCGGCTACGCGCTGGTGCATGCCTACGGCGCAGTGCTCGACAATCCTGACCTGCTCGCCGCCTGCGTCATCGGCGATGGCGAAGCCGAAACCGGCGCGCTCGCCGCAAGCTGGCATTCGAATAAATTCCTCAACCCGGCGCGTGACGGCGCGGTGCTGCCCATCCTGCATCTGAACGGCTACAAGATCGCTAACCCAACCCTGCTGGCGCGCATGGGCGAAGATGAGTTGCGCAGCCTGATGATCGGCTATGGCTATAAGCCTTACTTTGTCGAAGGCGACGACCCTGCGGTCATGCATCAATTGATGGCTGCGACGATGGATGCGATTCTCGACGAGATCAAGACCATACAGACGGAGGTGCGCCGCGATGGCTTCAAGCGCCGCCCGCAGTGGCCGATGATCGTCCTGCGCACGCCCAAAGGCTGGACGGGGCCGAAGATGGTGGACGGCTTGCCGACCGAAAACTCTTTCCGCTCGCACCAGGTGCCGCTCGCCGACATCGCCACCAAGCCCGAACACTTGCGGCAGCTCGAAGAATGGATGCGAAGTTACAAACCCGAAACGCTCTTTGATGAGAACGGCGCGTTGCAACCTGAGCTGCGCGAGCTTGCGCCGCGCGGCAATCGCCGTATGGGAGCCAACCCACACGCGAACGGCGGCCTCCTGCTGGTAGATTTGAAGATGCCGGATTATCGCGACTACGCCGTAGAACTGCCGAAGCCGGGCGCGGTCGAAGCCGGCGCGACCGCCGTGATGGGCCGGTTCCTGCGCGACGTGATGAAGCTCAACATGGAGAGCCGCAACTTTCGCGTCGTCGGCCCGGACGAAACCGTATCCAATCGTCTGGGCGCGCTCCTCGAAGTGACCGACCGCGTCTTCACTGACACGATACTGCCGACCGACGATCACCTGTCGCACGATGGCCGCGTGATGGAAGTCCTCAGCGAGCACCTGTGTCAGGGCTGGCTCGAAGGCTATCTGCTGACCGGGCGGCACGGCTTCTTCTCTTGCTACGAAGCCTTCATACACATCGTGGATTCGATGTTCAATCAACATGCCAAGTGGCTGAAGACGACGCGGCACATTCCGTGGCGGCGGCCCATCGCGTCGCTCAATTACCTGCTGTCGTCACACGTCTGGCGGCAGGATCATAACGGCTTCAGCCATCAAGACCCCGGCTTCATTGATCACGTCGTCAACAAGAAGGCAGAGATCGTGCGTGTCTACCTCCCGCCCGATGCGAATACGCTGCTGTCGGTGACCGATCATTGCCTGCGCAGCCGCCACTACGTCAACGTCATCATCGCCGGCAAACAGCCCGCGCCGCAGTGGCTCGACATCGAAGCGGCGGCGCGGCACAGCGCTGCCGGCATCGGCATCTGGGAATGGGCGAGCAACGATCAAGGCATGGAACCTGACGTAGTGATGGCTTGCGCAGGCGACGTGCCGACGCTTGAGACGCTGGCCGCAGTAGACATCCTGCGCCAGCACTTCGCCGACCTCAAGATACGCGTCGTCAACGTCGTTGACCTGATGACGCTGCAACCGGCGAGCGAGCACCCGCACGGTTTGTCGGACAAAGATTTCGATTCGCTCTTTACGCGCGATAAGCCGATTATCTTCGCTTTTCACGGCTACCCTTGGCTGATCCACCGGCTCGCCTACCGCCGCCACAATCACGACAACCTGCACGTGCGCGGTTACAAGGAAGAAGGCACCACGACGACGCCTTTCGACATGACGGTGCTCAACGACCTCGACCGCTTCCATCTGGTGAACGATGTGATAGACCGCGTGCCGACGCTGGGCGCGCGCGCCGCTTACATCAAGCAAGCCATGCGCGACAAGCTGTTCGAGCACAATCGCTACATCGCGCAGTACGGCGACGACATGCCGGAAGTGCGCGATTGGAAGTGGCCTTACTAACTAAAACTTTTTTCAATTGCGAATAGCTGTAGGGGCGATGGCAGGAGATGTGCTTCGCACGCGTGGCGCATCTCCAGCCATCGCCCCTGCTTTGTTACAGCCCTAACTCGCCGGGCAAGCGGGTTCAAGCGGCAATGCGGGCTATGCTATAGTGAGGTGTCGAGCAGACTCTATGAAGAAGCGTTACCAGTTCATCTTGAGCGCGGCCTTTTTCGGGCTGCTGTTGATCTATGCTGGCGCGCTCTTTATTCAAAGCGCCGTGGTCTTGAGCCAGCACAGCGAGCCGGGCTGGTTTCCTTACCAACTGGGCGATCAGACGGTCGTCAGCACTGTGACCTCGGCAGAAGCCGCCGCGCTGCTGCGCCCCGGCGATGAAGTTCTGGCCATCAACAATGCGCCGGTCACCTCAGACTTTGACATTCCCGAAGCCTTTCGCCACATCGAACCGGCGACCGCTTACATGCTGAAGATACGCCGCGCCGGGCGCACACAGGATCTGCTGCTGCCGTCGCAGCCCGTGCCGACCAGCGCCTGGATCGTTCGCCTGGCGCTGCGCATCATCATCCCCAACATCTTTCTGCTGACGGGGCTGGTCGTCTTTCTGCTCAAGCCCAAAGACAAGCAGGCGCTGTTGCTGGCCTTGATGTTCGGCATGTTCCCCGGCCTCATCCTGGCCGGTGCGCCGGCCTTCGGCGGTCGCCCGCTCTGGCTCGTGCTGGTGGTGTTGATAGTCAACATTACATCCCTATTTCTACCGCCGGTCTTCCTGCATTTCTTCCAGATCTTTCCCGAACCGTCGGCGCTCATTCGCAAATACCCGAAGCTGGAAAAGCTGCTCTACGTGCCGCATCTGGTGACGTTCGTACCTTACTTCGCCCTTTTCAATCTGGTGGCCGCCTTTGCGCCGCGCCGCTTCTACGAATTCCAGCAAAGCTTCCCCGCCTTCGAGCGCCTCGGCTTCGCGGTGATGACTTTGTACATCGCCGGCGGATTGCTGTCGCTGATGTGGAATTACCGTGGCGCAGGTCGCACGTCGCGGCGCAAGATGCGCGTCGTCGTCGCCGGCAGCATCGCCGGGTTCTTGCCATTGTTTCTCGTTTTTCTAGTCGCCGTCCTGTTCAATCCTTCACATGAAGAATTGCAGTTGGCTTCGGTCATCGCCATCTTCTGCTTCCTCTTATTCCCTTTGTCGTTCGCCTACGCCATCATTCGCCACCAGGTGATCCCTGTGCGCTTGATCGTGCGGCGCGGCGTGCGTTACCTGCTGGTGTCGCGCGGCTTCATCATCGTGCAGGCGCTGGTCGTCTTCCTGGTCTTGAGCTATCTGCTGACCGGCTCGCGGCTCGAATACATAGACCGCTATGGGCCGCGCGCCGACATCGTCGCGACGATGCTGGCGACGGCGCTGGCCATCGGCGTGCTCACGCTCGTCAACCAGCGCGTGCTGCCGATCATTGACCGCAAGTTCTTCCGCGACGCTTACGACGCGCAGCAATTACTCAGCGACCTCGGCATCGAGATGCGCCGCGTCGCCAACATCCGCCAGATACTCGACCTCGCGCTGGGCAAGATTCAGCGAGCGCTGCACGTTGAAAACATCACGGCGTTTCTGATCGAGCGTGCGAGCGGCGATTATCGCTGCGCCCTGCGCGCGCGCATGCAAGAACACGGCGAGCGCACGGTTGATGTTGAACGCTCGCTGCTGCTGCCGAGCAATGGCTATGCGGCGATGCGGCTGCGGCTGTCGGCTATGGCGATCGGCGTTGACCTCGACAGGTCTTGGGGACAGGGCTATCCGACTTCGAACGCTGACATCAATGAAGCGCGTCGCCGCGAGCGCGAGACACTGCGCGGCATGGGCGCGGAACTGTTGATCCCCATCGCGACCAAAGATGAGCTGCTCGGCATGTTGTCATTAGGCAAGCGGCTCGGCGACCTGCCGTTTTCGAGCGACGACCGGCAGTTGTTGATGGCGGTCGCCTTTCAGGTCGCCTTCGCCATACAGAACGCCGAGCTGGTGCAGCAGGTCGCCGAAGAAGAACGACTGCGCCACGAGCTTGAAATTGCCACAGCCGTGCAGCGCCGGCTCTTCCCCGCCGCGCCGCCCGACCTGCCTTCGCTTGAGCTGGCCGGCATCTGCCTGCCGGCGCGCGGCGTCGGTGGTGATTATTACGATTTCATCCTGCTCGACGGCGAACGCGTCGGCATCGCCGTTGCGGACGTAGCCGGCAAAGGCATCTCGGCGGCGCTGTTGATGTCAACCGTGCAGGCGTCGCTGCGCAGTCAGGCTCCGCAGGTCAACGGTCGGCTGACCGAGCTGGTTTCGGCGATGAATCGCTTGCTGCATCTCTCGACGGACGCGGCGAGCTACGCGACTTTCTTTTATGCGCAGTACGACGAAGCGCGGCGGGCGCTGACTTATGTCAACGCAGGCCACAACCCGCCCTTGCTGGTGCGCGCGGCGCGCGTGTCAAACAGCATCTCGATGGCGCAGGGTGCGAGCGCCAGCGCCAGCGCCGGTGATGGCAAGGCGGACGCGGCTGCGGAAAGAGCCGGCGACACCAGCGTCGTCAACATCAGCGAATTGACTTGCGGCGGCCCGGTCATCGGCGCGTTCGACGAATCGCGTTATGAGCAGGAGACCATCGCTTTAGAGAGCGGCGATATATTGGTCGCCTACACGGACGGCGTCAGCGAAGCGTTCAATGCTGGCGGCGAAGAGTTCGGCGAAGCGCGATTAAGAGAGATGGTCAGCGCTTCGGCGCACCTGTCGGCGCAGGACTTGACCGAACGGATCATTGACGAGGTGCGCGACTGGAGCGGCGAGACGCCGCAATTCGACGACCTCACGCTCGTGGTCATGAAAGTCAAGTGACGCTGCCCTGCGAAGCGCCGGCGAGCAGCGCTCACCGCTTATCCGACGAACGCGAATCCTTTCACTTCATCGAGACGGACGTAGAGGCGGTCGAAGACGGCGTTGGCCAGGTGGTTGGAAAAATGTTCGATGGTGACGGCGTTGAGTTCGATGACGCTCTCGGAGAGGCGCGAGCCGGCTTGCTCCTGGCCCTTCAGCTCCTGCGCGAAGCCGTAGCCGATGCGGCCACGGACGACGCCGAACGAGGTGTAGAGGACGAGCTGGTTGAACGATTGCGCGCCGTCGGGCGCGAGCGAGGCGCGTAACAGCCGTATGAGGATGTCGGCGGCGGTCTGTGTCGGTGAAGCGTCCATCAGCACAAGTCTCCTGGTCGGGCGAAGTGTGAATGGCCTGCGCTGTAACGACGAGGCACCCTGAGTCTAAACTGCGCGCGTCGCGCTGTAAAGCAAATGATCTCGGCTTATCAGAACTGTAACAAAGACTGTGTAGGGACGATGGCAGGAGATGCGCTCCGCGCGCGGCGGGCTACTCCCTGCCCGGATCGAACGCAGTTCGATGATCAGTCATTTTGCTGCGCAAAATCCGGGCAGCCACAAGGGCTGCCCCTATAATCAACCGCGCATGCCTGAAAATCTTCATTTTCTGGTGAAGGTGAACGGCTCGGAGCGCTCGCCGGTCGCCGGATTGTAGATCGTGACCGTGACCGGCACGCCATGCAGGAAGGTTTCGTTGATGCCCGCCTTGCCGAGCTTCGCCAGCAACTCGGCTCCAGTTCCGTCCGCGAGCGTCATGTCAGTATTGAGGTGCGACTTGGCCAGCGCCACGCCATTCACTTCGATCACCGCGCCGCCCGTGCCAAAGCCTATGCCGTCAACGCCGACTACTTTCTTGCTCACCCAGACCGTGCCGATGGCCGGGCGCGTCGGCGTGCGCGGCACGGTGTTGGTCAGCGCGTTGTAGACGTTGATGCGCCCGGCGCTCGACGTGCGCCCGACGAGCGTCGGCTGAGGGTCGGCTGTCTTGACGATGCGGCGGCGGGCATCTGCCGCCGACAGCTTCGGCTCATTCGAAAAGAGCAGCGCCGCCGCGCCCGTCACCACCGGAGCCGCCATCGAAGTCCCTTGCCCGTAGCCGTAATCGTTGTTGGGCGTCGTGCTGATCGTGAAGACGCCCGGCGCGGCTATCTGTATGCTGTTCATGCCATAGTTTGAAAAGGCTGCGTAGCTGTCGGTGTTGTTGACCGCCGCTACCGCAATGATCGTAGACACGTCTCGGCTCCACGCCGCGGGGTAGACCGGGCTGGTATCAACGTCTACGCCGTCTTCGTTGATCTCGCCGTTGCCCGCCGCGCAGACGAAGAGGACGCCATTGTTGCCGGCGTTGACGATGGCATCCTTGAGCGATTGCGAAGGGCTATTGCCGGCCCAACTGGCATTGATGACGCGGACGTTCTGGCCGCGCCGCTTCTGGTCGAGGACGTAGTTGATCGCTTTGACGGCATCGGCAGTGCTGCCGCTCTGCGCGCCGAGGAATTTCAAGACCATCAGCTTGACATGCCAGGCGACGCCGGTGACGCCTATCTCGTTATTGCCCGCCGCGCCTATCGCGCCGGTGACGTGCGTGCCGTGCCAGTCGTCTGTCGCGTTGTCGTAGAGCCTTGGACTTTTCGTCACATAATTCCAGCCGTGCACATCGTCCACATAGCCGTTGCCGTCATCGTCAACGCCGTTGCCGGGAATCTCGCGCGTATTCGTCCATGCGTTCGGCGCGAGGTCGGGATGCGAGAGGTCTACGCCGCTATCAATCACGGCGACGACAAGGTCGTCACTGCCCGTGGTGATGTCCCAGGCTTGCGTCGCGTTGATGTCAGCGCCGGGCTTGCCCGATAGAAAGGTGCCCGTGTTCATCAAAGCGTACTGCTGCCAGAAGAGCGCGTCGTCGGGCAGGGCGGCTCGCTGCCAGAGATAGTTCGGCTCGGCGAATTCGACGCGCGCATCCTGTCGCAGCCGCGCGGCGGCTTCTTCGACCGTTTCGCCATCTTCGCCATCAAGGTTAATGAGCAGCAGGTCGCCGCGCTCTGATCGCATGAGCGGCTCGACGTGGTCTTGCGGGCGCGCGAGCAACGCTTGCTGGTCGGCTCCGTCGCCGAGTCCTGCCTTGAGCTTGACGAGCAGTTGGCCCGGCACGTATCGCGAGTTCTTCGGGCGCAATTGCGGAAGGGAGCGGGACGAGGGTGCCAGCGTGAGGATTACGCAGGCGAGCGTGAGCAGGATAACGACAGATCTTTTCATACACATCCCCTGATTCGGCAAACCGTCACACGGCACGCGCAGCCTGGCCACCTTCAACGCCGGCCCAAGGCCGCGACCGTCGGTTCAGATGGTCAGGCAGACACAGGTCAACCGTGTCATTGCCACTTCAGTCAAATGTCACGCAGGGGCAAAAACGGTGAGGGGGCAACCCAATGATAAAATGATTTAAACGTGAGGCAAGAGTTTATTACGAACGATGAATGAGATAATGATGAGTGATGAATGACAGATGAACTGCCATAGCCTGCCCGCCGGCAGTTCATCATTCATCACTCATCATTTCTCATTTTCCTTTTGGCTGCTCGACGGTCTGCGGTGCGCTGCTGCGACTGATGAAGCGTTTGGAGATGTCGTTGAAGATGACGAACCCCATCAGCAGCATCAGCATGACGAGTCCCACCTGCATCATGCGTTCTTTGACGCGCATCGTCAGCGGCAAACCGAAAACGCCGAGCACGGCTTCCAGCAAGATCATAAAGATCAAGCCGCCGTCGAGTACAGGGATCGGCAGCAGGTTGAAGACGCCCAGGTTCAATGACAGCAATCCCATCAGGCGAATGACTTCGCCAGCGCCTTGCTCTGCCGCCTGGCCGACGATCTGGGCGATGCCGACCGGGCCGGTCACCGTGTCGCCCGCCGACCGCCGACCGGCGAAGACCTGCGCCATTACCGTCTTCGTCAACGAGACATAACGCAGGTTCTCTGTCCACGAAAACTTCAGCGCCGCAAGCGGGCCGAGCCGGGTCACGATCACGTCCGCGTCCTTGTGGGCCGGGCCGAAACCGAGGCGCGGGCTGCCGTCTTCGAGCTTCGGCGTCGCCGTGATGTTGATGTTTTCGTCGCCGCGCTTGACCGTCAGCGTCACCGGCTGATCGCTGCTGGCGCGGATGATGCGAATGATGTCGGCTTCGCTGTAGAGCGCCTCGGCGCTCACAACAGTCGTCGGGTCGGCGTTGGCTTCGACCGGCTTGCCGTTGACGGCGACGATCTGATCATTGACCTTCAAGCCGGCCTGATCGGCAGGCGAGCCTTGCGCCACAGCGGCGACGACGATCTTGGTATTCGGCCCCCAGAAAGGTTGCAGGCCGGATTCGCCGACCTTCTCGCGGTCAATCTCCGCCGTGCCGACGTTGAGCTTGAGGTTGAGCGTCTCGCCGCCGCGCCGCACGACGACCGGCAACTCGTGGCCCGGATTCAAGGCGATGATGTCGTTGAGCTGGCCCCAGGTCGGATTGCTGATGCCGTCAATCTGTACAATCACGTCGCCGCGCCGGATGCCTGCGGCTTCGGCGGGCGAGCCGGGCGTGACGGCGTTTGCGACCGCCGCTTGATTGACGAAGGTCGGCATCTCGTAATGTGCCATTGCCATCGCTGCCGGGATCAACAGGGCCGTCAGGATATTCATCACCGGGCCGGCGACGGCGACGCACAGGCGCTGCCACTTCGGCTTCGATTGAAATTCATAAGGCGCGCCGGTCACAGCTTCGTCGAGATTCTCGCCCGCCATCTTGACGTAGCCGCCGAGCGGGATGAGACTGAGGCGATAATCCGTATCGCCGCGCTTGATGCCAAAGAGCCGTTTGCCGAAACCGACGCTGAAAACATCCACGCGGATGCCGAATGATTTGGCGACGATGAAGTGGCCGAATTCATGTATGACAATCATTGCGCCCAGCACGAGAACGAATGGAATCAGCCAATGTAATAAAATTTCCAAATCCAACTCCCCTTAAATAATTCTGCGGGACCGGGCGCGCTGCGCATGCCAACTCGTCAGGTCACTGGCAGCGCTGCCGCCGATACGTTTCAAGTGTATCGCAGGCCGATGGCAGTGTCTACTGTTGCTTACTCACCGATTCAGCATAGGCGCGCGCCCAGCGGTCGGCGTCGAGCACGGCTTCGATGCTGGAACAGGGGCGAGTAGAATGCGCCGTCATGGTTTCGGCGATCAGGCGCGGGATGTCCATGAATTTGATCTGCCGGTTGAGAAACGCGGCGACGGCGATTTCGTTAGCGGCGCTCATCGCGGCGGGCATCGTGCCGCCTTCGCGCATCGCGTCGTAAGCCAGCCGCAGGCACGGGAAGCGCTCGAAGTCCGGCTCGAAGAATTCGAGCTTCGCCAGCTTCTCTAGTCCCAGCGATGGCAGCTCGGTCGGCAGGCGGTCTGGATAAGTCAGCGCGTATTGAATCATCAATCGCATGTCGGTGACGCCGAGCTGCGCGATGATCGAGCCGTCAACCATCTCGATCATCGAATGGACGATGGATTGCGGATGCACGGCGACCGAAATCTTCTCCGCCGTGAAGCCAAAGAGCCAGCCGGCTTCGATCACCTCCAGACCTTTGTTCATCAGCGTCGCCGAATCAATGGTGATCTTTGCGCCCATCTGCCAGGTCGGATGAGCGAGCGCCTCTTCGACCGTAGCGGCGCGCATGCGTTCGATGGGCGCTTCACGGAAGGGGCCGCCCGATGCGGTCAGGATCAAGCGCTTGACTTCGGCGATCTGCTCGCCACGCAAACACTGGTGCAAGGCGTTGTGCTCGCTATCAACCGGCAGCAGGTCAGCGCCCGATTCGCACGCCGCACGAGTCATCAGCTCGCCGGCCATCACCAGCGTCTCCTTATTCGCCAGGCAGACGCGGCGGCCCGTCAGCAAGGCGCGATAGGTCGGCAGAAAGCCGACTGCGCCGACTGTAGCCGAGACTACACACTCGACGCCGTCGAGAGTGGCGACGGCGACCAGCCCTTCTTCGCCGCAGAGCAGCTCAGGCAAGCGGCTGATGCCGGCGGCGCGCAGCTTATCTTTCAGCACAGGCAGGTCGGCGGGGCTGGCGACCGAAACCAGTTGTGGACGGTAGCGCGACACCTGCGCGGCGAGGCGGTCGAGGTCGCGCCCGGCGGCGATGCCGGCGACCACAAAATGATCCTTGAGCGAGTCAACCACCGACAGCGTGCTCTGCCCGATGGAGCCGGTTGATCCGAGAATGCTGATGCTCTTCATAAAGCTCGATTGAAGCGGCATTCTAGCACGCGCCTGTCGGCAATATCAAAGATTAAGCTTGCGGGCGCAAGGCTGTAACCAAGTCGGCTCGCATGGAGTTCCGCCGCATGGAGTACCGCCTTCAGGCGGAAGGCTACGCATATCAAAAGATTCCGCCTGAAGGCGGTACTCCATGCGAGAACCTTTCGCATTCGTACTCTTCCGCCTGAAGGCGGCACTCCATGCATAAGGCTCGGCTAGCTGCCTTTCGGCGTTCGCGGTGAAGTGTTAAGATTGCTGTTTCGCGCCGCACGGCTATTGATCACTGAGAGCCGCGCGAGATCGCTTCAACATCAAACGCCGGAGAAGGAGCATAGAGTCGTATGACGAGGACGCTCGCGATTGCCATTATCTTCATCAGTCTGATGGCCGCCGCCTGTCACAAAGGCGGCTCAGAGATCAAACAGGTCAGCCCGGAAGAGGCCAAGAAGAACGCCGAACTCGAAAAGACCGCGCCGCACCTCGCGCCCACCGCCATCGGAGCCGCCGAGCGCATCAACCTGGCGCTCACCGGCTCGATGGACGCGTACCGCCAGCGCAAATGGTCAGAGGTCGTCACCTACCTGAATACTGCGCGGCAGGAGACCGAGAAAGCGATGGCGGATACTCCCGGCAACAAAGAAAGGAGTGCGACCTATCAGACATTCGCCGAGATGAAGGACGCGCTCGACCGCACGATCCAGGCCGCCGATAACCGCAGCCCGGATGTCGAGGCCCAGCTCAATGAATTGCAGACGCGCGCGGGAGCCTTGAAGGTGATCGTGCAGCAAACCCAGCCGCCGCAGCCGCGATGAACGGTCACGCTCGGAGGCTTGCGCTTGGTTGCGGCTCAGGGCTTCAGCAGGTGAATCAATAATGAAGCGATGCCGAGGAAAGAGAGCGAGCCGCCAATATCCGTGAACGTCGTTACAAAGACCGTAGACGCCACGGCTGGATCAACATTCATCCGTTTCAGCGCAATCGGAATCAACGTGCCGGCCAGCGCGGCGACCAGCATGTTGATGACCATAGACAAAGCCAGCACCACGCCGAGGCCGAAATTCTTCGCGACAATTCCGACGACCAGCGCGCCAACCAGACCATTGATCAAGCCATTGCCAAAGCCGACGAGCGTCTGCTTCAATGTCACCTGCTTCACATTCGACACCTCGCCGAGCGCAAGGCTGCGAATGATGACGGTCAGCGTCTGCGTCGCGCCATTGCCGCCCATGCCCATCGGCATCGTGACAATCGCCGCGAGGAGCGGGACAAGCTCGATGGTGTGCGCAAACTGTGCGATGACAAAAGCCGGGGCAAAGGTCGTCGCCAGGTTCAGCAGCAGCCACGGCGCGCGCAACCTGAGCGAGCGCGCGGCGCTGGTCGAGACGCTCTCTTCCGCCGTGACGCCGGCCAGCGCCAGCAGGTCTTCGGCGACTTCACCCTGTATCACGTCTATGGCGTCGTCAACCGTGACGATGCCGACTAGGTGATCTTCTTCGTCGGTGATGGGCACGGCCAGCAGGTTATATTCAGCAATGAGCCGCGCCACTTCTTCCTGCTCGGCGTCGGTCTTGGCGCTGATCACCTTCGGCTCCATCACGCGCTTGAGCTGCGTCGAAGGCGGCGTCGTCAACAGCTTCTTCAGGCTGACGACGCCGACCAGATGGTCGCGCTTGTCCACGACGTAGACGTAAAAGACCATCTCGAACTCTTCGGAGCGCTTTTGCAGAGCCGTGACCGCTTCGGCGATGGTGACATCTTCTTCCAGCGCGAAGTAGTCGCGCGTCATGATGCGCCCGGCGGTGCGCTCTTCGTGTTCGAGCAGCTCGCGCACGTCGGCGGCCTGCTCGGCTTCCATCAGCGGCAGCACCTGCGAGGCGAGCGGCTCAGGCAAGCGTGAGGCTAGCGATGTGGCGTCATCGGCAGGCATCTTGCTCAACTGCCGGGCAATCTCTTTCGGCTCCAGTTCCTCAAGCAGTTCGAGGCTGTCGCCCGGAGCCATCTCGCTGAGGATGCCGGCGACGTGCGCAACGTCGCAGGTTTCCAGCAGTATCCTGAACGCCTTGACGCGCTCAGGCCCTTTCAGCGCCGCCAGCAGCCGCGCCACCTCGACCGGATAGGCTTTCGAGAAGATGCGCGCCAGGTGCGGGCGCGCGTTGCGGTGCAGCAGTTTCCGTATGACCGGAACGGTGATCGCCGATTGCGCCTGTTTGATTGCGGTTTCCATCATGACTTACTCGTTTATGGGCTAGAGATTTCCAGAACGCGCCGCACCCAATGGCTGCGACAAATGGGTTCCACGCCTGAGGCCGCGCCAATTGCGCAAAAGAATTTCATCTTAGTGAACTGCCTGCCCGCGCGCAATCATTTTGCCCGCCAAGGCTTCATCAAGTTCCACCTCTTGACCATTCAGGTTGAAACTTTCGTCGAAAGGTCGGCGTAATCTAATTACGACGAATTCAGCAAGGAGGTATTCAACCATGTGGGACAATAAGGACTCATCAGGCGATGTGATCATCGAGGAGAAGACTGAAAACCCGGATGAGATCGTCGTGACGCGCATGACGAATGACGAGCCGAAGCCCAATTCATTCACGGACGACCTGGCGTCGTCGGCCAAAGCCGTCGCGCAAAAGACCGGCGAGGTGCTGAACAAAGCCACCGAATCTATCAGCAAAGCCATCGAATCAGCTTTGCAGGCGCGCGACCATGTGGTGATGGTGCGCGTCAATGACGAGTCGTTGAACCGGCTCGATGCGCTCGTGCAGTCGGGCATCTTTAAGAGCCGCTCGGAAGCGGCGGCCTTCCTGATCAGCGAAGGCGTCAAGGCGCAGGAAGCGTTGTTTGAGCGCATCGCCGAGCGCATCAAAGAGATCGAGCGGCTGCGCTCGGAATTGAAAGACATCATCGCGGCACCCGGCAACTGAGCGTTGCCTGCGACCGAAATCGGCGCGACGAGTGCGCCAGACGCGCGGCAGATTATCGCTTCACGAACTAGAAACCCTTCTCAATTCGATGGACGCGCTCAAGCGGGCGCGTCTTTTTGTGTCTGGCCTGCGCTGCGCAGCGAGCCCTGGGATCGAACGGTTGCAGAATGACGTTCACTTCTGATAAACACTTTCTTCGATAGCTGGAACGCCGCATGAATCGCTGCCAACTCAAAATCCATCTCGAAAGCAAGCGTAATGGCTGAATCAGAATCCGTGAATCTGAAGCCCAGGCAGGAGCGTTTTCCCTGCCCCGGCTGTGGCGCAGACCTCGTCTTCGATCCGCAAAACAACTGCCTCACCTGTCCGTACTGCGGGCGCAAGGAGCCCATTCCGACGAGCGCCGGCAGCGTCGAAGAGCGTTCTTATGAAGCTTACCTGCGAGCCAGCACGGCGCAGATGGGCAGACTTGCCGCCAACGCCGTCGAAGTGACCTGTTCGCAGTGCGGCGCAACCATCACCTTCACGCCGCCCGAAGTCGCCGGCGAGTGCTCGTTCTGCGGCGCGACGATTGTTGCGCAGCCCAAAGCGGCTGACCCGATGGTCGCACCCGAAGCGGTGCTGCCTTTCGGCGTCTCGCAGCAACAGGCCAACAGCGCCATCAAGCAATGGCTATCGTCGCGCTGGTTTGCGCCCAACGCTTTGAAGCGGCTGGCGCAACAGGAATCCATATCGGGCGTCTACATCCCTTTCTGGACATATGACGCGCAGACCGAATCTTCATACACGGGCGAGCGCGGCGAACACTACTACGAAACCGAAACCTACACAGAGCAGGACGAGCAAGGCAACACGGTGACACGCACGCGCCAGGTGCAGCGGACGCGCTGGTATCCGGCCTCGGGCTGGGTGAGTCGCGCGTTCGACGACATCCTGATTCCGGCCACGCTATCCGTCTCGCGCCCGCGGCTGGCCGCGCTTGAGCCATGGGATTTGCAGTTATTAGCTCCTTACGAACCGGCTTACCTGTCTGGCTACAAAGCGCAACGCTATCAGGTCGAGCTAGCCGCCGGCTTCGAAGAAGCAAAGCAGGTTATGGCCGGCGTGATCAGCGGCGACGTGCGCGGTGACATCGGCGGCGACGAACAGCGCATCAACCGGATTGACACAAGCTATTCAGAGATCACCTTCAAGCACATCCTGCTGCCGGTCTATCTGGCCGCCTATCGCTTCAACCAGAAGATCTATCAGGTGATGATCAACGCGCGCACGGGCGAAGTGCAAGGCGACCGGCCATACAGCTTCTGGAAGATCTTCCTGTTCGTGCTCTTCTGGATTGCGGTCATCGCTCTCATCGTTCTGTTGAAGAAGCATTGAAAGCGTCGCGACGTTTGGTCAGGCGAGATGATACTTGTATAATCGGATAGGCGCAAAGCCTCAAGCGCCGCCCCGATGGAGAATGGCATGCTATCAACTGCGTTATCGAGAGAACTGAAAGCGATTGCTGAAAAAGTAGAAGCCGGCGAGCGGCTCTCTTTCGAAGACGGCGTGGTGCTGTTTGCAAGCGACGATTTGATCGCGCTGGGCGCGCTGGCCAATCACGTCCGCGAACGCATCAACGGCGATAAGACCTACTACAACGTCAATCGCCACATGAACTACACCAACATCTGCATCTCCGACTGCGCGTTCTGCGGCTTCTACAAACGTGTACGCGACCCGGAAGGTTACGAATGGTCAGTTGAAGAATGCGTTGAGGTCGCCCGCAAAGCTTATGGCGAAGGCGCGCGCGAGCTGCACATCGTCGGCGGCCTGCACCCGCGCTTGAAGTTCGATTACTACACGAGCTTGCTGAGTGAGTTGAAGCGCCACTTCGGCGATATGCACCTGAAAGCCTTCACGATGGTCGAGATTGACCACCTGACGCGCATTTGCCGGATGAGCGATGAAGAAGTGATTGAAGGCTTGATCGCCGCCGGCCTGGATAGCTGTCCGGGCGGCGGCGCTGAGATTTTGCGTGAGCCGACGCGCAGCAAAATCTGCGCGCACAAAACATCAGGCGAACGCTGGCTTGAGCTTTCCGAAAAGGTTCACCGCCGAGGCATCCCGACCAACGCGACGATGCTCTACGGCCACGTCGAAACTTACGAAGACCGCGTTGATCATCTGGTCAGGCTGCGCGAGCTACAAGACAAGACCGGCGGCTTCATGTGTTTTATCCCGCTCGCCTTTCATCCCGAAGGCACAGAGCTATCACACCTGCCCGGCCCGTCCGGCATTGATAGCCTCAAGACCATCGCCGTCTCGCGCCTGATGCTCGACAACATCGCGCACATCAAAGCCTATTGGGTGATGCTGGGAACGCACATCGCACAGGTAGCTTTGCGTTTCGGCGCGGACGACCTGGATGGCACGATCAATGACGGCGGCTCGCTGATGGAGTCTTACCTCGCCGAAGGCAATCGGAATCAACTGACGCGGGACGGCATCGAAGCGATGATTCGCGGCGCGGGCCGTGTGCCTGTCGAACGCGACACGATCTACAACCCGGTTGAGCGGCGCGCGCCATCTGTCGTCGCGTCGAAGCCCACGACTTCGCTTCCGGTGTTGAAGACGAATGCGGGCGAAACGCTCAAGACTATTCTATGACCCACGCGCAAGGCGTGATCGGTTGGCGCGACAAGCCTGCGCTAAGGCGCGAGAACGACTTTGCCGAACTGCGCGCGATTTTCAAGAGCGCGATGCGCGTCGGCGGCTTGTTCGAGCGGCAGCACACGGTCAACCACCGCTTTTAATCTTCCTGCCTCAACCAGCTTCATGACTTCGAGCAATTCGGCCTTCGCGCCCATGTAAGAGCCGACCAGCTTGATCTGCCTCGAAAACAGGTAGCGAATATCGAGATTGCCATTGAAGCCCGAAGTCGCGCCGCAGGTCACGAGCCGGCCACCGCGCACGAGACTGCGCAGGCTCTTATCCCAGGTCGCTTCACCCGTGTGCTCGAAGACCACGTCAACGCCGCGCTTGTTGGTGAGCCTGCGCACGGCTTCGAGAAAATCTTCTTCCTGATAATTGATCGTTTCGTCCGCGCCGAGTTCTTTGGCTTTGTCGAGTTTTTCCGCCGTGCTCGCGGTCGCGATGACGCGCGCGCCGAACAGCTTGCCGATCTGGATCGCCGCCGAACCGACGCCGCTTCCCGCTGCGTGCACCAGCAGCGTTTCGCCTGCCCTGAGGCCGACGCGCTCCGTCAGCATGTGCCAGGCAGTGAGGAAGACCAGCGGCACCGCAGCGGCTTCGGCGAATGACAGGTTAGCCGGCTTCGCGATGACGTTTACCGAAGGCACCTTGACGAATTCCGCGTAGCCGCCGGGAGCCAGCGCGCCGAGCACGCTGTAACGCGCACACAGGTTGTCACGCCCCGACAAGCAGTATTCACAATGCATGCAGGAGAGGCCCGGCGACAGGACAACTTCATCGCCCGCTCTGATGTTCCTGACCAGATCGCCCGTGCGCTCGACGACGCCGGCGACATCGCTGCCGAGTATGTGCGGCATGCTCAATTCAAGTCCGCGAATTCCTTTGCGCACCCAGATGTCGAGATGATTCAAAGCGCAAGCCTTGACGCGCACCAACACCTCGTTTGCGGCAACCTCCGGCTCCGGCACCTCGGCCAGATCGAGAACATCTTCCGCGCCATGTTGGTTAATGACGACAGCTTTCATCCGGCACCTCGCGTAGATTTTTCAACAGGGGCGAACGCTAGTCGAAGACGAGCGCGGTTTTCGTGCCCTTGACCTCGATGCGACGAACCTTCAGCGAACCATCACTATCGGCAGCGAAGATGACGGCGCTATCGGCTGGCGCATTCGTCAGTTCGACTCGCTTGTAGGCCGCTTTCAATACTTCTTTTCCATCCTTGGAGACGACCATCTCGCCGTCTTTCTTCTCGTCGTAAGCGATGTTGTATCGGCCCGGCTGAAGGGTCTGGCCGCCAAGCTTGGCCTGCCGCGAAATCGCCAGCGGACGGGTCACGCTCTGCGCCACTGCCGGCATCACCTGAGTCCCCAATAAGACTGCTAACAGCCCCAAGCTCAATATTCCCTTGATGCTCTTGCCCATCGTTAATTCTCCTTTCAATTCCTGTGAGCCAACGCCTCTTTTTACTTTTCGTAGTCTAATCAAGGATGAGATCAAGCTCAAGTTCTATAAAAAAAATTTGAGCTGTCATTCATTTTACTAATAAACATTTTGAACCGTGGCTCAAGGATTGGTATAATTGCCTGCGTTTTTACGGAGATTTATCAAGAGAGGTTAAAGGCATGGGAGACACGGCGGCCGTCAGCCTGCCCGCAGGCCCGAAGCAGGCGCGCAGCAAGCAGACCAGAGAAAAGATCATCCAAGCGGCGATTCATCTGTTTCAGGAGCGTGGCTATGAGAAGACCACTTCGAATGACATAGCGGCGGCGGCGGGCGTCAGCGTCGGCTCATTTTATGTTTACTTCACCGACAAGCGGCAGTTGTTGTTGACGATCTTTGATCGGCTCGGCGATGAATTGTTCAAGAATATCTTCGACGGCCTGAAGCCTGAGCACCTCTTTGACGAGCAGTTCCCGACCCGCATCAAGCAGGCGGTCGCCAACACCATCGTAGACAAACAGAAACTCTCCGGCCTGCATCGCGTCATCTGCGAGCTGGTGCTGAAAGACGACGAGTTCGCTACACGTCACAAGGCGATGACCGAGCGCTCAATCGCCAAGCTACAGGAACTGATCTCGCTTGCGGACAAAGCCAAGCTAACCTACGACATTGATGTAGAAGCGGCCTCGTTCGTCGTCCACCGCGTGGTCTTCGATCTTTCGCAGGACTACTGCACGGGCACGATCAACTTTGATAAAAACCGCGCCATTGATGCGCTGTCGGACATGATCTACCGCTTTCTGTTCAAGCCGCGCCCCTGAGACGAGGGAAAAAGATACTGCTTCATAGTCAGTTGCTTTGTGTTTACTGGCAGACCGAGCCTAACAAAAAAATATTTCTAAACCATATTGACTTCAAAAGTCACTAATGATACCCTTGGCGGCAGATTGCATTGCAAATTACAATTCAAGGAGATGCCATGCGCAGATTCTTGTTGAGAATAGCCGCCATTTCCGCTCTAGTTAGCTTGCTGTTACTGGCCAATATCTTATCTCTGGATGCAGTTGGCGTTACTCATGCACAATCAGGGGGCGGATGTCGTCCGATAGGCGACCCGCTTGTCACCGAAACGGATAACTGTACTGAATCCATGGTAATGATCGGTTGTGGTTGCAGAAGCGGGCAGTGGGGTCTCCCCGATTGCGACGAAATCCACTTCTGCATCTATACAGCCTGCGCTTACCCTGGCGGCGGTTTTTCTATTAATATCTTCTGCACCTAGGCACTTGATCGGAGGCATGTATGACCCTCAACTTGGATTCACGCTGGAAAACCTTCTCCATCGTTCTATTGTTTGTCGCTATGGCTTTAGGAATAACCTTTATTCAGGCGGCATCAGCTCAACAAAATACTACGCCCTTGGGGCAGCTATTGCAAAAAAGCGCGAATGTTGATGCAGCCAAGATGGCCTCTGACAAACAGCCGAGTATTATGATTCGAGTCTATGGGCTACAACCTTCCGACATCGTTAATATTCGACCGAGGGGCACAAGACTGGCAGCCTCAGCGGGATCGCTCATCAAAACTCTCAGCCAATCTGAAAGATCGACCGATAACTCTCTCAGTCAATATGCAAAAGTCCCTTATGAATCTTTCACCCCTGGCCCGCAGCTCCCTGAATCCACGCTAGAAGTAACCAGCAGGATGGTGACATTCCTCCGACCGACACTTCTGGATAGGGTCATTTTCTTGGATATTGAAGTTCCGGCGAACGCTTGGCTGCAACTACAGGTGGATGAAGAAGTGATCTTGAATGCTCGGCTAAGGCAGCCGCTTTCCTTTCATAACAAAGAGATGGGAGAGGGGTCGCAAGGTATTTCAGGCACCGTAATGCGGGCGGCCATGTCATTAATTGGCCAAGCTCATTTCTCCGAACAATCTGCTTATGACCGCAGCAAAGGCGCTTACGCCGTACCCTTTTCCAAATTAGAAATCGTGAAGAAAACGCCTATTAACCTTTCACGGAGTCAGAGCACGATAGTCATGCTACAGATTGACGAAAGAGGCCGTGTGGTCATGGTGACGCCAATGACCGATATGCCGGTCGGTAATCTGGAGAATACAATGAAAGACTGGCGTTTTGCCCCTTACGAAGTGAACGGTCAGGCAGTGCCTGTCACCACAATTGTAAAAATATCCTCGCACAATCCATAAAGATCAGCCGCCGCAACTTTGTACCAGCACGCAGACATCACACAGTTCCCTTGCTCTCAATCGAGCAACTACGGCTCGTCACGCAGGTCGTCCTGAAGCTGCTCGCTGAGGCGGGTGATGATCAGGCCGGGCCGGACATACATCTTGCAGGCGAGCGCCGATTTCGTGCCGCCGTCAGACTCATACCAGATCAGGCAATTCGTGCAGTCGCCGTTCCAGCAGTAATCGCCGATGGAAACCGTATCCATCTTGATGAACTGAAAACATCGTAAGAGCTTATTGTTTTCCGGCACCTGTACAGGCTTGCGGCAGATTTCGATGCCAACCAGTGTGTCGAACGATTCAAACAGTCCTTCCCGCCATTCAGCGCTCATCGCTAGCGATCTCCTTCAGGTCGTGGAGAAGAATGTTGGGGCTTGAGGCGGATTCTAGCGCAAGTCACCGCTCGTGCAAAGCGGCTTCGCGCGACTCAGACGTCGCGCCTTTCCCGATGTGGCTATCGAGTGATTCGCTCAACGCATTAATTCTCAGAAAGCCGATTCGTCCTGACGCGCAGGCACAGGGCGTTCGCGCACCTCGACACGATCAGGCCAGCCAATAATCAAAATATCGGCGATGCCAACGAACAGGCCGCATTCGACAACGCCGGGAATCAGTTTCAAAGACTGCTCAATTCGTTGCGGCTCGCTGATACCGCTGAACCGACAATCGAGAATATAGTTTCCGTTATCAGTCTCAAAGGGCTGCTCCCCGCTCATTCGCAATTGCGGATCGCAGCCCAATTGAGCGACTTTCGCGCTGGCGTGCCGCCACGAAAACGGCAGCACTTCGACAGGCAGAGGCCAGCGCACGCCAAGTTGCTTGACCAGCTTCGTCTCGTCCACGATGTAGACATTCCGCTTCGAGGCCAACGCCACCAGCTTTTCCCGCGTCAGCGCGCCGCCGCCGCCTTTGATCATCGTGAAGGCTTCGTCTATCTCATCCGCGCCGTCAATCGTCAGGTCAATCGCGGCAACATCATTCAAAGCCACCACCGTAATGCCGAGCGCGCTCGCCATTCGCGCAGTCGCTTCCGAAGTCGCCACACCGCGAATGCTCAAGCCTTCACCCACACGCCGTCCCAGCGCTTCAATAGCAAAGCGGGAGGTTGAGCCAGTTCCAAGCCCGACGATTTGTCCGTCCGTCACCAGCTCGACTGCCCACTCGGCGGCTCGCTTTTTGGCTTCGTCCTGTAAGGCCATGTCCATTCCTCGTGCAAAATTTTCAGAGCGCCGCAAAGATAACATTGAATCCCGAACCGCTCAACCGCTTTGCGCCAATGCTTGGCACGCCACTAACCCTTTGCTAAACTAGCCACGTGTGTGACGCCGTTTAACAATCCTGACCACGGAGATGACGTTATGGCAGTTATCCTTTACACTAAACCCGGTTGCCCGTACTGCCAGAAAGCCCGCGAGCATTACACGGCGAATGGCATTCCTTTCGAAGATCGCAATGCACAGGAAAACCTCGAATACCGCAAAGAGATGCTTGCCTATACCGAAGGCGATCCGACTGTGCCGACCATCGTTGAGGATGGCAGGTTGAAAGAGATCGGCTGGCAAGGGCGCGGCTGAACGGTCCATTAAAACCGGGCGGTCGCCCGGATAGAGATCAACTCCTAAGAGAGTAATTCATGAGCAGAGCGGAAACCCAATACACCTTCGGTGGCGCTTACAAGAGTCTGCTTGGCGAGCTTGCCGAATTGATTGACTGGCTCAAAGACAACCACGACCTCTCTTTTGTCGAAGCCGGTGACAATGCGGTATATGCCTATGGCGGAAATGGCTATGTCGTCGTATTTGATGAATCGTTATGGGGAGGGCTGGTCGAGCTGCTGACGCCCGGTGCCACGTTTGCTATTAAGCCCGGCGAAGACGGCAAGGTCGCTGTCACCTCAAGCAACCCCGACGAGAAGGCCAGCAAACAAAGCTTTAAGGAAGCCATCGCGGCCATTCGTGAATATTACGGAACGCGCTATTGGAATACGCCGCATACTGGGCCATCTTGAAACGCAAGCCAATAGAAGGCGCGATTAGGAAGGATTTTGCATCTGCGCTTCATCTTCAGGTTTTCGTCCGCGCCAGGCCGCCAGGCATTCTTCAATCAAACGTTCAGGCTCCGCAGCATAGATCAACCGCCCGGTCGTTGGTTTGTTCGCAGCGATGATGATCTCCCGTAGCTGATCCGCAATGCCGCCCGTGCCCTCCAGGACGCCAATAATCTTGCCTTCATCATAGGCAATCGTGAACTCGTTGAGCGTGCCCATGCCGCCGCCGAAGATGATAACAATATCTGATGAACGGATGTTGATGACATTTCGGCCTTTCAGCCCGAACCCTGTATAGATCATCACCTCTGAACTATCGAGCGGGTATTGATAATTTTCCGTATGCTCGATTGGCGATATAGCCGGGGAGATGCCGATGGTCAGGCCGCCATGCTGTCGCGCCGCCTTAGCCACCATATCGGGCAATCCGGTGGTCGCTCCGGTCACGACCGCGCAGCCTCGCATGGCAATGGCTATGCCCAAGCGCTCGGCGGTTTCGCGCAAACGCTGCCGATCCGCATCATTCAATCCGCTATTGGAAGACCCCATCACGCCGATCTGGCAATAGGCCGGCCTTTGACTCAACTTCACTCTCCTTTCACTCTCCTTTGCGCGACTGAAAACCTGTATCGCTGTCTCGCTTGTGTCTACCGTAGTATACTCAATGCCGGGTTAAAAACGTTATGCAATTCAAAGTATTCTTAGGCACGCAGGGCTGGAACTACGAAGACTGGGTAGGCTCATTTTATCCACGCGGCGCAAAGACCAAAGAGATGCTCAGTCTTTATGCCAAGATATTCGATACGGTCGAGGTAGATTCAACCTTCTATGCCATTCCATCAGAGAATTCGGTCAAGGGTTGGCTGGAACGAACTCCCGCGAGCTTCAGATTCTCCTTGAAGCTTCCTTCAGAAATCACTCATCAAAACCGCTTGCGAGATAGCCAAGGCATCCTCGAACAGTTCATCCGCCGCATTAACCTGCTCGAAGAAAAGCTGGGAGGTGTGCTCATTCAACTGCCGCCCGATTTCTCGCCGAACCAACAGACAGCCTTCAGCAGCTTTATTGATCTGCTGCCTTCCGAGCCGCGCTTTGCTGTTGAATTTCGTGACTCAAACTGGCTTAACGAAGAAACGGTCAACATCTTGGCGCGCAAAAACGTGGCGCTGACGTTGACCGACAGCCGCTGGATACACCGCAGCTTGAGTTTTAGATTAATTGAAAATTATCCGGCTGACTTCGCCTACGTGCGATGGCTCGGCCCCCGTGAATTGACAGACTTCAGCCACATTCAACTTGACCGCTCAAAAGAATTATCGCAGTGGAGCGAAGCCTTCGCGGCATTGCAGGAGAGAGTTACTGAAGTCTACGGATACTTCAACAACCATTATCAGGGACATTCGCCGGCAAGCTGCAACCTCTTCAAAGAGATGCTTGGGTTGCCGGTCATAGGACCAGAATCACTGATCAAACAGCCTTCTTTGTTTTAGCGGAATACTGACCGATACTGAAGGTGATTGTTTTATCTCACGCAGACAAATTCTGATAAAAAGGGAGTTCAGTGATACGCGAGGTCAGGGTTCCGGCTTCATCTTCCACTTGAACTAGATTGCCAGCATCGAAATAGCCATACTTAACGTAGCCAAGCGCAATGACGCTGCCCACGTTGACTGAACGGAGGGCACTGGTCACTCGGCCAATCTCCTTTCCATCTTTCGAAATCTTCGAGCCGAGGTCGGGTATTCGATCACCTTCAATCAAGAGGCCGGACAATCTCTTACTGATATGACCGCGATAGGTCGCCATCGCCACAGCCTCTTGGCCTGTATAGCATCCTTTGGTGAAGCTGACGGCGTCGGCCATGCCCAGTTCCAGCATCATGTTGTTTTCATCCACGTCTACTCCATAGACAGGGATGCCTGCTTCGATTCGCAAAGCATTCAGCGCCTCTAGTCCGACTGGCTCAAGCCCGTGGAAAGCGCCTTTCAAAAGCAGAAAATCCCAAATATCGTGCAGACCGGAATCAGGAAATAAAAGGTCAATCCCCAACTCGCCCGTTCGCGATGTGCGGACGACCATCCCGCGATGTCCGCCGATGACTGCCTCAATCCATTCGTTTTCACTTAGCGCAGGAATTGGCTCAAAAGATACTTCTTTCAAAACCGCCAGCGCCTGTGGCCCTTGCAGAGAAAGCGTGCGGAACTGCGCAGAGACATCTTCGACCTGAAAGTCGCCCGCATACGAAAAAGGAAAGATGTATTTGAATATCTTCTCGTGCGTCTGTGGGTCGTTAATAATCAAGAAAGAATCTTCACATCTCAGAATGCGGCAAAGTCCTTTGACTTTTCCATGTCCTGTGAGAAAGGCTGCCTTCATTCCCTTGTGCGGCTGCAAGGCTTTGACATCGTTGGTCACCAGTCCATTAAGAAACTGCGTCGCTTCACGTCCACTGATCCGCAGAACCCCGTTAAATGACAAATCAATCAATCCGACGTTCTGGCGCACGGCCTGCTGCTCCCGTATCGGGTCGCCGTAGTGATACGCCATCGTCCAGTCAAAAACGTTCGCGAATTCGGCGTTGCGTGATCTCTGATGATCAGCCAGGGAAGAAGTTTTCGAAGAAGAGGGTGTGGTTTCCATTATAGCCTTTCTATCCCAATTCCGTTCATTCAACCAAGACGATCTTCATTTCTGCTTAATCAACATTGCCGTCTCGCCTGAGATGAACAAGTGAAGCCAAGTACGAGGTCTGCTAAAAACATAAAGAGTCGGCGTGCCGACTCTTTATGTAAATCATCAACCTCTGGCTGCTGAATAAATCACTTGAGCTTTCGATGTTCAACCATCAACTCAAACCCTGTCAGACTTAAACAGACTTGCCCTCATCAAGTCCAAGAAGAAGGCAGTGGCCTATTTGGCAGACGCCCCCTGTAGCTTCATCAACTCTGCCCGCAACGCCTCGTAGTCTTCCTTAGCGCCCGCTTTGAAGGCGAGATTCTTATAACGCACGATGCCCTTCTTATCGATCAGGTAAACCGTCCGCTTGTTTATCCCGCCAAGGGCCGGCTGGTAGCTCCCGAAGAGTTTGGCAACGGCGTGGTCGTGATCCTGGAGCAATGGAAAGTCGAGCTTGTGGTGCTTGGCCCATTCCTGGTGGGAAAAGACATAGTCGCCACTGATTGCCAGCAGCTTCGCATCCAGTTTGGCGAGGTCGTTCCAGCTATCACGAAAGGTGCATACCTCAGTCGTACAACCGCCCGACCAGTCAGCCGGATAGAAAGCGAGGATCACATTAGAGCCTTGGAGGCTCGATAGCTTGAGCCATTCATTGCGGTTGAGATAGAGCTTCTCTTGCGTCGCCCACGGCAGTTCAAAATCAGGTGCCGCCTGGCCAACCTGTGGGCCTTCGGTGTTACTGGCGGGAGGCTTCCCTTCTCCGCCATTCTGCCCGTTGATCGAGATGGCTGTAAGCGCGAACATCAGGCAAAAAAGAATCGCCGTCTTCTTCATGGTGCCTCCAGAGATTAATCTTTCAATCGGCAGCGACAGCAACCCGCGCCGAAGAGAGCAATTACGAAACTCCCGTCCTGCACCTGCCGGACGAGCATTACTCATAACCCAGTTCCCTACACTATCGCTCACTCAACATACGAGCGTTGATCTATTACACCGAGAAGGAACTCCCACAGCCGCAGCTGCCGGTGGCATTCGGATTATTGAAAGTGAATCCAGACCCCATGACTGAATTCACATAATCCACTTGGACGCCATCAAGATACTGGCGAGAGAACATATCCACAAAGACGCGCAAGCCATCTTGGTCAAGGATTTCATCGCCTTGGCGCGGCGCGTCTTCAATCTGCATCGAATAGGAGAAGCCGCTACAGCCGCCCGGCACAACGCGTATGCGCAAGCCAGCTTCCGGCCCGGCACTTTCACCTTCCATAAATTTCTTGACTTCACTCAAAGCATTAGCCGTTAGTGTCAGCATCTTTTCTTCACCTCACTAGTTATCCGAAATAATCAACGATTCAACGATCCGTTGATTGAATATTATAACGCAAATTGCCAGGATATGGCAGCACCTTAAACGGAGAATCGGTCTCCCCGATTGTCGCGCATATTGATGACCGGCAATCCGGGGCCTTTGAGCGCCTGCAAGCTGATTTGCGCTGCAACATTGTCGGCGATTTCCTTAAACGCGGTGGCCTGTATGCTATTAGGCTCTCCGACCACGATGGGAACCCCGGCATCGCCTCCCTCCCTCACATTGGCGGAAAGCGGCACCTGACCAAGGAGCGGCAGGTTGAAGCGACCAGCCAATTCCTTACCGCCACCGCTGCCAAAAATCGCGTGCCGGGTTGAGCAGTGGTCACAGACGAAATAGCTCATATTCTCGACAACGCCGAGCACCGGGATATGAACCTGCTCGAACATATTGATCGCCTTGCGCACATCGGCCATTGCAACTTCCTGAGGCGTCGTTACCAGCACGGCTCCTTGCACAGGGACCAACTGCGCCAGGCTCAACTGGGCATCGCCGGTTCCCGGCGGCATGTCGACAATTAGATAGTCAAGTTCTCCCCATTCGACATCATAAAGGAACTGCCGAACCGCCGTATGGAGCATCGGCCCGCGCCAAACCACCGGCCTATCGCCCGGATTGAGAAAGCCCAGCGACATGACTTTAATGCCATGAGCTGAGTTGGGGAGCAACATCTGTCCGCGTACTAGCGGTTGATCATGAACACCGACCATGATGGGCACATTGGGTCCGTAGACATCTGTGTCAAGCAGCCCAATCTTAGCGCCGGCCTGGGCCAAGGCGATTGCCAGGTTTACCGCAATGGTTGATTTGCCGACTCCGCCTTTGCCGGAGCTTACAGCCACAATATTTTTCACTCCAGGCACGGACTGCTTCCCCTCTGTGGACTGACCAGCCGATATTTCCCAACCAGTCTCAATATCTACGGCCAGCCGTTCATCCAGATTCGATAGAGCATCCCGTATAGCTCGTTCAAGTAATGCCTGAGCTGAAGTGGATGGCCTGTTGAGAATCAACTTGAGCTTGACAGTGCCTTTCCCCACCTCAAGATTCTTGATAAATCCAAGCGCTACAATATCTCGGTTAAGCCACGGATCTTTAACGGCTTGTAGCGCCTTGAGTACAGTATCAATAGTTATATCTGCCATGTATCAATGCTCCCGAAATGCTCCATTAAGCGCAGGCACGCTTTTAGAATTTGTGAAAGAAAAACTTCAAAAATGCGACTTGAAAAGCCGCTACATTCCGGCATTCACGTATTACTTCTACACTAGACCGGTTACGCTATAAGCGCAACTTTTCATCCTAGAAACCCGGCTAGCATTTGTCAACTATCCAAGTTTTCAAAGATGGCCTTGCTGTTTGACCAGGATGGAGAGTACAGTTCGCTCTCCATAAGATAATCTATAGAAGTGGCAATCGGCACTTCCATCTCCGAAGGAGTCAGGCTCTTGGATGAAATTTTTTATATATCTCCTTCAATCTTTCGTTAGTAATATGCGTGTAAATCTGCGTCGTCCCGATGTCGGCATGCCCAAGCATTAACTGCACTGAGCGAAGATCGGCACCGTTTTCTAGCAGATGTGTCGCAAAACTATGTCGCAGCAAATGGGGCGTGATGTGACCGATCTTAGCTCGATGCCCATATTCCACAATCAGTTTCCAGAAAGCCTGTCGGCTAACCGGCGAGCCCATTTTATTCACGAAAAGGAGAGGCGTCGTGCGGTTCTGTATCCATCTTCCGCGCACACCCAGATAACGTTGAACCCAGCTAATCGCACTCTGTCCGAGGGGAACCGTACGCTCTTTGCTGCCCTTCCCTAAAGTCGTCAAAAAGCCCATGTCCAGATTCACATCGTTGAGCTTAATTGCGACAAGTTCAGAAACCCTCAGACCAGTGGCGTAGAGTACCTCCAACATCGCCTTATCACGAATACCCAAATCAGTTGAACTATCGGGCGCATCAAGCAATCGTTCAACTTCCTCGGCCATCAGAAACTTAGGCAGGGATTGCCAGGATTTGGGCGATTCGAGATTGGTGCTGGGATCACGCTTTAAAAATCCATCCAGAACAAGATACTTAAAGAAACTGCGAACGGTCACCAATGCTCTCGCGATACTTTTGGCTTCGAGCCCCTGCTCATGGAGGTGCTGAATAAATCGAATCAGGTCGTCTCTCTCCAGACCAAGCAATTCCTTTCCTGACTGTTGACCGAAAGCCGCCAGCTTCTCAAGATCGCTGTTATAGGCCAGCAATGTGTTCGGAGAAAGCCCCCGTTCAACACGCAGATAGTTGAGAAATCGCTTCTCTACGTCTTTTACCATCTTCAGACCGCCTAAACTGGTTGACTCAGTAAACAACGATTTGACATATTCTAAACGAAATGGTTCAAAAACAACACGGGCAATGAGCCTTAGAGTGATCGGTCTGTTAAATTAAGAGAAGGTTCCGGTTCCGAGGTCAGAACTTGCTGCCATCTTTGCTGCCAGCGATGAGGAGTAACAACACGAATGAAACTGAGTGAGGTAGCAGAAAAGCTCAATTGCACGCTTCAGGGTGCCGGGGACGTGCAAATCAACGGCCTTGCAACGCTTGAACGTGCGCAGTCTGGTGATCTGAGCTTTTTAACTAATCCGAAATATTACAAGGCCGCCCGTGAAACGTGTGCATCCGCCTTGATTGTTGGCCTTGATTGCCCGCCGCTTGATGTTCCGCTGTTGCTCCATCGCAATCCATATTTGATTTTTGCAAAGGCCATCGAATTTTTTCATCCGACGCCGCTCTCACCGCCGATAATCCATCCCACAGTCTGGATCGCCGATACAGCTCAAATTGGCAGAGACGTCTCTATTGGCGCATACACTGTCATCAACAGCCACGCCATTATTGAAGATGGTGTTGAGATCAGAGAGCATTGCGTAATTTACCCGCGCGCACAGGTCGGAGCGGGTTCTCTACTACATTCTGGCGTTACCGTTCGCGAAAATGTTGTGATCGGTAAACGATGTATCATACAAAATAATGCGGTAATTGGTGCGGATGGATTCGGCTTTGCTAAGGATGAACAAGATCGGTGGTACAAGATTCCTCAAGTCGGGAACGTGGTTATTGAAGATCACATTGAGATTGGCGCTTGTACGACCATAGACCGAGCAGCACTTGGAGAAACCGTCATTCGGTCACACACTAAAATAGACAACCTTGTGCAGATCGGTCATGGTTCAACCATAGGGAGCAATAGCCTCATCTGCGCACAGGTTGGCCTTGCGGGAACAACACACGTCGGCAACAATGTAATTCTCGCCGGACAGGTAGGTACAGCTGGCCACCTGAGTATTGGCGATGGAGTTATCGCGATTGCGCAGACAGGCATTCCGCACTCTGTTGAACCTGGCAAAACCATTTCGGGATCGCCCTTTGTAGACTATAAGCAGTGGCTGAAAGCTTCAGCCGTCTATGCCAAGCTTCCAGAAATATACAAAACGCTACGCAACTTGGAAAAGAGGACACGGTATCTAGAGCAGCAGCTTGAAGAAAAATCTCAATAATAACTGGCGACATATTATTATCATTTTAACAATTAAGGGAAAATTATGAATGTAAAACTTGAAGATCAAACCACCGAAGTCAGAATAAAAGAGCTGAAGGCAAGAGCTGAGAAAGTACTTGATATCGTTCCAGCAGAGCACTTGCGAGGGCTAACAAAAGTCGTTTTTGTTGATGTCGTATCTGAACCGAGACTCACCGCAGCACAGCGTTCGACTTTGCCAGCACTTTATCACCCGAAGATGCCCGGACAGATGGCGTGGGCTGAAGTTGCAACTTCAGTATTAGCACCGAAACGCAAATTCCCGCAAAACCTATTAAGCAAGCTCGCACTGAAATCAAACTTGGCGCAGGTGCTTCTTTCCCTGGTCGCCCAACACTATTATTTGACCCTATCTAAGGGAATCAAGAGGAACCAGCTTGAGATAGAATGCCGGAAATATGTGGAGAAATTTTTCGAGAAATGGCGCGAACAGGAGGGCGGCCTGAGAGTTCGTTTGCTTAAGCCCTTTAAGCCTCAACTTGATCGAATGGCGAAGCGATTGGCAAAGAGATACCGTGAAGAAGCTGGCAAACAACAAATCACCAAAAAATCCAGCTAATCTATTGCATCCAACTCTTCAATCGCGCCGACTAAGGCGGCCCGAATATCATCTTTGCTCACCTGGGACTTTCTGAATTTAATCATCAAAGACCAGGATTGGTTGCGGGCTTTGCATTTATGAATAAATCCCTGATCTTTCTTCGGCTTTCCTTTACGGGCCACGCGCGCTTCGTCTCGAGTCAAGCCGCCAATGCGAATCGTCTCCACGAAGCGGCGCATCTCGTCCTCCGTTGGCTGCCTAACTATTTGAAGGAGAAGGGATTTAGAAGATATGTCGGCGCGCCGACATATATCACGTATTTCCGAAGGCATTGACGCCAAGGAGAGCGACTCGGTGATCGTCGTCCGCGATTTGCCAATCTTTGCAGCAATCTCTTCGTGCGTATAACCAAAGCGTTCCGATAACGCGCGCAGACCATCAGCCTCTTCAAAAGGAGTCAGATCTTTTCGCTGCAAATTCTCTATCAAAGAGATCTCAGCAACATCCCGATCATCCACATCCATCTCAATACAGGGCAATTCGGTAAGTCCAACTTCAAGACTGGCGCGATAGCGGCGCTCGCCGCTGATGATCATGAAGCGCCCACCGACGTCGCTTGGCCGCACAAGCAGCGGTTCAAGGACCCCCTTCTCTTTGATTGAGGCAACCAGTTCTGACAGATCCCCGATTTCAACCCTTGGTTGGTTAGGGTTCGGTGCGAGCTTATCAATGGGAATCATCCGCCCAACTGGAGCCCCAGCACTCTTACTGGTGAGCAATTCCACATAATGTGCATCATGGCGCAATTTGAAATTGGTCGGCAGCCCTCTTTTAGACACGACGCATCACCTCTGCACAAAGATTTGAGTACTCTGCCGCTCCGCTTGAATTGGGAGCGAACGTAAAGATCGTTTCTTTATAGGCAGGACTTTCTTCCAGACGCACAGACTTACTAATGACGGTTTCGAATACTTTGTCTCCAAAGACAGCCCTGATCTGTTCCTGGATATCTTTTGCCAGGGTGGTACGTTTATCCAGAAGCGTAATGACAACACCAAGCACCTGAAGCCGGGGATTCGGGCGCGCCTTGACCTTCTCTACTGTTTCCAGAAGATCATCCGTACCTTCAAGAGCGAAATAAGACGGTTGAATTGGAACGATTACGTAATCAGCCGCAACCAGGGCATTGACCGTTATCAGCCCAAGCGTCGGTGGCGTATCGATGATGACACAATCATATATTTTAATAATCCCTTCGATGCGATCTTTCAATCGGAATGGCGCATCGAATTCTCCCAGAAGTTTACTCTCAAATTTGGCTAAATTAATTCTTGAAGGCAACACATCTAAGGTCTTGATAGAAGTCTTCTTAATGACAGATTCTGGCAATATATCCATATCTGTGAGCAGATCGTATATGGAATGCTCTATAGTATTATGATCTAAAAAGGTGAGGGAGCTGTTGCCTTGAGGGTCAAGATCGATCAAGAGCACTCGCTTGCCTGTGAGCGCCAGAGCTGCGGAAAGGTTGATGGCCGTCGTGGTTTTTCCGACTCCACCTTTTTGATTCGCGATAGCTATAACCATTCCTCACTGCCTCCAAGCGAAAGCCTCTGCATCCTAATGCGAACGACCAAGACTGTCAAGGGAACGCCTTCAGAATAACATGCAACGGATCGCTATTATAAAAGCCTGTGTTATACAGTCTTGATAATATCCAGGCTCTCACGCCATTGATCGCACTTAACTATTACCGGAAAGATGGGTAATTCTCATATTGGTGGCTGAATGTGAAGCAGCAGCAATGGACTTTCGGATGCGACTGTGATTAAATAGTGACCAAGTTCTCTGAATTGAAGAAATAGTCAGGATTTAAGGTGTAAAGCTTGCAGGGGAGCAATTTATGGAGATCGAAATGAAGATTCGCGGGCTGATGATGGATCCTTCAGCCAATACCCCGATCATCATACTTAAAGATGTAAATGGTGAAGCGCTTTTACCGATCTGGGTTGGGGCCTTTGAGGCTAATGCAATCGCCACCGAGATCGAAAAATTATCATCTCAGCGCCCCATGACACACGACCTCTTAAAGAATGTCATTTGGGAGCTTGGCGCGTCTATAAAAAGAGTGATTATTACAGACCTTCAGCATAATACGTTCTACGCGGTCATTGAAATTCTGCGTGAAGAAGAACTCATCACCGTAGATGCCAGGCCGAGTGATGCGATTGCTTTGGCCTTGAGAGTTGATTGCCCTATCTATGTGAATGAGGAGGTAATCAAGAATTCCAGCGCGACAATCACTGAAGAGACGTCCGTCGAAGAGGAAGAATGGCCAGATGATTTCGCAGACGATTCAAGCGGCTATAAGATGTGAAAAGCCATACGTTAGGCTAGATTGTCGGCCTCAAAAAGTAGAGATGACTTCCGTTTCATTATTCACAGTGGCCAACTTCCCCAAATACAACTAAGGAGAAAGCTTATGGCTTCGTTCAATAAAATTATCGTGGTGGGCTATCTCGGTAGAGACCCGGAATTGCGCTACACTTCCGAGGGCACCCCTGTGTGCAATTTCAGTGTGGCGACGACTGAACGTCGCAAAGACCGCCAGGGCGAAATGCAAGACGTCACTACGTGGTTTCGCGTCAATGTTTGGCGTCGTCAAGCTGAAGTGGCCAATCAGTATTTGAAGAAAGGTAAGCTGGTATATGTAGAGGGGCGCTTATCACAAAGTGAATATCAGGATCGAGAGGGGCAGACCCGGACAAGTCTGGAGATTCAGGCTAGCGATATTCAGTTTATAGGCTCCAGAGGAGATGAAAGTAGCGGGACGCCGGAAACTCGTCCGTCAGGATCAGGGCGAACGAGCGAACCATCAGGCCCAATCTCTGACGATGATATTCCCTTCTGACGCCGCTCATCATCTGCTTGAGCATTCATTCGCTGATCGTAAAACGCTTCGTCAGACCTAACTCCTTGATCTTTTGCTGTAAACTTTGGCGATGAATTCCGAGGATTGCCGCCGCACGGGTAATGTTCCCCGAAGACCGCTCCAGACACTTCTCAATATACTTTCTCTCAAAATCTTTCCGAGCATCTTTAAAATCTTCTCCAATCGTTATAGTGATTGCATCATCCAAGACTTCAGCGCCCTTTGTTTTCAGGTTTTTATTAAGAATTTCTTGAGGTAAAACTTCTAAAGTAATTTTTTCGTTTTCTGTAAGCACTACGGCTCGTTCGATACTGTTCTTCAATTGTCGAATATTTCCAGGCCAGTCATATTCAAGCAGAACTCTAAGCGCTTCTTTGGATAGGACAAGCGGCTGGGAACGATAGGCTATTGAAAAACGGTTTGTAAAGGATTCGATAAGCGCAGGGATGTCAGATTTTCTTTCGCGTAAAGGCGGCAATTCTATTTGGACTACACATAACCGATAATAAAGATCTTCTCTAAACTTTCCCTGTTCAACTAATCTCTCAAGTTTTTTGTTGGTAGCGCTTATAATGCGAGCGTTGCTAACTAATGTTTCATTACTACCGAGCCGCTGAAAGTTCTTATCTTCGATGACACGGAGAACTTTCGCCTGAGTCTCCAATCCCATATCACCTACTTCGTCAAGAAATAGGGTTCCATTATCGGCCGCTTCGAATTTACCAACTCTCTTCCCTGCTGCTCCTGTGAAAGCTCCTTTTTCATGCCCGAAGAGTTCTGATTCAATCAATTCCAATGGCATTGCGGCACAGTTCATGGCAACGAAGGGACCTGTGCTAACACGGCTGCGTGCGTGAATTTCTCTGGCAACCTCCTCTTTGCCGGTCCCTGATTCTCCGGTAATCAGCACGTTGACTTCAGTTGGTGATACCCGCTCAATGAGAGAAAAGATTTTTTGCATGGCCGGAGAAGAGCCTATCAATCGCCCCATCGAACTTGTGCCCGTGATCTCTTTACGCAAGCGCTCGTTCTCCGTGCGTAGGATATGCGATTCAACCGCATTGCGGACCTGGATGCGCAGTTCCTCAACGTCGAATGGCTTTGCGAGATAATCGAAAGCGCCTTTCTTAATTGCTTCGACCGCCATGCGCTCAGACCCATGTGCGGTGATGATGATCACCGACGGCGCATTCGCTCTACTAACCAAAGAGGGTAAATAATCCAGCCCGGATTCTGCGGCTAATCGTACATCAAGCAGGACGACATGAATCGGCGCGGAACTCAAGACTTCATCAGCTTTCGAGGTAGCCTCAGCTTCATATATTCTGTAGCCCTCTTTTTCCAATGCTCTTCGCATGCCGTAACGAGCGGCAGCTTCATCATCAACGATCAAAATAGAAATAGGCATCATGACCTCATATTCTAAATAGCTTCACTGGATTGCAGCCGGCGCTTTTCATTTTACATCAACCGCACGCCGGATTGGGCATTACCCTGCATTCTGACAGCCAAATAGCCGATGTTATCGGACGTTATTCCCTGATTATGACTTCCAATGATGCAGGATCAAAGAAATTCGCAGAGGCGTTGGGTGCCATCAAGCCGCCAAGATCACTCTGAGGTCTCGAAGGTTGTTGCCGGTTGGCCCTGAGACCAAGAGCCCGCCTGTCGCATGAAACCATGAAGTCGTATCACTCGCTTGGAAGTAAGGATGAAGTTCTAAATCGTCCGCTCTGTATTCCATCAGTTGATCTGTGCGGGATGTCGCGCCTACCGCGATGCTTCTGCCGTCAATCCCATCTGTGCCGCAGGAAAGGACAAGCGATTCTTCGAACGCAGCGGCTCTGAGCTTCATCGCGCAGTAGAGGGCAAATTCTTGATTCCGTCCCCCAAACCCAGAGCCTTTGACCGGGCAAGAGACTTCTCCACCTGAGATGACGCAAACCTTCTGGCTGGGATTTGCTCTTTTCAATTCTGCGAGTGCGGTGACTAACCGTGTAGCTGTTATATCATAAGGGTCTTCATTGTCCGCACGATCAACCCATATGCTATAACCTAATTCGCGCGCAATGCCACTCGCGACATTGATGACATCGGCATTTTCTGCCAGCAAGCAAATCTTAATTTCGGGCTCACTTCCCGCCTCATCATCTTGCTTGCCCGTTTGCGGAAGGTGCGGCAGCTTGGCTGCCAACTCGTACTTCTGAAGAATTGACTGGAAACGTTCATACGTGCTCTCTTCCCGAAAGAGCGGATTGGAAGCGAGAGCCTTAAAGTCACCTGTATTCACATCTGAAACGAGTAGGGCGATGCCCTTCGAAGCCTTCATCCAGTTTCTCAGTTTGCCGCCTTTGATCGCCGAGAATTGTTTTCTGACCACATTAATCTCATCAATAGTTGCGCCAGATTCTACAAGAATACGGTTCAACTGCTGTAAATCTTCAAGTGTTATCTCATCAGTAGCAGGCGCTTCAAAAAGCGAGGAGCCGCCGCCAGAAATCAAGAAGATCATCAATGAATCACTGCGACAATGACGGAGTATCTCTATGGCTCGCTTCCCTGCCCGCAAGCTTTCTGCATTCGGCACAGGATGGCCGGCGACGATAATCTCCGATCTGAGGGGTAGCGGTTCGCGCCTGTTTGTGACGAGCAGGCCGCGCGACAGGCGCGGGCCGAGAATGGATTCGACGGCATAGCCCATCTGAAGGCTCGCCTTGCCAATCCCGATCAGGATTACTTCGGCGAAGCGTGACAGGTCATAAACTTTTTCATCAATTAATAAAAGGTCGCCGTCCAGCCTGACTCTCTGACGGATCATTGCCGCTATATCCACGGCCTTTAATGTCCCAAAGAAGATGGCGCGGGCGGCCTTTTCCAAATCATTCATAAATCGCCGGACGCACTTTCAAAGATGTGCGGCAGCTTGATGTACCCGGAAGTTGAGGTTCTTTCCGATCCTCAATTTTCGATCTCTGCCGTGCTGATGTTGAACATACGCATGATTCGCAAGACATCCTGGCGAATGATGTCCCATCTTGGCAGCAGGGCACCGGCGGCACGGCTGGTTGATACGGCGATGATTCGATCAGTTCGGCGAGCCTGCCGCGCAAGGTCGAGCGTCGCTTGCCGCTTGCTCTGTGAATCGTGCAAACTGCCGATCAATCCGGCATAGAGGTTAGCGGCGTTAGCGAAGCTGTTGAGGGCGAACAACAATTCCACATCCGCATCGCTATAGACCGAACGTCCGCCATCGTCAGAACGATCCCCGCTCATGCCGAGCTGGCGCTTATGTTCGGCCAGCAGGTCGGTCGCGCGACTTTGAATGCTTTTAGCCAGTGCGATCAGCGAATCACCGGGCTGCGAACTGGCGGGCGCAGGATTCGAGCTTACCGGTGCCGCGCCTCTACCGAGCGCAATGACCTGATCCGCACCGGCAGAATGGATGACCACGCGCCGTACATTTTCAACTCCATCCCGCACGTTCAATTCGATCTTTCCATGCGTCAGCGCCTGCGTCACTATGCCGGTCGGCTGAATCGCTCGCGCATAGACATCAAGCGTGTCGCCATTGACGACTTGGTCACCGAACCAGCGCCAGCCGCCCGTGTTCGCCTGAACATTCATCAGAACGTAAATCGCCCCATCCGCCGTGCGCGTTGCAGTCGCCGAGAGCACGTTTGCTAGAACGCTTCCTTGCGTTGCCGGGCGGCTCTCGTTTCGTTTGGCTGGCGCGGTCTGAGACTGGCTGACCGGGCGGGCCGCTGCCGGGGCATTCGTTATCCCCAAACTTTTAGCCGTCGCTTCGTCGAGAGCGCCGCTCTCCGGCAGCTTATGTTCGCGCTGATAAGATTTGAGAGAGCCCGTCGTGCGCGGTGACCATTGATCGGTGACTTCGCCTTCGTAGTATCCCTCGTCGCGTAATGCGACCTGCGCCCGGCGAGTCATTTCCGGTGAGTTCAATGGCAGAGGCTCGACAGGGGCTGAGGGCTGTTCAGCAGCCGTGGCGTCATTGTCTGCGCGCTCCGGCGGCGCTTCAGGCTCACGCGATTCGACGGGCTGGCGCGAGGCCGGCGCATCGGAAGGCGGCCTTGAAGAATGAGTCTCTGCCGGTTCAGGCTCAGGCTCGGTATCAACCGGCTGGCGAGCCGAACGATCATCCCGATCATCCACCGATGCACGGTCATCGGCAGGTTCGCGGTCATCCACAGGCTGGCGCTCGTGCCGCATCACGGGCCGCTGCCGGCCATAACGATCATCCCGATTATTAGCCACAGGGTCGCGCGGGTCCGCATACGTCGGGTCGTTACGATTGCCGTTCGCCACCGGGCCTGTTGCAGAGTTGACGTGGATGGTCAGTGCGCGGCGCAATTGAACGCCAAAAGGAGTCCCACTCGCAACCTGCGCTTCTTCGCCTTTGGTCAGCAAGACGCTGGCGAGGCCGACGCCTGCGCCGATAGCACCGCCGACCGCTGCTCCCTTCAAGCCGCCGGCGATGCCGCCAAGCACTGCGCCGATTGCCCCGCTGCTACCGACAAAGACGCCCGTGCGCCGGTTGTCGCGACCAGAGACACGATTCTCCTCATCAATCTGCCGCCGCGTTTCCGGGTCGTTCGACGTCAGACCGCCATCGAGCGCCATGCGCGTGCCGTCGGGCAGAACCAGGTCTTCAAACTCGACCGCGATGGTTCCAGAACGAGCCATGCGCCGGGCGGGCGTCACCTGTGTCACATGCCCCTCGACAATCGCTCCTGATGGGATGACGGTTACGCCATTGACGTCCACAGGCATGTCTACGGTGGCGGTGAAGCGGTCGCCGACACGCGATGATTTCGAGGACAGCGTCGAATCCATGCGCACGCTGATGACGGTGTCCTGGGGGACTGTATAAGTGCCGTCGGGCGTCGGTCGGACGCCATAGCGCGGGCGATGCTGCTGTGCCGACACAGCGGCGCTCAGGCTCGCCGTCAGCACTACTGCTAACAAACTGGCGACTAGCGATTGGCCAAACCACCGATTCTTCATAAGCGCGTCCTCCCGGCATTTTGTCTTGGATGATGCATCTCTGATTCCTTGTGACGTTATCGGGTGCGCTGTCTGTTGTCCGCCCCGCCAAAATATCTTCAGCGGGCCGCTGCGCCGCGTCAGAACAATAGTAGCACCACAGATGCGACGCGGCATCTCAAATTCATGGGGCTGAGTGTTGCGCCGGACGCGTTCAGGAACGCTGGAAGGAGAGCGGCAGACCGACAGGCGTCTAGCCGTTGACTGGCAAGCGTACGGTCGCAGTCGTTCCCTCCCCCATGCGACTGCGAACCGTCAACTCGCCTTTGTGGAGTTCAGTGATCTTGCGAGCAATGGCCATGCCCAGCCCTGTGCCTTTCTCTTTAGTCGTGTAAAACGGCTCGAATAGCCGCCGCAGAGTTTCCGCATCCATGCCGACGCCATAATCAACGACCTCGACGACCACCTTGCCATTGCCGTCTGAATTGGTACGCAACTCGATGCTCTTACCCGGCTCGCTCGCCTCGATAGCATTTATTATCAGATTCAAAAAGAGCTTCTTCAATTCCGTCACGTCGAACTTACCCGCCGGCAGCGGCGTCGCATACCGCTTTTCGATCTGCATCTGCTTGGCCGCCAGCCGGTCGGCCACCATCGGCACGATCTCGTCCAGCAGTTGGTTAAGATTCAATGACGACTTCCGCAACTCCTTAGGCCGCGCGTAATCCGACAACTCGGCGACGATGGTCGCCAGGTGATCCACGCTGCGCTCGATGACACTTATCGTCTCCAGGTCGCGCCCGTTGCCCTGCGGCTGCCGCTTGAGCACCTCTGCCGCGAAGCGTATGCTGCCGAGCGGGTTCTTAATCTCGTGCGCGATCTGTGCGGTCATCTGACCGATGGCGCTCAACGCGCGGTTGCGCTGCAACTCTGCCTGCGCCCGCACTTCTTCGGTCACGTCAACGAAGATCAAGATCAGGCCGCGCTGCTCTTGGCCGAGGCGCAGCGGCGAGCTGAAGATGTCCAGTAATCTGCCATTGTCGCTTTGCAGCCTCCCTTGATAATGGTTGGGCTGCTCGGTGGCTGATAGGCTGCGGGCCATCAGGGAGCGGAGTTCTTCGCTGCTGCCGTGAAGCTCTGTATAAGTCTGGCCCGCTTCGGCGGATTGCAAGCCGGTGAGCTGGCGGAACGATTCGTTGATCGTTTCGACGACACCTGTCTGACTGATGACGACGACGCCCGAATGCATGCTGTCGAGCAAAGACCGCAAGTAATCGCGCGATTCCGAGCTTTCGGCGTAGGCGTGGCTCAGTCGCTTGAGTGTGCGCCGAATCTCATAGAAAGTAAGGAACGCTACAATCGCGCTGAGGCCGAGAATCAGCAACGTCGCGGTGATTTCTTCGCCGCGCTCGCGCCTGCCCAGCGCCTCCACGCGGCGGTCATTCTCCTGCTGTTCAGCGACGACCAGACGGTCGAGTGCGGCCAGCGCATTGGTCATGCGGTTGCGTTCATCGTACCAGTTCGTCGGCTTCGCCGATGTGATCTTCTCCCAGTAAGTCTGGAAGGCCGACTCGAACTCGCCCCATTCCGGCGTATTCGTGATCGCCGAAGGCTTCGCCTCGTTGATGCGCGCCTCCATCTCGGCCTTCAAGTCGTTCAGCCGCTGTCTGGCCGTAAAGGCGACCAGCCGCTGATCGCTGTTAGCGAGCACGGTATCTATCTGCGACTGTATCTTGCCAGCCGTCTCGCTGACACGGCCTATGCTGCGCTGATGACTGACTTCGGTCTGCCGTATCCGCGTGACTTCATCTCCCATCTCGACGAAGCTGCGGTAGCTGGTGTAGCCGAGGATAGCAACCAGCACCAGCAGCGCCAGGAAGCCGACTAGCAGCACGTTGCGGACGAGCGATTCCGTCCGTCGTGGCTGACCGAACAATCGCATGGGCAGTTTGGGCATAACTCTCTCCTGGGCAGGCGGGCTAGCCCTTCACCGTCACCACGCGGTCGGTGAAACCTTCAAAGGCGTCGTCGTGGCTGATGACGAAGAGCTGGTCGAAGTCGCGTATGCGCCCGATCTGCTGCGCCAGGTTGCGCCGCCGCTCTTCATCCATGTTCGTCGTCGGCTCGTCGAAGAAGGCGACGCGCATGTCCGACAGCTCTTTCAACAACGCGAGCCGCACAGAGAGCGCGGCGGACATCTGCTCACCGCCCGACAGGCTGGCGAACGAGCGCTCATGGCCGTCTTCTTCGAGGATGATCTCGTAGCCGGAATCCCATCGCAGCGTCACCATCGGGTTGCCGGTGATTTCGCGGTAAAGCTGATTGGCTTCGATGGAGATGGATTGCAGATGCGCCTCGGTAATGAACGGCCCGGCTTTCCTGAGCAGGTCGCGCATGAAATCTGACACCGCATGCAGTTGCTGGCAGCGGTCACGCTCGCTGCCTAGTCGCTCTAGCTGCCGCTTCGCTGCAAGTAACCTGTCAATCTCGGCGTTGAGATCGGTCAGCCGCGCCTCTGCCACGCTCAACTGCGAAGTGAGCGTGGCGGCTTGATTGATCAGCGATTCCAGCAGCGCGCGCGTCTCCAGGTGCGCCGCTTCACTGTATGACGCTGTCGCTTCGTTCAACTCATCTTCTATCGCAGCCAGCCGCGCACGGCGATTCGCCAGCTCCTGATTCACTTCAGTCAGCTCGGCCTCGCGCGCCGCGAGCAGCTCGGCTATCGGCAAGTGCTCGACGTAAGCTCGATAATCTTTTTCGCCATTCGCGCGGCGGGCGCGCTCGGTCGCCAGCTCTTCGTCGAGCGTCACAAAACCGGCAAGCTCTTCATCAAGCTGCCGCAGTGCCGACGCCACCTGCCGCTCCTGTGCTTCAAACTCTTCGAGCTGTCGGCGGACTTCGCTTTCTCTGGCTATCGCCTCGCCGAGCAATCGCGAGCGACCGCGCGGGTCGGCCATCTCAACGAGCCTTTGCTCAATCGTCGCCATCTCATCTTTCAAGCCGGCCATTTCATCGAGCCGCTGTGTGAGCGACGTGACCTCTTCACGCTTATCGCGGCCTTCGATCTTCAGGGCATCGAGCCGCTCGCGCAACAGGTCGAGCTTGTCGAATTTCACTTTGGCTTCGCGCGCCATCACGATGTCGCGTTCGAGCTGGGCGATGCGCGCCTCAAGCTGACTGATCGTCCGCGCATCCATGCTGGTGGAGGCGATCTCGCGATCAAGCCGCGCCGCATTCTTGCGCTCGATCTCCAGCTCCTGCCCGTAGCGTTCGCGCTGCACGCGTTGTGTGGCAAGCGCAGTCGCCGTCTTCAAAGCCGTCTTCGCCTCTTTGATCTGGCCGTGCAGCGCAAGGCGTTTGCGGTCGGCATTCGATAAGCGTTCGCGCTCGCCGCCGACCTGCGACTTGAAGTATTGATCGAGTCCCTGTCCTTCTTTCATGTTCAAGCAGCGCTGGACGAGCAGTGGGCACAAGCCGCCTTTCGCCTGCGCGATGATCTCTTCGTCGCGTTCGATGCGCGCCTTGAGGTTGGCGGCTTCGGTCATCAACGCGCGATCTTCTTCTTCGAGTTGCGGCAGCCGCGCCGCCATTTCTTCGGCCTTCAGGCCCACTTCAATCTCGCGATCAATCGTGTGCAGCTCGCCGGTCAGCTTGGCGATGGTTTCCTGGCTGCGCTTCAACTCTTTGCGGCGCTCGTTGAGTCGCTCAAACAGCACGCGCGATTCGCGCAGCTCCACTTCCGCATCGCGTCGCTGTTGTTCGAGCATCGGCACGCGCTCGGCGATGTCGCGAAGTTTTTCGGCTTCCTCGATGCGTTGGGTCACGTCGCGCCACTCGCCGCGAAACTTCTGCAAGTCGGCTTCGGCGGTCTGCAAGCGGCGCGCGAGCGCGTTCATCTCGCCGAGCGCGGTTTGAATCTCAGAGCGCCGCGCTTCGATTTTCTCCTGCTCGCTCACCAGCGGTGCGATGCGCGCCAACTCGGCTTTCTCGCCATCAATGCGCTCCAGCTTCTCGCGCTGACCCTGAATCATCGCGTCCAATCGAATGCGCTGATGCTCGGCTTCCGAATGATCTTTGCGCAAAGCCTCGCGCCGCTCGGCCAGCGGTTCCAGTTCCAGCAATCGCCGGGAAGCGACGTTATAAGACTCGTACCCGGCAGATGCCGCCTCGACGACCGCGCGCGCCTCACGCGAGCGCGTCGCTTCAAGCTCGACCTCGCCGGCTCGCCGGTTGAGCTGCTCGACCTGCGGCTTCACGCCCGCCACATCCGCCGTTAATCGCTCAATGCGGTGGCTCACAGCGTTCAGACGATCAAGCTCTGTGCGCGCACGCTCGCGCGCCGCCTCCGCCGTCGCTAATTCAACTTTCGTCTGCGCCGCCGTCGCTTCAAAGCGCGCGCGCTCGGCGAACAACTCATCGACCTTGACGACCTCGCCTTCAATGCGTGCGATGCGTTCACGCAAGTCGGCGTCGCGCGTTTCGATCAGCTTGATGATGGCGCGCAGTTCGTCAGACGAGCGATGATATTCGTCAACGCGCAGCACGCGATCAAAGCTGACTTTGCGACGCGCCGGCTGCTCGGCGAAGTCTACCGTGAACATGCCCTGCGGCACGCCGATGGTCGAAGTAAACAGCGTCTTCAGATCCGTGGTCGGGTCAACGCCGAGGTGCTGCTTGAGCCAGCCGCCCACCTGTTGTTTCTGCTCGACCAGGCGCAGCTTGGTGATCGGGTCATAGATGTAATAGCCGGTCGAGGTGTCGCGATAGACGGTGTACTCGCGCCCATCAATGGTCGAGACGAAGGTAACGCGGGCGATGCCTTTCTTCGCGCCGCGCCGCAGAAAGTCTTCCTTCTTATACGGCAGTTGATCGAACAGCGTCCAGGCGATGGCCTCAATGATCGTCGTCTTGCCCGCGCCGTTCGGCCCGCTGATCGCCGTCACGCCCGGCTCGAATTCAAAGCTGGCTTCTTCGTAGTTCTTGATATTTTCCAGTTCGACTTTGCTGATTAGCATTGCTGTTGACCCATTATCGTCTGTCGTTTCAAGGTGAGGATCGCCAAGTCAATTTAGATTTTATCACGCCGCTTGGGCGGGGCGAAATTGCGCCGCGCGAGGTTGCTTCGGGCTGACGAGGCGGCTAACATTAGCGCTTGAGAACCCACGCGAAGGGCGGCCTGCAATGGCGCGCTCACTTCAGATGATTTACCCTACACAGGAGAAGCTATGACGATCTTATTGATCATCCTTGCGGCGGCGGCGCTGATCACCGTCGGCCTCTACGGGTTCCGTTACTATCAAGAGCGGCTGGAGCAGCGCATGAGCGACAACGAATACAACACGGCGGTGACCTTGTGGGAGTTCGCCCGGCGCATCAAAGGCGAGATTGATCAGGCGATGCGTGTGAGCAAAGGCGTGCTCGACTTCACCAACATTAGCGTGCCGTCGAGCGATGGCTACAGGCTGTCGCTTGAGCTGATGGGCGCATACTTCCGCGTCCACGCGGTGCCGGCGCGTTACGCCCGCACCGGCAGGCTGTCGTTCGTCGCCGACACGACGCTGACCGTGCGCGCCGCCGATCACGCCGGCCAGTCGGCTTCGATTGAAGACGAAGAGTATCAAGGCGTCGAAGCGTCTTCGTAGCCCATCCGGCTGAAGATGAGGAGGCGGGTTTGTTAGAGCATCTCATCGCGCCATAGCGTTGCAGCCTGCCAACTCCACACGACATAAACCCACTAGTCGCAGGCGTGCCTTTGTCCTTTCCTGCTCGATCCGGTGCACTCAAGCGGAGTATGATCAAGCGGGACATTTGCAGTTGACTCAATATTCATTTTGGAGTATTCATTGCACTACAAAATCGTTAACAGCGCCGAGAGTCGTTGAGAGGAATATATGAACAGTAAAACTATGCTTCTCACTCGCCTATCTACCTTCATTGCCATTATCTTAATGACTGTGCTGATCGTTATGGCAAGTCGGCAACAACATTCCCCATCTCTTACTGATCAGAAAAACGCTCACCTCGATCAGAAGACCAAAGCTGAACGAATGATGCGTGATAGGGAGATGCTACCGAAGGTAGATTACCAAACCTTTGAATCTCAGGATGAAACTCCTCGGCAGATTAGGAAGGTCAAAAACATCCGCTATAACGCCTGGAACAAACCAGTTGAGGAATACAACGAAGACACCGAAATAACCAAACTGTACTGCTCTTGGGCCGCACCAGAGGCCGAATCATTTCCGGCAAAAGAGAGTAATGCGATTGTCATAGGAACGGTGATCGGAGCGAAAGGCTATCTATCAGAAGATCGGTCAGCCGCGTACTCGGAATACAAGGTGAATGTTACCGACGTGCTGAAAGGCCCCGATAAACTTGCCCCTGGTCAAATCATCGCCGAGCGTGAAGGGGCAAAGGTTATCCTACCGACCGGCAGGATCATTACCTATTGGGTGATGAAACAGGGGACGCCACAAATCGGGCATCGGTATATGTTGTTCCTGAAGAATACTCCTGAAGGAGATTACTTCATTCTTACAGGATACGAGTTAGCAAAGGGCCGAGTGTCCCCGCTCGACAGCATCTCTGGTAAATATGAATTTTTCGACGGGAATGAAGAGACTACATTTATAGAACTTGTGCGTTCAACGATCCAATGACCTACCGTCTCTGGGAGGACGATAATGAAAGGCCACGTGGCTGGGTTATTTCAGATAATTACCTTATCAATCCTTTTTGAACTGTCGGTACTCCCGGTGATCTTGCCTCCAGTCGAGATGCAAAGTTGTCCATCAGTTCAGCCGCTTGAACCCGCACATTCATCCTGGTATTGCTGGCCTTCTGATGCACAGGTGCGGTATTTCTTTACCAGTGCGCCGGGTGCGAGAGCATTTACAGAAACCGAAAAAACCCTCTATAGGGAAGCATTCGCAGTCTGGAACGCACATAGTATTCCAGGCAATAATTGTTCGGGCGTATTCTTTTCCGAGAACGCCGGCACCTATAATTTTGAAGTGCGAAAAGTATCTGATTCTTCACCGTGGAGCCCGACTTATACAAGAACCGCAGGTGGCTTTACGGGATATTACCTAAAAGGGGCTGTGCTTAATGTAGGCGGAACTTCTCCCTACCCAGAAACTGACGACTTGAAAAAGGTCATCATGATACATGAAATCGGCCACACCTTTGGTATGAATGACTGCGTAGACTGTACACCTTGCTCTGGTTCGGTTATGACTTTTTGCCATCCCCCGGCGATGAATTTTTTCCCAACCGCCTGTGACGATATTTTAGTAAAGGCTATCGGCAACTTTTGCTCCACATCTCCACCGCCGGGCGACGGTGGTGGCGGCAGCCTAGGTTGCCCAGACTTCTTGATTGAGAGTTGCGATGACTCGCTCGGCTGGCTCGACGAGATCTGCATCTGTCACCACGACACCCCCATCCTCATTGACATCTCAGGCGATGGCTTCCACCTCACTGACCTAGCCGGCGGCGTCTATTTTGACTTCGACCACGACGGCACCGCCGAGCGTCTCTCGTGGACTGCGCCCAGCGCGGATGATGTTTTCCTGGTGCTCGACCGCGATGGCAACGGCTCGATTGATAGCGGCCTGGAACTGTTCGGCAACCTCACGCCACAGCCGCCCTCGGCCTCGCCCAACGGCTTCATCGCCCTGGCTGAGTATGACAAGCCCGCCAACGGCGGTAACGGCGATGGCCGCATTGATAGCCGCGATGCCATCTTCTCATCTCTGCGATTGTGGCAGGACTCCAACCACAACGGCGTCTCAGAGCCGAGCGAGTTGTACACCTTGCCGGAGCTTAACGTCGCGGCGATTGATCTGGATTACCGCGAATCGCGGCGCACGGATCAATACGGCAACCAGTTCCGCTATCGCGCTAAGGTCTACGACACACACGGCGCGCAGGTGGGCCGCTGGGCCTGGGATGTCTTCTTCGTCGGCCAGTAATCTTGCCGAATCATTGTCACCTCTCAACTGTCGCGACACTCATCAACCTCCATAACCGAGGATGAGGGCAAGGCTCTCCTCGTCCGCCGTTTTGCCCGTTGCGCCGTTTGTGCTACAGTTGCCGAGCAATTCAGCAAGCCATCAGTGGCATCAGGATCAGCATGGATTTTTCGATCCCACAGGAGTACCTCGACTTCAAGGCGGCAGTTTCAGGCTTCGCCAAGGAACGGCTCGCGCCGCGCGCACAGGAACTCGACGCGCGCAGTGAATTCAGTTGGGAGAACTGGCGCGACATGGCCGGCATGGGCTTGCTCGGCCTGCCCTTCCCCGAATGCTACGGCGGCAGCGAGGCCAGCCCGCTCGCCACCTGCATCGCGATGGAAGCGGTCGCCGCCGCAGGCGTTGACGCCGGGACGACGCTCGCCTGGGGCGCGCACACGATCCTCTGCGGCGTGCCCATCTGGCTGCTCGGCGACGAAGCGCAAAAACAGAAGTACCTGCCGAAGCTCTGCACGGGCGAATGGGTCGGCGCGTTCGGCCTGACCGAACCCGGCTCAGGCTCGGACGCGGCGGCGATGAAGACTTTCGCGGAGAGGCGCGGCGACCGCTGGCTGCTGAACGGCTCGAAGATGTTCATCACCAACGCGCCGATTGCCAACCTCTTCATTGTATTCGCGGCTACAAAAAAGGGCGCGGGCAACAAAGGCATCTCGGCCTTCATAGTCGAACGCGACGCGCCGGGCTTTACGGTCGGCAAAGACCTCATCAAGATGGGCAACCGCACATCGGTGACGGCTGAGTTGTCTTTCGATAACTGCGAAGTGCCGGCAGAAAGCTTGCTCGGCCCAGAGGACATGGGCTTCCTGGCGGTTGGCAAAGAGACGCTTGAATGGGAGCGCAGTTGCATGATCGCGCCCATCGTCGGCGGCATGGAATACATGCTCGAATGCTCGACCGCTTACGCCAGAGAGCGTAAGCAGTTCGGTCGGCCTATCAGTGAGTTTCAGGCGATTCAACATAAGCTCGCCGACATGAAAGTTGCTGTCGAAGGCGCGCGGCTGCTGGTCTATCGCGTCGCCTGGCTCAAGCAGCAGGGCAAGCGCGCGATGATGGAGGCCGCCATTGCCAAGCTGTGGGCGACCGAGGCCGCCATCCGCGTCGCATACGATGCTGTGCAGGTCTTTGGTGGTTACGGCTACATACACGATTACCCGGCAGAACGCTTCTACAGAGACGCGCGGCTGGGCACCATCGGCGCAGGCACCAGCGAGGTGCAGAAGATGGTGATCGCTCACGAGTTGATCAAACGCTTCACCAGCGGGCAGGCGATGTAGACGAGGCATGGAGTTCCGCCTTCAGGCGGAAGAGTGCGAATGCGAAAGATTCCGCCTCATGGCGGTACTTCATGCGAGGGGCTTAAACGCATGCAGAAGGTTGCCATTGTCGGTTCTGCGCAGACCGTCCACGAACGGCGCAAGGCCGATCAGAACGTCGAAGACATGATCTATGAAACCGTCTCGGCGCTGCTCGCGCAGACGGGGCTGACGATCAACGACGTAGACATGGTGATGGGCGCAGGCGACGACGTGATGGATGGGCGCAGCATCTCGAACGTCTTCACCGCCGAATATGCCGGCGCGTTCCTGAAGGAAGAATCGAAAGTCGAAGACGACGGCGCGTTCGCCACCTGTTACGCCTTCATGCGCCTCGCTGCCGGCGCGTTCGATACGGCGCTGGTCTACGGCTACAGCAAAGCGTCAGACTCATCGCCGCAGCACTATTCGGGGATGATCGCTGACCCGTTTTACCTGCGCCCGCTCGGCGTCGAAGCGCTGACCGCCGCCGCTTTGCAGGCGCAATGCTACTATCAAAAATACGGCGCGACCGAAAAGGATGCCGCCAGAGTCGCGGTCAAGAATCGCCGCAACGCGCTGCATAATCCGCACGCGCAGATCAAAGGCGACTACACGATTGACGATGTGATGCGCTCGCCGGTGATCGCTTCGCCGATTAAGCGGCTCGATGCATCGCCGGTGACAGACGGCTGCTGCGCCATGCTCTTGATGTCCGAGAGCGCCGTGAGCAAGTACGGGTTGAAGCCGGCATGGATTCGCGGCGTTGGCTTTTGTACGGATACTTACTATCTGGGCCATCGCGACCTGACCGAGATTCGCTCGGCTCATATCGCAGCAGAGCGGGCTTACAAGATGGCGGGGATCAGCGACCCTTTGAAAGAGATTGACGTAGCGGAGATTCATGAGCCATTCGCTTTTCAAGAACTGATGGTGATCGAAGCGCTCGGCTTCTGCGATAAGGGGAAGGGCCGCGAGTTCAACCATTCGCGAGATGCAGACGGTAACGATTCACGATCATTGCCGATCAATCTCTCAGGCGGCGCGCTGTCGGCGAATCCCATCTTCGCCACAGGCTTGATCCGGCTGGCCGAAGCCGCTAATCAAGTGACCGGCCAGACGGTCTATCCGGCAAGCCAAGCAAAGAGCGCTGTGGCGCACGCGACTTCAGGCTTCGCGCTGCAATCCAACATCGTCTACGTGCTCGGCCACTGACTATTGATATTGACCATGCCTCGCACATCGCAGATAAGAGAGGTTATCAGACGGAGGATGCTTTGAGACCAGTTGCCATCGTCGGCACGGGACAAACCAAATGCAAGGAGCGGCGCGACGACGTCAGCTTTCCCGGCCTGATCTACGAGGCCGCGAGCCGCGCCCTCGACGACGCCGGCATCACCATCAAAGACGTAGACGCGGTCGTCTTCGGCAGCGCGCCGGAACTCTTCGAGGGCGTCAATCACCCTGAGCACTGGTGCGCCGACGCCGCCGGCGCGTGGCTCAAGCCGGCCATGCGTATACACACGGGCGGCACGGTCGGCGCTTCGACGGGCATCGGCGCGTTCTACTACATCGCCTCAGGCATGTTTGATACAGTGCTCGCTGTCACCGGCGACAAGCTCTCCGAGTCGCCCGTGCAGTTGGGACTCTCGACCGTCTACGATCCGATCCTCGGTCGCCAATTCGCGTGCGGCGCGCCGTCAGCCGTCGCCTTGCAGGCGCGGCAGTACATGAATGAATTCGGCGTCACCGAAGAACAAGCGGCGCTGGTCGCCGTCAAGAATCGCCGCAACGCGCTCCTCAACCCTTATGCGCAACTGAAGATTCCGCAAATCTCGGTTGAGATGGTCTTGAATTCGCCCGTGCTGTCGTCGCCGATCAAGCTGCTCGACGCCTGCCCGGCTTCCGACGGCGCGTGCGCGATGATCTTGACCAGCGAAGAGCGCGCCGAAAAGCTCAACCCGCGACCGGCGTGGATTAAAGCCGTGGCGACTTACAATGAAGGCGTCTATTATCCGGGCCGTGACTTCGCCACGCCGCTGGCCTTGATGGAAGCGGCGAAGAAAGTTTACAAAGTAGCCGGCATTACCAATCCACGAAGAGAGCTGGACGTAGCCGAACTCTACGAGGCATTCTCGTTTCAGGAGATGTTGTGGACAGAGGCGCTGTTCTTCTGCGAGCGCGGCGAAGGCGGCAAGCTGGTCGAATCTGGCGCGACCGAGATGAGCGGCGATCTGCCGGTGAACCCGTCGGGCGGCGTCTTGTCTACGAACACGATTGGCGCGACGGCGATGATGCGCCAGGCCGAAGCCGCGATGCAGATCATGGGTCGCGCCGGCGAACACCAGTTAGACGGCGTGCGCACCGCCATCGCTCACGGCTGGGGCGGCGGCATTCAATTTCATACGCTGATGATCGTCAGCGCGGAGAAGAGCTAGGGGCTCATGATTCTCGAAGGCAACATCACCATCCCATACAAGTGGACGACCGGCGCGACGGTTGGGCATTTTCTCGCCGAGTTGAAGGCGAACGCCCGGCTGGTCGGGGCGCGGTGCGGCGCGTGCAGTAAGGTTTATGTGCCGCCTCCCGATGTTTGTGGCGAATGCTACAAACCCTTTGAGTGTTGGGTGCCGCTGAACGGTGAAGGGACGGTTCTGGCCATTACCACGGTCGAGCGCACGATGCCCTTCAGACCAATGGCTGCGCCTTACACGCTGGCGCTGGTTCGGCTCGACGGCGCGAACACCAACATGCTGCACCTCGCTGCGCCCGGTCTGAAAGCCGGCGACCGCGTTGCGGCGCGCTTTAGAGCCGAGCGCACAGGCTCGCTGCTCGACATCGAAGGCTTTGCGCCTGCTGATCAATCCAACGCACACGCAGACGGCTCGGCGCAAACAAGCGTAGCGAAGGAGACTGTGACTTCGCCACGCATGGACTCATCAACAGGAGGATCAACGTCAATGGAATCGGTCAACGATGTCAAGGAAGTCTTTCGCGCCTTGCCTTCACGCTTCCGCAGAGAAAAGGCCGACGAGAATTTGTCTTACTACTTTTCGATTGATGATGAACACTGGACGGTGTTGGTGACGCCGGATTCGTGCACCGTGCAGCCGGGGAAAACAGTTGATAGCGCCGATTGCTTTCTGAAGACCTCGACAGAGATTTTTCTTGGCACCATCAACGGCACCTACACGCCGAATATGTCTGACTTGATGATGGGCCGAGTCAAAACTAATAATCCGTTCCTGCTGCAAAAATTCCGCGAGCTGTTCGCGTGATCGGGTGAGACGATGGCCGAACAACAACCTTCTACATTGCCTCCGGTCAAGGAAGTGCGCGGTCAGATCAGCATCCCTTATCGCTGGTCTTACGGGCCGGCGCTGACCCGTTTCTTTGCAGAGTCGCGCGACAGAGGAAGACTGATGGGGACGAAGTGCCCGCGCTGCGCTTCGGTCATCGTGCCCGCCGCGCGCATCTGCACGATCTGTTACGTCGAAACCAGCGAGTGGGTCGAAGTCAGCGATCACGGTGTGCTGGCAACGTTCACAACCGTGCATCTACCCTTCCCCGGCCAGCCGACCGAACCGCCTTACACCTACGGCTTGATCCTTCTCGACGGCGCGAGCACCTACTATTCGCACATCATTAATGAGCCGGTCGAGCAACTCGCTTGCGGCATGCGCGTCGAGGCCGTGTGGGCTGAAAATCGCAAGGGCGACCTGTTCGATATTTTATACTTCATACGCGAGGCTCAAGGATAAAGCCGGCGCTTCTGTATTTGGATTAGCGGAGGACTAATGATGGCCATGATGCGAATGCTCTTGGGCAGTGTTCTGCTGTTAGCAATCTTCAACTTCGGCCCGGCGATGGCTTCAACGCCGCCAGTCACGATTCAAGCACAAGAACCAACACAGACGGAAAACGATGAACATCAGACGCCGCTCATGCTCGCCATCAGGGATACCGACCTGAAAGTTTTTAAATCGCTGCTCGATCATGAAGACGTGAACGCCCGTGATGAGGAAGGCCAGACGCCCTTTCCCTTGAACTCCCCGCGCCCGCGTTATACGGAACAGGCGCGACACAACAAGGTTCAAGGCGCGGTGCTTGCTCGCGTGCTGGTCGGCGCGGATGGCAGCGTCAAACAGGTCAGGATAACTAAAGGGCTTCCCGATGGGTTGACTAATCAGGCCATTCTCGCGGCCTATAATCTCAGGTTCAAGCCGGCGATGAAAGACGGCAAGCCGGTGGCATTCTGGCAAGCCATTTACATAGAGTTTAAGCTTCGGTGAATAAGCCCCGGCGCGTCCGCTTGATCCGTATATGAAACTGGGTCGAGTTGAAAACAAAGCGCGGCTGGCCATCATCATTTTCGTGCTGGCCTTGCTGCTGCTCATTGGCCTGAGCGTCGGCCTTTACTTGCGGGCGCGCGGTCAGGCGGGCGCGTCGCCGGCCATCGTTTATCTTTTCAGCTACCAGATCATCGCGCTAGTCTTCGGGCTGGGATTGATGTTCCTGCTCGTGCGCTGGCTGTTGCGGCCTTACCGGCGCATGGTCGAAGCGGCGCGCGGCAGCCCTGTGCGCGCATCGGCGGCGATGAGCGAGAGCGAGTTCGTCGTCGAAACGTTTCAAGCGCTGGTCGAACGACTGCAAGCTAAAGAGCGCGAACTGGCGCAACTGCACGCGCTCGAACGCCGCCGCGCCGAACGCTCCGAGCGCTTGAGCGAGCGATTGATCGCCAACATCCCCAGCGGCCTCGTCACCATCTCGTCGTCCGGCGCAGTGACCTCTGCCAACGCGCACGCCTTGAAGATACTCGGAGCGCGCATCAGCACGGCGCAACTCTACGAGCCGGGCACGACGATGTTCGCGCCCGGCGAAGATTACCGCTCGTTCCTGCAACTCAGCCCACGGCTCGTTGAGATGATCGGCGCATGCCTGGCCACGGGCCGCACCTTCCGCCGCGAAGAGGTCGCTCTGGCGCAGCCCGACGGGCGCACGCGCCACCTCGGCTTGAGCATCTCGCCGATCACCGACGCCGCGCAAGCCATCGAAGGAGCGCTCTGCCTGCTCACGGACATCACCGAAGTCCTCGACCTGCGCGACCGCATACGATTGCAGGAGAACCTCGCCAACCTCGGCGAGATGGCCGCCGGGCTGGCGCACGAATTCAAGAACTCGCTGGCGACGATCCACGGCTACGTTCAGTTATTGGAACTACAGTTAAACGTTGCGCCCGCCGCCGAGCAGCGTGTGACGCTCGACGCCATGCTCAACGAAGTCCATTTGCTGACGCGGCTGGTCACTGACTTTTTGAACTTCGCACGCCCGCAGCAACTCAGCCTCGCGCCGGTCGCGCTCGGTGGATTGATTAACGATTGTGTTGCCGAGCTGCGCGCCCAGCTCACCGAAAACGGCATAAGGGTACAGGTCGAGGGCGAGTTCGCTGAAGTCGCCGGCGACGAATCGCTGCTGCGACGCGTCTTTCTCAACCTGATTCGCAACGCCGTCGAAGCCATTGATTCAAGCTCCCGCGAAAAAATGATCCGCATCAGCGGCGCAGCCGAGGCGGGCAGCAACCGGCGCTTCGCCCACGTCCGCGTCAGCGACACAGGCGGCGGCATCTCGAATGATGACCTACACCGCATCTTCATCCCGTTCTTCACAACCAAGTCGCGCGGCTATGGCATCGGCCTGGCGCTGGTGCAAAAGATACTGGTGGCGCACGGCGGCGATGTAGCAGTGGAAAAGAGCGATGCCGCTGGCACCGTGTTTCATTGCCGCATCCCACTGTCGCCGCCTGCCACAAGTGTGGAGCAATAGTGCTAATTCGTGCACTAACGTAACAGGCGCGTACTGGCCAGCGAGCCATCCCCTCACCCATACTGAGCCAAGCTGAACGATGCCAACCAGTTAAATCCGGCCACCGTCTGGCCAGACAATTGCACGAACGACCTGCGGTCTGCCCCTCGATGGGAGGAAAAATTGCAAACGTCAACTGATCATGCCAATAAAGGTAATCAAGCCGGCTTAGGGCTGATGGAAGTCATCGTCGGCAGCCTTTGCCTGTTGATTGTGACGTTTGTTCTGATCCAAGTCGTCCGCATCGGCTATTCAAAGATCAAGCTGAAATGGGCGACCGAGAGCCTGGCCAGCGAGCTGTCGGATGCCAAAAACCTGGCCCGAGCGCGCGGCCAGAATGTTTCGGTGATCTTTGACGCCAAGCGCAACCGCTATGGCATTGATCGCAATGGCAATGGCAGCCTGGACAACAACGAAGCCGAAGACCTGCCCGAAGAGATGCGCCTCTCGGAAGACGCAGCCGTGACCTTCACCAAAGTCGGCCACCTGGCACCGAAGTCGAAAGAACCGGAAATCATCGTCAGCAATGCCCGCGACTCACACAACATCAAGGTGAGCAGCGCCGGGGTCATTGACATAGATTAGCTCTCGATTAGTCTGTCGCTAGACTGCTGGGCAGGGCTCGGAGTCGCTCTGCCGGTGGGTGAGCTGTAGCTATGCTATGGCTCACCTTTTTTTTGGCCGCTACTTTCCCCGCCGTTTCGCCTTCCCTCGCACGGCTGTTAAAATGAACTCGTGGTTGCGCGCAAGAAGATTAGCAGTCGTAAGCCGACGCTAAACCAAGGAGAGGCGAGCTTGAAGCTGGGCGTCATTTCAGACACGCATGGGTTGTACGACGAGGCGATCCCCGACCTCTTCGCGGGAGTTGACGCCATCATCCATGCCGGCGACATCGGTAAGCTCGAAATCATTCAACGCCTCGAACTGATCGCGCCGGTCTTCGCCGTCGAAGGCAACAATGACTGGTTCGGGGCTTACCCGACAGAACGCCTCGAAGAGATGGCCGGCCAGCGCGTGTTGATCCGCCACATCTTCGGCGAGTTGCATCAGCTCGACCGCGCGGCGCATCAGACGCTTGAAAGCGAGCGGCCCGACGTTGTCGTTTTCGGCCACTCGCACAGGCCGTACCGGCATCAACTCAATGGCACGCTGCTGTTCAATCCCGGCAGCGCCGGGCCGCGCCGCTTCAACCTGCCGCGCACTGTAGGCTTGCTTACACTTGCGGCGACAGGCATCGAGGCCGAATTCATCAAGCTCGATCAGGTGAAGTGATCAGAAGGGCGCTCACACGTGCCTCGGGGGCGAAGTCAACGATGGACAAGATAGCCGACAAGCCGAACCGATTTGATGAGCAGCAGCTAACGCGGCGCGAGGCCGATCAGACGGCTTTGCGCGGCAAGCTGCGCGACTTCGTAGACGCGCCGATAGACACGCACCTTGAGCGCATAGGGATGCTCATGGATCGCGCCATTCGCATCCCCGGCACCAATTTCCGCTTCGGACTCGATCCGATTCTCGGCTTTTTCTTTCCCGTGATCGGCGACTGGGTAGGCACCTTCGTCGGCGCGTACATCGTCCTGGCCTCGATCCGGCATGGTTTGCCGAAGCGCACGATCACGCGCATGGTCTTTAATATCGCGGTTGACCTTCTGATCGGCAGCGTGCCGATCATCGGCGATGCGGTGGACTTCGCGTGGAAGTCGAACACGATGAACCTGCGCTTGTTGAATCGTTACGCCAAAGGCAAAGGCGGCTCGCTGTGGAGCGATTGGCTCTGGGTCTTCATCCTCTTCGGCCTGCTGTTCTTGTTCGGCGTCGGGCTGCTCGGCCTCGCGATCTACGCCATCAGACAAACGGGATTCAGACTATTTGGGTGACAAGTCAACAGTGGCAAGTGACAAGACGGTGTCACTCATCATTGTGACAAGCCTTCATATGCGCAGTCTCTCCTGTCACTGTTCACTTGTCACTTGTCACTATCCTTATGTGCGACACGCTTGTAGCCACACCTGAACACACGGCTGACGGCGCGATGTGGTTTGCTAAGAACAGCGACCGCGAGCCCGGCGAAGCGCAGTTGGTTGAACACCTGCCGGCTCGCCATCACTCAGCTTCGACATTGCGATGCACCTACATTGAAATCCCTCAGACGGCGCGAACCCATGAGGTCGTCATCAGCCGACCGTTCTGGATGTGGGGCGCGGAGATCGGCGCGAACGAACACGGCGTCGCCATCGGCAACGAAGCGGTCTTCACCCGGCTGCCTTATGCGAAGAGCGGCCTGACAGGGATGGATCTGCTGCGGCTCGCGCTCGAACGAGCGGCGGCGGCGCGCGAAGCGCTGGACATCATCACTGGGCTGATCGCCGAGCATGGGCAGGGCGGCGGTTGCGGTTATCGTCATCGCCAATTCCGTTATCACAACTCCTACATCATCGCTGACCCTGTTGAAGCATGGGTGCTGGAAACCGCTGGGCCGCACTGGGCCGCGCAGCGCGTTCGCGGGTTGCGCACCATCTCGAACGCGCTGTCGCTCGGCAACGATTTCGACCTCTTGAGCGACGACGCTTATTCCTTTGCCAAGCAGAAAGGCTGGTGCCGGTCGGCGGCGGACTTCGACTTTGCGCGCTGTTACGGTGACCCGTTCTACACGGCGATGAGCGGCGGGCGATTGCGCGCCGCCTGCACGCTCAACCTGCTTCAGAGCAAATCCGAAAAGCTGACGCGCGATGATCTCTTCGCGGCGCTCGGCGACCACGGTGGCCTGTCACCGGCGAGCGGCTGGCGCATGAAGATGCCCTGCGCGCATTCGTCCTGGTGGCCGGCGCGGCAGGCCGGGCAGACGACCGGCTCGATGGTCAGCCGCCTGCAATTGAAAGATTCATTACACTGGCTCACCGGCACATCCTCGCCATGCCTGAGCGTCTTCAAACCCGTGCGGCTCGGCGGCGAGGTGCTTGCCAGCGGCCCGCCGGCTGGCGAAGGGTTTGATCACGAAAGCCTCTTCTGGCGGCATGAGCGCCTGCATCGCATCGTGTTAAGCCATTACTCTGAGCGCAAACGGCTGTTCAATGAAGAGCGCCGCAAGCTCCAGCAGCGCATTGATGCTGCGCCTGATTTGCTAAACGGCGGCGTGCAGCATTACTGGGATGAGCATCGCGAAATGATTCCCGAATGGACAAAGCACGTCGTCGCGGAGACGACCAAACGGCGCGGGGCGCGGCCTTTTGATCGTTACTGGCAACGTCAGAATCGGCTCGATGCACTGCCCCGGCAATGAGAGTGATTCACCAGCTCAACGCTATGGCGAATTTGTTGGGTTTGATGTAGACTCGCGGTGTTCAGGATTTCGCTCGTTCAAGTTTCAGAAACATTATAAGAATGAACTCGCCGCGGACAGGGCTGTGAGCACAGGCATCTTGTCTGCCGGCCTTGTACCGACGATCCGCCGACAAGGGTGCGAATGTCCAGGTAAGGGTCTGCCAACCTCGCCAGGCTAACCGCAGCGGGCGAGCCGCTGTTCGCAACCGACAATTCATTCAGAGGCTACGGAAACCGCCATGCACTGCCCCGCTTGCGCGCTCACTGCCTGCTCTGGCCGCGATCACTCACGATCACGGGCTGGGTGGTTGATTAGCTCAGTCCTGCTGCTGCTTTTAGCACAAACGCCTGCGTTTGCCCGTGTGTCGTTTGAAGGCTTCGACCATGACAGCGCCAATCGCTCCGCGCCGGCCAGCAAGAGCGGGAATCAACCCGGCAGATTACCGCCTGCGACTCGTGTGCTGGCGGCGCGAGCCGAAACCGCCGGCCAGGGCGTCAGGGTCATCATCACGGCAGACGGCGTCATGGTGTTCAAGCCTTATACGCTGGCGCATCCCTGGCGAATTGTCATTGATATTACAGGCGTTCGCAATGCCATCGGCAGCCCGATCATTCCGGTTGCCAGCCCCATCGTCAATCGTCTGCGTGTCGGCCAGCCCGAAGCCGGCGTCGTGCGAGTCGTGCTCGATGTGAATGCTCTGACCGCTTATAAAGTTGATTTTGACAACGATAGCCTGCTCATCACGGTTGGCAGGTTCGATACAACACAAGCCGCCAGCAATCCATTGCCTTCTCCTGCTGCGCCGAAGCCTGCGCCGGCAACCGTGCCGGCAAATGCGAACGCAGTGTCGGCCACGCCTCCGGCACAGATGAAGCGACCGGCGAACGAATTGACTCAGCGCGCGGATCATACTGCCGAAGACACCGCGACGATGAGCCGGCTGCTGCGTCGCGTCGAAGAGTTGGAAGCCCGCGTTCATGAGCTTGAAGGGAAGCAAGCCGTAGCCGCCGTCCAGCCCGCCGCGCCGCCGGCAATGGAAACTGTAGCCTCAAACACAGCTCCAACTGCGCGGCAAGAGAGCGGCGACCCTCACGACGCACACAACAACCACGATGCGCCGAGCGGCAGGCCGATGTTGCAGATTCAGGGTTTTGCCGATGTTGATTACCGCGTCACGAACGAGGCCGGCAAGAACAATGCGTTTTTGCTCGGTCAGCTCGACCTGTTCATCACTTCGCGCCTGTCCGACAAGTTTAACGTCTTGAGCGAGCTGGTCATTCAAGCCGGTCAGGACAATGCCTTCAGTTTCGAGATACACCGCCTGCTGCTGCAATACTACCCGAATGATTATTTCAATCTGAATGTCGGGCGCTATCACACGGCCATCGGCTATTACAACACCGCTTACCATCACGGCCAGTGGTTTCAGACCGCCGCCACACGGCCATTTATTTTTGCCTTTGAAGGTCAGGGCGGCATTCTGCCGCTGCACAACGTCGGCGTGTCTTTGAGCGGGCGCATTCCGTCGGGCGCGCTCGGACTGCGCTACTTTGCCGAGGTCGGCAATGGCCGCTCCGTCAATTCGCCGGGCGACCGCGCCGTGCAAACCGCCAATGATGAGAACAGCGGCAAGGCGGTCAACTTTGGCATGTTCATGCGACCCGATTGGGCAAAGGGTCTGCAAGCCGGCTTCTCGGTTTACCGCGACCGCTTGACGCCGACCGGCAGGCCGGAAGTCAACCAGACCATCATGGCTGCGCATCTGGTTTTTCATAATTCAGATTACGAATGGCTGAACGAAGCCTTGTTGCTGCGTCATGCGCCGGCAGGCGGGCCGCGCCCGTTCAACTCGCCGGCATTCTACACGCAGTTCGCTCGACGCATCGGTCAGGCGTGGCCGTTTTTCCGCTATGAATACTTGAATGTCCCTGACGACGACCCGATTTATCCAACCATCGGACGCCGCAACGGGCCGACGGTCGGGCTGCGTTACGACCTGACAGAGTTTGCCGCCTTCAAGGTGCAGTACGATCACATGCAGCGGCGTCAGAAGAAATCGCTGGACGAGCTTCTGCTTCAACTGGCGTTCACGTTTTGAAGCGGAGATGATTTATGCGTTACCGGCTTTCTCTATTGATCATCGTGATGATCTTCGCGCTGACGGCGGCGATGGCGGCGGGCGTTGAGCCGGGCGACAGCGCGCGCTACCTGCCCTCGTCGCCGGGCGGCTTGCCGCCGTTTGAAGATGACCTCGCCATCATTGTGAATAAATCAAACCCGACCGATGCGATGACGCTGACCGAACTGCGCAACGTGTTTCTCGCCGAGCGCAGCCGCTGGCCGAATGGTCGCAAGATCACCATCACGATGCTCGACACAGGCAATCCCGAACGCGACGTGGTGCTGCGCACGATCTATCGTATGCGCGAGGCCGATTTCAACCGCAACTTCCTGCGCGCCAAGTTCACAGGCGAAACCACCGAAGAACCCAAGCTGCTAGCCTCGCCCAATAACATGGTGCGCTTCGTCTTCAACGCGCCGGGAGCCATCGGCTATGTCCGCGCCAGCAATCTGGACAGTTCGGTCAAGGTGCTGCGCATTGACGGCCTCGCGCCCGGTGAGCCGGGATATAAGATCAAGCTGTAACGTAGGCATTCAAATGGCGGCGAACCGAGAGGAGCAGGAGCGATGAGCACAACCGGCGGGAGATGGGCCTGGATCAAACGGGTTTACCGTCGCTACAACACCACGCTGATCTTGATCCTCGTTGGTGCCGCCGTGAATACGGTCGGGTTGCTCGTCGTCCTGGATTTGCGGCGAGCCAATCAGGAAGTGCAGCAGATGTATGGCGAATCTGTGCGCGGGCTTGATTTGATCGGCGAAGTGCAGTACCAGACGCAGGAAGCCCGCCGCAGCATGCAATATGCGCTGACGACGCGCGACAGCAATCTCCAGGTGCAGTATGCCGATCAATCGCGCGCCGCCGACGCGCAGGTGGCCTTGATGCTCGAAAGACAACTGGCGCTCGCCACCTCGCCCGCTCTCGTCGAAGCCAGTCAACGATTCGCGCACGACTGGTCGGATTACCTGCGCGTTCGCGACGAGCTGATCGGCTTAATCCTCGAAGGCGGCCTCAAAGAAGCCGCCGCCCTCGACCTGCACGATGGCATCCCGGATTTCAACCGCGTCCGCGACGACCTGCAAGAGATCAAGCAGCTCCACAAGAGCGATGCCGGTCGCCGCCTCGAAGACGTTGAAGGTTCGTTCAACCGCTCGTTCCGGCAACTGATTGCCATACTCGTCGTCACACAGATATTCGCCATCATTCTGGTGCGCGCGATTCAGAAGAGTAAGCTGGTTCACGCTCTGCAAAAATCCGAAGCCCGTCTGCAAGAGATCATCCAATCCATCAACGAAGGCATGATCGTCGTCGGCCCAGAGCAGACTATCGAATTATGGAATGGCGCGGCGGAACGCATCACCGGCTGGCCGCGCGATGCGGCGCTCGGCTTGCGCGTTGCTGACGCCTTCCCTGCCGGCAATGTCACGCCGCTGACGGCGGCAATTGCTGAATCCGTGGCTAACGGTCAGCCCAGCGCCGTTCGCGAATTGCGTTTGCTTGGCGATGCGGGGCGCTTTTTTGAAGCGCGCATCTTTCCCTTCCGCCGGCGCACCACCGTGTTCTTCACAGACATCACCGAAGTGCTGCTCGCCGGGCAGCGACAGGCGCAACTGCTTGCCGACCTCGAACGCGCCAATGGCGAATTGACGCAGGCGCTCGCCGAGTTGAACGAGACGCAAGGCCAATTGCAGCACGCCAAAGAAGCCGCCGAAGCCGCCAATCATGCCAAGAGCGCCTTTCTCGCCAACATGAGCCACGAGCTGCGCACGCCGCTCAACGCCATCATCGGCTACAGCGAGATGCTCGAAGAAGAAGCCGCTGACCTCGGGCAAGGCGATTTCATTCCTGACCTGAAGAAGATCAACGTCGCCGGCAAACATCTGCTCGTACTAATCAACGAGGTGCTTGATCTGTCGAAGATCGAAGCCGGCAAGACGGAGCTTTACCTCGAAAGCTTCGCCGTCAGCGGCATGATTGACGAGGTCGCGGCCACCGTGCAGCCGCTGGTTGAAAAGAATCACAACCGCCTCGAAGTCACCGGCGCGGCGCAGGCCGGCACCATGCGATCTGATCTGGTCAAAGTTCGGCAGGCGCTCTTCAACCTGTTGAGCAACGCCAGCAAATTCACTCGCAATGGCTGCGTCAAGCTCGAAGTGTCGCGGCTGTCCAATCACGAGCCGAACGGAACGGACTGGCTGCGCTTTCGTGTCAGCGATACGGGCATCGGCATGACGCGAGAGCAGATGGCCAAGCTCTTTCAACCGTTCACTCAGGCCGATACGACGACCACGCGGCAATTCGGCGGCACCGGACTGGGCCTCACGATCACGCGTAAGTTCTGCCAGTTGATGGGCGGTGAGGTCACGGTCGAGAGCGAAGCGGGGCTCGGCTCCGCTTTCACCATCCAGTTGCCTGCGGACGTGACAGAGGTCAGGCCGCCGGCGGAGTTTCTTGAAAAAAGCCCGGCGCTTTCGCCCGCTCAGGACGCCGGCACCGCGAAGGGATAAGCAATCAGGTGGCGAAGATTCTCCTAGTTGAAGACAACGAAATGAACCGGGACATGCTGTCGCGCCGGCTGGAGCGTCGCGGCTTTCAGGTGGTGATGGCAGTCAACGGCGCGGAAGGCATCGCGATGGCCGAGAGCGAGCGGCCCGATCTGATCCTGATGGATATGAGTCTGCCGGTCATTGATGGCTGGGAAGCGAGCCGGCGACTCAAGGCCGCAGCGGAAACCGCGGCCATTCCCATCATTGCGCTCACGGCTCACGCTATGGCGGGCGACCGCCAGCAAGCCCTCGACGCGGGTTGTAATGATTATGACACGAAGCCTATCGAGTTCCCGCGCCTGCTTGCGAAGATCGAAGCATTGCTCGCAACGGAGGCGCAAGAATGAATCAAGATGCCGGCGGCGGTAATCCTCCTTCTAAGAATCCAAAGGATCAGCCTGATCCGCTGTCGAACTTGCGCCATGAGGTGCGCACCCCGCTCAATGCCATCATCGGCTACAGCGAAATGTTGCTCGAAGACACAGACGACTCCGACCTGAGCGCCTTCACGTCTCGGCTACAAAAGATTCATGCGACCGGCAAGCACCTGCTGGCGCTGGCTAACGATGTGCTCGACCCGGCCAAGGTACTTGCCGGCCAGCAGATTGAAAACCTGATGGCGCTCGCCAATGAAATCCGCGACCGGCTCGCCATCCCCTTGAGCGCCGCGATTGATTCGAGCGAATGGCTGGCGCGCGATGCGGCAGCGAGCGGGCAGTCGGCGGCGGCAGATGATCTGCAAAAGATTCACGTCGCAGGCAAGCGTTTGCAGCAATTTCTTCAAGACATCGTCAAGCCCGGCGCGCTCGTCCTTCCTGATGAACCGCGCCCTCTGCACACCGCTACCCCGACCGTCACGATCCTTGCCGAAGAGACTTTGCTCGCTGGAGCGATGGACGAAAGCGGGCTGGTGCTGGTGGTGGATGACAACGAGATGAATCGCGACATCCTGTCGCGCATCCTGCGACGACGCGGCCACGATGTCGTGCTGGCGACCAACGGGCAAGAGGCGCTGGAGAGGCTCGCTGCACAATCATTCGATCTCGTCCTGCTCGATATACTCATGCCGGAGATGAACGGTTACGAGGTACTGGCGCGCTTGAAAACAAGCCCGGCGCTCGGCGGGCTGCCGGTAATATTCATCAGCGCCTTCGACGACCTGCCTGAAAAGGTCAAAGCGTTTAAGGCCGGAGTTGTGGATTACATTACAAAACCGTTTCAGGCCGAAGAGGTGCTGGCGCGGGTCGAGAATCAACTGAAGCTCATGCGCCTGCAAAGGCGATTGCAGGATCAGAATCAAGAACTGCTGCGCAAGAATGCCGAGCTGATACAGGCGCAGAAGCGCACAGAGCTGGTCTTTTCGGCGCTGGCCGATGCGCTGCCGGGCGTGGTGCTCGACCAGAAATATCGCCTCGAAGAAAAGATCGGTTCCGGCGGCTTCGGCGCGGTCTTCCGGGCCACGCACCTCGGCTTGAATCGCGCGGTTGCCGTCAAGGTTTTTCGCCCGATGCCCGGCAACGATTCGCCCGAAGCGCTCAAACGCTTTCGCCTTGAAGGCGCTTCGGCGAGCCGCGTCAATCATCCGAACGCCGTTGCCGTGCTCGATTGCGGCATCTCAGAGGCAGGCATTGCTTATCTGGTGATGGAGCTACTCGACGGACACAGCTTGCGCGACGAATTGCAACAGCACGGCGCGTTGCCGACGGCGCGCGTGATTGAGATTGCTTTGCCAGTCTGCCGCGTCCTTGCCGAAGTTCACGGTCGCGGCATCGTGCACCGCGACATCAAGCCCGACAATATCTTTCTGCATCAGACGAAGGAAGGCGAAGTCGTCAAGGTGGTTGATTTCGGCCTGGCCAAAATCTTCGGCGATGAAGTGGGCTCGGCAGCCGCACACACCATGACCGGAGGCATCATCGGCACGCCGGCTTACATGGCACCTGAGCGGGTCAACGGCGATAGCTATGACGGGCGCACAGACATCTACAGTCTCGGCGTGATTATGTTTCAGATGCTCACCGGGCGAGCGCCCTTCGAGCCTAACGACGGAGGCGTGATGGCGTTGATGGTGATGCACGTTATGAAGCAGCCGCCGCGCCTGCGCGATTTGAATCCGGCGGTGCCACCGGAGATCGAATCGTTCGTGCTTGAGATGCTCAGAAAAGACCCCGAAACCCGACCCGCCGCGCAACAACTCGCCGAACAACTCGCGGCATGGCAGCAGTCCGCAAGCAGTGACTCGCCGCAAGCGCCTCTCTCACAAACCTGATCATTAGCGGATAGAAAGTAGAATCACACTTCGACGACGACGGGAATAATCATCGGGCGGCGACCTGTGCCCTTCTGAATGAAGCGCTTCAAGGCGACGCGTATCTTCTCTTTGATGATCGCGTAATCAATCCGCTCTTCGTGGCTGGCGCTGTTGACCGTCTCTTCGATAATGCGCTTCAACTCGCCGAGCAGTTCCGCTGAATCATCCTCATGTATGAAGCCGCGCGTGACGATCTCAGGGTCAGTCTCCAGCTCACCCGAAGTCGGGTTGATCGCCACAATCGGCACGACGATGCCGTCATAAGACAGGTGCTTGCGGTCGCGCACGACGATGTCTTCGACTTCGCCATATGCGCCGTCAATGAAGGTACGCCCGACGAATTCTTTGGCGGTGATCTCGGCGCGGTCGTCGCTGAATTCGAGCACGTCACCATTCTCGAAGATGATAATGTTGTCGCGCTCGACGATGCCGAGCGTCGCCGCCCATTCGCGGTGACGATAGAGCTGGCGGTATTCGCCATGAATCGGCACCAGATACTTCGGGCGGATGGCCTCGATGAGAATGCGCAAGTCCTCCTGACTGCCATGACCTGAGCAGTGTATGCGCGCTACTGAGCTATCAATCACGCGCGCGCCGCGTTTGTAGCAGTGTGAGATCAGCCGCGAGATGGCGCGCTCGTTGCCGGGGATGATGCGTGCAGACAGCACGACCGTATCGCCTTCGCCGACCGACAGGTTCTTATGCTGATCTGTGGCCAGGTGCGTCATCGCCGACATCGGGTCGCCCTGACAGCCAGCGACCAACAAGACCAGCCGATCATCATCCATCTGTCGCGCTTGCGCAGGCGTCACAAAAATACCGTCGGGCAGGTCTAACTGGCGCAGTCCGTCCGCCGTCTCGACGTTGCGCAGCATGCTGCGGCCCAGCAGAGCGATGTTGCGCCCGGCGTCGCGCGCCAGGTCAACGACGATCTGTATGCGGTGCAGCGAGGTCGTGAAGCAACTGACGACGATGCGCCCGGTCGCTTCGTCGAAGATATTTTCAAAAGCCGGGATGACGGCGCGCTCCGATTGCGTGCGACCGGGGCGCTCGGCGTTGGTCGAATCGGCGAACAGCGCGAGCACGCCTTTGTCGCCATACTCGGTGAGCCGCCGCAAATCCATAGGCGGGCCGATAACCGGCGTGTCGTCCACTTTGAAATCGCCCGAATGAATGACCACGCCGACCGGCGTCGTGATCGCGACCGCCGTGCAGGAAGTCAGGCTGTGCGTGACGTGTATCCACTCGACTTCGAACTTGCCAAGGTTGACCGACTGGCGCGGCTCGACGGCGTGCAGGATCGTCGTGTCGGCGAGGCCGTGCTCGATGAGCTTCTTTTCGAGCAGGGCCAGCGTGAAGTGCGTGCCGTAGACCGGCACGTCAACTTCTTTCAGCAAGAAGGGCACCGCGCCGATGTGATCTTCATGACCATGCGTGAGAACGATGGCCGTGATCTCGTCGCGGTAATCGTCTATGAATGAGAAGTCGGGGATGACGATGTCAACGCCGGGCAGTTCTTCGTCGGGGAAGCCCATGCCGGCGTCAACGATGATGGCTTCGCCGCCGCAGCGCATCGCCATCATGTTCATGCCAAAGAATCCGACCCCGCCGAGCGGGATCACCTCAAGTTTTTCCTCTGTCATATGTCGTTTGCAAACCGCACGCGGCGCAGTGATGATTGAACGTCCAGTCGGGGATTCGCGCCGGGTGGTGTCGTCCCTGCATAAACTTTATTATAGCCAACAACTCGCAGATGGCCCAATGTGATTGCCGGCCCCTGCGACCGCAAGCTAACTGATTTTTAATCTCTGAAAAATGAAAAGCCGGCTGCCCATCGAAGCAACCGGCTTTTAGGCGTTGTCGTGTTGGAATGATTAACGGCGGCGACGGCCCTTTGACGTGTGCGCGGAAGAACGGCCACGCGCGGCACTGTGACCGCCGCGACGCGAACGGCTCGAACGCACTTCATTGCTGCGACCACGGCGGTCGCGCACGGCTCGCACGGTCACTTTGCGCCCGTGACGGTCGCGTGTGACGCGCACCGCCTGCGGGATGCGCATCGTCTGTCCCTTGCGCAGCTCGCCGCGCGACGACATGCGATTCATACGGGCGATCTCTTTAACCGAGACGCCGTAACGCCGCGCCAGCGACGCCATCGTATCGCCGCGCCGCACCGTGTAGCTCGCCACCTGCGTGCGATAAGACGGGCGATAGCTGCGCTCGGCCACCTCTTCGGCAGGAATCGAAATCTTCTTCACGCGCTGGTCTTCGGGCAGGTCGGCGTAAGCGACTTCAAACTGCTTCTTCATGCCCTTGGGCAGGCGAATCGTGTAGGGCTGGCCCGGCGGCGAGACGCCGCGCCGCAGTTCGGGGTTGAGGTTTTGAATCGTGTCGTACGGCACGCCGATCAGATCGGCGACGACTTTCATGTCGGTCTGCCCCGGCAGTTCGAAGGTGTCATAGTTGACCGACGGGTCGGGCTGCACGTTGAAGCCGTAGCGCTTCTGATTTTTGCTGATGATGATGATCGAAAGAATGATCGGCACGTAATTGCGCGTCTCTTGCGGAAGCAAACTGCGCTTGTAGAGTTCCCAGAAGTCTGCATAACCGCAGCGCGCTATTGCCGCGTCAACGCGGTTCTCGCCCGAATTGTAAGCCGCCATCGCCAGCAGCCAGTCGCCAGCAAAGTGATCGTGCAGCCAGTGCAGGTAACGCGCCGCCGCGCGCGTCGCTTTTTCCGGGTGCGAGCGCTCGTCTATCCACGCCGTCTGCGCCAGCCCATAACGCGTGCCGGTGCCGGGAATGAATTGCCAGATGCCTTTCGCAGAAGCGCGCGACAGGGCGTTCGGCTTCCACACCGACTCGGCCTGCGCCAGCCACATCAGATCGAGCGGCACGCGCTCTTCTTTGAAAATCTTTTCGACCATCTGCCGGTAGCGGCCTGAGCGCTGCAAGCCGACTTCCATCGTTGAATGACCGCGTCCGGCGACGAAGAAGTTGATGAACTGAAAAACCGGCGGCGCGACCGAAAATTCAAAATCGTACTTGCCGAAAATCTTGATGCCTTCGGGCGTGGTCATCGCCAGGTCTGTTTCTTTGATGTCCGACAACTCGTCGAGCAGTGATGGCTCGACGACTTCGGGGCGGTCTTCCAACTCGTGATGATCGCCGGGCTGCGCTTCGTATTTATGAATGCGTTCGAGGAGCTGGCGGTAATAATTATCGAGCTTGGCGTTGGTCTTGAGGTCAACCCCGGAGGTGAGGATAGCTTTCCAGCACAGTGGGATCCGAAGCTTGGAATTCACGTGACTTGAAGTCGCGGCC